>FWPV01000601.1_pt1 | contig 112505 bp, 104 predicted proteins | sample 2228371 | NCBI WGS metagenome assembly FWPV01 (sample SAMEA103939776, study PRJEB20133) | metagenome
GGTGTAGACGGGTTGCCCCTTGCTCAGGCAAAGCGGCCATAGTTTGGTACGATAATGTGATGCCAATGGTAGGGGCATATCATATTCTTATCGTTCACCCTTGATCTTCTGGTTGCCTTCTATGGTTCAAGAGCGTAGTCTCCCCTCCTTAACAGTTCCTCAAACCACCATTACTCGTGAGCAAGGCTTAATGCTTTACGAAGATATGGTTTTGGGGCGCACCTTTGAAGATAAGTGTGCCGAGATGTACTATCGAGGACGCATGTTTGGCTTTGTGCACCTCTACAACGGCCAAGAAGCCGTTTCAACGGGGGTGATCAAGGCAATGCGGCCCGATGATTATGTATGCAGTACCTACCGCGATCACGTTCATGCCCTGAGTGCTGGGGTGCCTGCGCGGCAGGTCATGGCTGAGCTGTTTGGCAAAGCCACGGGCTGCAGTAAAGGACGGGGGGGGTCGATGCACCTATTCTCAGCAGAGCATAACCTGTTGGGGGGCTTTGCTTTTGTCGCAGAAGGGATTCCGGTGGCTACAGGCGCCGCTTTTCAGTCCATGTATCGCCGTCAAGTTATGGGGGATGCCAGTGCCGATCAAGTGACTGCCTGTTTCTTTGGCGATGGTGCTAGCAACAACGGTCAGTTTTTTGAATGCCTCAATATGGCAGCTCTCTGGAAACTCCCCATTCTGTTTGTGGTGGAAAACAATAAGTGGGCGATTGGGATGGCTCACGATCGCGCTAGCTCGGAAACGGAAATTTATAAAAAGGCCAAGGTCTTTGGCATGGTGGGTGAAGAGGTCGATGGCATGGATGTGTTGGCTGTGCGGACAGTGGCAGAGGCGGCGATCGCCCGTGCCCGCGCTGGCGAAGGCCCTACGCTTATTGAGGCACTCACCTATCGTTTCCGGGGCCACTCCTTGGCCGACCCCGATGAGCTGCGCTCCAAAGAGGAAAAAGAATTCTGGTTGAAACGGGATCCGATCAAAAAACTTGGTGCATACTTGGTGGAACAAGCCCTTGCCAGTACCGAAGATCTGCAAGCCATTGAGCAAAAAGTTCAAGCAGTCGTGGACGATGCCGTAGAGTTTGCAGAACGCAGCCCCGAACCCAAGCCAGAGGAGCTATACGATTACATTTTTGCCGATGACTAATGCCTTGAAAAAGCCTAACCGCGACGCCGTTTTACCTCAGTTTATGACCTAGTAGAAACTAGGGGGGAATACCAACCGCAGGCTTAAAAGTTTCTGACTCAAGGTCAGTTTACTGCCACCCACGGTGTTGATTCCCATATGTTTTGTAATTGTAGATCACAAAACAATATTGGCAGTCACCAACGCCGCAGCCAAGCTAGAGCTACTATAGCACATCCTTAGAATGCCTTCCCCTTAGTCTTTTCAATCAAGTAGGGAAGACAGGCATTCTAGAAGCTAAAAGTCGTGCGAATCAGCCCTTGCAAAATGGGACTATTGGTAGAGCTGTTATTGGCATTTGTCACCGCCATAAACACGGGCGTAATGGCAATGTTATCGCTGAGGGGATAGCGGAAAAAGAGCTCGTAGTTGGTTTGGGTGGCATCATTGACGCCCAGTGCAGAGGCCAAGGAATTAATAAAGGGTTGGCCGACTGCTGCCCCTAGGAGCGAACCCTCTGTGAGCAAATCCCGATAGGCAACCCCTGCCATCCAAGTTTGAGCAGTGGTGTTGACTTGACCACCGGCAGGAATCACAAAAACGCTTGGATCAACTGCAAAGGGACCCAAACCCAAAATCGTTGCTCCAGTGCTGTAGAGTTTCATGCCGGAGTAGGCATAGCGACCAAAAAGGCCGAATTTGCCGAGGGTCAGTTCGGCATTGATCCCACCAGCATTCTGGGAAATGTTTAAGCTGGAAGAATTGGTATATTGCAAACGCACGGCAAAGTTATTCTGCTCATTGCGGCCAAAGGTACGGGCAAACTCTAGCTCAACTGTGCCTTGATAGGGATCGCCAAATAGACCACCATTCACAGGGGCACCCACAAGGGCGCTTGCTAAGCCACCTGTAGGGGCACTCGCTGCTGCCGCAACATAAACCCCTCGCAGGGTAAAGAACCCACCCCCCGGGTTCCACTCAAGGCTAGCACCTGCGCCCCCGGGATCATTGACGGCAAAAGGAACAATCAGCGGATTATTAATGAAGAAGTTGGAGCTAAAGTCGCTAAAGGAATCGTTGGCGTAGCTGTTGGTGTCCACAATGTCGCTGGGATAGAAAAGGGGGCCAACGCCAAGGGTTAAGTCGTCGGTGGGCTGAAAACTATAAAACAGCCGAAACAAATTAACACTTGACTCAACACCACCATAATCCACTGAACCACCGGCAATGAGGCCGCTGGTTCCTACGCCAGAGGCACCCAGTGTATCTAGGCCACCGTTCCCCACTTCAAGGGTGGTGGTGAGCAGGTCAGTGCCACGAAAACTGGTGTTCAAACTCATTTCAATGCGGCTAATCACTGTGGGATTGTAACTGCCGCCGCTGAGTAAATCACCGGATACCGGATCAAACACAGTGCCAGTGTTGCCCCCCGCTTGGAAGGCCATCACCGCATCCACCGAAAGCTTGGTGGTGGTGGAAAATTGGGTCGCTTCTAGGTTGCCAAGGCGGCTTTCAACGTTATCTACCCGCCCGCGTAGGGTAGCCAATTCATTGGCAAATTCTTCGCCTAAGCGCTGCAATGTTGCTAGGTCTTCTTTGGTGGCGAAGCGATCGCTGACAACATCTAAACACGCATTTAAGGCGGCAGCCATTTCAAAGCGGCTCAAGGCACGATTGCCCCGAAAAGTGCCATCGGGATAGCCAGCAATACAGCCATACTTTTCCACCAGTGAGGCTAGGGCTTGGTAAGCCCAGTCGGTAGGCCGAACATCCGAAAGCTGCGACACAGAAGTGACTTGACCTAGACTAGCCACCTGTTCAAGCTCCGCAAGACTTTGGACGCTATTAAAAGACAATCGTCGCGCTGGCTCAGCGAAAGTATCGGTTGGAGTAGCGAGTACACCCGCTACCAATAGGGATGCTAGCCAACGAGTGGCGTGCTGATTCATAGATTACCTCACTTCCTCACAGGTTCCCAGACATGGCTGCACGGCCACAGGGAATCACCCTACAGCATCGCGCTTTTTGATTATCATTATCGCTATTAGGCGACCTGTCAAGGGGCGTCAAAGGCCTATTTTGCCACGCCTGCCGATTGCAGTTGGGGTTTGGTGTCAGCCAAAAAGACGTCGCGGAGGAAGCGGGCGATCGCCCGTTGGAGCAGACCATTGACAATTCGCTGTCCCATTTGCTGCAATTCCGGTCGGACAATAATTTTCAGTACAGCCGGGATCACCTTCATCAGGTCAAAGCCGGGGGTATCCTGCAAAATTGTAAAAATCCGCCGCAGGTGCTCAAGGGCATTGGGTTCGTTAATAATGCTGGGGGCAGTGCTCACCGGTACAGGGCGAGTGACAAGGGGCAACAGATGTACCACATTGAACTGTCCTACCGTTGTTCGTGCCCAAGTATCTAAACCTTTGACAATTTCGTCCGCTAGGCGATCGCGATAGAACTCACCGCGTTCAGAAAAGAGAAAATCAAGCGCTTGCTCGAGAACCGCATTGAAATCGTAGTCGCGACTTTCCCGGGCATTGCGGAGCAAATTTTCCAGACGCGTCCAGCGGAATTGACCGTCTTTCATCAGCAGGTTGGTAAGGCTGGTTCTTAATTCTGGTGCTGGGTCTGTGAGGAGTCGTTTGGCAATGTAGGGGTAGGCAGCGCTGAGCACCTTGAAATTGGGATCGATGCTCATGGCAATCCCTTCCATTGTGAGCAACGAGCGAACAATCAAAGCATAATATGCGGGCACCTGAAATGGATACTCGTACATCACTTCCGAGAGGCGATCAAAAATACGCTGAATGTTTAGCTCGGAAACACTGGCAGTGAGGGCATCTTCAAAGACCATTGCTAGAGCGGGAATAATGGGCTCTAAATTGGTGTCTTCGCTCAAAAAGCCTAAATTCACATAGTCATGGGCAAGGCTTTCGTACTCGCGATTGACGATGTGGACAATGGCATTCAGTAAGCCGTAGCGCTGAGCGGGGGCAATTTCGCTCATCATGCCAAAGTCCAGATAGGCCAGTTTGCCGTTAGGCATCGCTAAGAGGTTGCCCGGGTGCGGATCCGCATGGAAGAACCCGTGCTCTAACAACTGTCGCAGCGAGCACTGGACACCCACGTAAACCATATACCGCGGGTCAATGCCTTGGGCTTGAATTTGCTGCGGCTGGTTCAGCTTGACGCCACTCACCCATTCCATCGTCAGCACGCGGCGGCGGGTATAGTCCCAGTAGATTTTGGGAATATAAACATCAGGTAAGTGACCGTACAAACGGGCAAACCGTTCCGCGTTGCGCCCTTCTTGGGTGTAGTCCATCTCTTCAAAGAGGCGACCAGCAAACTCATCCAAAATCGCCACTAAATCGCTGCGGATATCTTTGATCAAGCGTTTTGCCCAGTAGGCCACTCCCCGCAGAATATAAATGTCAAGCGTAATGCTTTCAGCCAAGCCGGGGCGCTGAACTTTTACCGCAACGACTTCGCCGCTTTTAAGGCGACCCCGATAGACTTGCCCCAAGGAGGCGGCGGCAATGGGCTGAGCACTGAGTTCTGCAAATAATTCCTGTGGCGGGGCACCGAGTTCTTCTTCGATAAAGCGAAAGGCAACTTCGTTGGGAAAGGCAGGTAACTGGTCTTGCAGTTTGGTCAGTTCTTCGAGGTAAACAGCGGGCAGCAGGTCAGGACGGGTGGAGAGGGCTTGGCCGACTTTAATGTAGGCAGGTCCCAAACGCGTTAAGGTTTCCCGCAGGGCGATCGCCCGTTGGTGTTGGTTGGTTTTAGAGCGCCCCGTGAGATTGTCCCACCAGCGGTTGAAGAGCAACCAGAACGTAGGCCAGAGAATGCGCACCCAACGACTGAGCACTAGCAATGGCCGCTGGCGGTAAACAGCCGCGATCGCCTCGGGGTCGTAGGGCTCAAACTCCGAGCTAGGCAGCGTTTCTGCCGCGATCCCAATCTCTTGGGGCGCGTCAGCGGCAACGGTGGGGACTAAGGCCGTAGTCATGGCAAGCAACCCTAAACTTCACACATTGTAACAACTGCGCCCATTTCAGTACGTCAACCTTGGCGAAACCTGCACCAAAGCGAGGATGGTATGATCAACAATAGCGGCAAATCTGTGAACTCCATGACTCAGTCTCCCCCCCCTGAAGCCAAAGCCAGCTACGTTAAGCTTGCCATGCGCAATATGGTGCGTAAGGGCGGCAAGTCCCTCACTCATTTTGCCCTTACAAGTATTGGCTTGCTAGCGTTTCTCGTTGGTCTCTCCTACCTCACCCGCTAGCGATGGCCTTAACAGTCTATCTGGAAGTTCATCATCCTTTAGCGAACCTGAAGCTCGACACGCTCCCTTGGCACGATTGGCTGACCATATGGCTGCAAATGGTGGAAGCCAACAATCATCCAGATTGTGAGCTGACGCTGCGCTTCACCTCTGACTCAGAGATTCAAGCCTTGAATCACCAATTTCGTCAACGCAATCAGCCCACGGACGTGCTCGCCTTTGCTACCCGCGACCAAGGATTACCCCCAACACCCGGGGAACCGGAATATCTCGGGGATGTCATTATTTCTGTTGAAACAGCCCTCCGCCAAGCCCAAGCTGGGCAATATCCGCCTCTGTTGGAACTGGCATGGTTGGCTTGCCATGGCTTGCTTCACCTCCTCGGCTGGGATCACCCCGATGACACCCAGTTAGCGGCAATGCTGGCGCAACAGGCAGCTTGTTTGCAGGCGGTCGGCCTAGCAGTACCACCTTTGACCTGCTTCTAAAGTCCTGAATTGAATTATGTGACTCATCACAAACGAAATCTACGGCAGTGTGCTTAAATGGTTGGCATTCTAGTGGCAGATTTTTGAGATTTTTTTGTTAAGCTATGTGAATTAACTTGGCCTGCCCCGTTGACACAGGGAATACTATGGACAGCAAGGACGAAAGTAACCGCCGCCATAGGCTCCAAGGTTAGTCTCTTTAGTAAGGTGTGACGGATAAGTTATGACCCAAAAATCATCTGTGGCATATGCAGAGAGAGCAATAGTTCCTACCCACCTACGGCAGCGCTCCTACCGTATTGCCGCTTCTTTACTCAGGAGTTTTCGCTATGCTTGGGCAGGGGTACAGTACGCGTTCCAAACCCAACGGAATTTTCGCATCCACACTGCTGTGGCCGTGACGGCGATCGCCCTTGGCGGCATTCTCAAGTTGTCCCCGGTTGAGCTGGCGGTCATTATCCTGACAATTGCCTTCGTGATGGGACTTGAACTCATCAACACGGCTTTAGAAGCGGTAGTGGATCTCACGGTGGGCAAAGAATATCATGATCTGGCTCGTATTGCCAAAGATTGTGCCGCCGGAGCGGTTCTCCTCGGTGCCACTGCAGCACTGGCCATCGCTGTTGCCTTGATTTTGCCCCCCCTTGTCTATCCAGTTTTAGGAACATTGTTTTAGCGTTTCATTTGTAACCTTGGCAAAATTTGCCTAGCAGTTTCGCTAGTCGCGACAATTTGGCGATCGCGCCGAAATAGAATTGCCCCCACCTGCAGCGATCGCCCAACAGGAGCGGGACAATGACTGTGGATGTAGGCAAGGGTGCGCTCTTCAATCCGATTGGCAATTTGGTTGAGAACAGTAGCGAGTATTTCCGGCTGGCTTGCCTCTAGGCTTTGGCAGGCGGCTTCAAGGGTGGGGGATTGCCAGAGTTGCTGGAGTAAGGAACCTGCCACACCAGCAAGGGCGCAAAAGGCAGTAAAGACTTCTTGGCGAGCATCCGCTAGATGATGATGGGTATGAAAAATGCCTGCTGCCAACTTAATGAGTTTGCCATGGTATCCCAGCAGCAGCAGATGTTGAAGAGGGTGCTCAGCCGCTGCCACTAACAGGGGCCCAAGCCAATTGGCTGTCTTGACGCACAGGTGAGGAGGAATCCCTAGGTTTTGAGCCACTTGCAGCCCATTTTCGCCAATGCAAAACACCAGTGTCTTGGATTGGGCAGCTTTGGCGGCAAGGTCGGCAAGGTAGGCCTCCAACTGCTCAGGCGCTGTTAAGGGACGGGCGATTGCCCCCGTGCCCAATAGGGATAGCCCCTCCACCACACCAAAGGCGGCATTGGAGGTACGTTCCGCCAAGCGCCGTCCTTCTGGCAATAGAATCGTGACCTGAACAGCGCGATCGCGGGGGCAGTAAAACTCTAGGTTTGTGGTCAATAGCAGACGGGCATAGCGATAAATGGCGGCCTCGCCCGTTGCTTGATGACGGCCAATACCCACGCCGCCGACAATCTGAATGCGGGGCTGGGTGGGCAGCGCTTGCCAACGTACCCACGCCCAAACGGGAGTGTAACGGGTGATATCCAGAGCATCGCTGGGGTCACTCTCGGTGATGGCCAGTGCCTGTTGGGTATCCAAACAAGCCCCTTGGGCAATGGGGATGGTTTGGCAACGATTTGGGTTCAGGAGTGCCAACGTCACTTCCTTTGGGCAGGTACCCTCCCTCAGACAACGCAGAGCGGCGACTGCAGCGGCGGCAGCAAAAACGGGTAAGGTGTAGCCCTCGCGAACTACCAAGACCGTCTCCCGCTAACCCCACTGTGCCAAGTTGGTTTTCACTGCCTCGACAACCGTTTGGGCACTATCACTTTGCATTTGTTCAAGGAGCTCCTTGGCCTCAAGGGTACCAATTTGACCGAGGGCGATCGCCAACCGCTGGCGGACTTGCCAATCGGGATAATCGACAAAACGGCGCAAGATCTCCACAGTTTCAGGTTGTTTCAATTCCCCCAACGAGCCAATGGCTGCTAGCATCACAAGTTCTTGGGAACTGCTGAGGGCTTCTGTGAGCAAGCCAACAGCGGCCGGGTTCCCCAAAGCACCCAAAGCAGCAATGATACTAAACTGCAGGAGCCAGTCATTGGTGCTGCGGTAAGCCATCTCTAAATCTTCAAGGACAAAGGGAAGCTGCAATGCTGCCATGGCGTCGGCGGCAGCAGCGCGGACATCCGTTTCCGTATCATTGAGGAGACGATCGCGCAATAAATCTTGGGCTTGGGTGGGGTTCACTTGGCCAAGACTCGCTAATTGACTCACCGCTGCATAGCGAATGCGAGAATTTTTATCTTGGATCAGGGGTTCAATCAAACGAAAGGCAACTTCTGGCTCAAGGAGACGTAATTGGTTCAGCCCCTGCAAGCGATCGCCAACCTCTGTCGATGTTAAGAGCTGCTGAATCGCGGTTGTTTCCACCCCAATGACCTCAACCTGTTCCCCTGATCCTACTGCGAATGGGGATCTCAGCCAAGAGGAGGATAATTCAACCCAAAAAAGAGCAGGGCGATCGCGGCATCACTTCCCTGCTCTGCACTTAGGAGTATTGGTGAAGCGCTACCGTTGGACTTCACCCTGAGCTTCCGCTGCAGCAATTTGCAGCAACGTTTTCAGCACTGAGTCGGGGTTGAGGCTAATGGAGTCAATGCCGAGGCTGACAAGGAACTGGGCAAATTCTGGATAGTCGCTCGGGGCTTGGCCACAGATACCAATTTTGCGTCCTTTGGCCTTAGCGGTTTGAATCGCTTGCGCCACCATCCGTTTCACCGCTTCATTGCGCTCGTCAAACAGGTGCGCCACCAAGCCTGAATCGCGGTCTAAGCCCAAAGTGAGTTGGGTGAGGTCATTAGAACCAATGGAGAAGCCGTCAAAGACTTCGGCAAAGGCATCCGCTAACACCACGTTACTGGGCAGTTCGCACATCACATACACCTGCAGCCCATTTTCCCCTTGCCGCAGACCGTGTTTTGCCATTTCAGCCAGTACCCGCCGTCCTTCCTCCGGCGTGCGACAGAAGGGAATCATCAGGATAACGTTGGTGAGCCCCATCTCATCCCGCACCCGCTTCATGGCTTGGCACTCAAGGGCAAACCCCTCGGCGTACTTAGGATCGTAGTAGCGGGAGGCACCGCGCCAGCCAATCATGGGGTTTTCTTCATGGGGTTCAAACTGGCGACCCCCCAAGAGGTTGGCATACTCGTTACTCTTGAAGTCGGACATCCGCACCACCACGGGCTTCGGATAAAAAGCAGCGGCGATCGCCCCAATGCCTTGCGCCAGCTTATCCACAAAGAACTCGGCTTTATTGCTGTACTGTTGGGTCAGCTCAGCAATGTTCAGCTTCGCCGCCTCATCCGTGAGCTCGTCGTAGTGCAGCAGTGCCAAAGGATGGGCTTGGATGTGATTGGCAATAATAAACTCCATCCGGGCTAGCCCCACCCCATCATTGGGAATGGCCGCCAAACTAAAGGCTTCTTCCGGGTTCCCCACATTCATCAGAATCTGCGTGCGGGTGCGGGGCAGGTTCTCAAGGGCAACTTCCTCTACGTGGAAGGGTAATAAGCCACTGTAAATGTGACCTTCCTCCCCTTCGGCACAGGAGACCGTGACTTCGGCACCATTGGGAATCGCTTCGGTGGCATTACCACAGCCAACAATGGCTGGGATCCCCAATTCCCGCGCAATAATGGCGGCATGGCAGGTGCGTCCCCCTTGATCGGTAACGATGGCGCTGGCTTTTTTCATGATCGGCTCCCAGTCGGGATCCGTGCGGTGGGTCACCAGCACCTCCCCCGCTTGAAATTGATCAATATTGGCCACGTTGCGGATCACCCGTGCCCGTCCTTGACCAATCATTTCACCGACAGCGCGACCGGTGGCCAGCACCGTGCCTTTGGCTTCTAAGTGGTAGGTGCGCAGAACATTGCTCGCTTTTTGCGATTGCACAGTTTCCGGTCGTGCCTGCACAATAAAGAGCTCGCCCGTGATGCCATCTTTTGCCCACTCAATATCCATGGGGGTGTAGGTGCCCCGCAAGGCTGAGTAGTGATCCTCAATCATGCAGGCCCAGCGACCAAGGGTAAGGATTTCCTCATCGCTGAGGGCAAACTGCTTGCGCAGCGTTTCCGGCACGGGTTCGTTGCGGGTCAGCTTGGTGCCGCCGAGGTCATAGACCATGCGAATTTCTTTGGTGCCCAAGGCTTTTTTGAGGATGGGTTTATACCCTGCTTTTAGGGTGGGCTTAAAGACCAAGTATTCATCGGGGTTGACTGCTCCTTGCACCACATTTTCCCCTAAGCCGTAGGCGGCGGTAATCAACGCTGTGTCCTTAAAGCCGGTTTCCGTATCAATCGAGAACATCACCCCTGAGCAGGCCAAGTCGGAGCGCACCATTTTTTGCACCCCCACCGATAGCGCCACATTAAAGTGATCAAACCCTTTGATCTGGCGGTAGGAGATGGCGCGATCCGTAAATAACGATGCAAAGCAGCGATGGCAGGCATCGAGAACGCCCTTGAGGCCATGCACGTTCAGATAAGTTTCCTGTTGACCGGCAAAACTGGCATCGGGGAGGTCTTCGGCAGTGGCACTGGAGCGCACAGCAACATCGGTATTCGCCCCATAGCGATCGCACATTTTTTGGTAAGCAGTGGCGATCGCATCCGTCAGTTCTTGGGGAAAGGGGGTGTGCAGAATCAGCGAGCGAATGGCTTGGCCAACGCGGTGCAGTTCAGCCACATCTTCAACGTCAAGCCCTTCTAACAAACGGCGCAGTTGTTGGTCAAGGTTGCCCGCTTGGATGAAGTAACGGTAAGCGTAGGCAGTGGTGGCAAAGCCATCCGGTACATTAATCCCTTTCGGTGTGAGCTGTTGTAGCATTTCCCCAAGGGAAGAGTTTTTCCCCCCCACCAAGGGCAGATCTTTTAAGCTCAGGGAGTTCAGTTCCAGAACAAATGCCGTCTCACGATCGGCGGGTGCCGCTGTTGGTCTGGAGATAGATTGAGTCATTGTTTACTCTCCCAAAAGTGATTCAATGAACATCTGAAAGTATGTTTCAAACTCAATTTCAAGGGTTTATCTTGGCTCCTCATTAGCAACAGCAACCTATCTATCATTGAGTGTTGCCACTCCAAAGAGTTCTAACAATAGAAATGAAGAGACCCGATACCCCCTTGGTTAATACGGATAGATCATGAATTTTGCAAATTAGATGCGTCCTCGTCGTGTGAGGTTAGCAGACTCTCCTAACTACGTCTGTTCGTAACGGAAATGGACGACGGTGGTTGAATGTTGGGCGATCGCCACTGCCCTATAGTTCTATTCTGAACGAGGTAAATTGAGTTTGGCACGAATTTAACAATCCCTTAAAACTAGCAATCCTTTTCACGCCAAAAAGCTAGAAGCCCTCTTTACCCAGATGCTGACGCACCTCCATCAAAGCAAAGCCCAATAAATTGGTGCCCCGCCATTGCTGCGGCTTCTGTGCCCGCGGATCCTCTGCCTCTAAGCCAATGCCCCAAATTCGGTCGTAGGGACTGGCCTCCACCAACACCTTCTCCCCGGTACTGAGCAAGAACTCCCCGAGATCACGATGCTGCTTGAACTTCGCCAAGTTACCCGTGACAACAATCTGGAAGCATTCCTTGTTCCAACGTGCTTCATCAAAGTTTTTCACCTGTCGCCCCAGCTCCTTGGCGGTTTTGGGGTCGCGGGTGGTCAGAATCCTAGCGCGGATTGTCTCATCACCAAATAGACGCGCCTTCTCAGCCATCATAAAATGCTCAGCCGTTGGGTAGTTCACCCCTTCGACACAGAAGCGCGCTGGCCACCACTGGGAGAAGCAGGGGGTGCCAATTTTGCCATTGGGAAGGGGCTTGTGCCCCCAAAAAAGTAAATACTCGGGGCGATAGCCGTCACGAATAGCCTGTACTAGTTGATCGCGGCTTCTAATATTCTCTGTCAGCATAGTTTTAACCCCAAACCCATGGAAAATGGCCTAAAAAGGAAAATGAGCGATACATTCCCTTTAGCACTCAAAATATGATGCTAATATCATAGCGCCTTTTGATCGTTTTTGCCAAAATAATTTGCTTTTTTGGGCAGGAGATGTAAAAACTGGGGGCAATTCCCACAGCCTGCTCATCCCCCTAGTAGGGATGTCACTTTCCCCTACAATCAAAAGGGAAGGTTTTCGATTGTTATGTCACCGCGTCGAACCCGCAGCCAATCTGTTATTCTTGATGCCTTAAAAGCCAGTGGGCGATCGCTCTCGGCACAGGAACTGTATCTGGAGTTACGACAGCGACAAACCCCCCTTGGGTTGGCCACCGTGTACCGAACCTTAGATGCTCTCAAGGTAAACGGGGTGGTGCAGGCTCGTCCCTTGGCCTCGGGGGAGCTTGTCTATAGCCTTGTCCAGCAAGATCAGCACTATCTCACTTGTCTGCATTGTGGGGTATCGGTCACGATTGACTGTTGCCCTGTGCGGCACCTTGAAGTCGAACTTCAGCAGACTCATGATTTTCAAATTTTTTACCATACCCTAGAATTTTTCGGCCTTTGCAAAAACTGCCAGAAAAAAATAGCAAGCTAACACAAGGCTAATCGCTCGTTTTCTGCTCTTGCAGGAACTCAGCAAAGGTCTGTAGGGCTTGACGGTGGCGATCGCCGGCAACAGCACTGAAATTGTTATGACCTGCCCCTTCGACCCACAGGGAAAACTTCGGTGGATTGGCGGTCGCATAGAGGGCTTGGCCATGAGAAAAAGGAACGACCTCATCAGCCGTACCGTGCAGGATGAGAATCGGCACTGTGAGCCGGGGCAGTTTGGCTTGATTAGTAAATTTATCGAAGGGAAACAGGGGAAAGGGCAGCACCACCCGAAAGGCAGAAGTAAAGGTGCTTTCTAAAATAAGGCCAGCAACGGGAACCTGTGTAGCCAGCTCTGTTACCACACCACCCCCCAGCGATCGCCCGTAGAGAATGATCTGCTCTGGCGGCACTCTTAGGGTTTGGGTCAGGTAATCGTAGGCAGCGCGGGCATCGGCGTAGGCATTCGCTTCGCTGGGGCTGCCCGTACTGAGGCCATAGCCACGGTAGTCAAAGGCCAAAACGGCAACCCCCCAATCCCGGTACTGTGTCAGCAGGGGTTGAATCACGCCTAAATCTTCAGCATTGCCATGGCTGTACAGCAGCGTAAAGGTTGCTGCCGGGTTGGGTAAGTAAAGGAGAGCGAGGCGATCGCCCCCCGCCATCGGGATCAGCCGCATCTCTGGGGATGCTCCGTAAGTAGCAGGGGGTGGATGGAAAATCATGGCATCGGCACGCCAATAAACGTAGCCCATGACCAAGCAGTAGATGAGGAGTGCTGAGCGCAACAGCCGACCCCAACTAAAATACCCGATCAGCGCCACCGCCCCATTACAGCGATGATTTTAGGGTTGGAGCAACTGCCAAGGGCACATCCGAGTGCTGGGCAAGGGTGGGCACCACTTCCCGCACCCGTGCAATCACCTGTCCAGTCGTGGCATCGTAAATTTGGGTCAGCAGCTTAGGATACAAGCCAATACCAATAATCGGCACCAACAAGCAGGCAATAATGAACACTTCCCGCGGCTCGGCATCAATCAGGGCTTCATGCTCCGTCAGCTCTTTGTTTTCCGGACCGTAGAAAATTTCCCGCAGCATTGAGAGCAGGTAAATGGGAGTCAGGATCACGCCGACAGCTGCCAAAAAGACCACAATGACTTTGAAGGGTAAAGAATAGGCATCACTGGTGGCAAAGCCAATAAACACCATTAACTCAGCCACAAAGCCACTCATGCCGGGCAAGGCTAAGGAAGCAAGGGAGCAAGCGGTAAACATGGCAAAGATTTTTTTCATCTTTTGGCCGACACCCCCCATCTCCTCGAGGATCAGCGTATGGGTGCGATCGTAGGTTGCCCCCACCAAAAAGAAGAGGCTAGCCCCAATCAAGCCGTGGGAAACCATTTGCAGCACTGCCCCGCTCATGCCCAAATTGGTAAAGGAGGCAATGCCAATGAGGACAAAGCCCATGTGGGAAATGGAAGAATAAGCAATTTTGCGCTTGAGATTGCGCTGGGCGTAGGAGGTCAAAGCCGCATAGATAATGTTGACAACTCCCAAAATCACCAGTGCTGGAGCAAACGTGGCATGGGCAGCGGGTAGCATATCCACATTCATCCGAATGAGCGCATAGCCCCCCATTTTCAGCAGAATGCCAGCAAGGAGCATGTGTACCGGCGCGGTCGCCTCTCCGTGGGCATCCGGCAGCCAGGTGTGCAACGGTACAATCGGCAGCTTCACCCCATAGGCCACCAAAAAACCGGCATAGACCAGCAGTTGAAAGCCCATGGCATAGTCTTTGGCAGCCAATGTCTGCATATCAAAGCTAATGGTGTCGCCATAAAAGGCCATCGCCAAGCCCGCCACCAGAATAAACAGGGAACTTCCTGCGGTGTAGAGAATGAACTTTGTGGCAGCGTACTGGCGCTTATAACCGCCCCAAATGGCAAGGAGCAGATACACCGGAATCAGCTCAAGCTCCCAAGCCAAAAAGAACACCAGCATATCCTGCACCGCAAAGACGGCAATCTGGCCACCGTACATCGCCAGCATCAGGAAGTAAAAGAGACGGGGTTTCAGCGTGACTGGCCAAGCTGCCAAAATTGCCAACGTGGTGATGAAGCCCGTCAGCAGAATGAGGGGCATTGACAGGCCATCGGCACCCACTGACCAGCGCAGCCCGATGGCGGGAATCCAATCATAGCTTTCCCACAGTTGCAGCCCTGGGGTGTTGAGGTCGTAGAAGTTGGTGAAGGCATAGACAATTGCTGCAAAGTCAATCAGGCCAATGATAAGCGCATACCAGCGGATGGGTCGTCCTTTGCCTGCGGGATCGGGAATGAGGGGAATGGCAAAGGAGGCCACAATTGGAAACAGAATAATTGCCGTCAGCCAAGGAAAGTTACTCATGGGGGTATTCGTTACTCCTCAAGGAATCGGTCATGTCCATGACAGTTCAAGGAAAATCAAGGCTGGCTACGCTTGCACCGAGAAGATCACAAAGCCCAGCACCGCCAGCAACACAATGAGGGCGTAGAACTGGGCGCGACCATTCTGAAAGTACTTCAGGCCTTCGCCGGTTACCATGGTGACAAAGCCCGTGAGGTTGACCACGCCATCGACTACGTTGTAGTCCACCTCCAATACCTGACGCGCTAGACGGCGGCAGCCTTTGACAAACACAGCATCGTAGAGCTCGTCAAAGTACCACTTGTGCAAGGAAAACTGGTAGAGGGGCTGAATCGCTTTGGCAATGGCTTGGGGGCTCGGCGTGCCTTTGAGGTACATCAACGCTGCCAAGGTAATCCCAATCAGGCCAATCCCCACAGAGCTGCCTGCTAGGACTAAAAACTCCGTCCAATCAACGCTGTGCTCGATAACCGCTTCACCCGGAGCATGGATAAACGCTTCAAAGAGGTTGTTAAAGGGGGTGCCTAGGAAGCCAATCACCATCGACGGGATGGCCAAGACCGCAAGGGGCACCGTCATGGTCCAAGGAGACTCGTGAGGCTCGGCTGCATGGTGCTCATCATGGGCATGGTGGGCTTGTAAATCCGCTGGGACGTTACGAAACTGGCCTTCAAACGTCATGAAGTACATACGAAACATATAAAACGCCGTCAAGCCTGCGGTCAGCCAAGTTAAGACCCACAGGGTGGGGTTGGCATGGAAAACAGCGCCCAAGATTTCATCCTTCGACCAGAACCCAGCAAAGGGGGGCACACCTGAAATTGCTAAGCAGCCAATTAAGAAGGTGATCCCGGTAATAGGCATATACTTGCGCAGCCCGCCCATATAGCGCATGTCTTGGGCAAGGTTGGGGTCATGACCGACAACGGCCTCCATGCCGTGAATGACGGAACCGGAACCCAAAAAGAGCATGGCTTTGAAGTAGGCGTGGGTCATTAGGTGAAACAGCCCGGCACTGTAGGCACCCACCCCCATGGCCATGACCATGTATCCCAGTTGGGAAATGGTGGAGTAGGCCAAGCTTTTTTTGATGTCGTTTTGGGTAATGGCAATCGTCGCCCCCATAAATGCCGTAAACCCACCCGTCCACGCAATGATGTCCATGACAATGGGCAGTTGTTCAAAAACGGGGAACATGCGGGCAATCAGGAACACGCCCGCCGCCACCATCGTTGCAGCATGGATGAGGGCAGAAATGGGGGTGGGACCTTCCATGGCATCCGGCAGCCACACGTGCAGGGGGAATTGGGCTGATTTAGCTACAGGGCCAAGGAACACTAGAATGGCCAGAATTGCCGCCAAGCCCGAGGAGAGCAGGCCACTGTTCACCAGTTCGGTGAGGCGATCGCCCATTTCACCGAATTCAAACGTTCCGGTTGCCCAAAACAGACCCACCATCCCCAAAAGCAAGCCGAAGTCACCGACGCGGTTTGTGACAAAGGCTTTTTGGGCAGCTTCGGCAGCACTCTTGCGGTCATACCAAAAGCCCACCAGCAGGTAGGAGCACATCCCCACCAGTTCCCAGAAAATATAAATCTGTACCAAATTGGGGCTGACCACTAAGCCCAGCATCGAGGAACCAAACAAACTCAGATAGGCATAAAAGCGCACATAGCCCGGATCGTGAGCCATGTAGCCATCGGTATAGAGCATCACCAAAAAGGCAACACTGGTGACCACCACCAGCATCATCGCCGCGAGGGGGTCAATCACATACCCCATCGTGATATGAAGACTACCCGCTGCTGCCCACTCAATCATCTGGGTGTAGGGGGCGTGCCCTTGAATTTGGCTCCACAAAATGGCAAGGGAGTGGCCTAGGGCGATCGCCATCAGCGCCATGATGAAAATGGCACTGGGTCGTCGCAGGCGACTGGTGGTCTCAGAAAAGGAGATGAGGCCAAAACCAACGATGAGGGCACCCAGCAACGGTAAAACGGGAATGAGCCATGCGTATTGATACAGGGGTTCCATTTGTGCAACCTAACCTTGAGCCGATCTGCTCTATCTAGAGACACACCTTCAGGTTCCATGAGGACTCTAATAGGTATTAATCGCTAGTCTAGGCAAAACCCTTTACATTCTGCCATATCCCCTCCAGAACAAAGCTAGTGATACCGGTTACAGAAAATTACAAAACAGATTTTCTTTAGATTTCCCTCAAGAACCGGAGCACGATAGAAAGGAGTATGGAACGCAAGCAACGGCTTCCATCGTCACTAACTGTATTCAAAGTTTAACGAGGTGAGTGAGACCCCATGACTGTACAGGCACGTTTACTTTTAGGCAGCCCCATCTACCGATGGTGTGTGATCCTCTTGGGGGCGATCGCCCTCGGGTTGTTTCCCCGCCCCATTGCTGCTCAAACCCAGCCTGATCCCAGTATGGTGCAGCGGGTGGAAAACGCAACCTTTGTCTTGGGGCAGTTTAGCTTTGGCAATCAGCAGCGCATTCCACCACGGATTATCCAGCGTGCCCAAGGGATTGCCATTATTCCCAACGTTGTGCAGGCTGGGTTCCTCTTTGGGGGTCGCCGTGGTGCTGGTATTTTGGTTGTGCGCGATGACAATAACGACTGGAGTAAACCCGCCTTCATTACCCTTACGGGGGGCAGCTTTGGCCTACAAATTGGGGCCCAATCCAGCGATGTGGTTCTGGCCTTTATGGATAAGGCCGTTGTCATGCGCAGCTTGGCGCAGTCTTTTCGCTTAGGGGGCAACGTTTCGGTAGCCGCAGGGCCAGTGGGCGGCGACATTGTCAGCCCCACGGATCCTAGCCCGCAAGTGTATTCCTATGCCCGTAATGCTGGCTTGTTTGCTGGCGTTGCCCTAGAAGGTGCCACGATCAGCTTTGACCGCAATGCCAACGCCCGCTTCTACGGCCAGCGCAACCTAACGCCAACGCAAATTTTTGAGAATGCTGTGCCCTTGCCCTCACCGCCTGTGCTGAACGGTTTGTACAATGCCCTAGAGCGCGCAGCTCGTTAAAAAACCTATCCTAGGTATAAGCAGAACCTGATCAACGCCCCCTAGCAAACGAAAAAGCGGGTGATATGATATGGGGGACTCAATCAATGCGCGAATAGCTATGGATTTGGTAACACTGGCGGCACAGTTGAATGCAGGCACCATTTTGCCTGAGACGATTGTTATTGTCACGCTTCTGATTGTCCTTCTTGCGGACCTCATTCAGGGTCGCCGCGCCGATCGCTGGACACCCTACTTGGCGATCGCCGGTTTGGCTGCTGCCGTGTTGGCCATGATTCCCCAGTGGGGGCAAGCCGAAACCGTGAGTTTCTTTGGCAGTTTTATCTCCGATAACCTCAGCCTTGTGTTTCGCGGCCTCATTGCCCTCTCCGCCTTGGGTACGGTGTTAATGTCCATTCGCTACGTGGAGCAAACCGGTAGCTCCTTGGGCGAATTCATGACCATTCTCTTGACGGCCACCGTTGGCGGCATGTTTATTGCGGGTGCGGAGGAACTGGTTTTTATCTTTATTTCCCTTGAAACCTTGAGTATTGCCTCCTACCTGTTGACGGGCTACACCAAGCGCGATAGCCGCTCCAACGAAGCAGCATTGAAGTATTTACTCATTGGCGCGGCCAGTTCTGCCATTTTCCTCTACGGCTCTTCCCTGCTTTATGGCCTATCAGGAGGGCATACCCATCTACCCGAGATTGCCCAAGCCTTATCTTCCCAATCCCTTGGCTTGGTGGTGGCCTTGGTCTTTGTGATTGCTGGCATTAGCTTCAAAATTTCGGCGGTGCCCTTTCACCAGTGGACACCGGATGTTTATGAGGGGGCACCGACGCCAGTTGTGGCTTTTCTGTCGGTGGGGTCAAAGGCGGCCGGGTTTGCCTTGGCCATTCGCTTTTTAACCTTGGCATTTCCCAGTGTGACGGAGCAGTGGCAGCTCATCTTTACAGTGCTGGCTATCCTAAGCATGATCTTGGGGAATATTGTTGCCCTTGCCCAAACCAGTATGAAACGGATGCTGGCCTACTCCTCCATTGGCCAAGCCGGATTTGTGATGATTGGCTTTGTCGTAGGTACCGAAGCGGGCTATGCCAGTATGCTTTTCTATCTGCTGGTGTATCTGTTCATGAACTTGGGTGCCTTTACTTGTGTGATCCTGTTCTCCCTGCGCACCGGAACCGATCAAATTAGCGAGTACGCCGGGCTCTACCAAAAGGATCCACTGCTCACCCTTGGCCTGAGCCTGTGCTTGCTTTCCCTTGGGGGAATTCCCCCCTTGGCCGGGTTCTTCGGCAAAATCTACCTCTTTTGGGCCGGTTGGCAGGCGGGTGCCTATGGCTTGGTGATTCTGGGATTGCTGACAAGCGTGGTCTCGATTTATTACTACATCCGCGTTGTCAAAATGATGGTGGTCAAAGAGCCCAGTGAAATGTCCCCTGCCGTGCAAAACTATCCGGCAGTGTCTTGGTCAGAGTTTGGACTACGGCCTTTGCAGGTGGGTTTGGTGATGACGGTGGTGGCAACGTCCTTGGCGGGAATTTTGGCTAATCCCCTCTTTAACTTAGTGAATACCGCTATCTTGGATGTTCCCAGTGTAGCGACTCAGCCGTCAGTTGTTGTCGAGGTGGCCTACCAGCCTGTGCCGCCGCAACCTTAACCATTCCTTCACGGGGATCGCTCGATCCTTTGGGTACAATTGCGCAATGATGGGGAAGACAAATGCAACTGGGGCAAATGAGTGTGCAAGACTTGGCACAGCGCCTCGCCGGTGATCTCAATGATCTACAACTCATTGATGTGCGCGAACCTGCCGAGTTGGCGATCGCCCAACTGCCCCATTTTCTGTCCTTACCCCTGAGCCAGTTTCCTGAATGGTCACCGCGCATTCATCAACTCCTTGATCCCAGTAAGGAAACACTGGTGCTCTGTCACCATGGCGTGCGCTCGGCGCAGATGGGGTACTGGCTGCTACAGCAGGGGTTTTGCAATGTGAAAAACATTGTCGGCGGGATTGATGCCTACGCGGCTGCTGTGGATACACGCATCCCCCGCTATTAAATTTGGTTTTTGTTACTGCCTTGGGAGATTCACCATGACCCTAAAAGTTGCCATTAATGGCTTTGGTCGCATTGGTCGCCTTGTCCTGCGGGCGGGCTTAGCCTCTAAAGAGATTGAGTTTGTGGGGATTAACGACCTTGTACCGGCGGATAACCTTGCCTATTTGTTCAAGTACGATTCCACCCATGGCAAGTATCCGGGGAGCGTCAAAGCCACGAGCGATGGTATTGAAATTGACGGCCACTTTATTCCCTGTACGGCCATTCGCAATCCTGCTGAGCTGCCGTGGGGGGAAGTCGGCGCTGATTATGTGGTGGAGTCCACAGGGCTGTTTACGGGGTTTGAGGGGGCGAGTCAACACTTACAGGCGGGGGCAAAGCGGGTTGTCATCTCTGCTCCCACGAAAGATGCCGACAAGGTAAAAACCTTTGTGGTAGGAGTGAACCACGACACATTTGATCCGGCGGTGGATGTAGTGGTCTCCAATGCCAGTTGCACCACGAATTGCTTAGCGCCAGTGGCCAAGGTACTCCATGAGCAGTTTGGCTTAGCGGAAGGGTTGATGACCACCGTCCACTCGGTAACCGCCACCCAACCCACCGTCGATGGTCCCAGCAAGAAGGACTGGCGGGGTGGGCGCGGTGCAGGCCAGAATATTATTCCCGCTTCTACGGGTGCGGCTAAGGCAGTGACGTTAGTTTTACCGCAACTGAAGGGCAAGTTGACGGGGATGGCCTTTCGGGTGCCCACCCCTGACGTTTCGGTGGTGGATTTGACTTTCAAAACCGAAAAGGCAACTAGCTATGGGGACATCTGCGCGGCAATGAAAGCGGCTGCGGAAGGGGATCTGAAGGGGATTCTTGGCTATACCGAAGAGGCGGTGGTCTCCAGCGACTTTATTGGGGATGGTCACTCCAGTATTTTTGATGCCACGGCGGGCATTGAACTCAACAGTCACTTTTTTAAGGTTGTTGCATGGTACGACAACGAGTGGGGCTACTCGAACCGGGTGGTGGATTTAATGAAGATCATGGCCGCTAAAGAGGGGCTCCTCTAGCGCCCTTGGGCGTGGAGGGCATTAATACAGTCGCAGCAGGCTTGGGTGACGGCTTGCAAGTGAGGGCGATCGCCACTGGTGGGAGGAGGAATTGGGCGGCCAATGCGCACGGTAATGGGTACCGGTCGTGGCAATCCCCCCTTTTTGAGAATGGCGTGGGTGCCCCAAAGGGCTACCGGCAAGAGGGGCGCTTGGGCTTTGGCAGCAATGAGGGCAGCTCCCAGCTTGGGATCGTAAATGCGGCCATCGGGGGTGCGGGTACCCTCGAGAAATACACCGACAGCCCAACCCTGCTCAAGGGCACCAAGGGCAGCTTGCAGAGCACGGCGATCGCTGGCACCTCGCTTAACCGGATAGGCACCGTACCACGTAATCAGGGTACGAAAAATCGGTATCTGAAAGAGTTCCGCCTTTGCCATCCAGGCCACTGGCCGCCGCACACAGTTGGAAATCAGCGGCGGATCAAAATAGCTAGCATGGTTGGCCACCACCACCAACGGCCCCCGCAGCGGCACCTGTTCAGCCCCATAAATTCGCCCTCGGAAGTAGGTATGTAGGAGGGGACTGACCACAGACCACTTAAATAAGTGGTAGAGCAGCAAACTAATGAAGGGTTCGCGATCCCGTGCCACAGTTGACTCCCTAAACAGGTAGGTTGGCGATAGCGGCGACCCCCGTAACGCTAATCTCGGGGGTGGTGCGTTTCACCAAGCCCGCCAAAACATTGCCTGGACCCACCTCGAGGGCATGGCTAACCCCTGCCGCCGCCAAAGCATGGCAGGTATCCACCCAGCGCACAGACCCAGTCATTTGCTGTCGCAGTCGCTCTTTGATGACTGTGGCTTCAGTCGTTGGTTCCGGTTCAACATTGTTGAGCACTGGGATCACCGCATTGTGAAAGTTGCAGGTGTCGAGAACCGCCGCAAACTCCGCCGCTGCTGCCGCCATAAAGGGCGAGTGAAAGGCACCGCTAACGTTCAGGGGCACCGCCCGCTTCACCTTAATCTGGCTCAGGAGGCTATCCACGGCCTCAGGGGTACCGGAGATGACCACTTGGCCGGGATGGTTATCGTTAGCAAGAACCACATCCGGTGTGGTGGCGATCGCCGACAACAGCTCATCCCGATCAAAACCAATGAGCGCCACCATCTTGCCTCCGCCTGCGGCATTCATCAATTCCGCCCGTTTTTGTACTAACTTCAGGCCAGTGACAAAATCAAAGACTTCGGCAGCGTAAAGCGCCACATACTCCCCTAAACTGTGACCCGCCACAAAATCGGCCTTAGCTCCCCGCTCCTTGAGGGCATCCACCAGCAAACTCTCGACCACAAACAGACTGGGTTGGGTGTAAAGGGTTTGGTCAAGGTTGCCCACCTGCCCTGCGCAACAATCGATCACTGACCAACCAAGGATAGAAGCGGCCAGATCACACCGCTGTTGGCTGGGAGCATACCCCGCCAGTAAATCCGCCATCATGCCGCTGTGCTGAGATCCTTGGCCGGGAAACAACCATGCTGTTTTTGTCATGCGCGCTGCTCATCTTGAAAATGTTTTCCTTGGGAAACTCAACTCGCCACCCGGATTTCTAGCCTACGGGTAGTTTTTTTTATTTGAACATCAGAAAATTAGCAAGCCTGATATGACACTCAGGAAGCACTGGGTGTATCCCATTTTCGTAACCCCTCACCCTAAATCCCTCTCCCTTCTTGGGAGAGGGACTTTGAATCTGGCTCCCCTTCTCCCTTTTTTGGGAGTAGACCGTTGCTTGCTGTCCGAAGGACTTAGGGCATGCGAAGCAGGGGTTGGGGGATGAGGGCTATACATTTGCAAAAGTGAGATACTCTTGGAAGCACTCATCAACCATGGGCTGCAGCCCAAAAATAAAGTCAAGGTGAGTCACAGCAGTTCTGATTCCTATTGAGCGTCAACGCTGATGTTACTATAGGTCTAGTTCGATTCCCGCTTACCTGCCTCTGGTTGCAGCCAGATAATGCGGCGTTGATTGGCAGCAATGAGGTTGGCCTCTTCTTGGGCAATCCGCTGGCGCGCTTGGGGTTGGCGATCGCGCTCCTGCTCTTGCTTAAGTTGGTTCACCCGCTGCTTCAGTTCCTGTACTTCCGCTTCTAGGGCACTTAGTTTTTCCAATTGGCTAAGCTGGTGGGGCACAATTTTGGCGATCGCCCCCACAGCAAAAGTCAGCAGTACCATGTTCACCCCAATTTTGGCCAAGACCTCCCAAACCGTTGGCGGAATGGTTGCAGATTGTGACGAGCGTGCCATGGCGATAAGCGTCTGTAACAGTACTCTACAGTATAGAGAAGAAAAACAGTCCCCCACCCTATGCGGCTGACACTGTGGGGAACTGTCAAAAAGAAAAACGTTGCAGTTCGTCTGTAATTGCTGACGCTACGGTAGCGGAGCCGCTACTTGTACAGTTCTGCCGAAAGACGGAAAGCCAGTACGGCAGGCAGTAGAGCAATTACAAGGGCAACATAAACTTGGGTATCGGTCAGTGCCATGAACGACTCCTTATGTGCGAACGAATGGGCGATCAAGTGCTGTATTTATTAGTCCATAGGACCTAACCTTTGGCAACGGTTGCTCATAGTTTGTAACATTTACTCGGTTTTCACGCTGGGGATCGGCAGACGGCGGGGGAGCAGCAGTACGCCAGTTGCGATAAGGGTTAAAAGACTCAAGCCCACAATCAAAATGTAGAAGGGACGACCGGCCTCACCCCAGTAGGTCCCCTGATGCAGGCTAAGAAAGATAGCGGCCTGCTCCTTCGATAGCCCAAACCAATTGCGGCCTAAGCGATAGGCAATGCCTGTGCTAGCACTAATGAAGAGGGGCAAGATGGCCAGAGCCGCCATTAGATGATGCAGGCGACGGGCTCGACCTTGTGCCGGCAGCGATCGCCCCCATAGTAGAACTGCTCCCGTTGCCAGAATTGCCAACAGCCCCAAGCCGATGATCAGCACATAAAGCGAGCTGCCCAGAGAGCCAAGGTAGCGGCCTTCGTGCAGCGTCATCATGGCACGGCCAAACTCTTTCGAGAGGCCCAGCCAACTGCGTCCGAGGCGGTGGGCAATGCCCGTGAGGGCACTCACCAACAAGGGAGCCGCAAAAATCAGGACGAGCTGTTGGTGCCATTGGCTGCCCCAGCGCAGCACCCGTTGTTTAAGAGGACTCATGAGCTGGTCTCCATCACCGATGCGAACTGTACCGGCAACCGCAGGGTAAACGCTGTGCCGTGATCTCCCTCCGGGGGGTAAGGACTGGTGACCTCGAGGTATAAACCATAGGGACGCAGCAGTTCTTGGGCGATCGCTAACCCCAACCCTGTCCCTTCCACAGCACTGTTGGCTTGGGTACCGCGGTAACCCCGCCTAAAGAGATAGGGCTGTACCTCAACGGGAATGCCACAACCCGTATCCCAAACAACGATTTCCAGATGCGAGCCCATCAATCTCAGGCGCAGACCAATCGTTCCCCCCACGGGCGTGTACTTAAAGGCATTATCGAGGAGATTCCCAATCACCTCTTGGCATACCCGACCATCCAGCCACACAGGGGGCACAGTGGCTGGCAGCTCCACCTGAAAGTTTTTACCCTCCATTTCCGCCCGAGCGTGGGCTGCCGTGATCAGGGGCATCAAGGCTGCGGGCACATCAAGGGGCGTACCTGCCAAGGGCAAGGGCTGTGTTCCCCCAAGGGCAGGGAAGTCAGCGGTTTGTTGACGATAGTCGTTCAGCAATGCCATGAGGCGTTCGGTTTCTTTGGCAATGCCTTCAGCAAGGGGGCGAGCCTGATGCTCTGGTTCCAAGCGCTTGAGCAACAGTTTGACAAACGTGCGAATGGCAGCAATGGGATTGCGCAGTTGATGGAGAACATTATCAAAATGCTGCTGTTGCTGTGCAAGCGTGTCGGCAGTGGAGGAGTGACTGAGCCACTGTTGCCGCTGATCCAAAACACAGGCGATCGCCAAGGTTTGTGCCACAGACTCAAGCTGAGCTTGCTCCGTAGTTCGCCAAGGTTGCTGTTCCCGCTGCGCCACCAAAACACCCAAAACCCAATTTTGGTACATCAAGGGTAAGAGCAGTTGATTGGCCAAAGAAGAGGCTACATGGACGGGAGCCGTCGCCAATGAGGTTGATGGCAGCACCAAGGAAGAGGGTAAAGCTGGCGGGGAACCAGCATCAGGATAGGTGGCCACTGGTGCCCAAGAAGGGCGATCGCTGAGGGTTTCGCTCAGGTACACTGCCAGTGAAGAGGCGCCTAAAGTCGTGGCAACAAGTTCCAGTTGGGTACGGCACAGAGCAGTAAATTCATCACTGGCAGGCCAAAGCATTGAGGAGTGTCCTTGGAACTAACTTGACGATGACTGGGGCAATAATGCCTGAAAGTCACCCGCCCCTGCTGTATATTCTTCCAGCAATTGCTTTTCTATGGGCAACAGGTTGGGGTCAAGATCCGCCTCCTGCTCTTGCAGCGTTTCCTCAATGAGGCTCATTTGCTCTTCCGCTTCACTCAGAGCGGCTAATAGCTCATCGTTGGCAGGTACTCCGTTATTTTGGCTGGCCAACAACTGGTAGCGATCGCGCAGGTCATTGAGCTCTTGCTGCATTGCCAACTTTTCGGCACTCAATTGTTCCGCCAGCTGTTTGTAGTACTTAAACGCCATCAAAAAGGGAACTAACCGCTCCCGCAGCGTCATGTGATCAATATCCAGTTTGGTATAGCGCTCTGCCAGTTGACTGTAAGCTTGGCACAGACGCAGATAACGTTGGCTGAGATTATCCATAGGTGATTATCAAAAGGTGGCTTCTGAGGCGTTACTCCTATCATAAAGGGGCAACTCCTTGCTGGTTATTGTTGCGCCTTAACAAATCGCAACAGTGTAAAGTAGGTAACGAAATGGCTAGGTTTTGACGGAATTACCACGGCTTACAATTGCTAGTGCCCAAATCGCCATCGGGCGCAGGTACATACAGGCACGAAAGGTACCGTTCGCAGTAATGGCTTCAGGGGTGCGAAATTGCAGCCCATTTTCATAGATTTGCCGCACCACCACCTCCGCGAGCCGCCATGCTTCGGCAGTAAGCCCACTTTGCCAGAGAAACGCCGCTAAGCCAAAGTTAATGCCAATCCACACCTCAAGGGGATGGGTGGCCTGGGGGTTTTCCGGCTGACCATTGGGGAGCAGACCATTCGCAGCTCCAAGCTGCCCCTTGTGAAACTGCAAGAAGCAGGTATCGTAAATGGTGATGAGGGCTTTGTGGGCGCATGCTGGTGGCACAATATCCGGCAAACCGAGGAGTTTGGCATAGAATTGGCCGCAGAGTTGATCCGCCATGATCACCTCTGAACCGCTACCCGTATCCAGACGGTAATAGGTACCATTCCACAGCAGTTCATGGTAGCGGGGGCGAGCCTGCTGCAGCCAAGCCGCATAGGTGTGTCGCTCCGGTTGGTTGAGCCGCTTGCCAAGGGCAACAGCCGCTTCCAAGGCCGCCAACCACAGGCCACCGCAGTAGGCACTGACCCCTTGGAGTTTCCAGTCATCATAGGTTTGATCGGGGGCACCGCTATTTTCCGGCAGACCATCGCCATCGTGGTCAAATTGCTTCAGGTAGTTCAAGGCGGCCACCACTGCTGGCCAGCACTCGCGAGCAAAATCCAGATCGGTGCCCCCCGTGAGCAAAAAGTCGCGATAGACAAGTAAGACAAAATCGGAAGCTAAATCTTTCCAGAGGTTGCAATCTTGGTAGGCGGTGTAGTTGGTGCGCTCCCACGGGTGCTCGTTGGGGGCACCCAAGTCGTGGGGGACGGCGTTAGCCACTTTCCGCGGTGCTTTGTAGGCTGTTTCTGGGTCGCCGCGATAGAAATAACCAATAATGCGCAAAGTGGGATCAGCGGTAGGAATGGCGCGGGCAAAGGCGCGCATAACCGCTTTTTCTAGCTCTGGCCACAGGTGCAGCAGGGCAAAGGAACCGTAGAGGCGCACGTCAAGGCTCTCGTACCAGCGGTAATCGAGGCATTCCAACACGGCAAATTGTCCAATGGGGTCGCGATCGCTGGCAGCGCTCCACAGGGTGCCACCACTACTGAGGACGTATAACTCATTACACAGCGCCATTTTGAACCAGTCTGGCCAATCGGGGTGCTCTAAAATGGGCTGCTGCCAAGCCTGAATCTGCGCTCGCCACTGGTGGTACTGCTGCAAGCCACGGCTGGCAAGGGTCACGGCATTTTGACCGGAGCGATCGCAAAAGTCGGTATAGCGGCGATAGTAAATGATCCCCTTGCCAAACTCCGTCACTGGCAAATCCCAGGCCAAGACCACGGGAATTTCAAGCATCTCTTTAGGGTTAAGGCAAAAGCGGAGCGCAACCGCAGCGGCAATTTGTTCACTGCCTTGGGCAGGGGTGGTATCGGTCACATTGAGCAGTGAACCGTCTTGGGCAAAGGACTGCCACACCTCAGCCCCATCACCATCGGGATTCCAGCGGCTGTGCCAAAAAAATTCCCCGATTCCCGTCGGTAGGAGAGCTGCCCATTCACCATCCCCTTCTTGAGGGGGCGCAGGGTGGGGCGATCGCCGCAGTCGCCAGCCTTGATAGGAATCGGTTTGGAGGATTTCATTAAAGTTCCCTTCACTTTGGCGCCAGCGAGGGGTGTAGGTATAAACGGGGCTGCCATCATCGCGGATTTCAATAGCTGAGGAGGGGGTGGCATTAGTAAACCAGCCCACCATGTTCTGCCACGTCAACATCAGGCTGAGGGTCAACGGCGTCGTTGTCGGATTTTGAAATCGCCACAAAAAGACTGCTACCGGATAACTGGTCTCTTGGTAGTTATGGGGCAAAATCGGCGAAAACTGCTCACAACTGACCACCGCCTTGAACACGCCCTCGTAGGCAAAACCACTGCGGGGATAGCGGGCACTGTAAATACCTTTCCCAGCGGGATACCACTGCCATGCGCTGAGGGTGCCATCCGTGGGGGGCGTCCCAAAAGCGTAGGCGGCAGTGCTCTCCTCAAAGAGGCTGAACTGGCAGGCGGGAACCGTTTGAAAGAGGTGTTCCCCCCCATCGAGGTGCCACAGGTTAAAATTCCCCGCCGGCGATCGACCAATGCAACCGGCACCCAACCCACCGAGGGGCATGCCATGCCAAGGGCCATCGTCAAGGTTGCTGGCATAGCGCACACGGTAGGGAGCCTCCCACCCTTGGGCGATCGCCCGCGTCCAAGCACAGTTCTCAAGATCTATCAAACGCTTGTCCACACCTAATCTGCCTATGGGTTCCTGAAGATTGGCTCCAAACATCATATACCCCCTCGGGAATTCCAAGGGGGGCAAAGGGAGTTTAAGCCGGGGGAGCTATTACCCCCCTAATGTTTGAGCCCCTAAGCTAAGGTGCGGCTTACTTTGTCTCCGAGAACTCCGCATCGATGACATCATCATCACCGCCGCCAGTGCGACTGCTGCCACTGCTTGTACCATCGCTGGGGGCACTGGCACCGCTTTGATAGACACTAGCGCCCACCGTGTAGAGGGTTTGTTGCAGCTCCTGCATCAGGGACTTCACCCGCCCAAAGTCAATCGACTCTATGGGTTTTTTCTCGGTTTCGCTACCGATTTCCGAGCGCAGATTGGCAATGAGGGAGGTGAGCTTGTCTTTGTCAGTACTGGGGACTTTATCCCCCAACTCCGCCAACTGTTTTTCGGCTTGGTAGCACAGTTGCTCGGCTTGGTTTTTGGTTTCGATTTTTTCCCGTTTTTCTTTGTCGGCAGCAGCATTCATTTCTGCTTCCCGCACCATCCGCTCAACTTCCTCTTTAGGCAGGGTGGAAGCACCTGTGATGCTAATGGACTGCGCTTTACCCGTTCCTTTATCGCGAGCGGTAACGTTGAGAATACCGTTGGCGTCAATGTCAAAGGTGACCTCAATTTGCGGCACACCGCGCGGCGCGGGTGGGATGCCATCGAGACGGAACGTCCCCAAGCTCTTGTTGTCGCTGGCCATTTCCCGCTCGCCCTGCAGGACGTGGATTTCCACATTGGTTTGGCCGTCTACCGCGGTTGAGAAAACTTCCGATTTTTTGGTGGGAATGGTGGTGTTGCGAGGAATAATTTTGGTCATCACACCGCCGAGGGTTTCCACGCCTAAGGAGAGGGGGGTCACATCCAGCAGCAGAATATCTTTGACTTCACCAGCAAGCACCCCCGCTTGAATGGCTGCGCCAACGGCGACCACCTCGTCCGGGTTAACACTTTGGTTGGGGTCTTTGCCCAAGGAGCGCTTGACCAGCTCTTGGATGGCAGGAATGCGGGTAGAGCCCCCCACCAGCACCACTTCGTCAATTTGATCTTTGCTGATTTTGGCATCCTTGAGTGCTTGTTCCACGGGCACACGGCAACGCTCAATCAAGTCGGAACACAGTTCCTCAAATTTGGCGCGGGTGAGCGTCATGTCGAGGTGCTTCGGCCCGTCTTGGGTGGCGGTAATGAAGGGCAGGTTAATTTCGGTTTGAGTGACGCTAGAAAGCTCAATTTTGGCTTTTTCAGCCGCTTCTGTTAACCGTTGCAACGCTTGTTTATCTTTGCGCAGGTCAATGCCTTCTTGGGCTCGGAAGGTTTCAGCAAGGTAATCGACGATTTTTTTGTCGAAGTCGTCACCCCCTAGGTGGGTGTCCCCAGAGGTGGCCAATACTTCAAACACACCGTCGCCCACTTCCAGAATGGAAACGTCGAACGTACCACCGCCAAGGTCAAACACCAAAATGGTTTCGTTACTCTTGCGATCTAAACCATAGGCTAAGGAGGCGGCAGTGGGCTCGTTAATGATCCGCAGCACTTCTAGCCCAGCAATGCGTCCAGCATCCTTGGTGGCTTGGCGTTGAGAGTCGTTAAAATAGGCGGGGACAGTAATCACCGCTTGAGTTACCTCTTCCCCTAAGTATTTGCTGGCATCTTCTTTGAGCTTGCGCAGCACTTGGGCAGAAATTTCTTCCGGAGCAAATTGCTTCCCTACGGCAGGGCAATCGAGCTTGACATTGCCGTTGACATTCAATACTTTGTAGGAAACTTCCGTGGTTTCGTGGATCACTTCATCATAGCGGCGGCCAATGAAGCGCTTCACCGAGTAGAATGTGTTTTCGGGGTTCATGACCGCTTGCCGTTTGGCAATTTGACCCACGAGGCGATCGCCATTTTTAGTGTAGGCCACAACGGAGGGAGTGGTCCGAAAGCCTTCAGCGTTGGCAATCACCGTAGGCTTACCCCCTTCCATCACGGCCACACAGGAGTTGGTGGTTCCAAGGTCAATTCCGACAACTTTTGCCATAGTGACTAAAACTCCCTTTGCAGGCTAACTTCAATCTGAGGCACAACACCCATTGGGGGTTTAGCCCTCTCTTTATCCATAGTGCGACCCCTCCCCCCTGAAGCAAAAGGGGGATTTACCGAACCTACGCGGGGTGGCTAGCAGCATAGGGAAGCGGATCGACAAGGTTCAAGGCAGCAAAGGCCGCTAAGCGCAACCGACAGGCATCACAACGGCCACAGGCAACGCCCCCCCCATCGCTATAGCAAGACCAAGTTTGTTCCCAGGGGACCCCGTAGGTATTGCCAAGACGAATAATATCGGTTTTACGTAAATCAATCAGGGGCGTGACAATTTCGATGGGGTCTCCTTCGCGGCCTTGCTTGGTTCCCAAGCGATACACCTCCTGCATGGCCGCGATGTAGTCAGGCCGACAGTCAGGATAGCCGGAATAATCCAAGGCATTCACACCAATGTGCACTGACTGCGCTTGCATAGCTTCGGCGTAGGCAAGGGCAAAACTCAAGAAAATGGTGTTGCGGGCAGGCACATAGGTGACGGGAATCTCGTGGCTCATCGTGTCTAGGTCGCGATCGCGGGGGAGGTCAATCGTTTGATCCGTTAGGGCTGAGCCTCCCCACAACCGGAGATCAAAGTGAATCACTTGGTGCTGCACCACTCCGGCACGGGTGGCGATCGCCCGCGCTGCCGCCAACTCTTGCCGATGCCGCTGCCCATAGTCAAAGGACAGGGCATAGCAGGCATAGCCCAAGGCCTTGGCTCGAAATAACACTGTACTGGAGTCAAGTCCGCCCGAGAGCAACACTACCGCCTTCTGGATCGTCATGGTCTGCGTCAAAAAACCATTAAAAACTTTACATTTGGCAATGCTGTGGTAGCATCTTTCTGAAAATGCTATTGAGCCAACGCCGAATCATTCCACGGTTGCGTTCAAGGGGTAAACAGAGGAGTGAAACAACAAGCAATGAGTTCTGCCGTCCGCCCCCAGCCTGACCCGCTGCGCATTGGTGTGATTGGTGTTGGCAATATGGGACAGCACCACACCCGTGTTTTGAGTTTACTCAAAGATGTGGAATTAGTGGGCATCTCTGATGTTAATCTGGAACGCGGCATTGATACGGCCAGTAAGTACCGCATTAAATTTTTTGAAAACTATATTGATTTGTTGCCCTACGTTGACGCAGTGTGTATTGCGGTACCGACCCGCTTACACCATGAGGTAGGGATCACCTGCTTACGCCATGGGGTACATGTACTGGTGGAAAAACCCATCGCTGCCAGTATTAGCGAAGCCGAGTCATTGGTGAATGCTGCAGCGGAGTGCCAGTGCATTTTGCAAGTGGGGCATATTGAGCGGTTTAACCCTGCCTTCCAAGAGCTGAGTAAGGTTCTGCGCACTGAAGAAATTCTAGCGGTGGAAGCTGATCGCATGAGTCCCTATTCGGATCGTGCCAATGATGTGTCGGTGGTCTTGGATTTGATGATCCACGACATTGATTTGCTCTTGGAGCTGACCAATTCGCCAGTGGTGCGCTTAACAGCCGCAGGTAGCCGCTCGGCGAATTCTGGCTACCTCGACTACGTGACTGCAACCCTCGGATTTGCCAACGGCATTATTGCCACCCTCACAGCTAGCAAAGTTACCCATCGCAAACAGCGCCGAATTACCGCCCACTGCAAAAACTCCCTTACAGAGGCGGATTTTCTCAAAAATGAGATTTTGATTCACCGCAAAACCACCGCCAGTTGTAGTGCTGATCATGGTCAGGTGCTCTACCGTCAGGACGGTCTGATTGAAAAGGTCTATACCAGCAATATTGAGCCGCTACACGCAGAGCTGGAGCATTTTGTCAACTGCGTCCGTGGTGGGCAGCCGCCGTCGGTGGGGGGAGAACAAGCCCTGAAAGCCCTGCGGTTGGCTAGCCTCATTGAGCAGTTAGCCCTCGATGGCCACAGTTGGGGGCAGTTGGATGCCTCGCTATCAGCATTGATCCATGCCTGAACTGAGCTAATCTAGAGCTACTCTAGAAATTACTCTAGAAATAAAGTAAGGCAAACAGCGATGGGCGAAGAACAGCAATGGTCTCGGGACACCGCACTCCGTGAGACAAATTCAGCAACGCTGCGCCTCATCAAGCTTTTTGCAGCCCGGAGTCGCTGGCGCACCCTTTGGACTTCTTTGCGCACGGTCTTGACGCCAATCATTATTCTGGTGGTTTTGGCGGCTTGGGTCTTAGATTGGGATGCCCTAGGGGTGGCAGCGGCGGTGCTGTTGGGGGTGTTCAGTTTTCCGATTGTTTGGCACTCCACCTATCACTGGTTTACCGAAGATTTAACAGAGCAGCAGCGACAATTCATTTTTGCTGCAGTCGGTCTGAGCCTGACGGTACTGGCGCTCATTGGCATGACCGGGGCGATGGACTGGATTCGCGGTCGCTTTCAGGGCACGAATTGGGAAGCAGTGGGAGCCCTTGCAGAAGGTTTCGGTGCCCTTGGCCAAATTTTAGTGGCGCTCTTGGCGGCCTACGTGGCATGGCGGCAGTATGTGATTTCTAGGGATTTAACAACGCAACAAAACCGGATTACCCAGCAGCAAACCATTGACAGCTACTTTCAGGGGATTTCTGATCTAATTTTGGATGATCAGGGCTTACTGGAGGACTGGCCACCGGAACGGGCGATCGCCGAGGGGCGGACAGCAGCCATTTTGACCGGCCTCGATGCTGAGGGGAAGGCAAAAATCATTCGCTTTCTCTCAGGTGCGAAGTTGCTCGCACCCCTGAAGCGCGATCGCCGGCTGGGGCGGGCAATTTTTGATGGCCTAGGGGGCTACGAGGAAGACATTGAGTACGGCGTGCGGGTCATTAACCTTGGCAGTATGTTAGCTGGTAGTGACCTGAGCGGCACGGACTTGCGCTGGACAGAACTGAGTGATGCCAACCTAACAGGGGCACAGTTTCGCAACTGTAATCTGACGCGCGCCAACTTGGCTGGTGCGATTTTGCAAGGAGCCGACCTAACCGGCGCTGACCTGAGCCGTACCCGCTTGTTTTACGGCAACGTTGAGCAAGCGAGTCCCCGCGATCGCCTCAATCCGCCTAACTTTCGTACCGGTGCTCAAACGGGTGCCGTGGTTGAAGATGTTAACTTTACCAATGTCAAAAACCTCTCTGAAGAACAGCGCTATTACTGCTGCTGTTGGAGTGGCAGTCGCTCCCGCGAAACCATTCCTGGTGGCTGTGAGGGGATTCCCAACAAACTGGGACGGTAAAGCAACAATCCTAGATCCGTTTCCCTACTGACGCCGAGCAGCCTGCCCCCTCGCGATACAATAGAAATCCTGACTTGACGCTTCCCCTGCTTTTATGTCCAACGACGTTGCCCCTGAGCCGATCCACCTTCCCAAAACCAGTGAATCAGAGCATCTTAAGCGGCTGCGCCACACCACCTCCCACGTGCTGGCGATGGCGGTGCAAAAACTCTTTCCCAAGGCGCAAGTCACGATTGGCCCATGGATTGAAAATGGCTTCTACTACGATTTTGATCACCCCGAACCCTTCAGCGAAAAAGATCTCAAGCAGATCGAGAAGGAAATGGTCAAAATCATTAAGCGCAAGTTGCCCGTGATCCGGGAAGAAGTGACGCGGGAGGAAGCAGAGCGGCGCATTAAGGCTCTGGGTGAACCCTACAAGCTGGAAATTCTCCAAGACTTGCAAGAACCCATTACCATTTACCACTTGGGGGATGAATGGTGGGATCTGTGCGCTGGCCCCCACGTTGAAAATACAGGGGAAATTAATCCGAAGGCGATCGCCCTCGAAAGTGTTGCTGGGGCCTACTGGCGAGGGGATGAAACCAAAGCGCAACTGCAGCGCATCTATGGCACTGCTTGGGAAACCCCCGAACAATTGGCGGAGTATAAGCGCCGCAAAGCGGAAGCCCTACGCCGCGATCACCGCAAACTCGGGAAGGAATTAGGGCTGTTTATTTTTGCCGACCCCGTTGGCCCCGGCTTACCCCTGTGGACGCCCAAAGGAACGATTCTGCGCTCAACCCTTGAGGATTTTCTCAAGCAGGAGCAACGCAAGCGCGGCTATTTACCCGTTGTCACCCCCCACATTGCCCGGGTCGATCTATTCAAAACGTCGGGGCACTGGCAAAAGTACAAGGAAGATATGTTCCCCTTGATGGCAGAGGATGAAGCAGCGGCTCTCCAGGAACAGGGGTTTGTCCTTAAGCCGATGAACTGCCCCTTCCACATCCAAATTTACAAAAGTGAACTGCGCTCTTACCGCGATTTACCCCTGCGCTTGGCGGAGTTTGGCACTGTCTATCGTTACGAGCAGTCGGGGGAACTGGGGGGACTGACGCGAGTGCGGGGCTTTACGGTGGATGACTCCCACCTGTTTGTAACCCCAGAGCAACTGGATGATGAATTCTTGAAGGTGGTGGATTTAATTCTTGCGGTGTTTCGTTGCCTGCACCTGAACCAATTCAAAGCCCGCCTCAGTTTCCGCGATCCTAGCTCTGACAAATACATTGGCTCTGAGGAGGCATGGTCAAAAGCGGAAGGTGCCATTCAGCGGGCTGTTGAGCAGTTGGGTATGGAGCACTTTTTGGGCATTGGCGAGGCGGCGTTTTATGGCCCCAAACTGGACTTTATTTTTGAGGATGCCCTAGGGCGGGAGTGGCAATTGGGCACCGTGCAGGTGGACTACAACTTGCCGGAACGCTTTGATCTCGAGTACATTGCTGAGGATAACACCCGTCGCCGTCCTGTGATGATTCACCGCGCTCCCTTTGGTTCGCTGGAGCGGTTGATTGGCATTCTCATTGAAGAATACGCCGGGGATTTTCCCTTCTGGTTGGCACCGGAGCAGGTGCGTCTGCTGCCCGTGGGAGATGAGCAGCGTTCCTTTGCAGAAGCCGTAGCCACAGAGTTGATGCAAGTAGGGGTGCGGGTGAGTGTGGATCGCAGTGGCGATCGCCTCGGGAAACAAATTCGCAACGCGGAAACCCAAAAGATCCCCGTTATGGGAATTGTCGGCGCCAAAGAAGTGGAGAGCAATACCCTCAGTATCCGCAGCCGTGCTGATGGGGATGTCGGCTCTGTGAGTGTGGCCACGGTTGTGGAAAAACTGGCGGCGGCAGCCAAAGATCCGGGTGTGACCTTAAGTTGGTAACGGTTGAGAAATGAGGCCTCAGGAAATTTACTAAGAATGGGAAGCACTAACTGTGGCTGGCTTCCATCCACTCAAAAATGCGATCTAACTGCTCAAGGCTGACCAAGCCGTACTGCCACAGGACGACGGGCAATAAGTTCACTTGCTCTTCACACTGTTTTAGCCCAAAGTTAATGGCAGAGGTGGGCAATGCCATCTCCCGCTGCAAAAAATCAATGAGCTTAGTCCAACGTGGTGTGTTCATAGATCTAATTCGTACCACATTCCCCTCTATGCTAAGGAGAAATCTGAGAAAATGCAACATTTCGTTACATTGAGTGATAAAACACCACACTTTTGCCGCCATCAGCCTCCGCAGCAGCGTTGAGAGAACGTCACGGCTTGGATGCTATTTTGGCGGAGAGGTTCTCAAAGGACATCCTCCGGTAGGGGGATTTAAGGGGCGATCGCCCGACCTTCTGGATCTTCAAGGACAAAGCCGGCATCGGCAATCATCTGCCAGTCTGCGTGGGGAGCCTGACCGGGAGTTGTTAGGTAGTCGCCGATAAAGATTGAGTTGGCCGCGTACAGACCGAGGGGCTGCAGCGATCGCAGGTGAACTTCCCGCCCGCCGGCAATGCGAATCTCTTGTCGGGGTAACAAAAAGCGAAAGAGAGTTAAGATTCGTAAACAATGGCGAGGGTTGAGGTGATGCTGGTCAGCAAGGGGCGTCCCCGCAATGGGAATTAAAAAGTTGACTGGCACACTGGTCACGTTCATTTGCCGCAGGGCAAGAGCCAGATCAATAACGTCTTCATGGGATTCCCCCATGCCAAGGATGCCGCCGGAACAGGTGGTGAGGCCAGCCGACTGAATGTGACGAATGGTCTGGGCGCGATCGCCAAACGTATGGGTAGTGCAAATTTCCCCATGGTAGCTAGGGGAGGTGTTCAAGTTGTGGTTTACCCGATCCACCCCTGCGGCGGCAAGGCGCTGGGTTTGCTCCGGCGAGAGCAAGCCGAGGCAGGCGCAAATTTTCAGGTCATGGCGTTCTTTGACCGCGCGCACAGCAGCCAGTATTTGCTCAAACACTTTTTCACTGGGCGATCGCCCCGAAATCACCATGCAAAAGGTTCCCGCCTTCAGAGCAGCGGCGCGATCGGCAGCGGCCAAAATTTTTTCTTGGGAGAGGAGGGGATATTTTTCAATCTCGGCGGTGGAAATTTTGGACTGCGAGCAATAGTGGCAATCCTCCGGGCAGAGACCACTCTGGGCATTGAGGAGGTAGTGGAGCCGCACCCGGTTGCCCCAGTAATGATAGCGAACGCGATAGGCTGCCGCCAGTTGTGCTAAAAGTTCTGTATCCGGCGCTTGCAGGACTGCCCGTGCTTGGTCACGGCTGAGCTGCTCATCGGCTAAGGCAATGTCAGCCATCGCCTGCCAGCGATCAGTAGCGGGTACTGTTGCGGTCATTTTTCTTTAGCTCCGTAGAGTGACAGCGTATTTTTCCACTAGGCTATCCCGTAGTTTTTGGTGCAGCTCATTGACTTCCGCATCGGTGAGGGTGCGGTCAGGGGCACGATAGGTCAGGCGAAAAGCCAAGCTCCGCTGGCCAGCCGGTACCCCTTCGCCACTGTACTCATCAAAGAGTTCCACTGCCTCTAACAACGAGGAACGCCCTCCTGCCGCTTTCCACAGCGTGCGGCTGAGTTCGGCCACCGTCAGTTCCACAGGGGCAAAGAAGGCGAGATCGCGATCGCTGGCGGGATAGGTGGAAAAGGGCTGAAACCTCTTCTGGTCAAAGCGCTCCAGTAAGGGAGCCAACAGCACCTCTAAGTCCAGCTCGAAGACATAGACCGCCTCGGGTAGCTCTTGGCTGGCAGCAAACTGCGGATGTAACTGGCCAAAAATACCGAGGGCTTCGCCATTAAGGGAGAGAGCAGCCGTACGCCCCGGGTGCAAGCGTTCATCGCGGCGATCGCTCTGGTACTCCACCGTCAGACCAAACCGCTGAAAAACGCTTTCTAAGATGCCCTTTGCCTCAAACCAAGACAGGGGTTGGGGTTGCTGGGAACGCCGCACCCATTTTCCTTGCCAAGGGTCACCCCCAATAATGCCCCCCAAGCGATCCGCTTCCCAGAGCCCCTCTTCCCCTTGGCCAAAGACCCGCCCCACTTCAAAGCCGTTGAGGGGGGGATTGCCCTGCTCATGGTTGTAGCGAAATGCCTGCACTAAGCCAGTGATCAGATCAGAGCGCAGGCAGGAAAATTCCGCGACCAAGGGATTCACCACCCGCACCTGATGGGGTTGATCGGCTTTGACCCACGAGTAATGCATCAATTCCGTTAAACCTGCACCCCGAAAGGCAGCCCGAATCTCTCGCAGGAGCACTAAGTGCAAGGGTAAGGCTCCTAACTCCGCTTGGGCAGGCAGGGTTTCCTCAAAGCGATCGTAGCCGTAGAGACGCGCCACCTCCTCAATGAGATCCACCTCCCGCTCAATATCGCGAAAGCGGTAGGGCGGCACTGTTACTGACCATACCACTCCTGTATCCTCCCTAGAAGGCTCACGAGTGAGGCCAAAGCCCAAAGACGTAAGGATGCTCTCTACCGTTTCTGCGCTGAGGTATTCAAACTCCCCAGACGCATCCTCTGAGGTTGGCAGCACTCCTCCCAGCAGGCGGTGGACTTGCTCTAGACGCAGCGTGAGGGTGCGCTCAAGGGGTGGCCGCTGATCCACAAGCGCACTAAAGCTGAGGCGACCGTGGGCAAGTTCTTCAAGGAGGGCGATCGCCTCATTGCTCGCTGCCTCCAGTTCGGCTGGGTTCACCCCCCGCTCATAGCGAGCTGAAGCTTCCGTGCGCAGTCCTTGGCCACGAGCTGATTTGCGAATTACGGGGCTGCCAAAGAGAGCCGCCTCTAAAAACACCTGCTGGGTACCTGCATGGACTTCCGTCGCTTCGCCGCCCATAACTCCCGCCAAAGCCACTGGTATATTGCCAGCAGTAATCACAAGGTTTTCGGGATTGAGGGCACGGACTTGACCATCGAGGGTCTGCAGGGTTTCCCCAGCTTGAGCAAAGCGGACACCAATCGTGACCGGTACTCCCCCAGCGATGGTCTGGAGCCGCTCCCAGTCAAAGGCGTGGAGGGGCTGCCCCCACTTGAGGAGAATGTAGTTGGTAATATCCACCACGTTGTTGATGGGGCGAATCCCTGCCGCTTCCAAGCGCTGCTGTAGCCAAGGGGGTGAGGGAGCAACCTGCACATCAGTAATGAGAGCACCGCGATAGGCGGGACAAGCAAGAGCATCCGCAACGGTGATCTGAAAGGGAGCCTTCCGCCGCCCAGTTTTGGCCGTAGGAGCAACAGGGGGAGTTAAAGTCAGAGGCGCACCGGTGAGGGCAGCCACTTCTCGGGCAATGCCCACCATGCTGAGGGCGTCAGCACGATTAGCGGTAGAGGTGAGGTGCAAAATGACATCATCCAGACCCAACAGGGGGCGGACATCGGCACCCACCGTCACCGGGTCAGTAAAGGTGTGAATGCCTGCCGATTCTTTGGCCAAGCCCAGCTCCGCTAATGAGCAAATCATGCCTTGAGAGAGCACCCCCCGCAATTTTGTGGGTCGAATTTTGAGATCAATTTTGGCTAAATAGGCGCCGGGCAGGGCAACAGGCACGTACAACCCCGCGGCAGCATTGGGGGCACCACAGACAATGGTGCGCGGCTCCGCTTGACCCACATCCACTTGGCACACCCGTAGCTTTTGGGCATTGGGGTGGGGCTCACACTGTAAAATGTGCCCGACCACAACACCCTGTGCCCAAGTGCGACGATCTTCAATGTCTTCCACTTCAAAGCCTGCCATCGTGAGGCGATCGCCAAGGGGAGTGGCATCTAAATCGGTGGGAACGAGCTCCCGCAGCCAGCGAAGGGAAACGCGCATGGAATCCTCAAATAATGTGTCAATGAGTCAGAGTGCCATGATCCAGCCTAACGGTGAGAGGCAACCTCGCACAAGCCATCAGCCAACAAAGGGGGCAGCACTGCCATCACTTTGGAATCGTTGCCACAGTTGCATCACACCTTCCGGACTTACCGAGAGGCTCTCCAGTCCCAACTCCACCAGCCAAGGCAGCCACTCGCGGTAGCGGAGGGGGGCATCACTGCACAAACTGCAGCCCAAGTGCAGGGCTTTCGCCTGTTGAATGAGCTGGGCGATCGCCCCTTTGACGGCGGGATGATCTTCATTCAAGTCCGGCAGTGTCGTTTCCCGGGGAATGCCCAACAGCAGTTGACATAGATCATTGGTGCCAATAATAATCCCGTCAATACCTGCGGCAGCAAGATCCCGCAATAAAAATAAAATGGCAGGCACTTCAGCCATCACCCACAGTTGAATGCCCCGCTCAGGAGTGAGGTGATGTCTCTGCAAGGCACCTTGACAGTGGGTGACCTCACTGACGCTGCGGACAAAGGGCAACACTAGCCGCAGGGGAGTCGCTTCAAGGCGGTGGGCAACCGCCAGCACCTCCAGCTCCAGTTCAAAGAGTTCTGGCTGGTGGGCATAGCGACCCACCCCGCGTAACCCCCAAGTGCTCTGACCTTCAAACCGTTCGCCGCCCACGAGATGCCGGTAGTCCTCAGGACGCAAGTCTAAGGTGCGGTAAAACAAGGGGCGGGGGGCGATCGCCCGCATAAACTGCAACAAATGATTGACCCAGCGATCGCGCAACTGCTCCTTTTCCCCCTGCTGCAACCAATGGTAGGGGTGTCGCCCTTCCAAAAAACTCAGCAGCATTAACTCCGAGCGCAGCAGGCCAATGCCATCACAGGGTAACGTCCGCAGCCATCGCAGGGCACTGACTTGACTGACCGTGACCAAAATTTGTAACGGCAGGGGATGATTCGCCCTCGGGGGCAGGGAGGGAGTAGCTACGGCCACTTCTGCCCGCAGCGGTTGCTCAGGAAGCTCATAGACAGCACCAGTGTTGCCATCAAGGAACAAAAGTGTCCCCGTCGTAATTGCTTGCGTTGCATTCGCCAAACCCACCACCGCCGGGCGGCTTAACTCCCGCGCCAAAACCGCCCCATGACTGGTCAAGCCCCCTTGCTCGCAGATAATCCCTGCGGCGGCTGTCACTAAGGACAACCAGTGGGGCGCAATCGTCTTGGTGACAAGGATGCGTCCAGCAACCATCGCTGGTGAGCAAGGGTCGTTTACGACTAAAGCAGGGGCGATCGCCTGCCCTGGGGCTGCGGCAATTCCTTCCCCCAACAGAGTTCGTCGCAAAACCGTTGGTGCTGGGGGTGGCGGTTCCGGTTCCGCTAAACATTGACCCAGCCACAAGTGGTTGGCGCCATAATGCCACAGCCAAAGATAGGGCTGGGCAGTGACCGGACACTGGCTCAAGAGGTGCTGCCAGTCCAGTGGCAAGGCAACCTTGTGCTCACAGGGAACCCCTTGGTGGGGCAATTGCAGCCCTTGGCAGATGACCCTCATGCCGCCTGTTGGACAACACCACCACCCCGATGCTGTCACCGTTGCCAGCGGGTAGAGAAGCAGTGCCACTCGCAGCCCACTAAAATGCCAGCCCTGCTGCCAGTAGGTGTAGAGATTTTTAGCTTGGACAACCGCTTGATAGGCCATCTCAATGGCATGGTGGGCTACGGGCACACTAGGGTTAAGTAGCACACTGGCACTACCCAAGCCCCACGGCAAGTCCTGCTGCTCTTGCCACAGGTAAGTACTCAAAACAAGATGGCGATCGCCCCCCCGCTGTTGCCAATAGTGATGACAGGCCTCAAAAATCTGCGGCAATTCACCCACATCAAGAGGTGGGATCTGCTCCCTCATCTGGCTAGCAACGTTTCTCAGCGCCGTAGAGCTTGGCGCCGTTGTCTGCCACTGGCCACAGACCTGCTGCCACAGGGGTACAAGCGTCCCCTGCAGCTCTTGCCATAAGGTGGCAGGAATGACCCAGACAGGGTGTGGCGGCGGCCATGAACGCTGCACCCGCTGCAAGATAACGAGCGCAGGAGCAAGCTGTTCAGCTGGACAGCTTTGGAGCGTTTCTAGTTGAAGACGGGGCACAAGAACCAGTGGCTAAGGGGACGTGATTTCAGTCTGCTGGCGACGACGTATATTCAGCACATCCGTAATTTTTTTAATTTGAGCCAGTATATTATCCAGTTGCTTGGCATTCACGATATCAATACATAGATCAATAATGGCCGTTCGTCCGGGGTCGGTGTGGACGTTGGCTTTACGGACATTAATGTGATTATCAGTTAAACGAGTCAAAATATCTTTGAGAACCCCCACTCGGTCAATGACCTCAATTTGGACATCCACCGGATAGGTTTGGGGACGGTGCTGATTTGCTTTATTATTCCAGCTCACCGGAATTAAGCGATCCGGCGAGACGCTTTCGAGGTTGCTGCAACCCTGACGGTGAATGGAAATGCCACGACTGCCGAGGGTAACCACACCAATAATGGGTTCATCCGGTACGGGCGAACAACAGCCCGCAATGTGATAAACCAATCCCTCAACTCCTAAAATTGGCGAATCGCTGGGTTTGGTTGCAGCAGGCACGCGATGAATGGGAGTTGTCTGCGGCGGCGTATCTGGACGGGAAAGGGTTGCTGCCCGCAGGCGGTTCACCACTAAATTAAGCGTGATCTCGCCATAGCCCAAGGCCGCTACCAAGTCATCGACCGTTTGATAGTTACTGCGCTCTGCCACCTGTTGCATTTGCGGTGACTTCAGCAGACTGTCTAAACCCGCTTTACCTAACTCTTTTTCAAGGAGTTCCCGTCCGCGCTGCAGGTTTTCCTCGCGGCGCGATCGCTTGTACCACTGCCGAATTCGGTTCCGCGCTGTCGTGGTACAGACAAAATTTAACCAGTCTAAGCTGGGGTGGGCATTCTTTTGGGTAATGATTTCGACAATGTCGCCGTTCCGCAGCGGGGTATCAAGGGTAACCATGCGACCATTGACCCGCGCCCCTGCACAGTGATTGCCCACATCCGTGTGGATATGGTAAGCAAAATCAAGAGGCGTTGCTCCTTGGGGCAAAGCCATCACATCCCCTTGGGGGGTAAAGACATAGACCTCGCGATCAAACAAATCATCGCGAATACTGTCAAGGTATTCTTGGGCATCCTTGAGATCGTTTTGCCAGTCAAGGAGTTGGCGCAGCCACGTAAATTTTTGGTCGTGGACACTCCACTGCTGCGGCAGTGAGTTCCCCGCTTCTTTGTATTTCCAGTGAGCCGCAATCCCATACTCCGAGACATGGTGCATGGCCAATGTGCGAATTTGCACTTCCAGTGGCCGCCCCCCCAGCCCAATGACCACCGTATGCAATGACTGGTACTGGTTCGGCTTGGGCAGACTAATGTAGTCCTTGAAACGTCCGGGGACGGATAAAAAGCAGTCGTGCACCACGGCCAAGGCACGATAACATTCGTCCTTTGTGGCCACCAAAATGCGAATACCTGCCACGTCGTAAATTTCGTGAAATTCCTTCTGTTGCCGCTGCATCTTTTGATAGATGCTGTAAAGATGCTTAGGACGGCCACTAATTTCTAGATAGCCAAACCCCATACCGGCTAGGCGTTCTTGGAGACGGTTAATGGCGGCGGCCAACTGTGCCTCCCGATCGGCTCGCTTTTCGGCGACCAACTCTTGAATGCGGCGGTAGGCTTCGGGTTCAAGGTATTTGAACGCCAAATCCTCCAGTTCCCACTTGATCCGCCAAATTCCTAAGCGATTGGCAAGGGGAGCAAACACATCCCGCGTTTCTTGGGCAATGGGTCGCCGTCGCTGCTCCGGCAAGTATTCCAATGTCCGCATATTGTGCAGCCGATCCGCCAGCTTCACCACAATGACGCGGATATCTTGCGCCATAGCCAAAAACATACGGCGAAAGCTTTCTGCTTGCCGCTCTGTTTTACTGGAAAAGTTAAATTTCGAGAGCTTGGTGACGCCTTCTACCAACCGACGCACTTCGGAACCAAACTCAGCTTCTAACTCTTCAGCGGTAATGGCGGTGTCTTCAATCACATCGTGCAAAAAACCCGCCGCGATCAGCGCTGAACCGCCGCCTAGATCCCGTAAAATGCCTGCCACAGCAATGGGATGGGCAATGTAAGGCTCCCCTGAAGCCCGCCGCTGTCCTTGATGGAGATTGTAGGCAAACTGAAAAGCGCGGCAGACAAGGTCATTATCCGTTCCGTCAGTGGTTGGTTGCCGCAGGCAGGTTGCTAGCCATTCGGGAAGTTCAATGTCAGTAGGGACGCTAGGAGCAAAGGCATTCATGGCAGCAGGCAGCAGGCAAAAAGTCTTATTGCTTATTCTAACTGTTCTCGCCGAATTCCCGATGGCGGTAATTCATCCTAGAATATAAGCTTGGAGTTATTCAAGGCCACCTTTGGAGAGATGGCAGAGTGGTCGAATGCGCTCGACTTGAAATCGAGTGTGGCAGTGATGTCACCGAGGGTTCGAATCCCTCTCTCTCCGTACTTCCAAGTGACACTCCCCGCCCTAGAACGGCGAGGTTTTATCGGTTTCCCAGCCCTCCAGAACTATAAAAAAAGACTGGGAAGAAATTATCTCCCAGCCTACTACAAGCCATGACCCGAATTTGAGCTAGCGCCAGCCCGCCCGATCCATAATTCGCAGGGCTTCGGCATTGTTGCGACCAAACACTGCGGCATTTACGTTCTGGCCGCGGAAATTACCAAACCGTTGTACGATTGGATGAACTGGAACTCCAGCACGCACAGGATACTCAAAGTTGGCGCGGGCAAACATTTCCTGCGCTTGGGGACTAACCAAGTACTCGAGAAAGCGGATCGCTGCTTGGCGATTGGGAGCACCCCTGACAACACCACCACCGCAGATATTCACGTGGGCACCGCGATCGCGCTGGTTGGGGAAAAAGAGTCCAACTTTGTCCGCTACTGCTCTGTCTTCTGCTTTATCTGAGGCAATTAAGCGGGCTAAATAATAGTGATTCGCAATTGCTACACCACCCACCCCTTCAGCACAGGCACGAATTTGGGCGGTATCATTGCCTTCCGGTGGCCGGGCAAAGTTTTGCACTAAGCCTCGCGCCCACTGTTCTGTGCGTTGCGCTCCATGAATAGCCAAGAGTGACCCAGTGAGGGACTGGTTATAGACATTATTGGAGGTGCGGCTGAGAATTTGGCGACGCCATTTCGGGTTCGCTAAATCTTCATAGGTAGAAAGCTGGCTGGGGTTCACTTTGGATTTGTTGTAGATGAGCACGCGCACCCGTCGCGATAAGCCAAACCAATGACCCCGAGGCTCCCGTAGGTTAGCAGGCACGACGCTGGTTAATACCCGGGATTGAATCGGTTGCAACAGCCCTGCTTCCTGAGCGCGCCAGAGTCGTCCGGCATCCACGGTAATAAGGACATCGGCAGGACTGCGGCTGCCTTCACTGCGAATCCGCTCAATGAGGGCATCGGCTTCGGCCTCAATAATATTAACTCGGATCCCCGTCTGTTGCGTAAAACCATTGTAGAGGGCTTTGTCAGTATCGTAGTGGCGTGCCGAATAAACGTTAATGACACCACCTGCCTGTGCTAAACGCTCCTGAGCGATGCTCGACTCCGAGCCTTGATTGAGGGCATGATGGGCAAGGTACGCCGCTGCCCCCGCTCCCATGCCTAAGACTGCACGGCGGGCAATTTTGTCCATAATTGAGAATTTCTCCTAAAATAATGCTGGAGCCTATTTTAATGCGCCAGCTACCTTTTTGCAATAAATTAGCAATATCTTGCTCAACCTCGCTACTCGTATTCACCGGGGCTGCTAGGTAACTCGTGGGGAACAGAATCTTTGTCGGTCTGGTATTGTAGGGTTGAGATCACTGCCCGCTGGGTGCCTGAAATTGTTATGGTTCGCGTCCTTGCTATTGAAACAAGCTGTGATGAAACGGCAGCGGCAGTTGTGCGCGATCGCCATATTGAAAGTAATATCATTGCCTCCCAAATTGCGGCTCACCAACCCTTTGGTGGAGTTGTTCCCGAGGTGGCTTCACGGGCGCATTTGCAAAATATCAATGCGGTGATTGCCACGGCGCTAACCGAGGCTCACTGCGATTGGGCAGCCATTGACGCCATTGGGGTTACCTGCGCGCCCGGGCTGGTGGGGTCGTTGCTCATTGGTGTGACAGCGGCGAAAACATTGGCGATGGTACACCACAAACCGCTGTTGGGGGTGCATCACTTGGAGGGACACCTCTATGCGTCCTACCTGGCCGAGCCAACCCTCGAGCCGCCTTTTTTATGTTTGCTTGTCTCTGGTGGTCACACCAGTCTGATTGGTGTTTATGGCTGTGGTGAGTACCAACTGTTTGGCCAAACCCGCGATGATGCCGCTGGCGAGGCCTACGATAAAGTGGCGCGCCTGCTGGGGTTAGGGTATCCGGGGGGGCCAGTTCTAGATCGCTTGGCGCAGCAGGGCAATCCTGACACTTTTCCTCTGCCGGAGGGAAATATTTCGCTTCCCAATGGCAAGGTGCACCCCTACGACTCGAGTTTTAGCGGCCTGAAAACGGCAGTGGCACGGCTGGTGGAGCAACTGCGGGGGCGCTATGGGGAGGATTTACCGGTGGCGGATATTGCCGCTAGTTTTCAGAAAGCGGTTGCCCAAGCCCTGACCAAACGGGCGATCGCCGCGGCAGTGGATCAGGGGTTCACCACGCTTGCCATTGGGGGGGGCGTGGCGGCTAACTCGGGACTGCGGCAGCATCTGATCGCGGCAGCAACGCCCCTCGGTCTGCGCCTAATTTTTCCGCCCCTGCGCCTGTGTACCGACAATGCTGCCATGATTGCCTGTGCAGCGGCGGATCACTTTCAACGTGGAGAGCGATCGCCCCTGAATTTGGGAGCTAAGTCCCGCCTGAGTTTGCTGGAACTCGGCGAACTGTACGGTACTCGCGTGAGCCACGGTTAACGAGCATTGACACCACAAAAAAGGCCAGTTGACAGACAACAATACTTGGACCAGAGGGCAAATTAAACGCGGCAGAGAGCAGAATACCCGCGATAGCACTGCCAATGCCAATCGTACTTGCCAACAGGACATAGTGGGAAAATTGTTGACTCCAGAGCCGCGCCCCACAAGCAGGAATCACCACAAAGGCGCTAATTAGTAAAACCCCCACTGTCTTAATGGAAACGGCTACCACTAGTGACAGCAGCGTAATAAAGAGTAACCGTTGCAAACCCACCGCCACCCCCCGTGCCACCGCCAACGTTTCGTTCACCGTGATCAGTAGCTGCACCCGTAGGGTTAAAACAACAAACAGAAAAACAATTCCGCACAGGAAGCCACTCAAGAGCAGATCCTGCTGCCGCACCGCTAAAATGTCGCCAAAGAGTAAGTTATTTAGGCCACCGCGATAGCGATCGGCAAAACTTAAAAGCAGGATCGCCAACGCTAAGGAAGCGGAATAAATGATATTCAGCAGGGCATCCGTCCAGAGGCGTGTGTGCTCAAGTAGGTAAGTGACCCCCAGGGCAAAGATGACCGCAAAGGGTAATAGCACAAGGGAAGGATTAATGCCCAGCACGACCCCAATGCTAATGCCAAGTAATGCCGAATGACCCAAGGCATCACTAAAAAACGATAACTGCCGCAAAATCGTAAAACTGCCGAGAGCACCCCCCATGGCACCAGTCAAAATCCCTCCCCAGAGAGCACGCTGCATGAAGGGTAGCTGGAGTAGATCAATGACCCGCTCAACAATCGGTTGCCAAGCCACCATGCTTAAGGAGTCGCGGGGTCAGCTAGACGAGGAATACCAAGGCTGTAGTTACGGACGCGACTATTCAGGTTGTAGGCAATTTCACCCTTCATGAGGAGAGAGCGGATAAAGTGTTCGAGGTCAGAACCAATGCGCCGCAGATTGTACTCAGTTAAGTCTTCGCCCGCAGCATTGGCTACCAATTCCTGAAATTTTGCTTCCACCTTCGCAAGGGCCGCCTCATTCCATTCCAACTCGTTGTCGGGATCCAGATTCAGAGTTAAGGTTTCAGTGTCAGGATGTACTTCCCCATCCGTAACATAACCCGCGTAAAGGTGAATATGGCGTGTAGTTGACTTCAGTAGCATAGGTTAGAGGCTCAGGATAATCGTGGGGGCAACTCCCCGACGCTTTTCACTATACCAAGAATCTTTGGGTTCCAACTTTAGAAAAATTGATGATTCAACCCAAAAGATGTAATGACTGGCCCCTAGCGGCGACGAAGCTGCAACTGCTCATATACTTGCCGCAAGGGTACCCCGTGCTGTGCTAATGCCACAAGCGTGTGGTAGAACAAATCCGCCACCTCAGCAGCGATCGCCCCAGGATCATTGTCTTTGCAGGCCATCACTACTTCAGCGGTTTCTTCACCGAGTTTTTTCAGGATTTTGTTATCACCCGCAGCAAACAAACTACAGGTGTAAGAGTCCGGTTGGGGATGTTCTCGCCGCTGACAAATGACCTCATAAACTTGAGACAAGGTATCGGCAGGGGGCGGCTCAATGTGCTCCCCTTGGGCACCGTGACGGTGAAAGCAACTGCGTTCCCCTGTGTGGCAGGCGATGTCCCCCACCTGCTCCACGCTTAGGAGCACTGCATCACTGTCGCAGTCATAGCGAATACTTTTCACCCACTGCAGATGGCCGGAGGTTTCGCCTTTTGGCCATAGCTCCTGCCGCGAACGGCTCCAAAACCACGTCCGTCCGGTTTCGAGGGTTTTCTGCAAGGACTCCCGATTCATCCACGCCATCATGAGCACTGTGCCATCCAGATAATCTTGAACAATAGCTGGCACCAATCCCCGCTCATCGTAGGCAATTTGATCGAGGGGAAGCGTCAGGGCACGGGCACTCATGAGAGTTGTTCATCAGACTAGGGATGACCCGGAGATCACGCCTACCGCAAGCATCCCGTATTGCTGCTTCCTTCCGGACCTGACAAGGTTTAGGCGTTGCGATCGCATGATTCCGAGCCGTTCTTCATTCTACCACAGCCGCCTACGGTTCGCCGATACTCTTCTGAACAGCCGTGATAGCCTCCACAAGGGGCGATCGCAAGGCGTCAATGTACTCCGGCCAACCAATGAGAATCGGCTGTTGGTGGGCAAGCGTCTGACCCTGTAGGGCATCGGCATCAAAGCGGAGCGGATTCCCTACTAAATCGGTACAGACGAGTCCAGCCGCTGTCGCCAAGGCCAAGGGAGCCGTTGTATCCCAAAGTTTTACCCGCTGGTTGAGGTACAGGTACAATCCGGCGCGCCCCAAAATAACTTCAATCACCTTGAGGCCAAAGCTACCTAAAAACTGAAACTGCACTTCCGGTAGCACGCTGTGAATGGCATTGCCATAGGTACGGTAGTCGCGATAGCCAATCATGACTGGACAATGGGATTGACTGGGTGGCGGCGGGCAAATGGGCAGCAGCGGCACTGGCGGGCCACCACTGCTCATCTGACACAGTCCCCAATCCTTGCCGCCATAGTAAAGATGATCTTGGTTAGGAGCATAGATCCAACCAGCGACGGGGGTGTAATGCTCTAGCAAGCCCACCATGAGGGAGTAGCCATGGCGGTGGTGAATGAGATCATCGGTGCCGTCAAGCGGGTCAATCAGCCAGTAGCGCGCCTTACGCTCCTGAAACACAGCTTGGGAGTCAGCGTTTTCTTCGCTAATGATGCCATCCTCAGGAAACCAAGCACGGAATTTTTGGCTCAGGAGACGATCTAAAAACCGATCAATACTAGTGGCAAAGTCCTGCCGCCCTTTTTCAATAACATCAAAGGGTTGCTGAGCCAGTTGGCGAGCTCGCTGTCCTGCTTGCCGTAGTAGTTGGTTGATTTGCCAAATTTGACTAGGGGTCACGGGAGGGGTTGAGGTCATGGCAGATCTCACCACCCACGGTCATCACAAAAGGTACGAAGGGGTCTCACCATGATGCTGTGTTGCTTTGCTGTTAATTCCCCCCTCAGTATGCCGTATCTTGCCCTCAGCAACTATTTATTTCAAGAGCAGCACGGGCGCAAAACCAACCCCCTAGAATAGAAGTGCAAGAAAAGGATCTGCGTAGCTATTCACCCTTAGATTGCTGGGGGGACTGCTAACCCTTTCCGTGAAAAAATGACGTTAGTCTGCTGTGTACCTTGCAGCCTTTGGGTACCCTAATGAGTATGACTTCTCCCGCTGCTATCCGCTTGCTCCCTAGGGATCAAGAATTATTTAATGCTCTCCTTGGCTATGGCAAGCTGACAACCAAGGCAGAGAAGCAGGAGGCATTGCTTGCCTTGCTCCAGCGCGATCGCGCCCAAGTGATGGTTAAAAGCATTGCCCAAGCCGCTTTTCCCCAAACTGCCTTTAACGTTGCCCTCTGGATGCTCAGCCATGATCTAGTGACGTTAGATTGGCTCTACGACATTACCTATCGCATTTCCACTCAAGGCACTCAGGAGACAATTGACCTCCGCTTGCTCTACAGCAGCCTGAAACAATTAACAGTACTCGATGAAGCAGTGGTGCTGGGGCAAACCGAGGCGGCACTGAAAACAATTCGTCTGGATGATCTGGATTTAGATGCATTTATTACAGCCCTTGATCCCGGCATTGCCCTGAGTTTACTCACTTGGTTTGTCACGTTCAAGAAAGTCACCACTGTAGATTTGGAGTACATTAACCAAATTGTCCAAAAGCTGAAACCCGCCGAAACAGCCGCGAGCGAAACCACAGAGGTGCATTCTCAGCCCCTCGTGCCCGAACCGCAGATTATAGAACACACCCTTGAGGACAAGCTCCTTGACCTTAATTTGGAGCTAGGGGGCACTGAAACAGAAATTCTGCCCCGGGTGCTGGATCGCTTTTTGTTTAAGCGCACCCGCGATCGCCAAACGGGTGAGGAGCAGGTGGTTTACCGACCGAATACTGCTGTGGTGCGGCTAGCCTGTTCTGGTAATGAGCGCCGCGACATCCCCGTGCCAGTGCGGAGTGCCAAAACATGGCCGCCCGGGGTCTATGTGATTTACCGCGAAGAGGAGTCAGTGCAACTCATGCGCTTGCCAGAAAATGACTTCTATGAGATTCTTCCCTTTGGCCCTGACCCCTACCTACGGGCAGAAACGATTGCCCGCATGGTCAAAGAAGGACAGCGATCGTGAGTGGTGTACGTCTTGAGCAGTTAACTAAAATTTATCGCGATCCGCAGCGGGGCGGCGAGGTCACGGTTCTAGACAACATTGACTTGACAGTGGCAGCGGGCGAGTTTCTGGTACTCGTCGGGCCCTCGGGCTGTGGCAAGAGTACCCTACTGCGCTTAATTGCCGGTTTAGACCAACCCACTCAGGGCAGTATTTGGGTGGGCGATCGCTGCGTGAATGGTCTGCCCCCCAAAGCTCGCGACATTGCCATGGTCTTTCAAAGTTATGCCCTTTACCCGCACCTGACGGTCTATGACAACTTAGCCTTTGGCCTCCGCCGCAGTCCCCAAATGAGTGGTGGCGGACTGTTACCGGCTCCTTTAGAAGCGACCCTCAGCCGTTGGACCCGTCCCCTGCCCAAAGCACTTCAACTCTCGTTTGCCCGTGAGCGAGCAATTCATCAGCGCATTGTCACAATTGCCCAAATGCTCCAGATTGATCACCTGCTCTGGCGCTACCCTAAACAACTCTCCGGTGGCCAGAAGCAACGGGTCGCCCTCGGGCGAGCGATGGCACGCAACCCGCAAGTCTTTTTAATGGATGAGCCCCTCTCTAACCTAGATGCCAAGCTGCGCACTGAAACCCGTGGTCAAATTGTTCAATTGCAGCAGCAGTTAGGGGTCACCACGATCTATGTGACCCACGATCAGACGGAAGCCATGACCATGGGCGATCGCATCGTGGTGCTCAATCAAGGCCAAATTCAGCAAATTGCCCCACCCCTTGAACTCTATCAGCAACCGGCAAATCGTTTTGTGGCGGAGTTTATTGGCTCACCACCGATGAACTTTTTGGCGGTCAGGATTACCGATACCGGCCTTGCCGCAGGAGATTGGCAGTATCCCCTTGGTCACCAGCTTTCCCAGTTAGCCCCTTACCGCAATCAAACCGTGTGGCTCGGTATCCGGCCTGAGCATTTACGGCTGAGCCATGCCAATGAACCCACCTCCCTAGCTGCCAACGTGGTCTTGGTGGAAGCTCTCGGTCACGAAACGGGCCTGACGGTTCACCTTGAGCAGGACAGCGACCCTCTGGTGTGGCGGGTGCGCCTGAGGGGGCAGCATCGGATTCATCGGGGCGATCGCCTCCACCTTGAGCCCGATCCGGCTCATCTGCACTTTTTTGATCTTGAGCGTGGTCAGCGAATTCCGTACCGTCATGTCCCTTGCCCGTAAACTGCAAACCCGCCTTGCCAGCCATGGCATTACCTGCAAAAGTCACCTGCGTCGTCATGGCTTTAGCCAGCGACAAGCCCATGCCATTTGGACAGGGGAACTGCAACGCCTGCGCCTCGCCACCCTCGAGCAGTTGGCTCACCTCCTAGAACTGCATCCAGTGGCCTTCTGGCAATGGATTTACGAGAGTGCCCCCAGCGACGCTGAGTGGCAGCACCGCGCCCTGCAAACCCTCGAGCCTTTTTTGCGCTTTTGGCCAACCGCAGCCTACGCCGCCACCCGAAACCCCAGCGCACCAGCCCAACGTATTTTGCCCCTTGCCAAGCCAGTTTTCCAACTCCTCGAACAGTGGGGCGTTCATCCCATTGGTGAGGTGGGCGCTGTTGTCCCCTTTGATCCCCAGCAGCACCAAGGAGAAGTCAGCAGTCTAGCTAAAGGTACACCCGTTCGCATTACCCATCTGGGCTACTACTGGGGCGATCGCCTGCTGTTTCGTGCTCAGGTGCAACCAGCAGATAGTCCTGAACAATCTGCCCCCCCAGCACGTGTTCCTGAATGATTCGCTCAATCACTGCCGGCGTTGCCGAGTGATACCACACCCCCTCGGGATAAACCACGAGGATCGGCCCCTGCTGACACACCCGCAAGCAATTGGCTTTGGTACGGAAAATGCACCCCTCGGGTCGCGGTTGATCCACCCCTAGCTCCTTGAGGCGCTTTTTGAGATAGTCCCACGCGGCTAAGCCCACCTCCTTTGAGCAGCACAGCGGTTTGGTTTGATCGGCGCACAGAAACAGATGCCGCCGAATCTGCCCGATCCCTAAAGCGGCTACTTGCTGACTTAAGGGCAACTCTGACATCAGCAACCCACCCTAGTCCGCTGCAATTGTTTCCGGCGCTGGCAGCACCATCGAAGACGTCGGGGAAGGCTGCCGCCGATTCCACTCAATTTCGGGCATTTCCTCAAAGGCCCGCCGCAGCGAGGCTTCCCAAAACTTCCGCACCTTTACCAAAAACGGATCCCCCAAAACAAACTCAGCCCGATGACAAATCTCAAAGCTATCGGTGCGATACATCACTAAGTCTAAAGGTGGCCCCACAGAGATATTCGATTTCATGGTGGAGTCTAGGGAGAGCAGCGCATACTTTGCTGCCGCATCCACAGGGGTATCAAACCGCAACGTCCGGTCTAAAATCGGCTTACCATACTTGGTTTCACCAATTTGCAGGAACGGGGTTTCGGGTGTGGCCTGCAGAAAATTCCCTTGACTGTAGATCAGGTATAGGTAGGGCTCCTCACCCCGAATTTGGCCGCCCACCAGAAACGTGCACTGATGGTCAATGTTGTCCTTGCTCAACCATGGCCGATGGGCATCGCTCACCTCCCGTAACTTGGTGCCAACGTACCGTGCCACTTCGTACATATTTGGCAGTGTGTTTAGGCTGTGCTCCAACTGCCCCTTGAGGTCACGGCGGATCAGGGTTAGCACCTCTTGGGTAATGGAAAGATTGCCAGCGGTGCAAATAACGATCACCCGCTCACCGGGAACGGAAAAATCAAATAGCTTTTGATAGGTCGAGATGTAATCGACTCCCGCATTGGTACGAGAGTCCGCTGCCATCACCAATCCCGACGTGGTCAGAATTCCTAAGCAGTAGGTCATCTAAAAGGGCGCTCCGCCAAATAAATGAGCCAGCACCTATAGAGCATATCGGGGATTGCCGGGGAATGCTAGCCGTAATTTTTTGCCGTGGTCTTACTTAAAAAATGGCACCGATACAGTCGTTAGTTGCCGCCTTTAACTCCGACGATTCTTCATCTGGACGCAGTTGGCGAAACTGCTCGTAGGGCATGGTTTCTTGCAGGCGATTGATAACGCACGTGCAGTAGCGATCGCCGCGATCACCAAATCCGGGTGGAGCTTGGTTTGGCAGTCCGCCATAAAAGCAGCCACTGCTTCAGGCGGGTAAGTATTATCTGTCGTTGCCACCACAGGCAGTGCCCCAAAGCAAAAGCCACTGGCACTAACCAGTCCAATCATCCAAGCAATCCATTTCACAGCCAGTCTCCATCAAGATGCCAGGGCTCAGAGGGTGAATCAGCCTTAAGCCCATTCTGCCAGAAGTCTTCTGCCCTTGCAGTAAATCCAAACTTTCGTTGCAGCAATAGACAAGACTAACCGCTTTCCCTATACTTATGTTCTAAACCTTAATTGCTGATAGCAGACGGTCTGGAACAATAGAGTCCTTACTCGCATTGAGCAGGTCTCTTGCTTCCAAAATAGTATTGGCATTCCAGACATTGAACAGATTTAACGTCATTCTGTGTGTTTAGCCATTGGCTAAGGAGGCTCTCATTTCTGAACCACTTTCCCTCACCCAAAGCTTACGGGGTACCCGTGAAGTCCGCCCAGATTGCCAAATCTTCCGGCTAACGGGTTTAATTGATGCTTTCTCCGAGTCTGCCTTTCGCAAAGTCATTAACAAATGCTTTGATGATGGGCCAGCCAACATTATTCTTGACCTCTCCAAAATTGAATTTATTGATAGCTCCGGCTTGGGGGTACTGGTGCAACTGGCCAAGAAAGCCCAAGAGCACCAAGGGCAACTACAAATTGTCACGAATCCACGGGTGACCCAAACCGTAAAAATGGTGCGGCTTGAAAAATTTCTGCTGCTACAGCCGGATCTGGCCACGGCGATCGCCCAAATTACGGAGCCGCCATCCGCCTAGTTCAAGCAGTGGCTACGATGGTCTGAGGACACTCCCGCTGCTCAAGAGTTGGGAGTACCTTTCGGTGTACACGAGGGAATGATGGTGTCTGCCCCCTTTCTTCCCATAGCCTCCAGTCCCATTGCGGCGCAGCAGTTGTCGCCAGCCGCCCTCGCCTACTTTGGCGACGCGGTCTATGAGCTATTTATTCGCTTTATTTTTTTAACACCGCCGCAACGCATTAGTGCCTACCACCATCAGGTGGTGGCGCATGTTCGTGCTGAAAGCCAAGCCCGCTACATGGAAGTTTTGTGGCCCCACTGCACGGCCACAGAATTAGAGGTCTTTCGCCAAGGTCGCAATGCTGCTGCCGATGGCCCCAAGCGGGTGTCGGCCAAAATCTACCGCCAAGCCACTGGCTTTGAGACCCTTTTAGGTTATCTGTACCTGAGTGATCCGCTGCGCCTCCAAGATGTGCTAACCCTGCTTGAGCAGCACATTCGGGCGGAACTTGCCGCTGGTGAATCTTCGTAATGAAATGTAACCACAGCGTGATAGGATGCTTAGTGGCCAGTTCAAGGCATCTCAGGATGCTCCGCGTGCTGCTGTGACGGTTCCCAACTCGGCATCTGCCTCCTCTGTTCCCAACCAAAATGCGACGGGTGGTGCAATGGAGGAATTTTATCAACTGTGTCGTGAACTCTTCATGACCAGCTTGGTTCTCATGGCAATTGCTTTTGGCGCCGTCTGGGTCATCTACGGCCTAAACACAGCCTTGAACTATCTATTGGGAGCAAGTGCAGGCCTTGTTTATTTGCGCTTACTTGCTCGCAACGTGGAGCGCTTGGGCAATGACCAGAAAAAGCTCGGAAAAACACAGCTTCTTGTTGTTGTGGTGGTCATCATTGCGGCTGCCCGATGGCAGGAGCTGCACATCATTCCAGTGTTTTTGGGGTTTTTGACCTACAAAGCAGCCATTCTGGTCTATATGTTTCGTACGGTTTTGCCGTCCCCCTAAGGCTGGCTCACTGTTGTGCTTAGAACATTACGTGCGGAGGCATGATGCCTTTGATCCACCTTTGGACCTCTCTCCCCTTCGCCAAACTAGAGGTGGGGCACCACTTCTACTGGCATATTGGCAACCTCAAGGTTCACGGTCAAGTCTTCATCACCACATGGATTGTGATGGCAATCTTAATCGTGGCGTCTTTGGCGGCCTCACGGAATATTCAACGTATTCCCAATGGCATGCAAAACCTGATGGAGTATGCCCTTGAATTCATTCGAGACTTGACCAAAAGCCAGATGGGGGAACACGAATATCGGGCGTGGGTACCCTTTGTTGGCACCCTCTTCCTGTTCATCTTTGTCTGTAACTGGTCTGGTGCTTTGGTGCCGTGGAAACTGATTGAGCTGCCGGAAGGGGAGTTGGCAGCACCCACCAATGACATCAATACCACGGTGGCCTTGGCACTGTTGGTCTCCTTGGCCTACTTTTATGCCGGGCTGCGCAAGCGCGGGCTCAAGTATTTCGCCAAATACATTGAGCCAACACCGGTTCTACTTCCCATTGCTATCTTGGAAGATTTTACAAAGCCTCTTTCCCTGAGCTTCCGTCTTTTTGGCAACATTTTGGCGGATGAGCTAGTGGTGGGGGTCTTGGTGTTGCTCGTGCCCTTGTTTGTGCCGTTGCCGGTGATGGCCTTGGGGCTCTTTACCAGTGCCATTCAAGCCCTTGTTTTTGCAACCTTGGCGGCCACGTACATTGGCGAAGCCATGGAAGGGCATGGAGGTGAGCACGAAGAGGCTCACTCGTAGGGTACATACCCTGCTATTGTTATCTCTGGAAAATTTGTTTCGTCCCACTACAGTCTGAGGAAATAAACTATGGATCCGTTAGTCGCTTCTGCTTCTGTTCTTGCTGCTGCTTTGGCTATTGGCTTGGCCTCCCTCGGCCCTGGTATTGGTCAAGGGAATGCTTCGGGTCAAGCGGTTGAAGGAATTGCACGGCAACCCGAAGCGGAAGGTAAAATTCGGGGGACATTGCTGTTGACCCTCGCCTTCATGGAATCCCTGACGATCTACGGTCTGGTGATTGCGCTGGTGCTGCTGTTTGCCAACCCCTTTGCTTCCTAAGTAGCCCATAGTGGGGAAGGCCCAGTATTTGAGCTTTCCCCTTTTCGTTCTGCCCCATTCTGGAGAGGCTGATGTTTGATTTTGATGCCACCCTACCCCTAATGGCTGTGCAATTTTTAATTTTGACGGTCATTTTGAATGCACTGCTGTACAAACCGCTGGGTCAGGCACTGGACAATCGGGATGAGTACATCCGCACGAACCTGCAACAGGCTAAAGAGCGGTTGCAACAGGCCACAGAGCTAGCCCATCAGTACGAGCAGGAGTTGGCGAGTACGCGGCGGGAGGCCCAAGCGGTGATTGAGGAAGCGCGCGCTGAGGCACAAAAGATTGCCACAGCGGAAATCGCCGCGGCTCAGCAGGCGGTACAAGCAGAGTTAATGAAGGCTCAAGCGGAAATTGATCAGCAAAAGCAGGCCACACTGCAAGCCCTCGAGGGTCAAGTGAGCAGCTTGAGTGAGCAGTTGTTAGCCAAGTTACTGGCCTAGGAGTTTGGGTCATGGACGCAGTGATTTTAATGGCAACGGAAGAGGTGGGGCACTTTGGCCTAAATACCAATTTGCTCGAAACGAATGTGATTAACCTTGCCATCATTATTGGGGTACTGGTTTACTTTGGGCGCGGTGTGCTGGGTAAAACCCTTGGCGATCGCAGGCAGCAAATTGCCACGGCCATTGCTGAGGCGGAAGAACGGCAGCGCACAGCAGCAGCTCGCTTGGCTCAAGAGCAGCAAAAGTTGGCTCAGGCCAAGGAAGAGGCTGAACGAATTCGGGCTGAAGCGTTAGTCCGTGCCAAGGCGGCTAAAGAAGAGCTCATTGCCCAAGCACGGCAAGAAATTGAGCGCATCAAGCAAACGGCCTCTCAAGATACCAGCGCGGCCACGGAGCGGGCGATCGCCGAAATTCGCGAACGCATCGCGGCCCTTGCCCTCAGCCAAGCTGAGCAAAAACTGAAAGAGCGCTTGAGTCACGATGCCGACCTTCAGCGCACCCTTGTTGATCGCAGTATTGCCCTACTAGGAGGCAAATGATGCAGACCACCATCCGTGGTGAAGTTGTTGAACCCTACGCCGAAGCTTTACTCTCTTTGGCACAGTCGCACAATCTTGCCGATCAATTTCAGCAGGATACGGGGGTTATCTTGGAACTCTTGGCTGTTTCCCCTGAACTGCAACAGTTTTTGGCGAACCCCTTAATTTCTCCCGATGCCAAAAAGAATGTCCTGAGGCAGCTCACGACTAATAAGGTGCATGGTTATTTTCTAAATTTCCTCATGCTGCTGGTGGATCGGCGGCGCATTAACTTGTTGGCGGCCATCTGTGAGCAGTACCGCGCCCTGCTGCGCAAACAGCGCAATATTGTCTTGGCGGAGGTCACCAGTGCTGTAGAACTGACAGAGGCACAGCGCCAAGCAGTGGTAGAAAAGGTAAAAGCCATGACCGGGGCTGCCGATGTGGAACTGGCGATCGCCACGGATCCGGAGCTGATTGGTGGTGTGGTGATTAAAGTGGGCTCCCAAGTCTTTGATGCCAGCCTACGGGGGCAATTGCGCCGCTTAAGCGTGAGCTTAGCCCAGTCTGTTTAACTCCTCCTTTGTAAACTGTTTAACTTTTGAGAGCAACTCCTATGGTAAGCATCCGACCCGATGAAATCAGTAGCATTATCCGTCAGCAAATTGAGCAGTACGAACAGTCGATCAAAGTTGATAACGTCGGCACTGTGCTGCAGGTGGGCGATGGGATTGCCCGTGTCTATGGCCTCGACAAAGTGATGGCTTCGGAACTAGTGGAATTTGAAGATGGCACGGTGGGGATTGCCCTCAACCTCGAAGAGGATAACGTCGGGGTGGTGTTGATGGGGGCTGGCCTTGGGATTGAAGAAGGCTCTACGGTACGAGCCACCGGTAAAATTGCCTCGATTCCCGTGGGCGATAAGGTGATTGGTCGGGTTGTGGATGCCCTCATGCGGCCAATTGATGGTAAAGGCGAGATCGAAACTACAGCAACTCGCCTGATCGAATCCCCTGCCCCCGGCATTGTGCAGCGGAAGTCGGTCTGTGAACCCCTGCAAACGGGGATTACGGCGATTGATGCCATGATTCCCATTGGTCGTGGTCAGCGGGAACTCATCATTGGCGATCGCCAAACGGGGAAAACAGCGGTGGCGGTCGATACTATCCTCAATCAAAAAGGCCAAGACGTCATCTGCGTCTATGTGGCCATTGGTCAGAAAGCTTCCAGCGTTGCCCAAGTGGTGAATGTGCTGCGGGAGCGCGGTGCGCTTGACTACACCATTGTTGTTGCTGCCAACGCCAGTGACCCGGCTGCCTTGCAGTATTTGGCACCTTACACGGGAGCCAGTATTGCCGAGTACTTCATGTACCAAGGCAAGCACACCCTTGTGATTTATGATGACCTTTCTAAGCAAGCACAAGCCTATCGGCAAATGTCTTTGCTGCTGCGCCGTCCTCCGGGTCGGGAAGCCTACCCCGGCGATGTTTTCTACCTCCACTCGCGGCTTTTAGAGCGGGCGGCCAAGCTCAATGATGCTCTTGGGGGGGGGAGCATGACGGCACTGCCGATTGTCGAAACGCAAGCGGGTGACGTGTCGGCCTACATTCCCACCAACGTGATTTCTATTACTGACGGTCAAATCTTTTTGTCCTCCGACCTCTTTAACGCCGGTTTGCGTCCGGCCATTAACGCCGGTATTTCAGTGTCACGGGTGGGTTCCGCTGCTCAAATTAAGGCCATGAAACAGGTGGCGGGCAAACTCAAACTCGAGTTGGCTCAGTTTGACGAACTGCAAGCCTTTGCTCAGTTTGCCTCTGACTTGGATAAAGCCACCCAAAACCAATTGGCACGGGGGATGCGCCTGCGGGAAATTCTCAAGCAGCCCCAGTACTCTCCCATTCCAGTGGAGTACCAAGTCGCCACCATCTATGCCGGTACCAATGGTTATCTGGATGATATTCCGGTTGAGGCTGTGGCCAAATTTGTGGCTGGTCTGCGGGACTACTTACAAACCAGTAAGCCCGAGTATGGTGAAATCGTGCGCTCAACCCAAAAACTGGATGAAAAGGCAGAAGCTCTACTGAAAGAGGCAATTGCTGAGTACAAAGCTGGGTTTACCGCCTAGACCGTAATTGGCGCGAAACCAATTCAACTTGCCTGCTCGTGGTTTTAGGGCAGGCTTTTTTCCTAATCCTTCAGCTAACGTAACAGGAGCGCCGGGTTCTGGTTACGCGCAGCGACTCTGCAGGAGTAATGCCCGGAGGAAGACGATTTCGGGGGATTGATCATAGGTACTTTTCTGCTAAGGCTGGTTTAAGAGTTCTGTGGGGGAGTCAATGGGCAGGTTGCTACGAATGAAACCTTGACAATCGCGAGTAATGATCGCATCCAGTTGATTCAAGGTGGCGCAGGCAAGTTGGATACCATCTTCAAAGTCCGTTAGATCGACGCTGAGGGCTGTTTCCACAGTCTGTCGATCAACGGTGCAAAATTGGAGTCCGGTCAGAAGTCGCTTGATAGCAGTAAGAGCCACTTCAGGCTCTTGGGGTTTACAAATGATGTAGACAATACAATGCCTCGAAGTCCGGTGAGGGTTCCAAGAGGGATAGCTGAAGGAGGAGAAAGTTGTTTTGGCTGGAGAGATTCAGCAAAGTGGAAAATTTCGTTAATCTGGCTTTCGGGGAGGGTTTGGATCAGTTGGTAGAGTTTCTCGGCGGCGGTCATAATTGTTCACTCTACATACGTTCTGGCTAAACTTATTGTGACTCAACTTTTGTCGTTGAAAATTGCTTGATTTCACTATCGGTTAATTCATTGAGTTCCCCATAAAGGCTGATGGCGATCGGGCAAGTATCTTGTGCTTTGGCCTCATCCGTACCGGGGCGCAGAAACTAGAATCGGGAACCTCAAGGAACACGCTGCTTTAGAGAATAGCTAAGGATTTGGCGCAAAGGTGGAGTTGGGGCTTTCTTGAGTTCCAGTGATGACATTTTGCTAGAGGTGTTTGGGAGTATCTCACTTTTGCAAATGCATAGCCCTCATCCCCCAACCCCTGCTGCGCGCGCCCTAAGTCCTTCGGACAGCAAGCAACGGTCTACTCCCAAAAAGGGAGAAGGGGAGCCAGATTCAAAGTCCCTCTCCCAAGAAGGGAGCGGGATTTAGGGTGAGGGGTTACGAAAGTGGGATACACCCAGGTGTTTTGCAGCCAGCGACAGTATTTCTCTGTGAGATTTTTAATCCGGGGGTAAGCGGTACTGATCGACAATTTTCTTGGCAAAGGCGGGCACATGGGCGGCTAATTTAGCCGGATAATGGCGCCGCACAAACAAATAGTTGCGGGTAAAGTGGGAGTCAATGGAAAAGCGGGCATACTCCAATCCTTTCGGGCCAATGCGCTCAATCACTAAGCCCATTAATTGTGCTGCCCACATGGGCAAGGTCACGCCCTTATCGTAGGCAGGAATGCTCTGTTGCACCGCAGTGTGGCGATCGCCCGCGCTCATGACCGGTTGGGTTTCCAGTTGATCCTGCACCAGATCCAGCATTTCTTGCCCCTGCGAATTGCGCACCACCAGCCACTGCCAGCCAAAGGGGGCGCCCATGTAGCCCACCACCAAGTCCGCAAGGCCATTGACGTAGTCAAAGCAGCTCATGCAGGAAGGGGCAAAGACATCCTTGAGTTGGTTGGTCTTGAGGCCAAAAAAGGGGACCGTTTCCGTGGAGCCATCACTGTGCTTGAAGTGCACCCGAAAGTCCTGCATAAACTCGTAATAGACCACGGTCTGGGGCGAGCGGCTGGTGGTCTCAAGGAATTTTTGCAAGCCGGCGCGAGTGACGTTATCCACACAGGGGGTGCCTAGCACGTAGAGCTTTTCTAAGCCCAACTTATCCTGCACGGCTCGCAAGGCTTGGATTTGACAGCCCACCCCAATCACCAAAAGACGCTTGAGGCCAGAGCGCTCCACTTCTTCGAGAACCGATAAGTTGGGGGATAGCGTGGGTTTGTTCACCCGTGCGGCGAGAATCTCTGCCCGCGTGCGAGCAATGATGGGCTTGGGGGTAAAGCGATCGCTCTCGCTATTTTGCACACAGACAACCCCTTCCACCCGTCCCGACTCCAGCATGGCAATGGCAATACTGCTGACGATCCCCGTCCACTGCGCCCCCGGAATTGGCTCAGTTTTACGGGCGGCCAGCATGTGCTGGTGAACGCCAAAGTAGCACTCGTCCCAGTCTTCCAGATGGCGCGATCGCCCGTGGGTTTTTGTTTCGAGCGTGTCAAACTGTTGATTGAGAAAGGCACAGGCCTCCTTGACGTAGTGGATGTAGTAGGTATCGCAGAGGCCACACTCGCTACAGAGGGCTTTGGCAGGGCGGGGGCTACCGGGTTTGAGGGCGCGGGCTTTTTGGTGATCGGTTTTCATCGGGATCATCTCAGAAAAGCGGTAGGGGGCTAAGGGCGCAATAGGGCTTGGGCGCGATCGCAAATAGCTTCAGCAGTCAGTCCGTTGTAGGCCATAAGCTCTGCCGGGCTAGCGGTCGTTTCACCCCGCTGCCATGCCAAGACATCCCGGGCACAGGTTGCCCGCAACAGCACTGGCTCAAGGAGAGCAGCCGCTCCCCCGGTGATCCCCAAGAGGGCATCCCCACCAAACAGACGCTCAAACGTTGCCGTATCGGCAAAGCCATCATCGGGTTGGGCACAGGTCTGCCAAGCCACATCACTGGGACGATACAAACGACGGGGATTGATCACCGAAACGATCCGCACCCGATAGCCCGCCGCCTCCAGCGTCGGCAGTGCCGCATAGACCGGATTGAGGATCATATCCCCAAGAACAGCCAACACAAGGGTAGAACGGCCACTTGCTGATTCGTAGAGCGCAACAGCGCCATCGACGAGGGCTTGCTCGGTTTGGGCAAACGTGGTGCGCACCGGTAGAGGGGTTTTGCTGGCAAAGATGGCAATACCTTTGTTTTGAGCACTCAGCGCCCAGCGGTAGCACACCTGAATGCTGTTGGCATCGGGGGGAAACAGGGCAAACACATTGCCATTGCGCAGGAGGGCGGCATAGTAGGCCTCAATTTCCGGACGTTGGTGGGTCCAACCGTTCCGTCCCTGCTCCAAGGCACCGGCGGTATAGAGGGTCACCGTTGCCGGTGTCGGACGGCGCAGTTCCGCCATCGCTTGGGTCACCGTTTGCCAAATAGGGAGGCCGTTAATGGCAAAAGATTCGTAGGAGCACCAAAGACTGCGGCTGCCCATCAGGCATAACCCGGCGGCCAGACCCGCACAGGCATCTTCACTCAGGGGTTCATACACCTGTCCTTGGGGGGCTTGGTGATACAGGTCATCACTGGTGGGGTGAATGATCTTCAACGCTTGGTTAATGTTACCAAGTCCGGAGGCTTCGTTGCCGTCAGCATTCGTGACTAAGTAGCGGCGATCGCGCTGCCCCACTTCTGCCACCATCCGTCCCATGGCGGTTGTTGCCACTTTGTTTTCCCCCAGCCCATAGGCCTCAAGGGGGATATCTCCTAGGGATGGCAGCTCTAGTTCCTGCTCCGTCACCACTACTTTGGCTGCCGGTCCTCCTGCCGCCGCTTCACAGTTTTGGCGCACGAGTGCCCACGCTGCAGGAGACAGCGCCCGGGCGTTGAGGGCACTGACAATATCGGGATTCTCGAGCGTGTGCTGGGCATAGAGGTTGTGGGATTTAGCGCCCTTGGCATGAACGCCTGCCCCTTTAAGCTGCTTGAGAATAAAGACCGTGAGTTTACCCGAAAGCGCTGACTGTGCTGCTTCTTGCATCCCCAGCAGAACCGCTTTCATAAAGGCCAACCGCTGGCCAAAGGAGAACAGGGTACTATCGACGTAGTCCCCGGGCTGATCCGCATCATCAAAATCTTTGGCGTCGACGAGCACGACCTCTTGGAAGCCGTTGCCGTGCCAGTAGGCCATCATTTCGCGGTTGCTTTTGCGCGAAACCATACTGTGGTGCTCTTGGCTAAAGCCGTTCCACACCAAGACGGGGAGAAAGTTGGTCACCTCCGGAAAAGCGGTGTGGAAGTGCGCCATACTGCTTATCACGTAGGGTTCGCCGAGGCCACCATCCCCCAACGTGAAGGGAAAAAGGGTTTCGCGGTGTAACCAAGCCGCCGCCATGGCAAAGTGCTGCCCCTGCCCCAATGGCCCTGCAGGTGCCAAAATTCCAGGAATGTAGCCAGAGAGGTGACCCAAGAGGCCATGCTTTTCGCGGAAGCGATCGCGCAAGTCCTGCACCGTGTGAATGCCCATCTGCTCAAGGGAGCAATCAAGGAACATGGCGGCATAAAAGCCGGGGGCATGGTGCCCCACCTCAGTGATGATGTTTTTGTGCCCCAGCATCACTAGGGCGGCGTAGGCTTCTGCTTGGCTGGCAAAACCACCGGGGTGTCCGGAGGCTTTACTGGCGGTCATTTGCAAAATTAAATAGCGCAGGGCATCGGCGTAGAGCAGCGTTTGGTAGGCGGCAGCGGGGGCTTCTAAATCAGTGAGGGCAGGTTGCTCGGCACTGAGCAGCGGTGCTTTACCGTAAACCTCCCAGTCTGGCCAATCCGTCCCAAAGTACTGAATTCCTTCACAGAAACTGGGCACCGAGGTTACCGCTGTCATACAACCCAATCCTTAACTGCACACTTAGTTTCCCATCTTACAAGGGGGCGGGGGCGCTCTCCGGTCGTTGTAGAGCAGGACAGTTGGGGTAAACTGGCGTGATCTGGCCTAATTTGTCAGGGTTGGGCAGGATCAATTGATTTTTTTGGGGAGATGTAATTTACCAATGGCCTTCATCATTGCTGGCGATCGCAGTGGCGTGGGCAAAACCACTGTGGCTCTTGCTCTCAATGCGGCGCTGACGGCTCAAGGAAAGCGGGTGCAAACCTTCAAAATCGGCCCTGATTACATTGATCCGCTATTTCATCGCGCCATCAGTGGTCGTCCTTGTTATAACCTTGACTCGATTCTCACCCGTAGCGATTACGTTCAAGCCTGTGTTAGTCACTACGGACAGGAGGCCGATTGTGTCCTTATTGAGGGGGTAATGGGGCTTTTTGATGGCCGTGGCGGCACCAGCGAGGGCAGTACGGCTGCTGTTGCCCAGTTGCTGGATCTCCCCATCCTGTTGGTCTTAGATGTTCAAAAACAAGCTGCCTCTGTGGCGGCGTTGGTCTATGGGTTTTGCCAGTACAATCCGGCGCTGCGCATTGCTGGCGTGGTGCTCAACAGGGTGGGGAGCGATCGCCATCGCCAAATTTTAGAGGAAGCCCTTGCCCCCTTAGACATTCCCATTTTGGGCGTTCTCTACCGCCATCAGGCGCTGGAATTACCCAGCCGCCACCTTGGCCTAGTGCCTCCCCACGAATCACCGACGTTTACCACCCTAAAAGATCGCCTTGCCGACCTAGGACGCACCGCCTTTGACTGGCCTCAATTAGCCCCCCTGCTTTCTCCTCCTGCCTCTTCTGTTTCCCCTCTGTTCGCTTCCCTTCCCCCTCTGTTTGCTTCTCTTCCCATCGGCATTGCTCAGGATGCAGCATTTCATTTCTACTACGCGGATGCTCTCGACCTCCTGAAAACCCTAGGGGCAACGCTCATTCCCGTTTCCCCCTTGCAAGATAGGGGCTTGCCCGCCAATCTGGCCGGTTTGCTGTTGGGGGGCGGCTTCCCCGAGGTTTTTGCAGCAGAACTGAGCGCCAATCATGCCTTTTTAAGATCACTACGGCAAGCCCTTCAGCGAGGCCTACCCGTCTATGCCGAGTGCGGCGGCCTGATGTACTTATGCCAAGGTATCGAAACGCAGGATGGCAAAACCTATCCGCTGGTGGGGCATTTACCTACGGTTGCCGCCATGGGCGATCGCCCCACGTTGGGCTACCGCCGAGCCACTGCAGCTCAAGCAACGGTCTGCGTGGAGCCGGGGCAAACGGTGTGGGGGCACGAGTTTCACTACTCATGGCTGAGTCCTTCCCCCCAGGCTCCCCTATGGCACCTGAACGGCGAGCCGGAAGGTTGGGGCAATGAGCATCTGCACGCCAGCTACTTGCACCTCCACTGGGGGGCGCACCCCAAATTGGCGGCCAAGTTTTTGCGTTGTGCGGCCACCTATGCCGCGGCTTGGGTACCCTAATGCTGCAAGGCTCGGAGGAAGCGCCCCAAGCGACTGAAAAATCCTTCTCCCGTGGTCGCTCCTTGGGGTGCTAAGGCGCGTTCGATAGCTTCACCACTGGGGCGCTGCTCAAATTCTGCGAGGCAAGTGGGTTCAGGATCGGTATATTGCCAGATTTGCCATGGCTGCGGATAACAGCGCCAGAGAATGATCTCCTCAGCGAGGGGACGCAGGTAGTAGCAGGTTTCTAGCGTGTTCAAAAACCGCTGCCGCAACTGCCGCCCAGCATAGCCAATGCCGACAACCGCCACATCTTGGAGTTTCGGATTGAGCAAAATAAAGGGGCGATCGCCGGCAGCAAGACACATTTGTTCAATGGCCGAAACCTCCACAGGGGTAGCAGCCACAATCACAACGGCGCGATCGCCCTCAGTGATAGGCGTTAACAGCTCACTCACCCCCCGCACACTGTAGATAGGATTGCCCCATTCACGGCGGGCGAGGGCAGCAGCTCCGGCATCAGCAAAAAAGACTTTCAGATCAGCCCCCAAATCGCTAAAGAGGGGCAAATACTCCTGTGCCAAGGCCATGGGTTTCACATCGGGCAGCAGTACCTCAATTTGCAGACGGTTTTTACCATCGGCCAGAGCACTGCGTGTGGCTTCTTGGGCTTGGGCAATCGCCCTCGCCAAACTATCGGGAGGAACAAACGTCATCGTGGTTAAACCGTTACTTCATTGGCAACAGCTTGGTAAAGTTGCTGTAACTTTTCCACCAGCGGTTGAGCGCCTGCTAAAGTGGTTTGTTGCTCAAGCTCAGCGGCAACAGCTTGAATGGCCCTAATACCCACATTCCCGCTGGAACCTTTCAAATGGTGAGCATCGCGCTTAATTTGCGCCAGATTTTCACTGGCCATTGCTGCAGTTAACGAGTTCAGGCGCAGTTGGACATCTTCAACAAAGGTTTGTAATAGCTCCTGTTCAAATTCACGATCGCCTCCAGAAAGCGCGGCCAAGTAGTCCCAATCAATCAAGGATGCCATTCAACCAGATTCCAAACAGGGTAGCTCGTGATTATTTTAGCGAACTCAGTTGCCCAAAGATTAAGGGGTTACCGCTGTCGGCAGACAACGCTCTAATTTTGCCCCTAGCGCCCGCAGCTTCGTTTCTATTTGCCAGTAACCGCGATCAAGGTGCTGCAGGCCATACACCTGAGATTCACCATGGGCAGCTAGACTGGCAATTACCAGTGCCGCTGTTGCCCGCAGATCTGTCCCGATGACAGGCGCCCCCGACAAAAAGGGCACACCGCGAATCGCAGCATGATTCCCCTTAACGCGAATATCGGCACCCATCCGATTCAGCTCCGCCACATGACCAAAGCGATTCTCAAACACTGTTTCCGTCACCAAACTATTCCCCTCACTAATGGCCAGCAAGCTCATAAATAACGCCTGCATATCGGTGGGGAATCCAGGATAGGGCAGGGTTTCAATATCGGTGGCGCGATAGCGCTGAGCGGGTGAAAAACGCAGTCGGGTGGGATCGGGAAAGTCCACCACTCCCCCCATCTCCGTTAGTTTGGCAACAACAGGGGTCAGATGAGCCGGAATGATCGGTGCCAACGTAATAGCAGAGCGTGTCACTGCTGCAGCCACCAAGAAAGTTCCTGCCTCAATGCGATCGGGAATGATTTCGTACTCCGTCCCGTGGAGGCGATCCACGCCCACAATCGTAATCGAGTTGGTGCCAGCACCGTAAATTTTGGCACCCATGGCATTGCAAAAGTTTGCCAAATCTACGACTTCTGGTTCTTGGGCAGCATTTTCAATCGTTGTTTCACCCTCGGCAAGGGTTGCCGCCATCATCAAGGTTTCCGTGGCACCCACACTCGGATAGTCCAGATAAATTCGTGCCCCTTTGAGTTTGTTGGCACTGGCGGTGACCACACCATGATCAATGGTGACTTCAGCACCCAAGGCTTGCAAACCGCGCACATGCAACTCCACCGGACGGGCACCAATGGCACAGCCGCCGGGCAATGGCACCCGCGCCACGCCTAAACGAGCCACCAAGGCGCCAATGGCAAAAAAACTGGCACGGAGTTGGCTGACCAAGCTATAGGGGGGATCGTTTGTGTTGAGCTCGGTGGCATCAATAACAATCGTTTCAGAACCAAGCCGTTGAACCTTGACCCCGAGGGCTTGCAAAATTTCCTGAAGTCGGCGGATGTCGGCTAAATCCGGAACAGCGTGTAGAATTGTTGTATCTGCTGCCAGTAGGGCACCCGCCATCAGCACCAAGGCGGAGTTTTTGGCACCACTAATTTTCACCTCGCCCGATAATTGATATCCTCCTTCAATGTTGAGGTACGCTTGATCGGTTATCGGCACTGCCACAGTCGAGGTAGGTATCATTTACTCTCACAGCCAAAAGAATTCCCATGGATTATACCCTATGGAAGCCAATTTTATGCAGGGTGTGTCCCACTTAATTCTTGAGGGCTTCCGATTGGATGTTGAAGCGCAGCAGCTTGGCTTCACCGTCAACAATCAGGTAGTCAAATTCTTGGGTACCACTAGCTTTCGCAAATTTCACGTTGTAGGCTAATTTCACAAGAGATCCTTCAGGCGTTACTTCGACACGCCATGAGGTTTGTCTGATCTCTCGAACTGAGCCTAGGCGCTCTTGAGCAGCCGTTAAAATTGCCGTCAATTCTTCAGGACTTGTCGTCTCTTGAAAACGCGGTTCTGCCGCATCGAAAATTTCTGCAAACTTGCCTGCGTTATATTGCTTGTTAAAAGTTACGACTGTCGCTTCCGCAATTGCTTTATTTTCAATAAATGAGCAAGCGGTTGTTAAGGAGACCATTGCTACTAAGGGGATGGCGATCGCCCCGCGGCGCAACCCGAAAATGGTGAGCATAGTCTTTAGGATAAAAAATATGACTCACCATTAGCGTATCCCCTTAGGGGAGGCAATGTGTTGGTGTCAATGTTGGCAAATTGTTACTGTTAATGGAATTGTAAAGCGCTCAACAGGTGCTCAATATGCTCTGCAGTGTGGTCTGCCCGCAGGGTAATGCGTAGCCGACTGGCGGGAACGGTGGGCGGTCGAACGCTGGCCACCCAACAGCCCTGAGCCTGTAGGTGTTGTCCCCAACGTTGAACGGTGACTGCATCAGGGGCGGGAATACAGAAAATTGGGGTGGGCAGGGAGCGCGGGAGCAGGGGGATGCCTAACCTTTCTAATCCTGCTGCCAACTGCTGAATGCGGGCGTGGAGGGCATGGCGGCGATGCGGCTCCGACTGGAGGATCTGGATAGCCGCTAAGGCTGCTGCTGTGTCCGCTGGCGAGAGCCCAGTACTATAGACCCATGTGCTAGCACGGTGACGCAAGTAGGTGATCAGAGCCTGGGAGCCAGCAATATAGCCCCCTAAACTGCCGAGGGCTTTACTAAGGGTACCCATTTGAATCACGTTGGTAGTGGGTTGGTTGAGGGCTTCAAGGGTACCAGCGCCTGTTGTTCCTAACACACCGCTGCCGTGGGCATCATCCACCAACACCATGGCGCTGAAGTCTGCTGCCAGTTGCAGGATTTCCGCTAGGGGTGCCACATCTCCATCCATGCTAAAAACACCATCAGTGAGAATGAGGCAACGCCGATGTCTGGAGCGATGAGTCTCCAAATAGGATTGCAACTGCACCACATCATTGTGGCCATACTCGTAGTAGCTGGCTTGGCTCAGGCGCGCGCCTTTTTTAAGACAGGCGTGGTTATAGGCATCCCCGAGAATCAAATCCCGTTGATCCACTAAGGCGGCAATCGTACCGATATTGGCAGCCGTGCCGGAACTAAAGACAAGGGCAGCCTCAGCACCTTTCCAGCGGGCGATCGCCCCTTCAAGGTCGGCGTGCACCGATCGCTGACCACTGAGTAAGCGAGCTCCAGTGGCACCCGTTCCCCACAATTCAATTGCCTGAATGGCAGCCGCTTTAACAGCGGGATGGCTGGCCAAACCAAGGTAATCATTACTGCAAAAGTTAATCAGCGGTTGGGGGCTTCCCCCAAGTGTCACGATCGCCCCGGGTGAACTACTAACGGTTGGCTCACGCCACCAATGGGCGCGCTTGAGGGTCTCGAGGGCGGAATCTAACCAATCAAAGGGGGGCGCGAACACGTTAACAGTCAAGAGGTGGAGAGAACGCAGTCCGCAACGCCCCCATCTTAGCAGAACCGCTAGACAACAATATGGGAAGGTTTGGCCGCCTTGGGGCGGGGATTAGGTTTCCCGCCGTTGGCACTGTAACGACCATTGAGGGGCTCAAGGTGCAGCCGATAACCCACATTACGAACGGTTTGAATCAGGCGCGGTTGCTGGGGATCAAGCTCGATTTTCTTGCGCAAAGAGAGAATATGAGTATCCACGGTGCGCGGGTTGTCAATACTTTCCGGCCAAGCCCGCCGCAGTAGCTCTTGGCGACTGAGGGGGGTACCCCCCATCTGGGTGAGTACGTACAGCAAACTAAATTCTTGAGGGGTTAAGTCAACCGGCACATTGCGCACTACAACTCGCCGCTGCACCAAATCGACTTGGATTTCACCCAAATTAAGAATGCTGGGTAAGAAGGGACGGCAGCGACGCGTTAGCACCTCGACTCGGGCTAAAAACTCCTGCATGCCAAAGGGTTTGGCAAGGTAGTCATCAGCGCCAGAGCGCAAGGCAGTCACAACATCAGTTTCATCGCTATGGGCTGAAAGAACCAAAATAAGAGCCTGCTGTTGAAAATGCAGCCAGCGGCAAAGCTCTAAGCCATTCCCTTCGCTTAGGTCCAGATCTAGAACTACTAGATCGGGATGACGCTGCTGAAACACTTCTTGCCCCTGCTGAGAGCCACTTGCCAAGTGAACGGTGTGGCCAACCTGCTGCAGGTGCCACCCTAACAAGGATCGCAGGTGAGGATTGCTCTCTATAATCTCAATGTGTACAAACATAGGCGATCGCCCCACAGGAGCAGCGGGTTAATAGAGTTCAACAACGATAGACAGCGCTTTGTTGAGGTTCATCACGCTGAGGATGGCTACCCTGTCTTCGGGGAATTGGATGCTAATCTAGCAAACTTAGCCTTGGGTATTTCGTAACCTTAACAACAGATTCAAGATTCCAGATCAAAACTGCAGTGCACTTTTATTCTTGCTCACGGCGCCGCACAAAGTGACAAATGCCCCGCTCCGAGGCACTAATAAAATCGCAAAACTCTTGAATGAGGGGGTGGGGAAGGTGTTCTCGTAAGTGCTGGACAGCTTGGGAAGTATTAAACGTGGAGCGGTAGAGGATGTCCAGCGCCTGTTTAAGCATTTGGCGCTCTGAGGCCGAAAATCCGGCTCGCCGTAGCCCCACCACATTCAGCCCCATGACGGTGTTGGTACTGAGGCTGCGGGTCATGCAAAAGGGGGGAACGTCTTTTTGAATGGCCGTGCCACCAGAAAGCATTGCCAAGCGGCCAATTCGGGTAAACTGATGCACCAAACAGTTGCCGCTAATAAAGGCGCGATCGCCCACGTGGGCATAGCCCGCAATCAGCGCGTTATTGGCAATTGTGACATAGTTGCCAACATTGACGTTGTGGGCCAGATGACTGTAGGCCATCAGCAGGCAATCGTGCCCCACATGGGTGACGGACTCCGGCTGGGTACCGCGATGGATGGTCACGCCTTCTCGTAGCGTGCAGCGATCGCCAATATGAACATAGCTAATGCCGCCGCCATAGGCCACATCCTGGGGTACATCCCCAATGACAGCGCCACTGTGCACCCGACACTCTGCCCCAAGGCGAGTATGCCCGAGCAGCGTCACATGGGAAGCCAAGCGGCTGCCCCGACCAATTTCTACCGTGCTGGCAACATAACAAAAGGGACCAATTTCCACCTCCTCAGCAATGCGCGCTCCCGCTTCCACAACGGCAGTTGGATGAATCCCCATCAGCTACTCCCCTGACCATTGATTAATTGCCTGCAGCACCACTTGTCCTTGCGGATACACCGCACTGACTTGGGGAATGGGCTGGTGCGAACGGGATAGCAGCAGCTCACAGTAGCCAAGAATCACAGGTGAACTACTGCTCATCATCGCTGCGCGATGGATAAGCAGCTTCCTTGTTCAACGGAACGTCTAGTAGAACCGACGTTTTACCAGACGACTTACGTTCCCTCCCAAAGGCAGTAGAGCTGGTTCCCAACTCCAATATCCGCAAGGCTTCATTCTTGATGTTCATCGCAGCATTCACATCGCGGTCATGAACCGTCCCACAACGCTCACAAGTCCAAGTGCGCACCTCCAGTGGTAGGCTACCCAGACATGACAAGTCTTGGAGGAAGGAAAGAAACGGTTGACTTCAACATATATCTTTCCCTCCCTCTCAGCTTTGTATTTGAGCATCCTGCAAAACATTCCCCAGCCACCGTCACTGATGGCTTTGGCAAGGTTAGGATTCTTGACCATGCCTTTGACATTCAGATTCTCTACAGCAATCACTTGGTTCTCGTTGACTATCTTGCGGGATAGCTTGTGTAGAAAATCCTCACGACAACGGGCTATCTTGCTGTGAACGCGGGCAACTCGTTTTCTCGCTTTCCCCTCCCTTTTACGAGAATGCTTTTGCTGTTTGCGCTTCAGGTTACGAGCATGCTTGGCTAAGTGCCGTGGATGGTCGAACTTTGAGCCATCGCTCGTCACCGCAAAGTGCGTCAGCCCTAAATCGATACCAATCGCTTTCCCCGCGGCAGTAGGAGATGGCTGTTCGCAATCATCATCCACTAAGAGCAACACGTAGTACTTCCCATCGGGGTTGAGGGAAACCGTCGCCGACTTAATTTTTCCCTCTATTTCTCGATGTTGACGGCAGTACAGCTTCCCAACAGTGCCGGGGAGTTTGACGTAATCCCCCTCGATTTTGACGTTTTGCGGGTAGGTAATGGATTGGCAACCCTTCTTGGACTTGAAGCGTGGTAGCTTAGCCCTGCCTTCAAAAAAGTTCTTGTAAGCCGTGGATAAATTGAGAGCCACCACTTGCAAGCACTGGGAGTACGCCTCCTTCAGCCAAGGGGATTCTTTCTTGAGGTCAGGGAGAAGTTTCTGGATAGCTAACCGGGATAACCCTTTGCCAGTGGTTCGATAGGTTTCTTGGCACAAATTCAGTGCATAGTTCCAGTACCAGCGACAAGCGCCAAAGCTCTTGGCGAGGGCGAGTTTCTGTTCGTTGGTTGGGTAGGCTCGGAACTTGTATGCACGAACCATTTATCACTTCCGGTCGTTACTGATAATATCTTAGCCTATAACCAAGACGAGGTGCTACGCCCGTTTTTTGGGTCGCAATTCATCCGGCGATTCACTTGCGGTAGAATCAGGGACTTCTTGCGACATATTGCTGAAAGCAGCCTCTTGATCTGTCCATACAAGGCTAGGGGCGGATAAGGCTTGGGCGATCGCCCCCAACTGTTGCGCCTGCACCACCAATTTTGCTTGGGTCTAAAACGAATGCACGAAATGTCAAACCTCCTTACCATAGATGAAGATTACGCGATTTTAAGTCCCCATGACTGATGACCTGCGGCAATATCTCAAAGTTTTAGAGGAGCGACAACAACTGCGCCGCATTAGCGTGCCGGTCAACCCCGATCTTGAGATGGCCGAAATTTGTAATCGTCTCCTTGCGGCAGGGGGGCCTGCCCTCCTCTTTGAAAACGTCATCGGCTCGCCCTACCCGGTGGCCATTAACCTGCTGGGAACGGTGGAACGGGTGTGCTGGGCAATGAAGATGAACCAGCCCCAGGAGCTGGAAGCCCTTGGCCAGAAACTGGCGCTCCTGCAACAGCCAAAACCCCCGAAAAGCCTGCCGCAAATGATTGACTTTGGCAAAGTTCTGTTTGACGTTGTGCGGGCTAAACCCAGCCGCGATCTGCTTCCCCCCTGTCAGCAGGTCGTCATCAAAGCGCCTGACCTAGACTTGCGGCAACTGCCCCTCATTCGTCCCTATCCAGGGGATGCGGGCAAAATTATGACGTTGGGTTTGGTGATTACCAAAGACTGCGAAACAGGCATCCCCAACGTTGGCGTTTATCGGCTGCAACTGCAATCGCCCACCACGATGACCGTCCATTGGCTGTCGGTGCGAGGCGGTGCCCGTCACTTACGCAAAGCTGCCGCCCGTGGGCAAAAGCTGGAAGTGGCAGTTGCCTTGGGCGTGCATCCCCTCATGATTATGGCGGCGGCAACTCCCATTCCTGTGGATCTCTCCGAATGGCTCTTTGCTGGCCTCTACGGCGGTGGCGGCATTCACCTTGCCAAGTGCAAAACCGTTGATTTAGAAGTGCCAGCGCAGTCAGAGTTTGTCCTAGAGGGTACGATTACCCCCGGCGAACTGCTCCCCGATGGCCCCTGCGGCGACCATATGGGCTACTACGGCGGCGTAGAAGACTCACCCGTTATTCACTTCCATTGCCTGACCCATCGCCGCAATCCCATTTATCTGACAACGTTTAGTGGCCGCCCTCCCAAAGAAGAGGCAATGATTGCCCTTGCCCTGAACCGTATCTACACGCCCATTTTGCGGCAGCAGGTACCCGAAATTGTGGACTTCTTCCTGCCCATGGAAGCCCTCAGCTACAAAGCTGCCATTCTTTCCATTGACAAAGCCTACCCCGGCCAAGCCCGTCGTGCTGCCCTTGCCTTCTGGAGCGCCCTGCCCCAGTTTACCTACACCAAGTTTGTGATTGTGGTGGACAAAACCATCAACATTCGTGATCCCCGCCAAGTGGTCTGGGCCATTAGCTCGAAAGTGGATCCCTGCCGCGATGTTTTTATTTTGCCCGATACCCCCTTTGACTCCCTTGATTTTGCCAGTGAACGCATTGGTCTGGGCGGTCGCATGGGGATTGATGCCACGACTAAAATACCTCCGGAAACCGATCATCCCTGGGGAGAACCCCTGACCTCTGATCCCAAGATTGCCAAGCAGGTGGATCAGCGCTGGCAGGAGTATGGTTTAGGGGATATTGATTTAACGGCAGTAAAGCCGCAGCTCTTTGGCTATGAGCTCTCCTGAGTCGTCTTGCTAGACTATGCTAGGAAAAAATAACGTGAGGGTGTCTCCAAATGGCGATTGGGAAAAACAACGTGTCGCGGCGTCGCTGGCAGTGGCTTTCGGTTGTTGGTTTAAGCGCCACCCTTTGGGGACAAGCCAGTGTAGCGGCGGAAAAAATTAGCTTGGTGTATCCACCCTTTGGCACGTTTAATATCAATGTGAGTGACTTAGCCACCTATGCTAAGACCGGTACTGCCAGTCCAGAACTGACATTTTTAATTCGTCTTCTCCCCAGCGATCAGGGGGTAAATCTGCGAGAAGCCCTCACCGAGAGTGCGGTCATTGAGGCCACCAGTGTTAAGCAGTTTGTCAGCAGTCCTATCGGCCAAGTTTTCCTGCAGCGCATTGGCGAAGTGATTCGTACCGATAACAACAGCAATGGCGCTCAAGCCTTGGGTCAAGCGCTGAAAACCGCTGCTGCCTCGCCAACTGGCCTCAACTTTTTGGGTGTGTTGAAGGCATTTCCGGGGCGGAGTGTCAACGTCAATGGCGACTTGGGCTTACGGGCAGTGGGTGCCTTTACCCGTGCAATCAATGAGGAACGGCGAACGCGTGAATTCATTGTCCGCTTGGCACAGTTACAACGGCCAGTTACGTTGCCTACAGGCATTACCCCCAGTCAGCCCGGATCATTCCAGTGGCAAAAGCAAACCATTCAGTTCAATAACCCAAACCGCTCCAACAATGGTATTCCAGCGGATCTTTATGTACCCATGGGGACTCCCACGGCTGCACCGTTAATTGTCATTTCCCATGGGTTGGCCTCGGATCGGCTGACGTTTGCTTTCCTCGCCCAGCACCTTGCCAGCCACGGCTTTGCGGTTCTAGCGGTGACGCATCCGGGGTCAGATTCCCGCCAAATCAGCAATTTCCTTTCCGGGGCACCTCTTGAGTATGAAAACCTCCCTAAGGATTGGGTACAGCGTCCGTTGGATCTTAAATATGCGATTAATGCGGTGGCTGACTTGGTACAGCAGAAGCCAACGCTGAAGATTGAGACCAATAATGTCGGTCTCTTTGGGCACTCGATGGGGGGCTTTACGGTTCTGGCAGCGGCAGGGGGCACGGTAGATTGGACGGCTGTGCAGCAACGCTGTCAGGCGATCGCCAACGATCTGTTTGTTTTTAACGTTTCCGCACCCTTGCAGTGCCGCAGTCTTGCCTCCCCCATGCAACCGACAGACTATAGCGATCCGCGCGTCAAAGCAGTCATTGCCGTCAATCCGGTCAGTAGCGTGCTCATTGGTTCTAGCGGCATGGCTAATATCAAGGTGCCAACGCTGATTGTTTCTAGCAGCAACGATGTGTTTGCCCCTCCCTTGGTGGAACAGGTGCAGCCCTTTACAGAGCTTTCAGCCTCTCCTAAGTACTTGGCTCTGCTGGTGCCGGGCACCCACTTTTCAACGATTGGCGTCAGCGAAGCAGGGGTTCTACCGGTGCCTAATGATTTAATTGGTCCTGATCCGCGCCTAGCGCAGCCCTTTATCAAAGGAGTCAGTGGCGCCTTTTTTGGTGTATTTAACCAGCAAAAGGAAGACTTGCGTCCCTTCTTGAGCCAAACCTTTGCCACGCAAGTAACCCAACAAACCCCCTTCCAAGCCTACTGGGTGGATCGCATTAACCCGCAGCAACTGCAAGAGGTCATTGCTGGCCGCATTGGCACTCAGCCCACCCGCAGGTAGTTCCACCCAGAGATGAGGGTGAGGGCGATCGCCCCGCCATAGATGATCATTGTCAGTAACTGCCACGCTTCCGGCAGGGGCGCCAGCAGCAGGGCAACGGCTAGGATCTGCGCCACCGTTTTTGCCTTCCCCCAGTAATTAGCGCCTTGAATCTGGGATTGTTGAACCCGCCAACTGGCAATGCCCAGTTCCCGCAGCAAAATGAGGGCAACGGACCACGCGGGTACTACCTGCCATTCAATACACAGCAGCAGAGGTACCAAAATCAGCAATTTATCCACCAGTGGATCGAGCACCTTGCCCAGATCGCTGACTTGATGAAAGCGCCGCGCCACGTAACCATCTAGCCAGTCTGTTAGTGCTGCCAGCAAGAACAAGCCTACCGCCCACCAGCGAGACGTTGGACTAGGATCAATGCTCAGCAGTACCAGAATCACTGGAATAATGAGCAGGCGGGCAAGGGTAATGCGGGTGGCCAGCGTCCAAGACACACTCATCTCAGGAAATGAAAGAGGAGGGGAGGTTATCCCCCCCAAGTACGCCCTAGACCAATTGCAGCGATCGCGGCTGCTTGTCGAACATGTGAATCGTATCGACAAAACGAGCGGTTTTAGACTGAGTGGAAATGACGAGGGATTGCGTGCGGGCACCGCCATTAAAGAAGCGCACCCCCTTCATCAGCACCCCCGGCGTAATGCCACACGCGGCAAAAAGTACCGTCTCGCCGGAAGCCAGTTCGTGGGCATCATAGACTTTGTCAGGATCCGTAATACCCGCTTTTTTCAGTTCCTCTAGGTTCCCTTCGCGGGTGCGCCCAGCCCACTCTTTGGTCATGACAACGGCTGGATCGTACACCAGTTGGCCTTGGAAGTGTCCCCCTAAGGCTCGCATCGCTGCTGCGGAAATGACCCCTTCAGGGGCAGCCCCAATTCCCATCAAAGCGTGGATGTTGGTGCCGGAAAAAGCACAGGACAACGCAGCCGACACATCGCCATCAGAAATGAGCTGTACCCGCGCCCCCGCTTCGCGAATTTCTTTGATCAGCTCATTGTGGCGATCGCGCTTCATGACCACAACCACCAGTTCATCAATCGCTCGATCAAGACACTCTGCCAGAATTTTCAGGTTTTCGGTGGCCGAGTTACGAATATCTACTTTGCCTTTGGCTGCTGGGGGCGCCGCCAACTTTTTCATATAAAAATCAGGTGCGGCAAATAATCCCCCTTTTTCTGAAATCGCCAGCACGGCCATGGAACCGGGTTGGCCGTAGGCACACAAATTTGTTCCTTCACAGGGGTCAACGGCAATATCAATTTCAATCAACTCTTCGGGGTTGCAGTACTGCGCCGCATCCTCACGGGTACAGATGCCAACTTCCTCGCCAATGTACAGCATCGGGGCTTCATCCCGTTCCCCTTCCCCAATCACAATCCGACCCCGCATATGGATTTGATTCATGCGGTTGCGCATGGCATCCACAGCTACCTGATCCGCCATGTTTTTATCGCCTTTCCCCATCCAGCGTGCCGCAGCGATCGCCGCTTGCTCCACGACTTCAATAATTTCTAAGCCGATGACGTTATCCACGCAACTCTCCTAAATGCACCAATGACATAAACAAATCGTTCGTCTCCTATCCGAGCTTACAGAACTTTGGGACGCCATAATTATTTTCTCAGCAGAATTTATTTACTCGAAAGTCCCCGCAAAAAAGAGGCAGAGGCATCTTGTCCTCCGCCTCCTGATTGGCCAAAAGTTATGAGTTCGTTACCTAGCGGCGCTGAGTGGACTGACTGCCCACCAACGAGGGCGACAGGCTCGACCACGACTGCTTCACCAGATCCGCCTCCGCCTTCACACTGCCGATGTAGTTACCAGCAGGTAAGGTTGGGAACCGTTTGTAGGGCACCACATCTTCACCGAAGTAGCGGCTGTACTCTGGACTGTTGACCATGGTTTCCACTGCTGCTTTCAGCCCTTGATCCGCCAAAATTTTGTTGTACTGGCGAATTTCCGCTTGGGTGGCGGGTGCACGACCTAATAAGTGCCGGAACAGGAACTCAATCACCTTCGTATTGGGGTAGGGGGTATAGAAGCGATTGCGATAAATCTCTGAACTGGCAAGGGTGGCCACGAACTCCCGCACGGTAATTTCACCGTTGCGCAAGCGGCTCTCGAGATCGCTACGGCGGAACTGGGAAGGAACTTTGCCACTGAAGACATCCATCACTTGGCAGTAAATGGCATTGATCACCTGCTCCACTTCCGCGGCGGGAGCCCCCACGGTCATTCGGAAAATCCGTGCTGGACGGCGACGACTAGTGCCAACCCCAGCCTCAACCGATTGACCATCGCCATTGTTGAAGGAGCGTCCCAATTCCACAAACCGTGGCTTAGTGGGGTCGGGTTGCTTGGCTTTTGCTTCCTGCTCGGCGATCGCCCGGCTCAGCAACGGCAGTTTGGTATTGTCAAGACGCGACTTCACAGGACTGAAGCTGGGTACCACAATCGCATCACTTTGCTTGGTGAGTTGATTGTAGAGTTTTTCCGTATTCGGGAAGTTTGCCGCTGGCAAGGTGGGGAAGCGGCGATAGGGCACTGTATCCTCGCCAAACACTTGGGCGTATTCAGCACTGCTGACCATCGCTTGGATAAAGGCTTTTAAGCCTTGGGTAGCCAGAATTTGGTTATACTGGCGAATTTCCGCTTGGTCTAAGGGAGCGCGGCCTAAAAAGTGTTTTGTGCCCAGCTCAATCACCTTAGTGTTGGGGTAGGGGGTGTAGAACTCTTTCTGGTAAAGTTCCGAGCAGCCTAAGGCTTCAATAAACTCCTTGAGCGTAATTTCACCATTCCCCAGCTTCGACTCCAATGCCGTAAACTCATTGCGGACAACGTAGGGGGCAATATCCCGCTCAAAAATTTGGCGGTAGGCAGCCTGAATCACCAGTTGCAGATTTTGCTTGTCATTCAGTTGGGTCAGCTTAAAGACTTTGGTTTGCTCGCGCCGTTTGCTTACCCCTTGGTTCGCGCGGAATTCAATGGCAGGCTCAGTGCGCAGTTCGGTGACAGCCCCTAATTCCACAAAACGAGGTGTCTCCACTTTTTCTGGCTTAATGCCAGTTTCACCGATGCTGCCGACGCGCAACGACCGTAAAGCCAACCCTTGGGGTGTAATGTAGCGCTCATAGGGAACCGTGTCTTCCCCAAACGCTTCGCTGTACTCTTGGCTATCAATGATGGCATCCACTAAGCCGTACAGCCCCTTCTTCGAGGCAATGTCAAAGTAGGTGTTCATCTCTTGACGGCCATAGGTGGGACGCCCCAAGAGACGACGATGGATGTACTCAATGGCCTTCGTGACGTACAGCGGCGTCCAGTAGAGGCTGCGGAACAGGTTTGATTTGGCCAAAATACGCACAAATTCGCGCACCGAGATTTCACCATTTTCGAGCTTAATCTCCGCCACTTTTTGGCGCTGCCCTTCGTACACATCGCGGCCAAATACCTGCAGGTAGGCAGCGCGAATCACCCGTTGGGTGGAGCTTTCCGCAAATTTAACGCTATCGCCTCCTGTGGCAACGGAGCGCTTACCAATGCGGGTGTTAATGCTAGGCAACTGATCCAGCTTGAAGACTTTTGGCCCCAAGCTCCCGGGGGCAACCCCACGGGCGGCGGGGTTACTCAGTTGGTTGTTAATTCCCGGACCGCGGTTAATCAGGATGCGTCGGGTATCTTTATTAAAGGGCTGCGGTTGAGTGTTGGGGTTTTTCTTCTCTTTCGGAAAGATAGCGCCAAACTGAATTTCTAGAGGATCGTTGCCAGCACCGTAGGGGTGCTGATTCGGCAAGGGCTGATCTTGAGCCGCAAACGTGGTGATAAACTGCGGCACTTTGCGGAAGGGGGCACTGTACTTAAAGAGGTCTTGCTGGGCGCCCCAGTTGCGGCACTCTTGCGCTTCTTGCCCCAAGCCCCGCAGGTAGGGAACGGTTTCTTCGCCAAAGTAGTCACTGTACTCTTTGGAATCCACAAGGGCATCCACAAGGGCGGGTAACCCTCCCTTGGAGATAATGGCGAAGTAGGTCTGCACTTCTTCGCGACTCGAAGGCCCCCGGCCAAGAATATGGCGGAAGGCCAGTTCAAGGGCACGGCTGTTGATGTAGGGTTCGTAGAAGTTTTTGCGATAGAGAGGGGATTTGGCTAGGCGGCGCACAAATTCCTTCATCGAAATAGAGCCGTTTTTCACCTGCGACTCAAGGTCGGAGAGTCCAAGGCCGTAGGCACGGGAAATATCCCGCTCAAAAATCTGGCGATAGGCGGCTTTGACGACTTCATTTTTTTCCGAGGCGGAGAGCCCGGGCTTCATGACAAATTTTGGACGGCGTTCGGCAGCATTGAAGTAAATTTGCGGCAATTGCAGTCCCTGTTGGTCGCCAGAGTTGCGCTGCCGCAGTTTATCGGAGGGGGCAGGGGCAATGAACTCATTCACGAGCACTTCAAAATACTGCTCGACAATGGCGCGACCTTCCGCATCTTTTTCAAAGTAGCTGACGGCAGCACGACGCATTTCCTGCAGTGCGGCAATCGTGGCATCGGCGGAGCAGGCCGCTTCAATAATTTCCCGCAGGCCACGGGTGTTTACAGCAATAATGTTGGGGTCACCTGCCACAATGGCGTAGGTGGTGTACCGCAAAAACCAATCCAGATCCCGCAGGGATTTTTGCATCCGAGCAGGACCGTAGCGGGCAATGTTGATGGGCTTAAAGCCTGCAGGGGTGCCGCCCCCAGAGGCACTAAAGACGGATCGCAATCCTTCGAGAAAGCCACCGCGAGTATCCACATAGGTGGCTGTCCCCAATTTCATGGCCTCTTTCATGTCAATCGGTTGGCCAGTGGCACCCGTGGTAAATTGTGGCTCTTCTTCAGTGCTGGGGCGGGACAAAAAAGCCATAGGTGAGCCACCGACAAAAATGCGGTTGGCGGCTCGGGAGACAATAATATCCGCGTTGCGGGTGAGGGTGGTGGCAATCTCTAGCCGTTTACTGCCAGACCGCAGATAGACAGCAAGCTCGTCCAATTCGCCACGATTCAAAAAGCGATCTTGCTGCTCTGCTTGAATAATGGTTGAAACGGGGACGGTTTGATAAAGTTGCGGGCGGGCAACCGAGCTTCCACCACTTGCTTTGACAACCATGGTTACTAAGAGGCTCCCTTTACTTTTAGTTAACGCGCTAACCTAGATTAGAACGATTCGGGGATGGCTCAGCAATTTTTTAAGAAATGTATAAATTCCCGCCAATTTGCTGGCGATCGCCCCGGTTATTTATGAATTTTTGTAATATTCCTTGACTTTTTGGTCAGTGCTCCGAGGGGCCGAAGTGCTGAAAACGCTGATCGGGCTCAAGAGGAGTCACTGTTTTGCCCTGTTGCAGTAGCATGTCGGAACCGGCTGTGATTTCGCCAATCATTGCTGCCTGCTCACCAGCAATGGTGCACAGCGCCGGGGCGATCGCTGCCGGCAAACAAAGCACCAGTTCAAAATCTTCACCGCCGTAGAGTGCCCATGTCAAGGCTTGCTCTGGCGCTAGGAACGGAATTTTGGGAATGGCTTCCGCCCAGAGTGTTGCTCCCACCCCACTAGCGGCGCAAATTTGTAGTACGGCATCGGCTAAGCCATCACTGCTATCCATCCCTGCAATTCGCATGGGAGGAGCTTGCTGCCACAACCACGCCACCACATCTAAGCGAGGCTGGGGCTGCTGATGGGTCTTAATCCATTCCTGTCGCAAGTCTGCGGGGAGGGTGGCGGCCCATTCGGGTTGGAGCAGACATTCCAGCCCCGCCCGCGCGGCACCGTGCACGCCGGTTGTAACAATAACATCCCCCGGCTGCGCCCGATGGCGGTAAATCAAACGCTCCCGTGGTGCTGCCCCCAAAATGCTAATACTGAGACTGAGCACCGAGGAGCGACAGGTATCACCCCCGAGAATGCCCGTGCCGTAAGTGTGACAACAGGCTGCCAGTCCTTGGTAGATTTCCTCAATCGTGGCCACAGAGCAGGTACTTGGGGCGGCGATCGCCACCGTTAGACCCAGGGGCATTGCTCCCATGGCAGCAACATCGGAAAGATTCGCCGCGGCTGCCCGCCAACCCACATCAAAGGGACTCATCGTCACCCTTGGACAAGCCATTCCCAAACTAAAGTGCACCCCATCCACCAAAACATCGGTACTAAAAACCAGTTCTTGATCAGCAGGCGGCGTCAAGACGGCGGCATCATCGCCAATGGCTGAAGCCACACAGTAGGGGCGCAAACGTTGAATCAGTTGGTGCTCCCCACACTGTGCCAACGTAGGTTTTGAGGTTGGTTCAGCCATCGGGGGCATTAGTCAAACATACGAAAGTAGGGGGGGCGGATGGGGGCACCCGGCTCTTTTTCCAGATCAAAGTTAATCACATCCCAGCGTTCATCGGGGTTGGCCGGTGGGCTAAACTCAACCGGTAAGCCAAACAGCCGCAGCATTTGCGGATCAGTAGCCCCACGCCATGGCGTATTGCGTTCGAGGTAGGCGCAAAAGAGATCGCGGTAGCGGTGAGCAATAATCACCTTGGTGGCGCGGTAACCTTGGGTGTAAAGCCGATCAAGGGCATCGTGAATTTCAAAGCGAATGCCATCCGCGTGGGTGTGCTGGCGATACCACTCCCCATCCCAAAGGCGCCAAATTCGACCCGATTGCAGGTGCATGAGTTCTTTTGTTTTGGCATCCGCCTCAAAGGGACCATGGCGGGGACATAGGTACGTATCTGTCAAGGTCAACGCTGAAATCACTTGGCGACAGTGGGGACAGCGAATTTCAGGACCAAAGATCGGGTAGTGAGAGCCGGATGAGATCATGCACAGTTACCACACAGCGGCAGTTATTCCACCGCGATCGCCCTTATTATAGCGACTGGCTTTCAGAGAGCGGTCGAGCAACCTTGTGAGCTACAGTGAAAAAAACTAGGCGGCTTCCGGCTAGGTATTGGCACAATTGGGTTCCCAATGCCAACAACGTCAAGCATCAACAGGTTAGGTTCATAGACTATGGAACAGCAGTCTCCCGCTGAAGTTGAAATTACGGAAATTCCAGACCTCTCTGAGGCAGAGCAAACGCTCTTGGATATGCACAGTATTCTCAATACTCTCAATATCCTCATGGGAGAACTCCAGTTTCTGGGCTTAGAAATCGGTGATCTTGAGGTGCTCCAGCCCAGCTTACAAGCTATTGAACAAATTCTTAGTGCCCTCAGCGATCGCCCCACTATTTTGGCCTACCTGCAACAAATCAATGCCATTCGCCAACAAGTGATCGAAAATTTAGAGGCTGCTCTGCAGAAGTATCCTCACTGTGGCGAGAACCCTGATGTCAAGGAGGCGATCGCCAACATTCACTCTGTCTTTGACGTTGTCGAAATTCGGGTGCAGCAATTGCTGGCTCGCGAAGCTAACCCCGATCAGTGGGTCGCTGTTCCCATTGATCAATTGCAAGCCGAGTTTGAGCAGGTTTTTCATGCCATCGAAAAAAACAGTAAAGGGCGCTACCGTATCTTGCACAACATTGCTGCTCAAAAACCCTCAGACTACTACTTAGTTTTTGACATTCAATCCCCTGACGGGAAGACCGTACTCATACCACCGATTTTCGAGGATGTGATGCGGGATCTCATTGCCAATGCCCGCAAATACACCGCGCCCGGGGGCAGAATCATTGCTGGCCTTGTTCAGTGTGCCGATCACCTGAAATTCGTTGTCGAAGATACCGGCTGTGGTATTCCCAGTGATGAAATTAAAAAAGTTGTTGGCTTTGGTCAACGGGGTTCCAACGTCCAACAGCGCCGCACCATGGGGGGTGGCTTTGGCCTCACTAAGGCCTTCATCGTCACCAAGCGCTTCGGCGGACGGATGTGGATCCGCTCCCAAGAAGGAGTAGGTACCCGTATTACCCTGACATTGCCCCTCCCCACCCTAGATGCTGTTAAAACCAGCACCTTGGCAGGTGAACAGACCGCAGAAGTTACTGGCTAAAACGGGCATTGAGGCAGCACCATTCCCCACGTCGCCACACGCTCCCCAAGAGCCACCCTTGCTGCTCCAGCACCGCTGCCACCTGATCCGCTTGATCCAATAGAATGCCGCTAAAAATGCCCCATGTCTTGGGCTTCAAGAGGGGGGGTAACTGCGGCACCAGTTCCACAATGACCCCCGCTAAAATGTTGCAGACGACCCCATCGACCGGCTCAGGGATTTGCTCCCAACTGCCTTGAGCAACAACTAACTGCCCTGCCGCAATACCATTCAGTGCTGCTGCCCGCTGAGTGGCGGTCACTGCTAGGTCTGACACATCCACCGCATAGACTTTGCTCGCACCCAACAGGAGCGCCGCCACCGAAAGAATCCCACTGCCACAGCCAATATCAGCAATGACAGTAGGAGGCAATGGCCCAAACGTGTCATCCAGTTGCATTTCCAACGCCTCAAGGCACAGTTGGGTCGTGGCATGGGTGCCAGTGCCAAAGGCCATGCCCGGATCTAACTTCAGCAAAAGACGCTGATCATCCAGCGGCGGATCTTCCCAAGCAGGACAAATGAGGAGGCGATCGCCCACCGGTAGCGGGTGCCAATAGGCTTGCCAACTGTGCGCCCAATCTTGCTCATTCACCAACTGCCACTGTAATTTCGGCGGCAAATACCCCTCAGCCACCACATCCTGCTCAATCCATGTCCCTAGGGCGGCAATATCCAAAAGGGAAGCTTTTTGCTGGGGAAGGTAGCCCTGCACTAATACCCGTCCATTTTGTTGCTGCGAAGCCGTCCCCTGGCACCCAAAGGACTGCAGCCGCCATGCCACGATTTCTTCGGCAGCAGCTTGGCTTGTAACGGAAATTTCCCACCAGCGTTGAATCACAGCACCTGTGCCAAGCCCCTAAAGATTGACAATATAGGCATCGCGAATCCCTGGTACTTTCACAATTTCCTCCAGCAGTCCTTCCGGCAAGGGGTCATCAAGGCTAATCACCATCACCGCATTGCCGCGCACCATTTTGCGTCCCACCTGCATACTGGCAATGTTGACGTTAAAACTCCCCAATAGTGAGCCAATTTTACCGATAATACCCGGCATATCACGGTGCAGCGTCAAGAGCATGTAGCGAGTCGGCGACACACTAATGGGAAAGTCATCAATACTCGTGATGCGGAGTTCGCTGTGCCCCAGTAGTGCCCCAGAAACAGAACGGCTTTCGGAAGCACTTTTGGCAATCAGGGTCAGGGAACCAGCGTAGTCTCGCTGAGACTCATCCCGCGTTTCCACCACCCGGATGCCCCGCTCCTTGGCCTCTAAGCCAGCATTGACGTAGTTCACTCGCTCCCGCAAAGCTGGTGAGAGCAAGCCCTTGAGCGCCGCAATTACAATGGGCTGACTGTCATTCGTGGCTAATTCTCCTTGCAAACGCACCTCAAGGGACTCTACCCGTCCTCCGGCCAACTGCCCCACCAAGTTACCCAAGGTTTCCGCCAATTGCATGTAGGGGGAGAGCTTTTCAAGCACATCAGGGCGCAAACCCGGAATATTCACCGCTGAGCGGGCGGGTAAACCGAGGAGAACATCGCGAATTTGCTCGGCCACATCAATGGCCACATTGACCTGCGCCTCTTCTGTTGAAGCCCCTAAGTGCGGGGTTAAAATTGCCTCCATCCCTAGCTCACGTAGTGGAGAATCAGCCTCCAGCGGTTCGTTTTCAAACACATCGAGGGCAGCACCCGCCAATTTGCCTGCCTTCAGGGCAGCAACAAGGTCGGCCTCATTAATAATGCCCCCGCGGGCACAGTTAATAATTCGTGCCGTGGGTTTCATCTTGGCAATCGTATTGGCATTAATCAGGTGCTGAGTTTCCGGTGTTTTCGGTAGGTGCAGGGTAATAAAATCCGACTCAGCAAAGAGCACATCCAACTCCACAAGGCGGCACCCCAGTTGATCGGCGCGCTCCGTGGAAAGGTAAGGATCGTAGGCCAAAAGTTTCATCCCCATTGCACGGGCAACGGTGGCCACATGGGAGCCAATTTTCCCTAAGCCAATAATGCCTAGGGTTTTTTTATAAATTTCGACACCTGTATAGCGCTTCCGATCCCATTCGCCCCGCTTCACAGAGGCATTGGCATCGGGAATGTGGCGAGCCAGCGATAGCATCATGGCTAACGTGTGCTCTGCCGCAGCAATGGTGTTCCCCTCTGGCGAATTCACCACCATAATCCCCTTACGGGTGGCCGCTGGCACATCGACATTGTCCACCCCCACTCCAGCACGGCCAATAATTTTCAGTTGGCTGGCGGCTTCAATGACTTCCTTGGTGACTTTGGTTCCCGACCGAATCATTAGGGCATCGTATTCGGGAATAATTTTGATTAATTCTTCGCTGGAGAGGCCAACTTTGACATCCACTTGGGCAACTTGGGCAAGCAAATCAAGCCCCACCTGCTCAATGGGATCGGAAACCAGAACTTTGGGCATAGGTAAACGCTATCTATAATGCCAGATCGTAAATCCTAACATAATTTTGCTTCCTAATACTGTTCTAAGGAAGAACACAAGTGAAGGTTCCCAGTTCCACAAACAGCTCTTCGCTCTTGGGAATGGTGAGGTTAAAGGTACACACTTCTCGTTCAAAGCGAACTTGAGCAGTGTAGTCTCCGGGGGCTAGGGTATCGAAATAAAATTGGCCATTGCGGTTTAGGGGAGAGGCTAGGGTTTCTTGATCCCGCTGTAGGGTAAGCTCTCCAAGTGCTGGAATAATTTGGGTGCCTGCCCGTTGCAAAACCACGGTGCCAATAAAGTTTTGGATGCGCTGTACGGTAAAGCGGGCAATGCTGCCGCCGCGGAAGGGGGGAGCAATTAAAAGGCTGTCGGTTTCGGCAAGGTAGTTCTCAGGAACGCTGTCCGGGTCAATGCTGATTTGGTTGCCATAGTAAGGAATCAAGTTAGGAATAATCACTTTGCCTTGGCGGTTGGTGCGGCCAATGAGTTGATTACTCAGGAAGGTTGACACTCCTGGTACATTGCTACTGAGATCAACCAAGACAAAGCTGTTGCGAATTGGGCGACTTAGGTACAGCCCACCACCGATCGCCACGATCGCCCCTTCAAGACCCAGCAGTGTATTGTTCGTATCGCCAATACGGCTGTAGCCCAACTGATAGCTGGCCCAAGGGGCATTGTACAAAAACGTGTTTTGAGCGCGTCCCTGCTCGTTTTGCTGTTCCAGTTGCACTCGGTAGCCGTAGCCCTCCCCTTGGGGCAAATACCGCTGCACAGAAAAGGAAGGCACCCCTTGATTGCCCTGTTGCTGCCACCCTGCATTCAGGTTCGTGTTCCCGCCAAGGAAGTAATTGAGGTTGACAGAAAACCGATTTTCTGGGGATTGGGATTGAACTTGCAACTGCGAGGCTTGGATAAACAAGTTCAAACTGCGGCTGAGGCGAACTTGAGCGGCAAGACTAATTTGGTCACGGGCAACCGCATCCCGCTGATCGGTGTAATTGTACTGGCCGCTGAGGTTAATCCGTGGACCAAGGGACAGAGAAGCTGTGAAAAAGCCTTCTAAGCGGGGGCGATCGCCCTCAAAAGGCAGACTTGTGTTGGCATAAAAGTCACTTTGCAGGCGCACCCCGCCACCAAACCCTAGCCACCGTCCCGGATAAAAATAGGACACCGCCACCGCATGACCCATCACCCCTTCCTTACTACTCACTGCGGCTGCCACATCCATAGTCCCTAAAGGCAGGGCGGTACTAACAGAAACCCCTGTGCTGATGAGTTGCTCTGTTGCTTCAATCCGTCCCCCAAGTGTCAGGTTTGGCAGTACCCCTTGACGATAGGTGCCAAGGAGACGCAGCGTGTCATCGTAGCGAAAGTTATCGGTGCCAACGTTCTGCCGCTCTGCCCCAGCCGTAATAAAAAACTCTGACAATCCGGGTTTCAGCAGTCGTGAAAACTGTACGTAGCGGGAGTCAAACACTTGGGTCTTACCCTCGGCATCCGTAACCACAACCCGCACGTGGTTGAAGCCAGAATTGTAGGGAAGGTTTTCCAGCCGAAAGGGGCCAGGGGGCAACTCAAGGGTTCGCAATAAACGGTTGTTGAGGTACACCTCTGCCTTGGCAGGGCTTGCAACCACCCCCGAGGCACTAAAACTAGGCTGGCGAATGAGGTAAGGGCTGAGTTCAAAATTCCGTCCCCAGCTAATGCCCCCCAACAGACCACCTCCTCCTAGCGTGTCAGTTGTCACAAAGGCATCGCCAAGGGCAAGGGTCGTGAGGTTTTTCGGGTTATCAAAAACAAGATTGGTGATACCGCGCTGCAACCCATTCTCGGCATCTACAAACCAACCACTGGCAAAGGCATTGCCTGCAAAACTAATAACGAGTTCTCCCCCTGCGCTTAAGGTTTCAAAATCCTGCCAGTTGACTCCGTAGTTGAGATAGGCACTCAGGGGTTGGCTGTAAATTATGCCGCTGGGTGCGTTACTGGGGTTAAAGTCAATCACTCCCGCTGCTAGGGCTGCTGCAGGTGTTTGTAGCCGCAGTGTTTGTGCCACATCATCGCGCTCAAAGGTAATCCCGGGGGCAAGGGACTGGAGTGAGACGTGCTCTACCCCAGCAATAATTTCGCGATCGCCCCCAATATCCTGTAACCCAACAGCTACCAAATCCTGCCAGGGAATCCACACATCCTCTCCCCGTAAATAGACCACCACTTCACCCCGTGGTGCTTGGTTCACTACCAGATCGTAAATTGCTGCCGGATCTACCGGAACTTGAATAACGGGTGCAGGCTCAGGCAACTCTGGTGTAGGTGCAGATGGCGTTTCAGCAAATGCAGGTAGCCAGCCCACTACCGATAACAGCGCACCACTAACGGCAAACACCCCCTGCCGTAGGCACAGAGGTTGAGAGGGGATTCGCTGGATTTTCGAGGCGAATGTCAAGACGTTGAACAGCCCCACAATTCTCTTGCGGCAATGCAACAGCACTAAAGGTGCGGGTCACCCCCGGTAATATATAGACCGAGTCCAGTTTTTTTTCAAAAATGGAACGACCCTCGCTGTTCAAACCAGAGACCAGAATACTCAGGGTTTGTAAATGCACATTACCTGTGTTGCGCAGGCCAAAGGATAATTGCCCTTGTTGCACCCGGGGTTCGACAAATTCCCCCTGCCGCTGGACGCTGGGTGGCTCAATAAACACGGGTAAGCTGTGCTGGGTGAGAAAGCGAATTTGTAACTGCTGAGTTTGGGGTGCATTGGGGGGAGGTAACTCCGCAATCAACAGCCGATAGGAAGCCTCAGTCGCAGTGGGGGGGACACGACGACTAAGGCGGATGTTGCGTGCCTCGCGGGGAGGAATATTTAAGATTAAGGGAAAAACAATTAGTTCAGGGCTGTTGGGCGGTGCCGGGGTCAATTCATCCCGACCATCCGCCATTTGCCGCCATTGTTGTAGGCTCACTTCAAAATCAACGGGAACATCCCCCGTATTCGTAATTGTGATTGTGGCGGAGCGTTGCCGTGGCGAGAGAAACACTCGTGTGCCACTGAGCTGATAGCGCGCCGACTGCGCCAATAGAGGCAACACCCCTAGCCCGATCGCCCACAGGGAGACGCTAACTAGCAATAAACCAAACCTTTGTTTCATGAACGGATTCCCATTACCCTCGGCACAAAAGAACTGTATACACTGTATATCTGTCCAATTCTACTGGGTATCAATGGCAAAGAAAGAGTGTGGGAACGGCTCTTAAAAAAAAGAGATTGATCGCTCACGAGCAATTAATATCAATTGAAAACGATCAATCTCTTATATGTGTCCCGACTCTATCTTTTTATCGATCTAGAGGCTTAGTTCATCTCAGTTGATGAGTCACTCACTGAACCCTAGGACATTCCTAAAGCGACCTCTGTTGAAATTGATAGACCCCGCTAACCTAGTAGGTCACAGTGATAGTCACATCTTGACTGTAGTTACCCACGGGTTTGAATTGACCGCCAGGAATACGACCATAGACAGTGACACTATTTCCCCCTTGGGTTGGGTTCAAAGATTGAGTATTGCTCGCATCGCATCCCCATGGAGTGCCACTGGTACGATCTGCTTCAGTGCGATACAATCCGTAGCTCAAGCTGTTAGACCCATCAGACATGGCTCGTACCGGTGCGGCGCAGGTTCCTGACCCTGGATCTAGACCAATGTTTACAGCAGTTGGGCTAGAGCAAGTAATGCTGATAGTCCCTGTAGTGTCCTTAGTGGTGCCGTCATAGTTACCGAAATCAATTGAGCCGCTAACAGTGCAGGTTTGAATCACACTCGCATTCACGGAGAAGTTACCAGTACCTGCATCCGCCGCTTTTGCCACTGGAGTCATCAGAACGCTAATTCCTGCAAGAGCAGTCAGCGAAACCCCCGCCAGCAAACATTTCCGTAGCATAGAACACAACATAATATCCCCCTTTTTCCCGATTTGGGAACACGAAACCGCCCTCCTTTGGCACTGTAGCTTCAAGGCTCACGGCATTCCTCTTTGAGCACGCAATCTTACGAGAGTTATTGTCTGAAACGATTGAATGAAGCTACGCTAAACCAAGGTGTTTGGTCTTTTGCTAACTTGAGTACTGGAACATTTCTTTAACGCATTAGTTATTTGTTCCAACAGTTTTATTATAGGGATTACGATGGTAAACTTCAAGAACCGATGCAATGGTTTGAATCAAAATCTTGAAGATTTGCAAACAAACTTCAAAATATCCACAACTCGCTACACTTGGGCTATTCGTACTGAGAACCGTTGATGGATGAGTACTTCCCTGCCAACACCCCGATGGCGATCGCCCCAATCATGGCGGCTACGGCTGAGCTAGGTTTTCAGATGTGTTCGGAGCCGCTGACTGGATCGCTCCTGAGCACGTTAGCGGCCAGTAAACCAGGGGGCAAATTTTTAGAGCTAGGGACGGGTACGGGCTTAGCCACAGCATGGCTCCTCAGCGGCATGGATGCCCACTCTACCCTGATCACGGTTGAGAATGACTTGGCTGTGCTGGCGGTGGCTCAGAGACACCTTGGCCACGATCCACGGCTGTCAATTTGCTGTCAAGATGCTGGGGTATTTTTAACTCATCTTGACCCAACTACATCCGAGTTCGACCTGATTTTTGCCGATACGTGGGCGGGCAAATATACTCATCTTGATGAGGCTCTTAGGCTGCTCAGGGTTGGCGGACTTTATATCATTGATGATATGCTACCCCAAACCACTTGGCCCGCAGGTCATGCCGCTCAGGTTACCACTTTGGTAGCCGACTTGAGCCAGCGGCAAGATTTACAGTTGACCCAACTCAACTGGGCGAGTGGCATTATCATTGCTGCCAAAGTTGCCATTCATGAAGAAGCTGCATCTTGCCCTTAGCACCCATAATATTGCCGCAGTTGTGGCTGACTACACTCAACGTTTAGGGCTAGCCCCCTGTCTGCTGATTCCTGAACCGCCGTAAGTCCTTCGGACAGCAAGCAACGGTCTACTCCCCAAAAGGGAGAAGAGGCTCCAGATTCAAAGTCCCTCTCTTTTCTTGGGAGAGGGATTTAGGGTGAGGGGTTACGAAAGTGGGATATACCCGGTGTGTTTGGCAATGGTAACCCGTTAGATTAGGATTAGCGGAGGTTTGGGTGTTGCTGAGAGGCGATCGCCATGGCAGATGTGCATACCCTCAATGAGTTTCATCGCCGCTATCCGACAGGCAGCTTGGTCAGTGACTTATTACAAATTCATGATGGCCTTTTTATCGTCAAAACCTCTTTGCTAGTGGGAGGGACTGTTCTGGCCACAGGAATGGCAGCCGCGCCCACCCTTGAACAGGCGGAAGATAGTGCCCGGCAACGTGCCTTACAACTGCTTGGTATTCACCTACCGCTGCAAACCCGCGCTGAGTTAATTCCTGCTGAGGCGTCTCCTGCCCTGCCAACGGGACAGCGGGCAGCACCACCATGGACGCAAGAAGAACCCTCCGAGCTGATTCTTGAACCGGCACCGCCACCAAGCTCGCGTCGGAGTCGAGCACCCCAAAAAGCTTCAACAGAAAAGTCAACGAGTAAATCAGAGCCGGTGGACTTTGCCGATGAAATTGCCCAAACCACTGTGGAAATGAAGCGCCTCGGTTGGACAGAAGCACAGGGGCGTGCCTGTTTGCTAGAGCGGTATGGCAAACGCTCCCGCCAGCAACTCAGCGATGAGGAATTACTGGACTTTTTACACTTCTTGCAACAACAGCCCAGCGCGGGCGAACCCTCGTTTTAGACCAGTAGCAGCGCTGGTAAAGATTATTTATACTCTGCTTGAAACTTAAAGAAAAGCTATAGATTTTTACGCCACTCCTGATCCCGCCTTTAGCTTCATTACCATGAGGAATGTTGCTGTCGAGGAAAAATCAGTGCTTGGGCGCTTTGATCTCCAGAATTCTCCCTTAGCCGTTGGGGTAAGCAACCGTCGTCAATGGATTTTCCGACTCGTGCTGCTAATGTCGGTCTTTACCCTATTTTTGATGGCCGTTGGCAGCGCCACGCGAGTCATGGATGCGGGTCTTGCCTGTCCTGACTGGCCGTTGTGCTTTGGCACGTTAGTCCCGCAAGAGCAAATGAACCTACAGGTCTTTCTGGAGTGGTTTCATCGTCTGCTGGCCACCAGTTTGGGTGTGATGGCGATCGCCCTTGCCGGTTTGAGCGCTGCTTGGCGGCAGGATTTACCCCACTGGGTGCCCCCAGTAGCGGGCGCTGCCGTGCTGCTAGTGGTGTTACAGGGTATCCTCGGTGGCCTGACAGTGACGGAACTGCTGCGGTTTGAAATCGTTACTGCCCATCTTGGCACTGGCCTCCTCTTTTTCTGCCTGTTGGTGGGCATGACGGTGGGGCTAGCTCCCTTTGTCGGCACAGGTGCTGCCCAGCGGCTGCGGATAGCGGCTGCCATTGCCACGGTTTGCGTCTATGGTCAAAGTATTCTGGGTGGGCTAGTGTCGTCCCAATGGGCGGTGCAGCAGTGCCTCTACGGCGATCGCCTGTGTCAGGTGCTCAACAGCCACCTGTTGGGAGTGGTGCCCGCCACGCTAAGTGTCCTTGCGGTGGTAGTGGTGGCATGGCGTAGTCCCGCTTTGGCCTCCCTGCTGCGACAGTTAAGCTTTAGCCTCCTTTTTGTGGTTGCTGCCCAAATTGGTTTAGGGGTGGCCACGTTTCAACTTAAACTTCAATTTCCCCCCCTCACGGTTGCCCATCAACTAATTGGCGCAACGCTATTGGGCCTCCTTGTGGCACTGACCACACTTGCCGGACGCGATGGTGGGCGCGCCGCCTAAACTCTACCGGATTGATCGATATGCCAGAAACCATCTTGACAGCCACAACCTCAAGGGCTTGGTACAGTTTTTTGGGCGACTACTGGCAACTCACTAAGCCTCGCCTCATCCTCCTGTTCTTAATTACTACCGCTGCCGCGATGGCCGTGGCTAGCAAGGGCACAGTTTCCCCCAAGTTGCTGCTGGTGACGCTCTTAAGTGGTGCGTTTGCTGCGGCGGCGGCTAACACGATTAACTGCCTTTATGATCGCGACATCGACGCGATGATGGAGCGCACCCGCCATCGTCCGTTGCCCTCGGGACGGGTCTCAGCGACAGAGGCGCTCATTTTTGCCATTGCCCTTGCGACCACTGCGTTTACGCTGTTGGCGCTTTTTGCCAATCTCCTGAGTGCTGGTTTGGCGATGGCCGGCATTGCTGTTTACGTGGGGGTCTATACCCACTGGTTAAAGCGCTCGTCTCCGCAAAATATTGTCATTGGTGGTGCGGCGGGTGCCATTCCTCCCTTGGTGGGCTGGGCAGCGGTGACCGGTGAGCTCAGCTGGCCAGCTTGGGTGCTTTTTGCCATTATTTTTGTTTGGACCCCACCCCACTTTTGGCCCTTGGCCATGCTCATTCAAGAGGACTACGCCCGCGTTAAGGTGCCAATGCTACCGGTGGTGGATGGGGAGGGTGCCACAGCGCGGCAAATTTTTCGCTATACCCTTGCCCTGATCCCCACTTCTTTGTTACTGGTGTATCCCTGTGGTGCTGTGGGCTGGGGCTACGGTCTGGTGGCGATCGCCCTCGGGGGGATGTTTCTTTATCAGGCTTGGCAACTCACGCAAATGCCGAGCGACAAAGAACGGGCGCGTTCCCTCTTTAAGTTTTCAATTTTGTATATGATGCTTCTGTGTGGCGCTATGGCATTAGATCGCATGATTTTGGCACAGCTTGATTGGAGCCTGCCCAGCGACTTGCAAGCCCTCACCTGTCTGCTGCCATGGAGCTAAATTAATGAATGCCCCCGAGATTCTTTACCGTGACGAATACATTGAGTGCGATCGCCACGGTCTGACAATTCACTGGTACTTTTTCCCCTTTGGCGACAAGCGGGTTGACTATACTACTATCCGCCACTTTGAGACCGTTGATCTTAACTTTGAAGGCAAATGGCGCATCTGGGGCATGGGTTTGGTTCCCCATTGGTTTCACCTCGATCCCCGGCGCCCGCAAAAATCTCAGGGCATCTTAATTGACGACGGACACCCGATTAAGTTTGTCATTACCCCCGATAACGTGGATCAAGTCTTAGGGATATTACAAACCCACACAACCGCCCCACCCCCCTAAAACAGGCAAGGATTTCAGCCCCCGCTAACCGGAAAAGCTATAATTTAGGCAAATAAAATGTAATGATCCTTTACAATTTGCCCTAGACCTCTGTGACCACACTGCTGCAACGTTTAATTCTTATTTGTCCCTTCTTTTTCTGGGGCACGGCAATGGTGGCCATGAAACAGGTGCTGCCCCAGACTTCGCCGTTTTTTGTGGCAGCGGTGCGCTTGGTGCCAGCCGGTTTGTTGGTGTTGGTGGTGGCGATCGCCCTTGGTAAATCACAACCACGGACGGCTGTTGCGTGGGGGTGGATTGGTCTTTTTGCCCTTGTGGATGGGTTTCTCTTTCAAGGCTTTTTAGCCACTGGCTTAGCAAAAACCGGTGCAGGCTTAGGCTCGGTGATGATTGACTCCCAACCCTTGGCCGTGGCATTGCTCTCCCGCTGGCTTTACGCAGAACGCATCGGCGGCTGGGGGTGGTTGGGGCTGCTGCTGGGGCTGCTAGGCATTAGCTGCATTGGTATTGGTGATGATCTGCTGTCCCTTGTGCAACACCGGCAGGGGCTAGCGGCGATACCGTGGCAGGAGTGGGGAGAACGAGGTGAACTGTGGATGCTCCTTGCTGCCCTGTCGATGGCCGTGGGAACGATCTTGATGCGACCCGTTGCCCGCCATAGCGATCCAGTGGTGGCTACCGGCTGGCATATGATCTTGGGGGGACTGCCCTTGGGGGCGATCGCCAGCTTCCAACAGCCAGCTCCTTGGTCAGCACTACACATCGCAGATTGGCTGAATTTAGGATATGCCACCCTTTTTGGCAGCGCCCTTGCCTATGGCGTCTTTTTCTACTTTGCCGCCAAAGGCAATTTAACAAGTCTCAGTGCGCTGACGTTCCTCACCCCTGTTTTTGCCCTCACGTTTGGCCATTTGCTGCTGGCGGAAACCCTCAGTCGCCTCCAATTGCTAGGGGTTGGCTTAACCCTCATTAGCATTTACCTGATTAATCAGCGTCAGGTGCTCGGGGGCTGGTGGCAGCAGTTACCCCTTCCCGCCCGCTTGCGCCAGTCGCAGACGGTTCCCGTCAACCTCTCGGAGCGCCCCTAAATCATGCTGAAACGAGAACTTGGCTTAGGAGGAGCAATCCTCACTGGACTGGGCTCCATGATCGGCACGGGGATCTTCGTCAGCCTTGGCCTCGCAGCGGGCATTGCTGGGCCTTGGGTACTGGTTGCCCTTGTTTTGGCAGCGGGCTTAGCCCTGTGCAATGGCTTAAGTAGCGCGCAGCTGGCGGCCAGCCACCCGGTAAGTGGCGGCACCTATGAATTCGGCTACCGCTACCTGAACCCAGCGCTGGGGTTTACGGCGGGTTGGATGTTTTTAGTCGCTAAGTCGGCATCCGCTGCCACCGCTGCTTTGGGTTGTATGGGCTATTTGTTCAGTGCGCTGCCATTACCTCCTGCGATTCCGGTTGTGGGAGCTGTGGTTCTCATTTGGGGCCTCACTGGCGTCGTGCTTTTAGGGGTGCGCCGCTCCAACCAAGTAAATTTGGCTATTCTCACCGTGACCTTTTTGAGCTTATTGACATTTGTCATCGTGGCCACCCAGTATGCCCAGCGCCAAGGGTGGGTAGGGTTAACGTGGGGCTGGAATACCTTGTCGTTGCCGGACTTGCTCCAAGCCACTGCCCTGATGTTTGTTGCCTACAGTGGCTATGCTCGCATTACTGTCCTTGGTGAGGAAATCAAAGAACCTGAGCGCACCATCCCCCGCGCCATTGGTTTAACCATTGGTCTGGTTTTACTGCTCTACCTAACAGTGGCGATCGCGGCTCTGGGGGGGGTAGGCGCCACCGCTTTAGGACAGGCCACGTACCAGCAAGCTGCTCCTTTGGAGGTACTGGCGGCAAATTTTAATGTGCCCCTCGTGCGTCCCCTCATCGCTGTCGGCGCCTTGACGGCAATGGTAGGGATTTTACTCAACTTGATTTTGGGTCTGTCCCGCATGGTGCTGGCAATGGCACGGCGGCGGGATCTACCGCCAGTTCTAGCCCGTCTGAATCGAGAAGGAACCCGGCCAACAGCAGCCATTCTCACCGTTGCCTGTGGCATTTGCTTACTGGTTCTTTTTGGTAATGTGAAAACCACTTGGTCGTTTAGTGCTTTTAGTGTTCTCATCTACTACGCCATTACTAACTGGGCCGCACTGCAACTTCCGGATCAGCGCTTTCCCCGTTGGATCGCCATTGTCGGGCTGATCGGCTGTGCCACACTAGCAGTCTGGGTGGAACCGATGGTCTGGCTCAGTGGCAGCGGCCTCATTGGGTTGGGTCTAGGATGGCACTACTGGCTACGCAGGGGGAAAGCGGCTTGAAACTGCTCGCGGGTCATCGGTTGGCTGACTTCTAACCCCTCCCCACCCAGAACGCGTAGTGGTTCTCCCTCGATGGAAATCCACACGCGCGCACTCGGGTCATTGGCCGTTGCAGTATAGATAACTTGCCCTAGGCGCCCTTGCATGGAAGCACTGCCACCGCCGCGGATAAAGTCCGCTGACAGATCAATGTGGATGCCATCCGGCTGCACTTCAACGCGATTCAAGCGCGTATTGTCGGGAATACTTGTGGCAACATCGCCATTGGCTGGGCCGGCGAATAAGCGCTCTAGGCGTGCCTTGATGAAGAGCTCTGGCTGGGCTGGGTTTGCTTCCAGACGCAGGGTTGTCGGTACAAGTACCAAGCTGTCGCCTTTATTTACCAGCCAAAACACTTGTGTTTCCTGCTGTTGGGCAACATTTGTAGCAGGAGGGGGTGAGTCGCCGCCGTCAAAGCGAGGGGGATTGAGAGTGAACCATACGGCGGTGCCTGCCGAGGCCAAGCCCACAGCCGCCAGAACAATCAGGGCGGGACGGGAACGGGTAACTTTTGAGATCATTTGGCGTGCCTTTTGGTCGGGGTGGACCTATCTAATTTGGGACGCTATGGAATAGGCGAGCGGTTCCCTTTAGAGGCGCTGCAAGTAGAGGCAGTGACGCTGAGCATGGGTTAATGGTGTAACAAAACCCTGTACATCCAGAAGCTGTGCGGGGTAGCGCCGCAACAAACCTGCTAAGGTGGTTTCCTCCGCCGCCGTCCATTGGCCGCGATATAACACTAGAATACCGCCTCGGCGCAGACGGGGTAAACCATACTGACAGCAGCGTGTCAGATCTCCCACCGCCCGAAGCATTGCTAAATCGTAGGTGTCTAGATGCGCCTCTGCTCGCCCCCACTGTGCCCTCAGGTTGCTTAACCCCAACTGGGAGGGCAAAGATTCAAGGAAGCGTACCTTTTTTTGGGTGGCTTCCAGTAAGGTGATTTGCCAGTCAGGACGGGCGATCGCCACCGGTACCCCCGGAAAACCGCCGCCGCTGCCAATATCAATCACCCGCTGAATAGGAACATCCCACGGCCTTTGGGGTGACTGCAACCATGGAGCAATGCCCCGCAGTGAATCCCAGAGGTGCTTCTCCCAAAAATCAGCCCCCGCTGTAATACGCGTGAGGTTTACGGACTGGTTGGCCGTTAAAATCGCACTGTAGAAACGCTGAAACTGTTCCTGTTGCTGTTGTGTTGGCTGCCAGTGCAACGTTTCCTGCCACAGGGACAGATGGACGGGTAAATTGATGGAGTTAGTTGTCACCATCACTGGACGGCAGCTCTTTTTTGCCTGTGAGAATGTCCCATGCGGCTTTTAGGCGCTCCTCAAAGTCTTTAACATGTACCGTGACTGTATCTGCGTTGGCTTTCAGGTCGGCGATCGCCGCTTCCAGCGCCTTTTGCACATCCGCAGGCAAGGCTTTCAACTGAGTTGCTGCAAAGCGTTGCAGGGCAGTCACTAGGGCTTTTGCGGCTTCTGTCACCTCTTCAACGCTAGCGGTGGCCGATTCCGCCGCAGCCGCTGTTGTCGATTCCGTGGATTCAGGCGTCGCGCCCTCAACGGTTTCTGTTGTGGTTGTTTCTTCAGAGATAGGTGTTTCTTCAGACATAAGTGCAATTGCTCCCCTATAGACATCATCTACTCGTGAGTATAGCTTCTGGAATTGGATTACCGCGAAGCCTGTACCATCCATGGGCGTGGATCAACACATTCCCCATTGACGTAAAGCCCCCAGTGCAAATGGGGGCCAGTCGATGCACCCGTGTTCCCAACGGTGCCAATCACTTGACCTGCTTCTACCATTTGTCCCTCTTGGACACGAATTTGGTCTAAATGTAAGTAAATGGTTAAAACCCCTTGACCATGATCAATGCCCACGGTGTTGCCGTGGATGAGAAACCCTTGCGCTTCCCGACCCACAAGGGCAACCCGCCCCCGCTGTGCGGCTAACACGGCTGAGCCGCGCGGACCGGCATAGTCAAGGCCGCGATGGAAATAGTCTGGGGCGAAAACGCCATTGTAGTAGCGACGGACACCGTAGGGGGTAGTCACAGAGCCACTGTTGGGGCGGATAAAGGCACCATCCCACAGCTTTTCCGGCGTGACCAAGGCCTTGAAGGCATCGACCCGATCAAATTCGGCATCGGTTCCTTGGGAGTCTTTGCCCGGGGGCAGCCAAATCCGCTGTACCGGAAACGAGCGATTCCCAACCCACAACAGCATATTCCGGGTTTCCCCCCCTGCCCGCACAATGAGCGATCGCCGTCCGGGGGTCTGCAGCGGCGTTGTCGGCACAAAAGCGCGCCACTGTTGAGAACCAATAGGAAACACCGGCATTGGCTTACCGCCTGCTTCCACGGTCGGTTCTTCGCTGGCTGTCACTATAATTGCAAAGGTATCCCCTAAAACAGCACGATCCGGAGTCACACTCACATTGAGGGGAACGGTGGCTCGTGTAAGGGGTGCCGTAAGGCTAATGACGGTAACAACCGGCAAACACCAAGGCAAGAGGCGCACAGACATGGGCAAACCCTCCACAACAAACTCAAGGGGATGGTACGTCAAATAAGACGCTAGTCATGTAGCGCTCAGCCCACGCTGAGCCAAAGGCTTTTTCTAAAACGCGGCGGGTTTTGTCATTTTGCTGCTGCTGTTGGCAGTACTGCTGCTGACCGGCCAGCACGAGCTTGGGGTCTGCCACGGGCATGCTCTGCTGGCTGAACTGGCAATGCAACCGCAGGTAGTCACTAACGCGATCTAAAAACTGCTGCTCTTCCTCGGCTCCCTGGGGACGAATAAAGAGGCAAAAGGGCGAAAAGATATAGCCCCAGGGGGGTAACTGCCGTGGCTCGTTGAAGGCGATCGCTGGCAAAGCCTGCAATGCTGCTGCGTAGGCAGGGGGGAGCTGCCCCGTCACGGGTGAGAGATCCACAATGGCGGCACTAATTTGTCCCCGCCCCCCCACCAAATCACAGCCAAACATGGGCAAGTCGTAGTTGGGCTGGGGAAACATCACGCAGTGCAAAATATCGAGGCTGTTACCGACCCGCGCCAATTCGAGATGCAGTTTCCGAAAGGGCGGTGCTTGGTAGCAGTGGTTTTCAATAATGAGGCGTTCTCCCTCCAGTTTGCCCTCGACGTAGCCCAAATCAGCGGGTAAGGCGTAGGGGGCAAGGCGAAGATGCTCCTGCCAAATCTGCTCAACGCGATCGGCCAAACGATGGATGAGGGGATATTGAAGCGCGAGCTGGACACCCAAAGTTCGACACCCTGAGCCTTCCCAAATCCGCCTGACAGGAGCCGCGAAGTCTCAAAATGGCCTATCCCGACATAACAGAATCAATCACCTAGAGGTTTTAGTGTGGAATTCGGGGCTGATGAATCTACACAATCATCAAACACCTAAAACACCTAACGGATTGAATCTACATCGCTTTCAGATACTCGCAACCACAAGAAAATTCCCTGACTCAACCTAAAAGTAGCAACCCGATTTTTACTAATCTATGTAACACTTCACCCACTAATTGACGTAACGCTCCGCCTAAGATAATGCCAATCATGTGTCCTGGGGACACCAAAAGCCCTATCATAAAAATCACCTTGTAATGTGACATCCTTCCATTAATCGTCGCACCATAACGCGTAAGCAAACAAACGATGATAATTGTAAGCGAAAAAATATGAAAACTTATCCAGCGCCCCCAATCCACTGCAAAAGGATATAAAATCAAAAAAGGTAGGGCTGATAAAGCTGCAAGAAGGATGCCCATGATTCTCCTATTTGTTTGCCAAATGACATAAATCAGCGGCGTGAGTGCTGCCACATAAGAAAGAACGAAACCAGTAGCCCTTTTAACACTTAATAATGCGGCAAGGTACACTGCCGCATAAGCCCTGTCATAGGTAAGCCAACTGATCGCGCCATCACAAATCGATTCTGATAACCCGCGTTCCATTAGCGCTAAGCAAATCCCTGTCACATCCTGCAGGGATGCATTCCTGATGGCAAAGTGAAGTGAGGAAATTGAAAAAGCCGAAGCAAAACCGAGAGACAGTCTAGTGTGAAGAACCGAGTAATCAGACAGCTTGGAAATAATTGCTATCGCATAAAAATTTGGCAAAAAAAGAACCATTGCCTCATGCGCTAATGTGCTTATACAGAAAATTCCAACCCCCGCCCAGAGCATACTCCAATTCCTTCGAATCGAGCCAAGGGCATATAAAGATATTCCTAAAAAAGCGATTAGCTCCTTTCTAACTGATCCCTGAGGATCAGCAACCCAGAAAACCACGAAGATCGCCGGGCATGTGATCAGCAGAAGCACAACCTTAGGATTTTTGACTTCAGCTACAAGAATTCGAAATACGAAATATAGCCCAGCCAATAAGATGATCTGCATGACCACTACAATAAGCAGCGGACTGAGCCCAAGAATATCACTCAATGATATGACAAAGTCACCAAATGGTCCGCGTCGAACAGAGCCTGCAGCATTGTTGATTAACCAGTCGCCCTGCTTCCAGCTATTTCCGCCCAGTTGATAATCAACGTAAACTCTTATCGACACATAAAGAAAGCTTAGCAATAGAATTCCATCGATCAGAAATGTAGTTGGCAATGAGCCCATGTGCCGATTCTTTCGCATCCTCACCCTCATTAGCCCATACCTTCATATCTTCATCTTCTTGAAAACCTGCTCTGGAATGCTCCGAATGATCAACATGATCAGGCGCCAAACTGGACGCACGTAAATCACATCACTTCTGCGCTTGACGGCTCGTACAATAGCCCGTGCCACCTCCTCAGGTTGTGCGGTGAGCCAAGCGGGTAGGTTCATACCCTCCGTCATTCGGGTGGCAACAAAGCCGGGCAGGACGGTTAAAACATGAACCCCGCGCTTGGCCAGCCGATTGCGCAGACCCGAGAGAAAGGCAGTGAAACCAGCCTTGGCCGACCCATAGACATAGTTTGTGGCACGCCCCCGCTCTCCTGCGACTGAACTGATGCCGACTAGGGTACCACTTCCTCGCGCCTCAAAGCGGTTAGCGAGGACAGCAAGAATGCTCGCTGGTCCCTCGTAGTTGCTTCGCATGACTCTGATGGCTGCTGCGAGGTCTCGCTCACACTCGTCTTGGCGCCCCAGCAGGCCAACAGTGCAGACGGCTACCTGTGGCAGCTCCGGCAGCGCATCGACGAAGGCTTCATGAGTCTCGATAGCCAGCGCGTCAAACTCATGCAGGCTGACCGACACACCGTACCGTAGCTCGATGTCGGCTTTATCGTCGGCGAGAAAGGCCGCGTTTCGTGCGGCTAATTGTACCGGATGTCCTAGGGCAGCAAAGGCGTGTGCTACAGCGCGACCGATGTTGGAGCGCGCACCAAGAATGAGGACAGGGGCTCGGCTCACAGCGCTAACCTCTCTGACTGAGCTGAGCGGAAGCGGGCGGTGAAACCATGGGTATCGCGATAGACTCGGAAGCGCTCAACCCGTTCGTCCGAGGCGCGCAGCGTCGACGCACTCATGCGGCTGTCTTTGGCCAGATAGAATCGGCCGCCATGGGCAAGAACAATGCGATCAAGACGCTCAAGCAACGCCAGCGTGCCGGCCTTCATTGGGAAGTCAAGCGCCAACGTCCAACCCTCCATTGGAAAGGAGAACGCGCTCTCCTGCGAGCCAAAACGCTTGAGTACAGCAAGAAACGAGCCAGTTCCAGCCCGCCCAGTCTCGCCCAGCAGAGCTACGAGCCCAGCCTCGGCTTGGTCGGGAGGGAGCACGCACTGGAACTGCACAAAGCCTCGGCGCCCATAGATCCGATTCCAGCCTAGGATGGCATCGAGGGGATAAAAATAGCTCTCCCAGTCCACCAGCCGCTCGCCTGCCTTGCTGGCACCGATACGATAGTAACAGGCGTTAAACACCCGCACGGTGGCACCATTCAGCACCAGCGATGGAAAATCAAAGGGCACCGAGATACGGCGCCGGTGTGGGGTATCGAAGGGCGCCGTGGCCAACTTCGAGGGCAACTCGGCACGCATGGCGTGCTCACCAAACATCACCAGAGATCGCCCCAAAGCGCGCCCGCGGGCGAGGCAGTCAATCCAAGCCACCGAATAGGTCACGTCTTGGGCGGCTTCGAGTGCGGCCAACGCGGTCTCTAGGTTGGGCGCAGCCAGCGTGGTCTGCCGGATCCAAGCGGTCTCAACCGAGCGCAGGCGTATGGCGGCGCGTAGCACAATGCCCGTCAAACCCATGCCGCCCAGTGTGTGGTCAAAGAGGCTAACCTCCTCCTGTCGCGAGCAACGGCGCACCGTGCCATCTGGCTCCATTACATCGATCCAGTCGACGCACGTGCGGAAGCTGCCATCGCGGTGGTGGTTCTTGCCATGCACATCGGCTGCGATGGCACCTCCGAGGGTGACGAAGCGGGTGCCGGGTGTGACCAGCGGAAACCAGCCGCGCGGTAGGAAAGCAGCAACGATGTCACCGAGGAGCACGCCCGCCTCAGCGACGAGCTGGCCAGAGGCTGGGTCAAAGGCGAGCATGCGGTTGAAATGCTTCATCAGTATCGTGGCGTCAGGATTGATGGCGCTATCGCCGTAGGCTCGGCCGTTACCCCGAGCAATCACACTTGGCTGATATTGAACCAACTCCTGCAAAACCTCAATGCTGCGTGGTGTATAGACTCGGGCATCGAGTAATGGATAGCGCCCCCAACCCGATAGCTTCACGGCACAGCCTCACAACTATACATGTAAAATCCCACTCCTGCAGGCAGATCAGCGGAGAAGGCTCAGAGCGCTGCCCGCATGTCTGCCTCTCGGTCGCGGTTGATCAGAAAGAATGAGACAGTGTCCGACGCACCTGTCACCTGATTGGTTACTAGATCTCCCATGTGGCACCCTTCAGCCGAACTCCCTCGAAACCAACAGGCGTGGATCATAGCATAAAAATTCGGCTACGGCTAGGTGGATGTATGGGTTATTGAGCGTATGCACTAGGTTACCCTCGGTCAACTCAACCTAGACCAGCAGCAGTTGTAGGATCAGGACAAGCCCCAACGCATACGCCTGAAAGCCTCGGATTTGGGCTCTGTCGATCCTTAGCGTACCCGGCCTCTGTAGAGCTTAAATATAGAGTCCCCCTTCGAGCAAGTACTGAATACAAAGCGCCGGTCGAGCTGATATTTCAGGACGTAACCGATCGAGAGCCCGATCACCGCACCTAGCTCGCGCATCAAATCAGTCTGCCAGATCAGCCAGAACGCCGTCTCTATGCCCCAGAAGATCGCCGTAGTGATGAGCCCCATAGCGGTGTAACGCGAGAACTTCCTACCGTGGTTCCGTAGGCCAGTTTCAAAGTCGTGGAAGATCCAGCGCTTGTCGAGTAGATACTTGATCACCAGTCCAACGGCAGTACCTGCGCCGATCGCCCCCGCAAAATAGAGGCCGGAGTTACCGTACTGCAGCACTATCCGCTGGGTTGCGAGATTGGCCAACGTGGCGATCACAGCAAAGGTCGCATAGCGCAAGACGAGCGTCCGCAGCCTCATGGCAGCGCTCCCACCACCAATAGGACGAGGGTGAGCGCGAGGCAGACTTGGCTGATCCTATCCCGAGCGGCGTAGATAATCGGGTCGTCGTGCATCTGGCCGCGGTGCGCGATCATGACGGTACGGGTGATCCAGTAAAGCAGGATGGTGCAGACGCCCCAAAGCACTTCGGGATGGGTGTAGAGCCTCACCACTCCCGGAGAGTTGATGTAGAGCGCCGCCACCAGCACAGAAACATAGCCAGCAGCGAGCGCTACCGTCGAGATGATCGGAAGATCGTCGATGTGATAGCCGCGCCCGCTGGCCTTGAGCTTACCACGCTTGGTGCTATCGATAAGCTCAGCCTGGCGTTTCACCGCGGCGAGGGACAAGAAGAAAAACACCGAAAAGGCAAACAGCCAGACCGATGGCAGTAGCCCAGTAGCAATACCCCCTGCAAGGATGCGGATGGTGTAGAGACCCGCCAGCGTGCAGATGTCGATCACGACGCGACGCTTGAGATGTAGTGAATAGGCCATGGTTAGCAGGAAGTACCCTGTCATCACCAGTAAGAAAGGGGTGCCAACGGGGAGTGCTACTAAACCGCCAAGGAAGAGCAGGCCGGCAGCCATCCAAGTGCCATGCGCAAGCGGGATGTGGCCAGCGGCGAAGGGTCGGTTCTTCTTGCGCGGGTGGGCACGGTCGGCTTCAAGGTCGAGGAGATCGTTGAGGACATAGACACTCGAGGCTACTAGGCTGAAGGACACAAAAGCTAGGAATGACAAGAGGAGCGTCTTGCCGTCGAGCTGATGCGCGGCTAGCATCGGCAGGAAGACTAGGACGTTCTTGAGCCACTGGTGGGGTCGCAACGCCCGGATATAGGGCTTCGCTGAGCGGGTGTCAGTCCCTAGATGCTCGGTAGTCTGGCAGATCTCTTCAACCCGGCGGCGAAGTTTAGCTGGGGCGTTGACAGTGATTGCCTTTGCCGCACGCCTCCAGACCGGCAGATCAGCTGCAGAGTCGCCCATGTAAACGAATCCCCCGACGCCAAAGCGTTCCTCCAAGAACCGTGCCTTATGCTCACCCTTAAGATTCCGCCTGCCGTCGGAGCCATACACCTCGTCAAACAGCCCGAGCTGGCGTGCAATCGCATCTGCAAGAATCTGATCGCTGGCCGTGACAAGCGCTGTACGACCGCCTGAGCGATGCCACGCCTCAATGAAGGTGACGACCTGCGGATCATAGGGCAGTCGCGCCGGATCAATGGCGGATGCCCTAGCGAGATGACGCTTGAGGGCGGCTCGTCGGCCAAATAGCGTAGCAAGAGCGCCAAGGGCTTGAAAAGGACTGCGCCAGTCGCGCGTGAAGGCCGACCAAAAACTCTCGAACAGCATATCGCTGCGCAGCAGCGTGCCATCGAGATCGACGACAAGAACCTCACGGATTGGCGTCACGGAATTCACCACTTCCGAATCTTGCCTTGATGGTACCAGATTTCAGTCTCAACCCATTTCTAGAGAAGAGGACATTGCTCTAATTTTGGAAACGGCACCAACGCTGAAACCTAAAACAGCACGATCCGGAGTCACACTCACATTGAGGGGAACGGTGGCTCGTGTAAGGGGTGCCGTAAGGCTAATGACGGTAACAACCGGCAAACACCAAGGCAAGAGGCGCACAGACATGGGCAAACCCTCCACAACAAACTCAAGGGGATGGTACGTCAAATAAGACGCTAGTCATGTAGCGCTCAGCCCACGCTGAGCCAAAGGCTTTTTCTAAAACGCGGCGGGTTTTGTCATTTTGCTGCTGCTGTTGGCAGTACTGCTGCTGACCGGCCAGCACGAGCTTGGGGTCTGCCACGGGCATGCTCTGCTGGCTGAACTGGCAATGCAACCGCAGGTAGTCACTAACGCGATCTAAAAACTGCTGCTCTTCCTCGGCTCCCTGGGGACGAATAAAGAGGCAAAAGGGCGAAAAGATATAGCCCCAGGGGGGTAACTGCCGTGGCTCGTTGAAGGCGATCGCTGGCAAAGCCTGCAATGCTGCTGCGTAGGCAGGGGGGAGCTGCCCCGTCACGGGTGAGAGATCCACAATGGCGGCACTAATTTGTCCCCGCCCCCCCACCAAATCACAGCCAAACATGGGCAAGTCGTAGTTGGGCTGGGGAAACATCACGCAGTGCAAAATATCGAGGCTGTTACCGACCCGCGCCAATTCGAGATGCAGTTTCCGAAAGGGCGGTGCTTGGTAGCAGTGGTTTTCAATAATGAGGCGTTCTCCCTCCAGTTTGCCCTCGACGTAGCCCAAATCAGCGGGTAAGGCGTAGGGGGCAAGGCGAAGATGCTCCTGCCAAATCTGCTCAACGCGATCGGCCAAACGATGGATGAGGGGATGTTGCTGCTGACGAAGAGACATAAGTACTCATCGTAGCCCAAGGTGTGGTAACTTGCGACGGGGCATAGCCACAGCTACACTAAACCTTCAGTTAACAACCGAGAGACCATGCCCACTGACGTTGCACCTGCCATTGATCAACAGAAGCTCCAACAAGCCATTCGCGCCAGCCAAGACTATCTGCTGTCACAACAATACGCAGAAGGCTACTGGTGGGCGGAACTGGAGTCGAATGTGACCATGACGGCAGAGGTCATTCTGCTGCACAAAATTTGGGGGACAGAGCAGCGACTCCCCTTGGCCAAAGCCGAGCATTACCTGCGGATTCACCAGCGGCAGCACGGTGGTTGGGAACTGTTCTATGGGGATGGGGGTGATCTCAGTACTAGCGTTGAAGCCTACATGGGCTTGCGGTTGTTGGGGGTGCCCGCGGATGATCCCGCCTTGGTTAAGGCACGCCAATTTATTCTGGCACGGGGCGGCATTAGTAAAACGCGCATTTTTACCAAGCTGCACCTAGCACTCCTTGGGTGCTACGACTGGCGGGGCATTCCTTCCCTACCACCGTGGATTATGCTGCTACCAGAAGGCAGCCCCTTCACAATTTACGAGATGTCCAGTTGGGCGCGGGGGAGTACAGTGCCCTTGCTGATTGTCATGGATCGCAAGCCTGTCTATCCCATGAACCCTCCCATTAGCCTTGATGAACTCTATGTGGAAGGACGCGCCAATGTCTCTTGGGAATTGCCGCGACAAGGCAATTGGGGCGATGTTTTCATTGGCTTGGATCAGGTGTTTAAGTTCTGCGAGGCATGGAACCTGACTCCACTGCGCGAACAGGGGCTGAAAGCGGCTGAGGAGTGGGTGCTTGAGCGGCAGGAGGCCAGTGGCGACTGGGGCGGCATTATTCCCGCCATGCTGAACTCGCTCTTAGCGCTGCGGGTACTTAACTATGCCGTGGATGACCCGATTGTGCAGCGGGGGATGGCAGCGGTGGATCGCTTTGCTATCGAAACAGAAACAGAGTATCGCGTCCAGCCCTGTGTGTCGCCAGTGTGGGACACTGCTTTGGTGATGCGAGCCATGGTGGATTCAGGGCTGGCACCGGATCATCCTGCCTTGGTGAAAGCCGGGGAGTGGCTCCTCTCGAAGCAAATTCTCGACTATGGCGACTGGCACGTTAAAAACAAAAAAGGTCAGCCCGGCGGCTGGGCCTTTGAATTTGAAAACCGCTTCTATCCCGATGTGGATGATACGGCGGTGGTTGTGATGGCGTTGGCGGCAGTGACGCTCCCGGATGAAAAGCTTAAACGACAGGCGATGGAGCGAGCCGCAGCTTGGATTGCCTCAATGCAGTGTCGTCCGGGGGGCTGGGCGGCGTTTGATGTGGATAACGATCAAGACTGGTTGAATGCTATTCCCTACGGTGACCTCAAGGCGATGATTGATCCGAATACCGCAGATGTCACGGCACGGGTGCTGGAAATGGTGGGGCGCTGTTCCCTCACGTTCGACAGTTCGGCCATAGATCGCGCCTTGGCCTATCTGCGCAGTGAACAGGAGCCGGATGGGTGTTGGTTTGGCCGCTGGGGCGTGAATTACATCTACGGCACCAGTGGGGTGCTGGCGGCCTTAGCCTTGGTTGCCCCTCGCTACGATCGCTGGCGCATTCGTCGGGCAGCAGATTGGCTAGTGCAGTGCCAAAATTCTGATGGTGGCTGGGGGGAAACCTGCTGGAGCTACAATGATCCTTCCCTCAAAGGCAAGGGGGATAGCACGGCTTCGCAAACGGCGTGGGCGCTGATTGGCTTGCTGGCCGCGGCAGAGGCCACGGGGGATGCCGCCACAGAGGCCATTGAGCGGGGAGTGGCTTATCTTTTAGAAACCCAGCGCAGCGATGGCACATGGCATGAAGATTATTTCACCGGCACAGGGTTCCCTTGTCACTTTTACCTCAAGTACCACTACTACCAGCAGCATTTTCCGCTGACGGCACTCGGACGTTATGCCCAGTGGCAAAGCCGCTGACGGCACTAGTTGAAGGAGCGCAGCGTTTGCTGGTAGGCGAGAGTATCGGTGCCACACTGCGGTTGCGGTACGGTGAGGCACTCATTGGTTAAGCCAGAGCGAATTAGATTCTCAGCAATCGCTTGGCGATCGCCCGGGGCAGGGTGAGTACTCAGAATCGTGGGGGGGGTTCCCCCTTGCTGCCGTAGTTTCTGGAGGAAGGTGACCATGGCTCGGGGGTCGTATTGACTGCGCACCAGTAGGTTGAGGCCGTAGCGATCGGCTTCGAGTTCCTGCTCCCGACTGCGGGGACGGCGAAAGGCCAGTTCCATTGCCATTTGCACGCCGCGATCGCGATCAAGACCAGCGGCGGTCATCAGTCCTTGGGCAATGGCGGTCTGCTGTAGCTGCCGAATGACGTGGCGTTTATCGATGTGGCCAATTTCATGGGCAATGACACTCGCTAACTCCGCCTCGTTTTCTGCCCGCAGCATCAGGCCAGTGGTGACATAGACAAACCCGCCCATGGTGGCGTAGGCATTCACTTGCCGGTCTTGAATGATCTGAAACTGGTAGGGCAACCCACGGCGATCGCCCACATTCACCAAGCGCTGACCAATACGATTGATGTAGTCTTGGGCAGCTCGATTGCGCACCAAACGCATCCCTTGCCGCAGCATTTGGTCATGAATTTGCTGTCCTAGAGCCACTTCCTGCCGTGGTGAAATATTCGACAGTTGGATCACTTGAATGCCTTGGAGCAGTAGCCGTTGCCAAACATTTTGGCCATAAACGGCTAGCGGCTGGAGGGCAATGACTAGCCCACACACTACACTCACCAGTAACAGAAACCAACGTCTTTGTTTCACGGCAAACTTGACCTTAATTTGGACAGTTGAGACAGTAGCTGAGTATTCGCAACATCCACACCCGCGCCTAGGGGCTACTTGCCCTCTTCTGACCTTTCGCCGTGGGGCGGTGTTCCCACCCCTTAAGCTTTCTTAACCTCGGGTACCCGCAGCCCCTTTGTGGCCAGCCATTCAGGGTTAAAGAGCCGGGATTGGTAGCGGGAGCCGCCATCACACAACACCGTCACAATCGTGTGACCGGGGCCCAGCTCCTTGGCCAAGCGCACGGCTGCCGCAACATTGATGCCAACGGAGCCGCCCATAAACAAGCCGTCGTAGTACAGCAGTTGATAGATCACCTCAAGGCACTCTTGATCCTCAATTTGAATAGCATCATCAATGGGAGCGCCCGCTAAATTGGCGGTAATGCGGCTATTGCCAATGCCTTCGGTAATTGAGTTGCCACGACTGCTGAGGGTACCTGTTTTGACATAGCTGTAAATAGCACTGCCCATCGGGTCAGCAATCACCGTGCGAATGGCCGGGTTCTTTTCCTTGAGGTAAAAGGCCACGCCCGCATAGGTACCGCCAGTACCGGTGGCCGCTACCCACGCATCTACTTTGCCATCAGTCTGCTGCCAAATTTCGGGGCCGGTGGTTTCGTAGTGCGCTTGCCGATTCGCCAGATTATCAAACTGGTTAGCCCAAATCGCATTCTCCATTTCAGCGGCAATCCGCCCCGAGAGCTTGACGTAATTATTTGGATCTTTGTAGGGCACTGCCGGAACTGGGCGCACTTCCGCCCCAAGGGTGCGCAGTAGATCAATTTTTTCTTGGGACTGGGTATTGGGGATCACAATCAGGCATTTGTATCCCTTGGCATTGCAAATGTGGGCTAAACCAATGCCTGTATTCCCGGCGGTGCCTTCCACCACTGTGCCGCCGGGTTTGAGCAGCCCTTTTTTTTCAGCATCTTCAATAATGTAAAGGGCAGCCCGATCCTTGACTGAGCCGCCGGGATTGAGGAATTCCGCTTTGCCTAAAATGTTGCAGCCTGTCAGCTCACTGAAATAGTTCAGACGAATTAATGGCGTTTGGCCAACCGTACCCACAAAACCTTGTTTAATATCCATGCTAGAGCGGAAAAGATGAACTGAATACTCCCATGGTGACATCCTCCCGACGCTGACCTTACAGGTGGGGACGCACTACGCGAGCAGCGCGGGCTTCCCAACCTCGCGATTGGGTATTCCTGCCCCACGCCACTTACCTAGGTCACCAGACCCCCGGCAGAACGACTTGGCAGGCGGTTTCCTCTCCCCAGCGTCCCTGGGTACCGACTTGTTCCAGTCCACGATGCAAGATTATCTGTGCGCCAGCGTGGTCACGATGCGTTCGATACCTGCACTCAGGACAATAATGTTCCCTGTCTTCCCATCCCTTGCTCACCGTAGCAGGGCAACGAGGGCATTCTTGACTGGAACCTCTGGATTTGACTTTAGCAAAATAAACCCCGCACTTCCAGCACACCCATTGAAGCACAGACAAGAACTGTCCAAATGTAGCATCCAAACAGTCTTTTCCCAGCATCCCCCGCGCCAACCGTTTGTCGTTGAGGTCTTCTGCAAAAATGGTTTGTGCTTGGGCACACAGGTTATGCGCCGTCTTCAGGTGAAAATCCTTGCGACAGTTAGCAATCCC
>FWPV01000602.1_pt1 | contig 112502 bp, 103 predicted proteins | sample 2228371 | NCBI WGS metagenome assembly FWPV01 (sample SAMEA103939776, study PRJEB20133) | metagenome
CAGTCACTCCAGGCACTCCAGGCACTCCAGGCACTCCAGGCACTCCAGGCACTCTAGGCACCGGCCTGGCCATTGCGCTAGGCCATGGGCGAAGGCCTCTCGTTCGTTCTGGTTCGGGTTCGCCGGTTAGGGCGGACTCGCGCTTCGCCATGCTGTTTGAGCCTGACGCCTTCCAGGGCTCAAAACCGACCGTTCACCGTTGCCTTCGTTAACCCGTGGGGGTATTTGTCGAAGGCTTGAGTGACGGGAGGCCTGCGTGCGCGGTGCTGGGTGTTTCTGCCCATCTTGTGCGGCATTCATGCGCTATTCCCAACATTGGCCTTGAGCTCAACAAGAGGAGGAACGCATGCAGTCGCGCCATCAATGGAGTCTTCGCACCAGGCTGACCCTGGCAGTTGTGGTCATCGTGCTGGTGGGCCTGGTGGCCACCGTGGCGGTGTTGACGCGCCAGGCCGGGCGGATGCAGGCCGACTATGCCGAGCTTTACGCGGAAGAGTTGGCGCGCCGAGAGGCGGGCGCGGTGCAGGCGCGTATCGAAGAGGCGGTGGTGGCCGCCCGGGCGGTGGCGGGAGCGATGGGGCAGATGGCTTCTGCGGGCCGCGCGGACCGAGGGCAAGCCAACCTGATCTTGCGCGGTGTGCTGGACAAGCACGCCAACTTCCTCGGTGTGTGGAGCGGGTGGGAGCCCAACGCGTTTGATGGGCGTGATGCGGAGTTTGTGGGCCACGCTGGCCACGATGCCACCGGTCGTTACGTGCCGTACTGGAACCGTGGGGCTGGACAGTTGCAGGTCGAGCCGCTGGTGGACTACGACAAGCCCGGCGTGGGTGACTATTACCAGTTGGCCAAGGCCAGTGGGCACGAGGTGATGTTGGAGCCGTACACGTACACCGTGGCCGGCAAGGACATGCTCATCACCACGGTGACGGTGCCCATTGCCATCAATGGCCGATTTGTTGGCGTGGCCGGGGTGGACATTGCCTTGGCCAGCTTGCAGGACGCGGTGTCCAAGGTGCGGGTGCTGGAGGTCGGCGTCGCCAGTCTGATCAGCCATGGCGGGGTGGTGGTGGGCGATGCCGACGCCAAGCGCGTGGGCAAGCCGCTGCCAAGCGATCCGGAGTGGGCGGACATTCGCCAGGCCGTGGGCAAGCTGGACAAGCACAAGGGATGGCAAGAGGTGCCGGGCCAGGGCGAGGTGCTGCAAATCGTGGTGCCGGTCGAGCTGGGGCAGACGAAGACCCCGTGGTCTTTTGTGGTGCAGGTGCCGCGCAGCAAGATTCTGGAGGGCGTGAACGACCTGCTGGTGTCTGCCTTGTGGGTGGGGCTGGTGAGCGTGGTGGTGGTGTCGCTGGTGTTGAGCTACACGCTGGGGCGTCTGGTGCTGCGGCCGCTGGGTGGTGACCCTGGCGATGCGTCGGCACTGGCGGCGCGAGTGGCCCAGGGCGATCTCCGCCATCGCATCGACCTGAAAGACCGCGACGCCAGCAGCCTGATTGCGCAACTGGCCGCCATGCAGGAGGGCCTGGTGCAGATGGCGCGGGGTGTGCGCGGCAACGCCTGGCGGGTGGCAGAGGCCAGCAATGAAATCGCGCGGGCCAACCACCACTTGTCGGAGCGGACCGAGAGCCAAGCCGCCTCGCTGGAAGAAACCTCTGCGTCGATGCGCGAATTGGCCGATGGTGTGCAGGCCGCGGCTGACACGGCGCAACAAGCCAATACCTTGGCGCAGAAGGCCTCACGCATCGCCAGCGAAGGCGGCGAGGTGGTGGGGCAGGTGGTGCGAACGATGCGCGAGATCAACGCCAGCTCGAACCGCATTGCCGATATCACCAGCGTCATCAACGGCATCGCGTTTCAGACCAATATCTTGGCCCTGAACGCCGCCGTGGAGGCAGCGCGAGCGGGAGAGCAAGGGCGCGGCTTTGCCGTGGTGGCGGGCGAGGTGCGCACGCTGGCGCGTCGCAGCGCTGATGCGGCGAAAGAGATTCAGCAGCTCATCGACGAAAGCGTGCAGCGGGTAGACGCCGGCTCGGTGCTGGTGGACAAGGCCGGTGCCACCATGGACGACATCGCCACCGCCATCGGCCAGGTGAGCGCCTTGATCCAGCACATCAGCGAGTCGGCGCGAGAGCAAAGCCACAGCGTGCAGCAGATTGGCGCGGCCGTGACGCAGATGGACGAAGTGACGCAGCAGAACGCGCAACTGGTGGAGGAAATGGCCGCCTCGGCGGATGCGCTGAAGGCGCAGTCTGACGAGTTGGTGCAGGCGGTGGGGGTGTTCCAACTGGCCGATGGCGCCGAGGTGGTGGCCGAGCTGGGCCAGACCACATCGCGCGCCCCGCTGGCCCTGGGGCAGGGCTGACAGCGCCCGAGGCCGGGCTCAGCGCCCGGTCCAACGGGGTGCACGCTTTTCGATGAAGGCGCGCGGACCTTCCTGAAAATCTTCGCTGGCCTTCACCCGCTCAATCGCCTCTTGCGACAAGCGCCGCAGCGCGGCCTCGTCGTGGTCGAGCGCCAGGCGCGCCAGGCGCAGGCTTTCGCGCACCGCCACGGGAGCGTTGCTGGCGATTTCATTGGCCAGAGCCAGCGCCGCCTCGGCCAGCGCTTCGCTTGGCACCACGCGGGACACCATGCCCCACTGAAGGGCCTGTTGCACCGTGATTGGACGCCCCGTGAGGATGTGTTCCATGGCCACGCGGGGCGGAATCGCGCGTGGCAATCGCACCAGGCCACCGGCCGCGGCGATGAGGCCGCGCAGCACCTCGGGCAGGCCAAAGCCGGCGTTCTCGCTGGCCACGATCAGGTCGCAGGCCAACGCGATCTCGGTGCCCCCGGCCAGGGCCTTGCCTTGCACGGCGGCGATCCATGGCTTTGTGCGCTCGCGTGAGGTGATGCCGGCAAAGCCGCCGCGCTCGGTCCACAGCGCGTCGGACCGGCCGGCGGCCACTTCCTTCAGGTCGGCCCCGGCACAAAAGGCATCGGGCCCCGCGCCCGTGAGCACGGTGACCCAGGTGTCGGGGTCGCTTTCGCAGCGGTCGATGGCGGCCTCAAGGCCCTGCGCCACCGCGGCGTTAACGGCGTTGCGTGCCTGGGGGCGGTCAATGCAGACCCAGGCCACGTGGGGGGCGGCCATGCGCATCCAGACGGCGTCGGACAGGGCGATGGTGGAGTGGTCAGTGTTCATGGCGAGGGGTGTCGGGAGGGGATGGCCAGACTAGCAGCGCAGACCTCAGGGGTGTCTGCGGGCAATCCATGGCGCGCATGACCAATAGACACAAGACCTGCGCCGCTCCCATGCCCACCATCGGCCAGTTAACCCCACACACAAGACGAGGAGACCCCCATGCTGAACGAGCGCCTGCGGTCGCACGACTGGTACCACCGCACCATCCCCCAACTGTTTGCGCAGACCTGTGCGGCCCAACCTGACAAGGTGGCCATCGTGTTCGAGGAGCGCGAGATGCGCTTTGGCGAGCTGCACGCGCAGGTGCAGCGTGTGGCGCAGGGCCTGCTGGACCTGGGCGTGGGCAAGGGCGATGTGGTGTCCACCCTGCCGAGTGCCACGCCGGAGTTCGCGGTGCTGTACTACGCCACGCTGCAGGTGGGCGCCATCGTCAACCCATTGAACCTGTTGTGGGGCACCACCGAGCTGCGCGGCGTGTTGCAACGCAACGCGCCGAAGGTGATCGTGGCGGTGGACCAGCAAGGGCCGCGCGATGTGCTGGCCCTGCTGCAGGGTGCCTTGCCCGACTTGGTGCGTGAGGGCGACCGTGCCCGCAGCGCGTCGCTGCCTTCATTGCAACGCGTGGTGTGCGTGGGCCGCAGCGCCCCGGTGCCGGCCGGCTACATCGACTTCGAAACCCTGCGCGACCCGTCGCGCGCCGTGGACACCGCGCGCCTGCAAGCGCTGGTGGACCAGGGGCAGGCCACCGACATCCAGTTCATGTGCCAGACCTCGGGCACCACCTCGCTGTCGAAGAGCGCGCTGTGGGACCACCGCCCACCGTTGGCCACAGCGCACTTCGGCGCGCGCAACCTGCGCATCACCGAGGACGACCGCTACATCAACCTCGCGCCCTTCTATCACAACAGCGGGTTGTTCGCGCTCACGATGAACCTGGCCTACTCGGGCACCACCCTCTACCTCATGGACGGCTTCCAGCCCCAGGCCGCGCTGGAGTTGATCGACCGCCACGGCTGCACCTGCACCTTCGGTTTTGACGCGCACTGGCAGGGCATGCGCCGCGTGCCGAACTTCGAGACGTACCGCTTCACCATCTGCAAGGCCATCCTCGCGGGCGAGCCGCGCACCTACGACCTGGTGCGCGGCATGTGCCCACCCGGGGCCACCATCAACAACCTCTACGCCCAGACCGAGAACGGCCCGCTGGTCTCGCTGGCCGACCACGACTGCGTGAACGAGGACATCAACAAGTTCACCCACGGGCGCCCGCTGCCGGGTGTGCAGGTGGTGATCAAAGACATCGACACTGGCGCCCGCCTGGTGCAGGGCGAGGCCGGCGAGATTTGCTACAAGAGCCCGTACCTGTTTCGCGGCTACCACCAGCAGCCCGATGAGACCGCCAAGGCGTTTGATGCTGAGGGCTACTTCCACAGCGGCGACTACGGCCACCTCGACAACGGCTACGTCACCTACCTGGGCCGCCTGGGCGGCGTGGTGAAGTCGGGCGGGGAAAACGTGTCCACCACCCGCGTCACCACCGACCTGCTGAACCTCTTTGGCGAGGCCTTCGACGACGTGAAGACGGTGGGCATTGACGACCCCTATTGGGGCACCAAGGTGGTCAGCTTCGTTCGCATGCGTGGCGGCCAGTCCATGCCCTCAACGGCCGAACTGCGCGAGGCCTGCAAAGGCCGCATGGCGGTGTACGAGATCCCGCGCGACTTCCTGGCCTGGAGCGGCGACTGGCCTGTCACCCCCGAGGGCAAGATCGACTTCAAGCGCCTGCAGGCGGTGGCCAAGGAGCAGTTGGCGGCCACGGCTTGAGGGGTGGATCAGTGGGCGGGCAGGCGGCGGCTGTAGGCCAGAAACACCGTGTCCCGTGCCCAGCCCAGTGACTCGTAGAGTCGCTGGGCGGTGGTGTTGGTGCGGGCGGTGGTCAGGTCCAACCGTGCCAGGCCATCGGCCGTGGCCCTCGCCTCGGCCGCCAGCAGCAGTTGGCGGCCCGCGCCTTGTCCTCGCGCTTCGTGCAGGACGAACAGGTCGTACAACACGCCAATGGGCAGTGCCTCCACCGAGCAGAAGCTGGGGTAGAGCTGGCAGAAGCCCACCAAGGCACCACTGGCGTCTTCGGCCACCAGGATCACCGACTCGTTGCGCTCGAAGCGTTGCCGAATGAAATCGGCGGCGCGCTGCGCGTCGGCGGCCTGCTCGTAGAACTGGCGGTACAGGTCGAAGAGCCTGGCGATGGCGGGCAGGTCGGCGGCTTGGGCAGGGCGGGTGGTGGTGGTCATGGATGAGACCCGGGATAGAGCTGTTGGCTTGTTAGTCGAAGTAGGGTGCCCGTGACGTCTGTCGTGCTGTGGTTCAGTGACCGTAGAAGACTTGGAAGTCGAGGGGGGCGGGCGTGGTGGCGGCCCAGTGCCAGAAAAAGCTCCCGTCCTGAATGAGGGCCTCCAGTAGGCGGTCGTCGAAAACAGTTGAGCGCGTCAGGAACTCTTTGTCCTTTTCCAGGGCGATCAGCGCACAGCGCAAATCTGGGGCCATCGCGTTGTCGGCCGCCTTGATAGCGTGAAACGGTTGTTCGTACCACTTGGGTTCGCCGTGCTCTTGTGGAGGCGGTTGCAGGCCGCGTTCGATGCCGTCCAGACCGGCGCAGATCAGCCCCGATAGCGCCAGGTAAGGATTGGAGGATGCGTCGGGAAACCGAATCTCGATGCGGCAATCGGCCTCGCCCGCGTGATAAGGCACGCGAATCGCGGTGGTCCTGTTTCGGTGTCCCCACCCGGCGGGCCGCATGGGCGAGTAGAAGTGGTTGAGGCGCCGGTAGCTGTTGATGGTCGGATTCGTGATCGCGTTGAGCGCCTGCACATGTCGCAACACGCCGGCGATGAAGCTCAAGCCCTGCGCGCTCAGTTCGCCAGGGTCCCCCCCGTCCTGGTGAAAGATGTTGCGCCCCTGGCGCCAGAGGGAAAGGTTCACATGCATGCCGTTGCCTTCCGCATAGGCCATAGGCCGTGGCATGAAGGTGGCGCTCAGGTGATGCATGGCAGCGACGTTGCGGATGATGTGTTTCTGTAATTGCACGGCGTCGGCGGCACTGACCAGCGACCGTGGCGCGGTGGCGATCTCTTGTTGGCTGGGCCCCGCTTCGTGTCCGTGGTGGACAGGCGCGATGCCTACTTTTCTCAAGACGGAGCAGATCTCGTCCCGAACCTTCACGTGGTGGTCGTGTGGCGACGGGAGGAAGTGCAGGCTGCGATGGCCGATTCGGTAGCCGTTGGTGAATTCGTCGGCGTTATTGGGCCAGCCATCTCGTTCTTTCAGTTCCACAAAGTTTCTGTCGGGGGCGGTGTGGAAGCGGATGCCGTCGAGCAGGCTGAACTCCATTTCAATGCCCACCATGGCCTCGTCGGCAATGCCGCTCTTGATGAGCCTGTCGTGGCATCGCTGGCATGTGCCGCGAACGTCCTTGGCGTAGGAGCCGACGGCTTCTCCGGGCTGAACAGGCTGGGTGAAGACGAGGCGGTCATGCTCCCCACCGAGCGGATCAGCCATGTCTGTTGAGTTGTCTGGTATGAGCACCAGTTCCGACCCCTCGTCGTCCTGCATGCCCGGCACCAGGCCGCCGGAGAGGTTGACCGGTGGCAAGGATGTGCCATGGTTTTCACCCATGGTGCGTTTGCCTTGCATCAGAAAGCCGCGAACATCGGTGAACAGATAGGTGGTGGTTTTCATCGACTGAATCCCGCAGTACGTGTAGGCCAGGGAGAAGGTGGCGGCCTGCAATGGATCAACGACTGCTGGCGCACCGCTCCTTGCACCGGCATGGCATGGCGTGGAGGGCGCGAGTCTAGGTAGCCGTGCGAGGTGAGGCACCCCGGGGTATTCGGGGGCTTCAGGGGGCGGGCAAGGATAGAAAACGATGGGCGCGCAGCGCCAATGCCCAGGCGCTTGGCTGGTGTGCGGTGACCAGTCGGCTGGCCGTGGGGGCCAGCCCTTCGCTCACTGCCAGATCTCGTCGCAGGTCTTGCTGCCGTCCACCAGCGGGCCGATCTCGGCCAGCAGCTTGTGGAAGGCGGGGTCCATCGCGGCTTTGCGGGTGAGGGCTTGCGAGGCGTCGATGGACTCCATCTCGTAGGTGAAGCGCAGGCGGGTGGGGGCGCCGGTCACGGGGCGTGAGAGGCGCAGGGTCACGCCGTGGGCGTCCTGGTAGTACTTCGCGATGGCCTGTGCGATGGGGGCGCCGCGCAGGGCATCGATCATGGTCTTGAACGTGACTTCGCGAGTGAAGGTGTACATGGCTGTGCCTTTCGCAGTGTTGAGCCCAAGCACTTTAGGCATTGGCCCGCTCGCCGCATTGAGCGTGCTCACCGCGTCAGCACGTGACGGCCGCGTCCACGAAAAAGCCCCGCCTGCGCGGCCAGCGCAGCGGGGCTTTGCTCGGTGCGAGGCCCTGTGTTCAGGGCCTTGGCACACGCGGCATCAGCGCATGCCGTGCACCTTCACGTCCACCTTGGAGTAGACCTCGTTCCAGTACAGGTCGGCCAGGGCGTCGGCGTTTTCCACGGGCTCCACCAGCTTGACCCACTTGGTCACCAGCGGACGCATGGCGGCCACGAGTTCGTCGGCGCGCTTGACGTTGTGCTGTTTGGTGTAGGTGGCGGCGATGTTGGGGATGTCGGCCTCGATGGCGGCGCGCGATGCCTTCACCAGCTCGGCGTCGGCCTTGTGCACCTTGGCGCCCTTGGCCACCACCTGGTCCACGTCGCGCTTGGCGTAGGTGTGGTAGCGGTAGGTGGTCTGGGCGCCCATCACGGCACCGGCGCGCAGCATGCCGCGGCGCTGGGCCTCGGTGAGCTTGCGCCACACGTCGATGTTCATGTTGGTGGTGGCGCCGGAGAACACGCCGCCGGGCACTTCGGGGGTGATGTCGGTGGTCACTTCCTTGAGGTTCAGGCCGCTGAGTTCGGGGGCGGACTGGATGCTGCACTCCACCACCTTTTGCTTCATGGCTTCGAAGATTTCGTTGCCGGGCATGGACACCGGGGTGGCGCCCACCTGGCGGGCCCAGCGGGCCCAGGCCGCGCCGCCGGAGCGCAGGCGCGCGCCCTTCAGGTCGGCCAGGGTGCGCATGGGCTTGGTGCACAGCAGCATGTAGGGCGAGCTGCCGCCGGTGCCGGTGTAGACCTGGCCTTGCTTGGCGAAGTCGGCGTTGCACTCGGGGCAGTGGAACATCACGAACTCGGCCATGGCACCGCCGAAGGCCAGGCCGGCCTTGTCGCCGGGCACGTTCTGCAGGGCCAGCAGCATGGAGAGTTCCGAGGCCATGTTCAGGTGCGGGAACTCGGCCGGGGTGTACTGGGTGAGCACATAGCCGATGTCGGCCAGGCCCTTGCCCAGGCCGGAGGACATCTCGGCCAGGTTCAGCAGCGACAGGTCGTACACCTTCAGGTTGACCGAGTTGTCGGTGTATTTCTTCACCGCCTCGGCGTAGATGCGGGCCGACTCGGGCGCCGCGCCGGTGGGGAAGCCCACGGCGTAGCGCAGGGTGGTCTGGGCCTGGGCGGCGCCCAGCAGGCCGGCGCCCAGGGCGGTGGCGGCCAGGATGGAACGGACGTATCGCATGCTTGTGTCTCCTCTTGTGGTGTTGCCCTCGGTGGGGCTGGTGATGGAATCGGTCGGGGGAATCAGTCGCGGAACACGGGGGCGCGCTTCTCGCGGGCGGCGGCCACGGCCTCGCGCAGGTCTTGCGAATACAGCATGGCCGCGTTCCAGGTGGCCACGTGGTCCAGGCCTTCGGCCACGCGGTGGTCGCGGGCGTGGTTGAGCATGTGCTTGGTGCCGCGCAGGGCCAGGGGCGACTTGGCCGCCAGCGTGCGGGCCACCTCGTCCACGCCTTCGGCCAGGGCCGCGTCGTTGCTGAAGCAGCGGTTGACCAGGCGCATGCCCTGGGCTTCGGCGCCGCTCACGCGGCGGCCGGTGAAGGCCATCTCGCGGGCCAGGCCTTCGCCCACCAGCTTGGGCAGGCGCTGCAGGGTGCCCACGTCGGCCACCAGGCCCACGTCGATTTCTTTCACGCAGAACCAGGCGGCTTCGCTGCAGTAGCGCAGGTCGCAGGCGGCAATGATGTCGATGCCGCCACCCACGCAGGCCGCGTGCACCGAGGCGATCACGGGCTTGGTGCAGCGCTCGATGGCGGTGACGGTGTCTTGGATGTCCAGGATGTGCTCGCGCAGGCGCTCGCGGGCGCGACCCTCGCAGGCGTCTTGCGTCAGGGCCTGCAGCTCGTCGAAGGTGGCCAGGTCAAGCCCGGCGCAGAAGTGGCGCCCGCGCGCTTCCAGCACGCCCACGCGGGCGGCATCGGTGCGCGTGAGCCAGCGCATGGCTTCGCGCAGCTCGTCCCACATGCGCAGGTTGATGGCGTTGGCCTTGTCGGGGCGGTTCAGGGCGATGCGGGCCACGCCGTCTTGCAGGCTGATGGCCAGGGTGTCCATGTCGGGAACGGTCATGGCGTCAAGCCTTTCGCCCAAAGCGCGGCGCGCGCTTTTGCACGAAGGCGGTCACGCCCTCGCGGGCATCCGCGCTGGCGCCGCAGGCCACCATGCCCAGGTGCTCTTGCGCGAGCTGCTCGTGCAGGGTGTGGCGCGCGGCCTGGTCCACCAGGGCCTTGATGCGCGCCAGCGAGCCGGTGGCGCCTTGGGCGAGCGACTGCACCAGCGCCTCGGCCGCGGGCATCAGGGCGTCGTCGTCGTGCACCTCGGCCACCAGGCCGGCGGCCAGGCACTGCTGGGCGTCCAGGGGCTGGTTGGTGAACAGGATGTGCTTGGCCCGCATGGGGCCCACCAGGCGCGTGAGCGCCCAGGACACGCCCACGTCGGGGCTGAGCGCGATGGCCGAATAGCCGCCGCGCAATTTCATGGAACGCGAGGCAATCACCAGGTCGGCGCACAGCGCGATGCCGATGCCGCCACCGCCCAGCGAGCCGTTCACCGCGCTCACCACCGGCACGGGCAGGGTGCTCAAGGTGTGGATGGCCTCGTGCAGCGGGGGAATGGTGCGGTCCAGCAGCTCGGCGATGTTGTCGGCCGCCACGAAGCCGCGAATGTCGCCACCGGCGCAGAAGTGCGGGCCCTTGGCGGCCAGCAGCACGGCGCGCACCTCGCCACGCGCCCAGGCGTCGGCCACCTGGCGCACCACGCCAATGAAGGCGTGGCCGGTCTCGTCGTTGAGCACGTTGGCTTGCTCGGGCCGGTTGAGGGTGATGCGCGCGATCGCGTCGCGAATCTCCAGCAGGATGGGGGGCGTGGGGGTGCTTGGCATGGGGTGTCTCGTGGTCGGGTGGCCGCGCTCGGTGGCGCGGCTTGCGGGGCAGTGTGGGCGGGGGGCGCGCTGTCGTCTTGCGTCAACTGGCTGAGGGGGCGGCAGCCATTCGGCGCAAGACCGTGGCCGCTCTCGTGTGCACACTGAAAGTGCGTGATTGCCCTTGCCACCGCTGAGAGAAAACCCCTATGCCTTTGCCGCCGCCCGACGCCGCCCGTGAACCCCTGAACCGCCGCGAAATTCGCATTGAGGGCTTTCGCCGCGCCGATGGCCTGTGGGACGTGGAGGGCCATTTGTTGGACACGATGGCGAATGACATCGTGTTTGCCGGGGGCTCGCGCCGCGCGGGCGAGCCCATGCACATCATGGGGCTGCGGCTCACGGTGGACCTCAGCGCCACCATTCGCGCCGCCGTGGCCAGCTCGGACGCGCACCCTTTCGCGGGCGTGTGCGACCGCATCGCGCCGGCCTACGGGCAACTGGTGGGCGTGCGCGTGGGGCCGGGCTTTCGCCGAAAGGTGCGCGAGCTGTTCCCGCCCGCGCAAGGCTGCGCCCACCTGAGCGAACTGGTCATCACCCTGGGCACGGGTGTGCTGCAGACGCTGGCGCCCTTCATCGCGCAAGACCCGACCATCAAGCCCTTCAGCCTGGACGGTTGCCACGCGCTCATGACCGACGGCCCGCAGGTGCGCGAGTTCCACCCGCGCTGGTACCGCGTGCCGGTGACGGGCTGAGTGGCCGTTGGCGGCTCAGGCTTTTTTGTCGCCGTAGCTGCGCTGCATGCCGGCGCGCACGTCCATCTGCACGCCATAGGGTGGGATGGGGTAACGCAGGCCATTGCGGGCCAGGCGCTCCACGCCGGCCACGGCCTGGGCCAGTTGCGCGGGCTTGAGGGCCAGCAGCAGCTCGTCGTCGGCCACGCCGCCGTAGCGCCGCTCGGGGAAGCAGGGCAGTGCCAGGCTGGGCTCGCCGGTGGCCAGGGCACGACCCCAGGAATCGGCGCAGGCCGACTCGCCCACCGCGCCCCATTCGAGCTTGCGGTAGCCGGCCCACTGCAGGCCGTTGATGAGTAGGATCATCTGCGCCGGGTTGGCGTAGACCAGGGCGATGTCGGGGTCGGTCAGGCGCCCGGCGTTCAGCGGCGACACGGCCATGGCGTGGTAGCGGCCGTGCGGCACGCAGTGCATGGCGCGCTGGTGGGCGGCGGCGTCGGCCGGGGTGGCGAACCACACGCCCACAAAGGGCTCGCCGCGCAACCACGCTTCGTCTTGCGGGGCCAGGCCCAGCACCGCGCCGCACTGCGGGCCCACCAGGTCGTCGGCGGTGATGCCCACGGTGAAGCCCAGGCGCGCGGCCTGGCCGACGATCTGGTCGGCGGTGTGAATGGCGCCGCTGGGCCGGCGAATCTTGGGCACGGCCAGCATGTCGTCCACGCGCTCGAAGAGCTTCATGGCCACGGGCGTGGTCTTCAGGCGCAGCAGGCGAAACAGGGCGTCGACCAGGGCGGCGCCGTCAACGTCGGTGGGGGTGTCAGGAGCTGGGGTGTTCATGCGGCCAGTGTCGGCCGAGGCCGGCGCGCGGTCTTGTGCGCAGTGGCTGCGCGGCGCGCGCCACCTGGGTGTGGCCTCGGGCATACCCGCGGGTAGCCAATTGGCACAAGACCGGGGCGGGGGGCGCCCGTAGCATGGGGCGGAAAAGGCCAGGGCCGGGGCGTGCGCGCCCGGCCCTCTCAACCCCCTGGAGACAAGACACCATGAGCGCCACTTCCGCCTCTCTCACCCCATCGGCCCTTGACATGAACCTGGTCGAGCGCGTCAACGTGGGCGACATCGTCCTGCGCGCGGCCGACGTGGTCCCCGACAACGTGGCCGTGATCGAGGGCGAGCGCCGCCTGAGCTACGCCGAGTTCAACACCCAGGTGGACCGCCTGGGCCACGCCCTGCTGGGCCTGGGCCTGAAGCACCAGGACATCGTGGCGCTGATGTCGCGCAACACCACCGAGCTGCTCATCACCTACTTCGCCTGCGCGCGCGCCGGGCTGATCTGCATGCCGGTGAACCTGGGCCTGCGCCCGCACGAAATCGCCTTCTGCCTGCGCGACGCCAAGGCCCGCGTGCTGATCGCTGAGCACGCGCTGCGCGAGGTGGCCGAGGCCGCGCTGAAAGACGGCCCGCCCGAGTTGAACCAGGTGTTCTGGTTCGGCGGCCCCTGCGCGCCCGAGCAAGACTTCAACCGCCTGCTGGCCAGCGGCAGCGACGCGCCGCTGGAGGTGCTGGTGAACGACCGCGACATCGTGCAACTGCTCTACACCAGCGGCACCACGGCCAACCCCAAGGGCGTGCTCACCAGCCACCTGGCGGTGACCATGGCCGGCCTGTCCAACGCCATTGGCCACCAGTGCGGCCCCAAGTCGGTGGCGCTGGTGGGGCTGCCGCTGTTCCACTGCGCCATGCTCAACTCGGTGACCATGCCCTTCCTCATCGTGGGCGGCACGGTGGTGCTCACCAAGGGCTTCGAGCCGGGCGAAACCGCACGCGCCATCGACGAGCACCAGGTCAACGTGATGGTGTTGCTGCCCATGATGTACGGCATGTGGCTGAGCGACCCGGCCTACCAGGGCCGCACCTTCCCGTCGCTCAAGCGCGCCATGTACGCCATGGCGCCCATGCCGCCCGAGCGGCTGAAGGCCATTCACGAGATGTTCCCCAACGCCGACGTGGTGCTGGGCTCGGGCCAGACCGAGTTCACCCCGGCCACCTGCATGCAGCGGCCCGAGCACCAGTGGTCCAAGGCCAACACCTGGGGCACGGCCACCGCCATGACGCGCGTGGCCATCATGGACGACACCGGCCGCTTGCTGCCGCGCGGCGAGACGGGTGAGATCGTCTACCGCGGCCCGCAGGTGATGCAGGGCTACCTGAACCTGCCCGAGGAAAACCAGAAGAGCTTCCGCCATGGCTGGTTCCACAGCGGCGACGTGGCCCACATCGACGAAGACGGCGCCATCTGGTTCAAGGACCGCTACAAGGACGTGGTGAAGTCCGGCGGCGAAAACGTGGCCTCCATCGAGGTGGAGCGCTGCCTGATGCAGCACCCCGCCGTGGCCGAGGCCGCGGTGGTGGGCGCGCCGCACGAGAAGTGGGGCGAGGCGGTGGTGGCCAGCGTGGTGCTGGCGCCGGGCCAGTCGGTGGACGAGGGCACGCTGATCGCGCACTGCCGCGAACACCTGGGCGGCTTCAAGGTGCCCAAGGCCATCGTCATCGTCAAAGAGTTCCCGCGCACTGGCACGGGAAAGATTCAGAAACACATCATCCGCACGCAGGTGAAAGACCTGTTCCACCAGGCCTGATCGGCCATTCCGTTTCCCTTCTCGCATGAGCACACTCGATTTCGACGCCCTGTTCAACCTGCGCGGCAAGACCGCGCTCATCACCGGTGCCTCCAGCGGCATTGGCCTGCACGTGGCGCAGCTCTATGCCCGCGCTGGCGCCAAGGTGGCCCTGGCCGCGCGCCGGCTGGACCGCACCGAGGCCGCCGCGCAGGCCTTGCGCGACGAGGGCCACCAGGCCTGTGCCGTGCCGCTGGACCTGCTGGACGATGCCTCCATCGTCGCCGCCATGGACAGCGCCGAGGCGCAGTTGGGCGCGCCGCTGAACCTGCTGTTCAACAACGCCGGCATCCTCTACGCCGCGCGCTTCGTGGACCAGGACATGGCCGAGGTGGACAAGGTGTTCGACACCAACCTGCGCGGCAACTTCCGCGTGGCGCAAGAGGCCGCGCGGCGCATGGCCAGGCAGCGCGACGGCGTGATCGTGAACGTGGCTTCCACGGCCGCCTTCGGCCCTGGCGCGCAGCTCTCCAGCTATTGCGCGTCCAAGGCCGGCCTGGCCCACCTCACCAAGGTGATGGCGGTGGAACTCGCCCCGCGCGGCATTCGGGTGAACGCGCTGTGCCCGGGCAACTTTGAGACCGACATGGCCCAGACCTTCCGCGACAAGGGCTTTGACGACAACCTCATCTCGCGCACCCCCATGCGCCGCTTCGGCCAGTTGCCCGACCTCGACGGCGCGGCCCTGCTGCTGGCCAGCGACGCCGGGCGCTACATGACCGGCGTGGCCCTCACGGTGGACGGCGGCCAGCTGCTGAGCTGGATGTGACCCGGTTCGCCGCCGCCTCTTCTGATTTCTTCTTGCAAGGCTCGCCCCATGGCTTTTGAACCCACCCCTCGCGTCGTTGAGCTCAAGCAGCGCCTGAGCGCTTTCATGGACGAGCACATCTACCCCAACGAGGCCCGCCACCTGGAAGAGGCCGAGCGCCTGGGCCCCTGGGCCGTGCTGCCGGTGATCGAAGAGCTCAAGCCCCTGGCACGCGCCGCCGGCCTGTGGAACCTGTTCCTGCCCGAGAGCGAGCACGGCCCCGGCCTGAGCAACCTGGAGTACGCGCCGCTGTGCGAAATCATGGGCCGCTCGCTGCTGGCGCCCGAGGTGTTCAACTGCTCGGCGCCCGACACCGGCAACATGGAGGTGCTGGCCCGCTACGGCACGCCCGAGCAGCAAGAGCGCTGGCTCAAGCCGCTGCTGGCGGGCGAGATTCGCTCGTGCTTCGCCATGACCGAGCCCAAGGTGGCCTCCAGCGACGCCACCAACATCGAGTCCAGCATCCGCCGCGAGGGCGACGAGTACGTGATCAATGGCCACAAGTGGTACACCACCAACGCCACCGACCCGCGCTGCAAGATCGCCATCTTCATGGGCAAGTCCGACCCGGACAACGCCGACCGGCACAAGCAGCAGTCGATGATTCTGGTGCCCATGGACACCCCCGGCATTCGCGTGCTGCGCTCGCTGCCGGTGTTCGGCTTCTACGGCATGCCCGACCGCGCCGCCGAGGTGGTGTTCAACAACGTGCGCGTGCCCGCCAGCAACATGCTGCTGGGCGAGGGCCGTGGCTTCGAGATCGCCCAGGGCCGCCTGGGGCCGGGGCGCATTCACCACTGCATGCGCCTGATCGGCCTGGCCGAGCGCACGCTGGAGAAGATGTGCCGCCGCGCGCAGGAGCGCGTGGCCTTTGGCCAGCCCGTGGCCACCCAGGGCGTGACCATGGAGCGCATTGCGCAGGCGCGCATCCTGATCGAGCAGACCCGCCTGCTCACGCTGAATGCCGCCGAGCGCATGGACACCGTGGGCAACAAAGAGGCCAAGGCCGAGATCGCCATGATCAAGGTGGCCGCGCCCAACATGGCCTGCCAGGTGGTGGACTGGGCCATTCAGGTGCACGGTGGTGGCGGCACCAACAACGACTTCGGCCTCACCCACGCCTACGCCATGGCCCGGCTGCTGCGCCTGGCCGACGGGCCGGACGAGGTGCACCGCAACCAGATCGCCAAACTGGAGCTGCGCAAGCACCGGCCGTCGCCCGTGGTTCAGGGTTAACCCGGGAAAAACACCCCCGTCCGGCGCCGAATGTCGCCAAGGCGAAAGTCATAGCCATTTGACACAAGATGCCCCCGGGGGGTTTGCCTACACTGGGGCAAAAGGCGGAAACCACCGCCACCGCGGCGACCAACAGCCGCACGGCGCTCCCAACTCGGGAGCATCGAACACAGGAGACTCAGAGATGCGTGTGGATCAGGATCGAACGGGGCCCTTGGTGGTGCGGCGCAGCGCCAGCAACGAGCGGGTGATGTGGATCACCCCCGATCGCGTGTTCTACGTGGGCCTGCTGGGCGCGCCCTCGGTGCGCAACTTCGGTGCGGTCAGCGTGTACGTGGGCCTGGACTGCCCGGTGAGCGTGAGCGTGGACGGCGGCGAGTGGGAAACCAGCCACGTGGCCGTGGTGCAGCCCTACACCCCGCACCAGGTGGCCTACGCCTCGCGCAACATCGCCGTCATCCACATCGAGCCCGAGAGCGTGGACATGTCGGCCCTGCCCAAGATGCTGCGCCACGGCAATGGCGCGGTGCCCGCCGACGAGTTTCGCGCCCACGTGCTGCGCTGCCACCAGGCCATCATCCGCAACGGCCAGAACGCCGTGGAGCCCATGCTCGATTTCGACACCCTGGTGTTCGGCTCGCCGCTGGCCTCGCGCACGGTGGACCCGCGCATCGCCCAGGTGCTCGATCGCATCCGCCGCGACCCCTCCAGCCAGGCGCTGGCGCAAGACTGCGCCGAGCAGGTGCACCTGTCGTTCTCGCGTTTCCTGCACCTCTTCAAGAGCGAGGTGGGGGCATCGTTCCGCAGCTTCCGCACCTGGAAGCGCGCCCGCAGCCTGCTGCACTACGTGGTGGACCAGAGCACCACGCTCACCGACGTGGCGCTGGGCGCGGGCTACCCCGACTCCACCCACTTCAGCCATTCCATCCGGCAGGTGTACGGGCTCAAGCCCAAGGACATCTTCGCCGGCTCGCGCAAGCTGCGCGTGATCGGCCCGGGCCTGTTCGCCTGAGCCTTCGGGGGCCAGCCGGCCCCAGTCCCCACCCGGCCTGACCGGGTTTGATTCAAGCGGTGCCGCCTGCGGGCGGGCCGGGGTGGCGCTCGCCTGTGCGGGCAGCGCCGGGCGGGGCGATCTGGCCTCGCCGTGGGTTTTCCGACGGATTGTTCAGAGGATCGACATGCCACACCAGCCAAACCCCCAGGCCAGCCAGTTGAAGGCGCAAGTCGCCGCCTTCATGGACGAGCACATCTACCCCAATGAGGCCCGCTACGCCGAGGCGCTCAGGCAATCGCCCAACGGCCACGCGCCGGCCTTGCTGCAAGCACTCAAGGCGAAGGCCCGCGCCCAGGGCCTGTGGAACCTGTTCCTGCCCGGCCACCACGGCGCCGGCCTGAGCAACGCCGAGTACGCGCCCCTGGCCGAGCTGATGGGCCGGGTGTCCTGGGCGTCGGAAGTGTTCAACTGCTCGGCGCCCGACACCGGCAACATGGAAATCCTCTCGCTCTACGGCACCGAGGCGCAGAAAGAGCGCTGGCTCAAGCCGCTGATGGCCGGCGAGATCCGCTCGGCCTTCTCCATGACCGAGCCGGCCGTGGCCTCCAGCGACGCCACCAACATCCAGTGCGAGATTCGCCGCGACGGCGACCACTACGTGATCAACGGGCGCAAGTGGTACACCTCGGGCGCGATGAACGCGGCCTGCCAACTGCTCATCGTGATGGGCAAGACCGACCCGGACAACGCCGACCGGCACAAGCAGCAGTCGATGATCCTGGTGCCCATCGACACCCCGGGCGTGACGATCGTGCGCAACATGGCCGCCTTCGGCTACGAAGACATGCCCGGCGGCCACCCCGAGGTGGTCTACGACAACGTGCGCGTGCCGGCCGAGAACCTGCTGCTGGGCGAAGGCCGGGGCTTCGAGATCGCGCAGGGCCGCCTGGGGCCGGGGCGCATTCACCACTGCATGCGCCTGATCGGCTGCGCCCAGCGCGCGCTGGAGCTGATGTGCCAGCGCGCCACCTCGCGCGTGGCCTTTGGCAAGGCCCTGGGCGAGCACGGCTCGGTGCGCGAGGACATTGCCCGCTCGTACTGCGAGATCGAGCAGGCCCGCCTGCTCACCATGATGGCGGCCGAGAAGATGGACCGCGAGGGCAACAAGGCCGCGCGCGATTTGATCGCGGCCGCCAAGATCGTGGTGCCGTCCATGGCCGCGCGCGTCATCGACCGCGCCATTCAGGTGTTTGGCGCGGCCGGCGTGTCGCAAGACACCTTCCTGCCCGAGGCCTATGTGTACGCCCGCTTCATCCGCATTGGCGACGGGCCCGACCAGGTGCACCTCTCGGCCCTGGGCAAACAACTGCTCAAGCAACACGGCGCGGCGAGGGCGGCATGAGCGCGGTGGTCAGCGCCCCCCCGCTGGACCTGCCCCGGCTGGAGCGCCACTTCGCCACCCACGTGCCCGGCGTGGGCCGCGTGCTGGAGGCCACGCGCCTGGTGGGCGGCAACTCCAACCCCATCTGGCGCCTGCGCGCCGAGGGCGGCCTCTACATCCTGCGCACCCAGCCGGCCGGGGCCTTGCTCAAGTCGGCCCACGCGCTGGACCGCGAGGTGCGCGTGATCCAGGCCCTGCACGGCACGGCGGTGCCGGTGGCGCGCATCCACCACCTGTGCCACGACCCGGGCGTGATCGGCGTGCAGTTCTATTTGATGGATTGCGTGGACGGCGAGGTGCACCGCGAGGTGGCCCTGCCCGAGGTGCCGCGCGAGCAGCGCGCCGCGATCTACCACGCCGCGCTGGACACGCTGGCCACCATCCACCGCACCGACCTGGCCGCCACCGGCCTGAGCGACTTCGGCCGCCCCGGCAACTACTTCGAGCGCCAGCTCCACCGCTGGAGCCAGCAGTACCGCACCGCGCTGCCCGAGGGCCTGCCGGCGGTGGACGCGCTGATCGACGCGCTCACGCCTCTGGTGCCGCAAGGCGATGCCCCCACCGTGCTGCTGCACGGCGACTGCCGGCTCGACAACCTGATGTTCGAGCGCGGCACCCCGCGCGTGAAGGCCGTGCTCGACTGGGAACTCTCCACCCTGGGCCACCCGCTGGCCGACCTGGGCCAGTTCCTGGGCGTGCAGGAACTGCCGCCCGACTACCTGCTGCCCGGCCTCGCTGGCGTGGACCGCGCGGCCCTGGGCATTCCCAGCCAGCGCGAGATGGCGCGGCGCTACCTGGGCGCCATGGGCCTGGACGGGCTGGACACCGAGACCGACCTGCGCTTCTTCAAGGCCTTTGCCCTGTTCCGCCAGGCCGCCATGTCGGCCGGCCTGCTGCGCCGCGCCCGCGAAGGCACGGCCGTGGCCGAAAGCGCCCTGGCCTTTGGCGAAACCACCGAGGTGTTCGCCGAGGTGGGCCTGGCCGTGCTGGCCGCGCCCGACGTGCACTGACACCGGAGACCGCCATGCCCCGCACCTTCACCGACGAGCAGTTGCGCGACATCGCCACCCCGCCCGAGCAACACGCCCTGGCCGCCCTGGCGCGCGGCGACCTGCCGGCCCTGCAGCGCTGGCTGGACGAGATGGCCGCCGGCCACGCCGGGCTGGACGCGCTCTCGCTGCACGCGCTGGCGCGCAAGGCCGGCAAGCTGCGGCAAGACGTGGGCGAGGCAAAGGCCCTGCAGACGCTGGCGCGCGTGGGCCGCCAGCTCATGGCCACCTGGACGGCGCAGTGGCAGGCCGGCGACGCGCGCGGCGCCATTGCCGACCTGGTGGCCGTGTTCCGCCACCAGGTGGGGGCTGGCCTGGCCCCGCTCACCGAAGACGACGAGCACGTCACCCTCTGCCTCACGCCCTGCGGCAGCGGCGGCCGGGTCGACCGTCAGCGCCTGGCCGACAAACACCCCGCGGCCTACGGCGGCTGGGCCGACGGCGTGAACAGCTACTGCCAGGGCTGCAAGGCGCAGCAGCGCGCCCTGAACGACAGCCTGGGCTTTGATGCCTGGACCAGCGAAAAGCGCCCCGACGGCGCCTGCGTGCTGCGCTTTCACAAGGGCGCGCAGCGCGGCCAGGCCCTGTTCACCGAGGCCGAGCGAAGCGAGCTGACGCAGACCCGCGTGCAGCGCGCCCGCGCCCGGCTGGCGCAGGGCCACACCGAGGTGGCGGCGCTGATCGACGGCCAGCGCAAGGAATGGATGCCCTGGCACGACTTCGCCGTGGTGTGGCTGGCCCACCTCTACGCCGCTGCGCTGGAGATCGGCGGCCAGCCCTACCTGGACGAGCTGCTGGCCCAGACCTACGAGCCCGCTTTCGTGGCCGGCTTCCCGCGCTACGCCACGCTGGACGACGAGGCCCTGGCGCGCGAGATCGCCCGCACCTGGAACTACCACTGCGCCGACTTCCGCCTGCACGAAGAAGACGAGCGCTTCGTCTTCACGCTCGACCCCTGCGGCAGCGGCGGGCGCCTGCTGCGCGGGCAGATGTGGCGCGACATGTTCCATTACGGCGCGCCGCTCTCGCCCCTGATCGCCGAGCCGCAGCCCATCAACTTCATGCGGCGCGACGCACCGTCGTACTGCACCCACTGCGCCGCGTCGAACCGCGCGCAGTTGCGCGGCGCGGCCGACCCGGCGGTGCCCCTGTTCTTCGTGATCGACGGCCACGCCCAGATGGCCCCGGGCATGCCCTGCCGCACCTACGCCTACAAGCGCGGTGCCGACCGGGCCCGCGTTGACGCCGCCCTGTTCCACGAGGTGGGCCTGAGCGCGCCCACCCCACCCCAACCTTGAGGAGACCGAGCATGAGCACCCCCACCCCGCGCCACCCCTTTGACCTGAGCGGCAAGGTGGCCCTGGTCACCGGCTCGACCATGGGCATTGGCGAGGCCACGGCCCGCGTGCTGGCGCAGGCCGGCGCGCACGTGGTCATCAGCAGCCGCAAACAAGAGGACTGCGAGCGCGTGGCCGCCGAGTTCCGCGCCCAGGGCCTGAGCGCCGAGGCGCGCGCCTGCCACATCGGCCGCATGGAAGACATCGCCGCCATGGGCGAGCACCTGCACGCCACCCACGGCGGGCTGGACATTCTGGTGAACAACGCCGTGCTCAGCCCGCTGCGCAGCATCGACGACACCGAACTCGGCCTCTTCACCAAAACCGTCGAGGTGAACCTGCGCGGTTACTGGTATCTCTCGCTGGAGGCCACCAAGCGCATGAAGCCGCGCGGCGGCGGCAGCATCGTGAACATCGCCTCCATCGCCGCCCTGCACCCCGACCGCAACCTGGGCCTGTACTCCACGCTCAAGACCGCGCTCATCGGCATGAGCCGCAGCTTCGCGCTGGAATACGGCGCCTTCGGCATTCGCGTGAACACGGTGATGCCCGGCCTCATCAAGACCAAGCTGGCCAACGCCTACGACCCCGAGCAGCAGGCCCGCACCATCGCGCGCACGCCCGTGGGCCGGCTGGGCGAGGGCGAAGACATTGGCAACGCCGTGCTCTACCTCAGCAGCCCGGGGGCGTCTTTTGTGTCTGGCGCCAGCCTGGTGGTGGACGGTGGCCTGACCGTGGCCTCGCAGTGAAGGAGCGCGCATGAAAGCGGTGTTGTGTGAACAGTTCGGGCCACCGTCGTCCCTGGTGGTGAAAGACATTGCCTCGCTGCAACCTGGCCCCGGCCAGGTGGTGGTGGCGGTGCACGCGGCCTCGGTGAATTTCCCCGACGGCCTGATCATCGAGAACAAGTACCAGTTCAAGCCCACGCTGCCCTTCTCGCCGGGTGGCGAGGTGGCCGGCACGGTGAAGGCCGTGGGGCCGGGCGTGAGCGGCTGGGCCGTGGGCGACCGCGTGATCGGCGTGTGCGGCTGGGGCGGCTTCGCCGACGAGGTGGTGGTGGACGTGCGCAAGCTCGTGCGCCTGCCCGAAGGCATCGCGATGGACGCGGCCTCGGCCCTGGTCATCACCTACGGCACCACGCACTACGCGCTGCAGGTGCGCGGCAAGCTGCAGCCGGGCGAGACCTTGCTGGTGCTGGGCGCGGCCGGGGGCACGGGCCTCTCGGCCATCGAGCTGGGCAAGCTCATGGGCGCGCGCGTGATCGCCGCCGCGTCGAGCGAAGAGAAGCTGGCCCTGTGCCGCCAGGCCGGCGCCGACGACACCATCAACTACGCCAGCGAAGACCTGCGCGAGGGCATCAAGCGCCTGACCGGCGGGCGCGGCGTGGACGTGGTGTACGACCCGGTGGGCGGCGACTACACCGAGGCCGCGCTGCGCAGCATGGCCTGGGAAGGGCGGCTGCTGGTGATCGGCTTCACCACCGGCACCATCCCGCGCCCGGCGCTCAACCTCACGCTGCTCAAGGGCTGTTCGATCGTGGGCGTGTTCTACGGCGCCTTCAGCGAGCGCGAGCCCGCCCGCTACGACGCGCTCATGCAAGAGCTGCTGGGCTGGCTGCGCGACGGGCGCATTCGCCCCATCATCAGCGCGCACATGCCCATTGAGCAGGCCACGCAGGCGCTGGAGATCCTGGGCCGGCGCGAGGTGAAGGGCAAGATCGTGCTCACCACCGCGCTGGGCCGCGAAGGGGGGCTGCCATGAACATCGCCGGCTCGGTGGTGGTCATCACCGGCGGGGGCAGCGGCATTGGCGCGGCCATGGCGCGGCGCTTCGCGACAGAGGGCGCGGCCCACGTGGTGGTGAGCGACCGCGACGCCGCCGCCGCGCAGGCCGTGGCGCGCGAGATCGGGGGCCATGCGGTGGCCGCCGACGCGGCGCAGGAATACCAGACCCGCGCCCTGATCGAGTGGACCGAATCGCACTGCGGCCCCATTGACCTGTTCTGCGCCAACGCCGGCGTCACCGCCCACGGCGGGGTGGAGCTGCCCGATGCCCAGTGGCAGCGCCTGTGGCAGGTGAACGTGATGGCCCATGTGCACGCCGCGCGCGAGCTGGTGCCGCGCATGACGCAGCGCGGCCGTGGGCACCTGCTGTTCACGGCATCGGCTGCCGGCCTGCTGTCGCAGTTCGACGCGCCTTACGCGGTGACCAAACACGCGGCGGTGGCCTTGGCGGAGTGGTTGTCCATCACCCACGGCGACCAGGGCCTGGGCGTGAGCTGCCTGTGCCCGCAAGGCGTGGACACGCCCATGCTTCGCGCCGAAGACGACACCCGGCGCGAGCTGATGTCGCAAGGCCTGCTGAGCGCCGACGCGGTAGCCGACGCCGTGGTGCGCGGCCTGGCCGCGGGCGACTTCCTCATCCTGCCGCACCCCGAGGTGGCCGACTACATGCGCCGCCGCGCTGAGGACCACCCGCGCTGGCTGCGGTCCATGCGGCGCCTTCACGCGCAGGCCAACGGTGGCTGACGCGGGCGCGCGGGTGCGCGGGCTTCTGCTGAGCGCCACGCTGCTGTGGGGCGTGAACCTCACCGTGCTGAAGTGGCTCACCGGGGTGTTCGACCCGGTGCTGCTCTCTGGCGTGCGCATGCTGGCCGCGCTGCTGCCCATGCTGGTGCTGCTGCGCCACTGGCGTTGCTGGCAAAACCCCACCCGCACCCAGTGGGGCAAGCTCATCGCCTGCGGGGTGCTGATGGTCTACCTGAACCAGTGGCTGCTGGCCGAGGGCTTGTCGCGCAGCACCGCCACCAACGGCGCGCTCATCACCGCGCTGAACCCGCTCATGGCCGCGGTGCTGGCCCTGTGGCTGCTGCGCGAGCGCCTGACCGGGCGGCGCCTGCTGGGCGTGCTGCTGGGCCTGGCCGGCGTGGCCCTGGTGATCTTGAGCCGGCCCGGTGCCGAGCTGGCGCAAGGCGGGCTGGGCGATGGCCTGGTGATCCTGGCGGTGCTGGTGTTCACGCTGGGCGCCGTGCTGGTGCAGCGCCTGGCGGCCCGCCTGCATGTGGTGGTGATCGGCCTGTGCGTGCACGCCACCGGCGCGGCCTGCCTGCTGTTGCAAACCTTGTTCGCCGCCGGCTGGAGCGGTGCCGCGCCGCGCCTGCCCACCGAGTGGTGGCCGTGGGCGGTGGCGGTGTTGTCGGGCGTGCTGTCCACCGGCATCGGCAACCTGGCCTGGAACCGCGCCATTGGCCTGGTGGGCATGGCGCGCGCGGCGGTGTGGCTGTACTGGGTGCCCCTGTTCGGCGTGGCGTCTGCCGTGACCTTTCTGGGTGAGCCGCTCACGCCCTGGCACGTGATGGGCCTGGTCTTGGTGTTGCTGGGCACGCGCCTGGGCACCCGGGCCGCACCGGCGGCATCGCCCGCCGCTTGAAGGAAGCTGCGATGGGAAAAATTCTGCTGGTGCGCCACGGGCAGGCCTCGCTGCTCTCGGCCGATTACGACCAACTCTCGCCCCTGGGCGCCGAGCAGGCCCGCCTGCTGGGGCGCTGGTGGGCCGCGCGCGGCGACGCGGTGCACCAGGTCTGGTCGGGCAGCCTGAAGCGCCAGCACGACACGGCCCTGGCCTGCTTCAGCGAATGGCCCACGCCCGCGCCCACCCTGCAAATTGACGAGGGCTTCAACGAGTACAGCCACCACGACGTGTTCGCCAGCCAGGGCCAAGCCATTGCCGACCCCGCGGTGCTGGCCGAGACGCTCAAGCGCAGCGACAACCCGCGCCGCCTGTTCCAGCAACTCTTCTCGCAGGCCTTTGACCACTGGGTGCGCGGGCAGCACACCACGCCCGGCGCGCTCACCTGGGCCGGCTTTCGCGCGCGCTGCATGGCCGCGCTGCGCCGCGTGGCGGCCGACTGCGGCAGCGGGCAGACGGCGGTGGTGGTCAGCTCGGGCGGGGCCATCGCGGCCATGTGCCAAGAGCTGATGGGCGTGCCCGATACCCACGTGGCCGAGCTGCACTACGCGGTGCACAACACCTCGGTCACGCGCCTGTTGTGCCAGGGCGAGCGCATCACCCTGAGCGCCTTCAACGCCTTGCCGCACCTCGAAGCGCCGGGCGTTTCGCCCCACCTCATCACCTACCGCTGAGCCGGTTGGGCGGCTGGGTTGCGCGCGCGCCACACGCCATTCGTCACGTCTAGGGCAAACCCCGTTGGCGCATAGCCAGTGGGCGCAAGTGCGCGTGGGGGGCCACTTCTAGCATGGGCTCGCTGCATTGCCGCACCGGTGCAATTCGGTTGGGCAACGGCAAGTGGTACGCCATTCCTTCACACACAAGGGTCTTCAACAGACCCAGGAGACAAGCCATGAGCAACTGGATTCGCAAAGCCCTCTGCGCGGCCACGGCGGTGGCCGCCGCCGCCACCCTGGCACTGCCCGCGCAGGCCCAGAACCGCGAGCTGCGTTACGCCATTGGCCAGCCGCCCAGCGCGCTGCCGGTGATTGGTGGCCAAGAACTCGCCAAGGCCGTGGCCAAGGCCAGCGACGGCAAGCTCACGGTGAAGGTGTACGCCATGTCGCTGCTGAACATGGCCGAGACCTCGGCCGGCCTGCGCGACGGCATTGCCGACATTGGCTTCGTGCTCACGCCTTACTTCCCGGCCGAGTACCCGCACACCAACCTGATCTCCGAGGCGTCCATGATGCTGCGCCTCATGGGCGACAAGGTGCGCGGCAAGGAAGGCCTGGCCTACATCCCGGCCATGACCGAGTTCATCTTCACCAAGTGCCCCGAGTGCCACCAGGAGTTCGCCAAGCAGAACCAGGTCTACACCGGCCACGTGGGCGGGTCGAGCTACGGCCTGATCTGCAACAAGCCAGTGAAGTCCGAGGCCGACATGAAGGGCAAGCGCTTCCGCGTGGGCGCGGCCAACTGGTCGCGCTGGGTCACGCAGATGGGCGGCTCGCCGGTGACCATGTCGGCCAACGAAATGCTCGAAGCGCTCAAGCAGGGCGTGGTGGACTGCATCGTCTTGTCCTCGCCCGAGATTCGCAACTTCGGCCTGACCGAGGTGGTCACCGACATTTCCATGGGCGCACCGGGCGGTATCTTCTCCACCGCCGGCTCCAACGTGAACCTGAAGGTGTGGCGCAGCCTGAGCAACGAGCAGCGCGCGGCCCTGCTGCGCGGCGCGGCCGTGGCGGCGGCCAACGTGCCCTTCGCCTACCACCGGGTGGAGAACGAGGTGCTGGACCAGATGAAGAAGCGCGGCGCGCGGCTGCACGAGACAGACCCGGCCCTGGTGCAGAAGTCGCAGGCCTTCATCGAGCAAGACATGAAGACCATCACCGACTACTTCGCCAGCAAGCACGGCGTGAAGCGCGGCCAGCAAATGCTCACCGAGTTCCGCCCCATCCTGGCCAAGTGGGTGGACCTGGTGCAGACCGTGAACACCGAAGAGCAGTACGCCGACCTGTACTGGCGCGAGGTGTTTTCCAAGGTCAACCCGGCCACCTTCGGCATGCAGTAAGCCAGCCAGCGGCGCCTCGGCGCCGCGTTGAAGAGACTGACCTTTGTTGCCCTCTGCGGCCCGCCCTGGCGGGTGGCAGAGGGCTTTTTGCTGAGTGCGGCGGTGCCACCCGTCAGCCGCGCGGGCGGCCCCCTTGAGTGGGTGGCGTGGGCGGGAGGATCATGGCCGGCTCGCACCGAAGCAGGAGGGCAGCATGTCCACCCCATCTCCCATCGCGAACGCCGTGCAGGCGCACTACACCCGCACCGACCTGGGCGAGGCCATCCTGGCCGCGCTGCGGCAGGCCGGCAAGGACCCGGACCACCTCACGCCGCCAGACCTGACCCCGGTGGATTCGTTCCACATTCGCGGGCGCGTGGCCACGCTGGAGCTGGCGCGCGCGGCCGGGCTTGAGGCCACCCAGCGCGTGCTCGACGTGGGCTGTGGCATTGGCGGCACCTCGCGCTGCCTGGCCAGCGAGTTCGGCTGCCAGGTCACCGGGGTGGACCTGACCGAGACCTATTGCCGCGTGGCCGCCATGCTCACCGAGAAGACCGGCCTGGCGTCGCTCATCGACTACCGCCAGGCCGACGCCACCGCCTTGCCCTTCGACGAGGGCACGTTCGACGTGGTCTGGACCGAGCACGTGGCGATGAACATCCCCGACAAGGCCCGGCTGTACGCCGAGTTGCACCGCGTGCTCAAGCCGGGCGGCACGCTGGCCATTTACGACATCCTGGCCGGGCCGTCTGGCCCGGTGCTGTTCCCCGTGCCGTGGGCGCGCACGCCCGACAGCAGCTTTCTGGTGAGCCCCGACGACTTGCGCGCGCTGCTGCAAGGCGCCGGCTTCACCGTGCAGCGCTGGGACGACACCACCGACGCCGCGCGCGCCTGGTTCGTGGCGCTGGCCGAGAAGATTCGCCAGAACGGCCTGCCCGCGCTGGGCTTTCACCTGCTCATGGGCGCCGACTTCGCGGCCATGGCGCAGAACCAGCGCCGCAACCTGGAAGAGGGGCGCATCGTGCTGGCGCAGATCGTGGCCAGGAAGTAGGGCACCGCCGGTGGCCGGGCCGATAGGTCTTGACACAAGTGTTTGCACAAATATAATTGAGGCAAATTCAATTGGGTGCTGCTGATCTGCGGTGGCCGCCCGGTTGACCGGTGTCTCACTGACACCGAAGCCCTTGCAGGGCTTGTTGTCCGGCCCGGCCATCGGGTCGGCCGTGTGGCGTTCTGCTGCCGCACACCCGCCGCCCCGGCACTGCCCGGGGCCTGCCTTTCATCCCCATCCACCGGAGGTACCGATGTCCCGTCTTCCCCTGTCTCTCGCCGCCGTGTCCGCCGCTTTGCTGCTGGGCGCCTGCGGCCAGAAAACCGAAGCGCCCGCCAGCACCCAGACCGCGTCTGAATCGGCGTCCGCCCAGGCCTGTGGCCGCGTGCGCATCGCCAACATGACCTGGCAGTCGGCCGAGCTGCTGGCCAACGTGGACAAGCTGATCCTGAGCGCCGGTTACGGCTGCGATGTCGAGCTGGTGGCGGGCGACACCATGCCCACGCTCACCTCCATGATCGAGAAGGGCCAGCCCGACATCGCGCCCGAGGCCTGGGTGAACGCCATTCGTGAGCCGCTGGAGAACGCTGTGAAAGACGGCCGCCTGCACTACGCCGCCCGTTCGCTGCCCGACGGCGGCGTGGAGGGCTGGTGGATTCCGAAGCACGTGGCCGACGCCCACCCCGAGATCAAGACCATCGACGACGCGCTCAAGCGCCCTGACCTGTTCCCCTCGGTCGAGGCCAAGGGCAAGGGCGCGGTGCACAACTGCCCCTCGGGCTGGAGCTGCCAGATCACCACGGAAAACGCCTTCAAGGCCTGGGGTGCGAAGGACAAGGGCTTTGTGCTGGTGGACACCGGCTCGGCCGCCGGCCTGGACGGCTCCATCGCCAAGGCCAGCGAGCGCAAGGAAGGCTGGCTGGGCTACTACTGGGCGCCCACGGCCATTCTGGGCAAGTACGAGATGGTGAAGCTCGACGCCGGCGTGCCGCACGACAAGGCCGCCTACGAGGGCTGCAACACCCGCGCCGATTGCGAGCAACCCGCCAAGACCGACTGGGGCCACACCGAGGTGGTCACCGTGGTCACCACCGACTTCAAGCAACGCGCCGGCCAGGCCATGGACTACCTGAGCACGCGCGGCTGGAGCAACGACACCGTCAACCGCCTGCTGGCCTGGATGGGCGACAACCAGGCCACGGGTGAAGACGGCGCGCGCCACTTCCTGCGCACCCAGCCCGAGCTGTGGAAGACCTGGGTGAGCCCCGAGGTGGCCACCCGGGTGGAGGCCTCGCTGTGAGCGCCGGCACAGGAGGGACGCCATTGATGAGCTGGGCACAAACTTTCCCCGCGCTGGGCGAAGACACCCTGCGCAGCCTGCGCCAGGGCATTGACGGCACGTTTCGCGAGTTCACCCGCGAGCACGGCGAAACGCTGGAGCGCCTGTTCGACCCGCTGCGCGAGTTCTTGCTGGCCAGCGAGCGGCTGCTGACCACCTCGCCCTGGCCGCTGGTGGTGCTGGGCCTGGCCGCGCTGATCTGGCTGGCCACGCGCTCGTGGCGCATCGTGGCCGGCGCCCTGGCGGCGCTGCTGCTGGTGGGCGCCTTCGGCATGTGGGACGACCTCATGAAGACGCTGTCGATGATCTTCGTGAGCACCGTGGTGGCGCTGGTGGCGGGCATTCCGGTGGGCGTGCTCATGAGCCGCTCCGACCGCGTGCAGCGCTGGGTGAACCCGCTGCTGGACGTGATGCAGACGCTGCCCAGCTTCGTGTACCTGATTCCGGTGGTGATGCTGCTGGGCATTGGCCGCGTGCCGGGGCTGATCGCGGTGGTGATCTACGCCATTCCGCCCATCATCCGCTTCACCAACCTGGGCATCCGCCTGGTCAGCCGCGACCTGCTGGAGGCGGCCGACGCCTTCGGTTCGTCGGGCTGGCAGAAGCTGCGCCAGGTGCAGCTGCCGCTGGCGCTGCCCACCATCATGGCCGGGGTGAACCAGACCATCATGATGGCGCTGTCGATGGTGGTGATCGCCTCGATGATCGGTGTGCAGGGCCTGGGCCAGCCGGTGCTGCGCGCCATCACCAACCAGTACTTCGCCATGGGCCTGTTCAACGGCCTGGCCATCGTGGCGATCGCGGTCTTGTTTGACCGGGTCTCGCAGGCCTATGGCCGTCGCCTGCAGAAGCACCAGGGGGTGAACCATGGCTGATCCGATCGGCATTCGCATTCAGAACCTTTACAAGGTCTTCGGGCCCACGCCGCAGAAGCACATCGACGACGTGCGCGCCGGCATGAGCAAGGACGAGCTGCGCGACCGCCACGGCCACGTGCTGGGCCTGCGCGACATCAACATCGACATGCCGGCCGGGCAGATTCAGGTGGTGATGGGCCTCTCGGGCTCGGGCAAGAGCACGCTCATTCGCCACATCAACCGCCTGATCGAGCCCACCGCGGGCGAGCTGTGGGCCGGCGAGCAGGACGTGATGGCCCTGGGCCCGCGCGCGCTGCGGCAGTTCCGCCGCGAGCGCACCGCCATGGTGTTCCAGAAGTTCGCGCTGTTCCCGCACTTCACCGTGCTGGAGAACGCCGAGTACGGCCTGCAGGTGCGCGGCCTGGGCCGCAAGGCGCGGCGCGAGGCGGCGGCGCAGTGGATCGAGCGCGTAGGCCTGAAGGGCTACGAAGACCACTACCCCAACCAGCTCTCGGGCGGCATGCAGCAGCGCGTGGGCCTGGCCCGGGCGCTGGCCAACGACGCGCCGATCCTGCTGATGGACGAGGCCTTCTCGGCCCTTGACCCGCTGATTCGCAGCGACATGCAGCAGGTGCTGCTGGACCTGCAGCAAGACATTGGCAAGACCATCGTGTTCATCACGCACGACCTGGACGAGGCCCTGCGCCTGGGCGACCGCATCGCCATCTTGCGCGACGGCGAGGTGGTGCAGCAGGGCACGGGCCAGGAGATCGTGCTCAAGCCGGCGAACGACTACATCAGCAGCTTTGTGCGCGAGGTGAACCGTGGCCGCGTGATCCGCTGCCGCACGCTCATGCAGCGTGGCCCGGCCGTGGAAGGCCCGCCGGTGGACGGCAGCCTGGTGATCGAGGAGGCGGCCCGCCTGCTCAGCGCCGAGGGCAAAGAGGCCGCCAACGTGGTGAACAAGCGCGGGCAGGTGCTGGGCACCGTGGCCATGGCCGACATCATCGCGGCCATGGTGCCGCCGCGCGAAGAGGCCTGCCCGGCCTGACGCGGCCCCGGGCCTACAGCTCGGCCAGCGGAATGCCGCCGGCCTGCTCGTCGGCCTTGAGGGCGGCCATCAGCGCGGTCATGCCCTCTTGCAACTGCGCCAGGGCCGGCGCGGGCAGGCGGCGCAGCGCGCGCGGCAGCACGCCTTCATGGGGGCCAGGCACCTGCGCCAGCAGGGCCTGGCCTTCTGGCGTGAGGTGCATTTCCACCGCGCGCCGGTCCAGCGTGGAGCGGTCAGAGCGCATCAGCCCGCGCTTGAGCAACTGGCGCACCAGGTTGCTGGCGGTGGACTGGTGCACGTCCATGGAAGCGGCCAGCTCGGCCATGCCCAGGCCGGGGCGCTGGCCAATGATGCTCAGCGCCCACACCTGCGCGCCGCCAATGCCCACCTGTTTCTCGATCTGCTGGAAGTGGTGCCGCACCTCGGCGAACACCACGCGGAACTGGCGCAGCACCTGCGCCGGGTCGGCGGTGTCGAGGGAGGCGGGGGCAACCGGAGGGGCAACCGGAGTGGCAACCAAAGGCGTGGTTGGGCGGCGGGCGGGCATGGGCGTGGGGGTATTCGGCGAAGACCCGAATCATGCCCCAGCCAGGGGCATGCCTGGCGCATGGTTGACGTGTCACGCGCACAAGTTCATTGTGTGCAATGCATCTGCCGGGTGCGCTGGCGGTGCCCCCTCAACCCACAGGAGCAGACATGTCGAAAGTGCTGGTGCTGTATTACTCCACCTACGGCCACATCGAGACCATGGCCCAGGCCATGGCCGAAGGTGCCCGCTCGGCCGGCGCCACGGTGGACGTGAAGCGCGTGCCCGAGACCGTGCCGGAAGAGATCGCGCGCAACGCGCACTTCAAGCTCGACCAGGCCGCGCCCGTGGCCACGATTGCCGAGTTGGTGAACTACGACGCGATCATCGTGGGCTGCCCCACGCGCTTCGGGCGCATGCCCTCTCAAATGGCGGCCTTTCTGGACCAGGCCGGTGGCCTGTGGGCCAAGGGGGCGCTGCACGGCAAGGTGGGCGCGGCCTTCACCTCTACCGCCACGCAGCATGGTGGGCAAGAGGTGACGCTGTTCTCGGTGATCACCAACCTGCTGCACTTCGGCATGGTGATCGTGGGCCTGCCCTACAGCCACCAGGGCCAGATGACGCTGGACGAAATCGTGGGCGGCAGCCCCTATGGCGCCACCACCATCGCTGGCGGGCAAGGCCAGCGCCAGCCCAGCGCCATTGAGCTGGAAGGCGCCCGCCACCAGGGGCGGCTGGTGGCGCAGACGGCGAACAAGCTGTTCGGCTGATCAGCCCAACTGCTTCGCCACCGAGGCCGGCACCTTCACCGGCAGGTCCAGCAGCATCTGGCCCATGCCTTTGCCCAGCGGGTCCATGCGGCTGGAGGCGGGGCCGCCGCCGTCCAGCGCGTCGGCCATGACGATGTTCATGGCGTGCAGGCCGGGCAAGTAGAAGCGCTGCACGTCACCGTGCACCAGGTGGGCGAAGTAGGCCTTCACCACCTCGGGCGTGAGGCGCGCCCAGATCAGGGGCATCCACTCGGGGCGGCGGGCAATGAGGCCGATGTTGGAGATGTTGCCCTTGTCGCCGCTGCGGGCCCAGGCCAGCTTCACCAGCGGCACCTCCACCTGCGGCTCGGCCGGCTCGGCCCAGGCCTGGGGGGCTTGGGGGGCCGGGGGCTCGGCGCTGCCTGTGCCCGGGGCGATGGCCACGGCCTGGCGCTGGCCGTCGATCACCACGCTCACCGGCACCTCGGTCTTCTTCACCAGGAAAGACAGGGGCTTGATGTTGGGCGAGGCGCTGGGGCGGCCGCTGCTGGGGCCGGTGGTGCCGGGCGACCACGAGGTGCCCGAGGGCGCGATCTCGCGGGCGAAGATTTCCAGGGCCTGCTTCATCGGGTGCGTCACCGAAATGCGCACCATCACCTCGCGGCTGGCCTGCGTGCGGGCGTGCGGGCCGTACAGGGTTTCGGCGCCCAGCAGGGCCACGTTGGCGCTGGTGTAGTCGGGCAGGCCCAGGCTCTTGAAGATGGCGCGCGTGCGGGCAATGACCGAATCGCCCGTGCGTTGCGCCTTGGCGGCCGCGTCGATGCCGATGATCACCATGGTGCCGGCGCAGCGGTAGCCGTCAAACTGCGTGGCCGAGACCTTGTAGCTGTCGGTGGGCGCGCGGCCCTTGGCGCCGCTCACGCGCACGCGGTCGGGGGCGACCTGCTCGATGCTCACCGGGCGGAAGTCGCAGGTCACATCGGGCAGCAGGTAGGCGCCCGGGTCGCCAATTTCGTACAGCAGTTGCTCGGCCACGGCGGCGCGGGCGATCAGGCCGCCGGTGCCGGCGGGCTTGGTCACGTCAAAGCTGCCGTCGGCGCGGCACTCGATGATGGGGTAGCCGATGTTGGGCCAGTCTTCCACGCGCTCCCAGTCGGTGTGCAGGCCGCCGGTGGCCTGGCAACCGCACTCCACGATGTGGCCCGCCAGGCTGCCGTTGGCCAGCGCGTCCAGGTCGTTGGGCGTCCAGCCGAATTCGTGGATCAGCGGGCCCAGGGTGGTGGCGCTGTCCACGCCCCGGCCGGTGATCACGATGTCGGCGCCCGCGGCCAGGGCCTGCGCCACCGGGAAGGCGCCCAGGTAGGCGTTGGCGCTGATGATCTTCTCGGGCAGGGCCTCGCCGGTGAACATGTCGCGCGTGGTCTGCTCGCGCAGGCGCGGCATCTGGGCGCTGATGTCGTCGCCCTCCACCACGGCGATGCGCGGCGTCAGGCCCATGCTGGCGGCCAGGGCCTGCAGCGCGTTGGCGCAGCCCTGCGGGTTGATGCCGCCCGCGTTGGCCACCACCTTGATGCCCTGGCGCATCACCTCGGGCAGCACCGCCTTCATGGCGATGTCCACGAAGTCGGTGGCGTAGCCCATCTCGGGCTTCTTGGTGCGCGCGGCCGCCAGGATGGCCATGGTCGTCTCGGCCAGGTAGTCGAACACCAGGTAGTCGATCTGACCCGAGTTCACCAGTTGCGGGGCGCCCAGCATGCTGTCGCCCCAGAAACCCGAGGCGCCGCCGATGCGGACGGTCTTGTCTTGTTTGGCCATGTCGTTCTCCGTTGCACGGGGCGCGCTGCCCCTGATGTCTTGCCAGCGTAGCCCGCTTGCGCGGCCCTGGCTTGCGGCAAGTGGCTGGCCCCGGGCTAACCCCGATGTGGCCCGACCAATCGACGCAAGACTTGCCCCGCGCGGCGGCGAGACACTGCCCGCAACCGCCCCCATCGGGGCCGCAATTCGATTGGGTCAACAGGGTGGCCAGACTGTCTCGCGTATCGGCTGACAACGCCAGGGGCCACGTGCCCGGTTCTTTCTTTGTGCTCGGCGAAGGCGAGTGCGCGCACTGGGCGGCCCTGGCCCTGATGGCCTGCCTGCGCGAGCAGGGCCTGCGCATTGCCGCGCTCATGCCCCTGGCGCGCGACGCGCAGTGGCGACAAGGCCGCTGGCACAGCGAGCGCGTGGCGCAGTTGCAGGCCGCCAGCTCTTTCGCCTTTCCGGCCACGGCCTTGTGCCCCTGGCCGCAACCCGACCCCAGTGCCGATGCCTCCGTGGGCAAGCGCAGGCTCGACCTCGACGAGTTGGCCGACAGCCTGGCCGTGCTCGCCACCTGGGCCGACCTGGTGGTGGTGGACGGCGCGGGCGACCCCGAGGAATCGCTGGCCCCCGGCCTGGCCATCGACGACATGGTGCAGGCCCTGGGCCTGCCGGTGGTGGTGGCCTGCGAAAACAGCGACACCTCGCGCCGCCAGGCCAAGGCCGCGGTGACACGCTGCCGCGAGCGCGGCATTCCAGTGATTGGCTGGGTGGCCGCCGGCGAGCCGCTGAATTGCCCCATGGCGGCGCCTTGTCTGGGCCAGATTCCCGCCGACGAGCTGCACGACCCGGCGCGCGCCTCGCGCCGCATCGACGCCAGCCACCTGCTCGGTGTGCTGGGCGTGGGCGTTCAGGGGCCGGGCCAGGCGCGGCACTGAGGCAGCGCCTCAGCCAATGCGCGCAAGACAGCGCGCGAGGGGGCGGCGAACAATCGCCGCCAGTCATTTCACACCGAAGGCCGCCCTCGCCATGACCTTGCGTTCCACCCTCGACTTCTTCCTCAACGACTGGATTCGCGCGCCCGAGCTTTGCGCCCGCGAGCGCTTCGCCGACCACTCGGCCGACACCTTCGCCGCCGTGCTCGACCTGTCCGAGCGCCTGGCCGCCGACAAGTTCGCGCCCCACAACCGCCTGGTGGACGTGCAAGAGCCCGCCTTCGACGGCGAGCGCGTCACCCTGCCCGAGGCCACCCGCGAGGCCACGCAGGCCCACGCCGAGGCCGGGCTGCGCGCGGCCGGCCAAGACCAGTCGGTGGGCGGCATGCAGCTTCCCTATGTGGTGGAGGCCGCCTCGCGCACCTTCTTCATGAAGGCCAGCATCGGCATTGACGCCTACGCCATGCTCACCACAGCCAACGCCAACCTGCTCATGGCCCACGGCACGCCCGCGCAGCGCCAGGCCTTCGCCGTGCCCGAGCTGGACGGCCGCTACACCGGCACCATGTGCCTGAGCGAGCCGCAGGCCGGCTCCAGCCTGGGCGACATCCTCACCCGCGCCGTGCCCGATGGCGAGGGCTTCGAGGCCGACCCTCTGGGCCCGCGCTACCGCCTGCAGGGCAACAAGATGTGGATCTCCGGCGGCGAGCACGAGCTGTCGCAAAACATCGTGCACCTGGTGCTGGCCAAGGTGCCCGGGCCTGACGGCAAGCTGCCCCCGGGCGTGAAGGGCATCTCGCTCTTCATCGTGCCGCGCGTGCTGGTCAACGCCGACGGCAGCCTCACCGGCGAGCGCAACGACGTGGCCCTGGCCGGGCTGAACCACAAGCTGGGCTACCGCGGCACGGTGAACACCTTGCTCAACTTCGGTGAAGGCCGCTTCCCCGCGCGCGGGCAGGCCGGCGCCATTGGCTACCGCGTGGGCGAGCTGGGCGAGGGCCTGAAGTGCATGTTCCACATGATGAACGAGGCCCGCATCCAGGTGGGCCTGGGCGCCACCATGCTGGGCTACGCCGGCTACGAGTGCGCGCTGGACTACGCGCGCCAGCGCCCGCAAGGCCGCCCCAACGGCCCGGCCGGCAAAGACCCGGCCAGCCCGCAGCGCCCCATCATTGACCACCCCGATGTGCGCCGCATGCTGCTGGCGCAGAAGGCCTACGCCGAAGGCGGCCTGGCCCTGGGCCTGTACTGCGCGCGCCTGGTGGACGAAAAGGCCACCGGCGATGCCGCCAGCGCGGCCGACGCCGCCACCCTGCTGGAACTGCTCACCCCGGTGGCCAAGAGCTGGCCCAGCGAGTGGTGCCTGGAGGCCAACAACCTGGCCATTCAGGTGCACGGCGGCTACGGCTACACGCGCGACTTCGCGGTGGAGCAGCACTGGCGCGACAACCGCCTGAACATGATTCACGAGGGCACGCACGGCATTCAGGCGCAAGACCTGCTGGGCCGCAAGGTGCGCGCCGAGGGGGGCCGCGCGCTCACGCTCTGGCTGGCCCGCGTGCACGACACCGCCACCCAGGCCCGCGCCCAGCCCGAGCTGGCGCCGCTGGCCGACGCGCTGGAAGACGCCGCCGCCCTGATGGGCGCGGCCACGCAGGCCGCCTGGCAAGACGGCCGGCCCGACGTGGCCATGCACAACGCCATGGGCTACCTGCGCGCCTTCGGCCACGTGGTGCTGGCCTGGCTGTGGCTGGACGTGGCCGTGCTGGCCGCGCGCCAGCGCCAGGCCGGGCCGGGCGACGCCGCCCTGCTGGACGGCAAGCAACAGGCCGCGCGCTATTTCTTTGCGCGCGAGCTGCCCCAGGTGGGCGCCTGGCTGGCGCCCGTGCTGGAGGGCGACGACCAGTTCGCCACGCTTGACCCCGCCGTGCTGTGACGCGGGCGGCCCTGGCATCAGGGCCTTCCCTGAGCCCGGGGCGCGGTAGCCACTTGGCACAAGCCGCCCCGCCACCCGCTTCCTAGAATGAAATTCACCCCCGGGTGGGTCGGTCCATCCTGACCGGCCGCCCGCCAACGAGAGCCGCCACCATGTTTGACAGCCCCTCCGCCCCGCATTACTTCACGCCCGACCACGACGCCTTTCGCGACGCGCTGCGCGACTTCGTCTCGCGCGAGATCACGCCGCACGCCGCCGCTTGGGACGAGGCCGAGACCTTCCCGCGCGAGCTGTACAAAAAGGCCGCCGAGCTGGGCATTCTGGGCGTGGGCTACCCCGAGGAATACGGCGGCACCCCGGCCGACATCTTCTACCACCTGATCGTCTCGGAAGAGATGGGCCGCTGCGGCGTTGGCGGTGTGGCCGCCTCGCTGCTGTCGCACACCATCGGCCTGCCGCCGGTGGCCGCGCATGGCAGCGCCGAGATGAAGCAGCGCGTGATTCCGCCCGTGCTGCGCGGCGAAAAAATCGCCGCCCTGGCTGTGACCGAGCCCTCTGGCGGCTCTGACGTGGCCGCCCTCAAGACCACCGCCGTGCGCGACGGCGACCACTACGTCGTCAACGGCGAGAAGGTGTTCATCACCTCCGGCATGCGCGCCGACTACTTCACCGTGGCCGTGCGCACCGACCCCAACAGCAAAGGCCCGGCCGGCATCTCGGCCCTGCTGCTCGAAGGCGACATGCCAGGCATCTCGCGCACCAAGCTCGACAAGATGGGCTGGTGGGCCTCTGACACCGCGCACCTGCGCTTCGAGAACGTGCGCGTGCCGGTGGCCAACCTCATTGGCACCGAGAACGCCGGCTTCAAGGTGTTCATGAACAACTTCAACAGCGAGCGCCTGGGCATGTCGGCCCAGGCCTGCGTGTACGCCCAGGTGTGCCTGGAAGAGGCACTCGACTGGGCGCGCCAGCGCAAGACCTTCGGCATGAGCCTGTCCGAGCGCCAGGTGATTCGCCACAAGCTGATGGACATGTACGCCCGCATCGACGCCGCGCGCAGCCTCATCTACGACCTGTCCTGGCGCCTGCACCACAAGGTGGGCGACCCGGGCCAGCTCGTGGCGCGCACCTGCATGGCCAAGGTGCTGTCCACCCAGGCCATGCAGTACTGCGCCGACCAGGCCGTGCAGATTCTGGGCGGCATGGGCTTCATGCGCGGCACGCGCAGCGAGCGCATCTACCGCGAGGTGAAGGTGATGATGATCGGTGGCGGCTCGGAAGAAATCATGAAAGACCTGGGCGCCCGCCAGCTCGGCATCTGAGAGCCTCTGAGAAAGAACTCCATGCAAGACACCTGCCGCGACCTGCTCGACGAATACCGCGCCCTGGCCGATCTGTGCGCCACCCTCAGCCCCGAGGACTGGCAGCGCACCACCGCCTTCTACGGCTGGACGCCCTGGGACGAAATCGCCCACCTGTGCTACTTCGACCAGACGGCGCTGCTGTCGGTGACGAACCCGCAGGGCTTCATCGACGGTGCGAAAGCGCTGGCGGCGGAAATGGCCACGGGCAAGGAGATCAGCGCCATCGCCCGCGAGACCTTCGCCGGGCTGGACGGCGCGGCCCTGCTGGCCGTGTGGCGCGATCGTTTCGAGACCCTGGTGGCCGAACTCGCCAAGCAAGACCCCAAGGCCCGCCTGAACTGGTACGGCCCCACCATGAGCGCCAAGTCGTTTGCCACCGCGCGCCTGATGGAAACCTGGGCCCACGGCCAAGACGTGTGGGACGCCATGCGCCGCCCGCGCCCGGGCAGCCACCGCCTCAAGGCCGTGGCCCACATCGGCGTGAGCACCTACGGCTGGACCTTCGTGAACCGCAAGCTGCCGGTGCCCGCGCCGCAGCCCTACGTGGAACTCACCGCGCCCGATGGCAGCCTCTGGACCTGGGGCGAGCCCTCGGCCACCGACTTCGTGCGCGGCCCCGCGCAAGACTTCTGCCTGCTCGTCACCCAGCGCCGGAACCGCGCCGATACCCAGCTGCAGTGGGCCGGCGAGGGCGCCGAGCAATGGACCCGCCTGGCCCAGTGCTTTGCCGGTGACCCGGCCGACGGCCCCGGCCCCGGCGTGCGCCCCGCCATCTGACGCGCCCATGGTCCGCGAATCGGTGGACCTGGACCGCGCCCACGCCGCCCGCGTGGGCGCGCTCATTCGCGCCCTGGCCGAGGGCACGGGCGAGCGCTGCTTGTCCGAGTATTCGTTCACCAACCTCTGGCTGTTCCGGCGTGAGCACCAGTACCGCTTCACCGACGGGCCGTGGCCCTACATCAGCGGCCTCACCTACGACGGCGCGCACCACGCCATGCCCCTGTTCTCGCTGGACAAGGCGCCGGCCAGCGTGATCGACGACCTGCTGCGCCGCCACGACTGCCTCTACCCCGTGCCGCTGGCGCAGGCCCAGCGCCTGGACGCGGCGCGCTACCTGCACAGCGCCAGCCGCGACGACGCCGACTACCTCTACCCGGTCGACCACTTCCGCTTCTACCGGGGCGAGCTGCTGAACAAGAAGCGCAACCTGATGAAGCAGCTGCTCAAGGCGCACAGCGTGGTGGCCGAGCCCTATGGGCCCGACTGGCACGCGCGCGCCCTGGCCGTGCTGGACGGCTGGATGGCCGACAAGGGCAAGCCCGCCGGCAGCGCCGACGAACGCCCCTGCCGCGACGCCCTGGCCGACGCTCGCGCTCTGGGCCTGGAGGGCTTTGGCTACACGGTGGACGGCGAGCCCGCTGGCTTCGTGCTGGCCGAGCCGCTGCAGCCTGGCGTGTACGCCATGCGCTTCGCCAAGAGCCTGCACCGCTTCAAGGGCCTGGCGCAGTACATGTTTCACCACTTCTGCACCGCGCGGCCCGAGGTGCACTGGCTCAATTTCGAGCAAGACCTGGGCTTGCCCAATTTCCGCCAGACCAAGCAGTCGTACCAGCCCGAGGCACTGCTGGACAAGTGCCGCCTGCGCGGCCGCGACTGACGCCGCGTCGCCCGTGCTGCGCCCCCCGGGACAACCCGCGTGGCGCACAGCCAATTCTCGCAAGACAGTGCGAGAGCCCCTGCCTACGATGACCCTCACACCGGCAACAGGCATTCGTGCCCGCCGCCGGCGCGGCCACGGGGCGCCTGCGCCCAGGGGCACCAAGCCTTTCAACCGAGCACACCATGGCAAACATCGAGTCATCCTTGTCCGTCGCCAGCGAGACCTACCGCGCCAACCGCGAAGGCATGCTGGCTTTGCTGGACCGCGTCCGGCAGTACGAGGCGCGCACGCGCCAGAAATCGGCCGCCTCGCGCGAGCGCTTTGAAAAACGCGGCCAGATGCTGCCGCGCGAGCGCCTGTCGCTGCTGCTCGACCCGGGCGCGCCTTTCCTTGAGCTGTCCACCCTGGCCGGCCTGGGCCTGGACAACCCCGACCTGGACAAGAGCGTGCCGGGCGGCGGCATCATCACCGGCATCGGTTTCGTGAACGGCATCCGCTGCATGGTGCTGGCCTCTGACTCGGGCATTGACGCCGGTGCCCTGCAGCCCATGGGCCTGGACAAGCTGCTGCGCGCCCAGGAGCTGGCGCTGGAAAACAAGCTGCCCTACGTGCAACTGGTGGAAAGCGCCGGCGCCAACCTGATGGCCTACCGCGTGGAAGACTTTGTGCGAGGCGGCAGCAGCTTCCGCAACCTGGCGCGCCTGTCGGCCGCTGGCCAGCCGGTGGTGACCGTCACGCACGGCTCGTCCACCGCGGGTGGTGCCTACCAGACCGGCCTGTCCGACTACATCATCCTGGTGCGGGGCCGCTCGCGCGCCTTCCTGGCCGGCCCGCCCCTGCTGAAGGCCGCCACGGGTGAGGTGGCCACCGAGGAAGAACTGGGCGGCGCGGTGATGCACACCTCCATCTCGGGCCTGGGCGACTACCTGGCCGAAGACGACCGCGACGCGCTGCGCATTGCCCGCGAGGTGATGGGCCAGATCGACTGGAACCACGGCATGCCCGTTGACGCGCCGCGCCAGTTCAAGCCGCCGCGCTACGACAGCGAAGAGCTGCTGGGCATCATGCCCATGGACCACAAGCGCCCGGTGAACATGAAAGAGGTGATCGCGCGCATCGCCGACGACTCCGAGTTCCTGGAGTTCGGCGAGAACTACGGCAGCGCCACCGTGTGCGGCCACATCAAGATCGAGGGCTGGTCGCTGGGCGTCATCACCAACAACGGCCCCATTGACCCGGCTGGTGCCACCAAGGCCACGCACTTCATCCAGGCCTGCTGCCAATCCAAGACGCCGATCCTGTACCTGAACAACACCACCGGCTTCATGGTGGGCCGCGCCTACGAAGAGGGCGGCATCATCAAGCACGGCTCCAAGATGATCCAGGCCGTGACCAACGCCACCGTGCCGCAGATCACCATCTACTGCGGTGCGTCGTTCGGCGCGGGCAACTACGGCATGTGCGGCCGGGGCTTCCACCCGCGCTTCTGCTTCTCGTGGCCCAACGCCAAGACGGCGGTGATGGGCGGCGAGCAGGCCGCCGGGACCATGGCCATCGTCACCGAGGCCGCCATGCGCCGCAAGGGCGAGGTGGACCAGGCCAAGATCGAGGCGCTCAAGCAAAACATCATCGACCGCTTCGACCGCCAGATGAGCGTGTTCACCACCAGCGCGCAGTTGCTGGACGACGGCGTGATCGACCCGCGCGACACCCGCGCCGTGCTGGCCAACGTGCTGGCCGTCTGCCGCGAGGCCGCCGCCCGCCAACCCCAAGCCATGCAGTTTTCCGTTGCCCGTCCCTGAGGCCCGAGGAGTCACACCATGCAATTCACGCACGAGCACGAACAGATCCGCGCCACCATCCGCCGCTGGATCGCCGAGAAGGTCAACCCCCATGTGGACGCCTGGGAAGAGGCCGAGATTTTTCCCGCCCACGAGCTGTTCCGCCAGATGGGCGAGCTGGGCCTGCTGGGCCTGAACAAGCCCACCGAGTTCGGTGGCATGGGCCTGGACTATTCCTACGGCGCCCTGCTGGCCGAAGAGCTGGCGCAGATCAACTGCGGCGGCATTCCCATGGCCATTGGCGTGCAGACCGACATGTGCACCCCGGCCCTGGCCGAGCGCGGCAGCGACGAGCTGCGCGCCGAGTTCCTGGCCCCGGCCATCGCGGGCGAGGCCGTGGGCTGCCTGGGCGTGTCGGAAGTGGGCAGCGGCTCTGACGTGGCCTCCATCAAGACCACCGCGCGCAAGGATGGTGGCGACTACGTCATCAACGGCGGCAAGATGTGGACCACCAACGGCACCCAGGCCGACTTCTGCTGCGTGCTGGCCAACACCTCCGACGGCGCGGCGCACAAGAACAAGTCGCTCATCATCGTGCCGATGAAGACCCGGGGCGTGCAGGTGGCCAAGAAGATCCGCAAGATCGGCATGGACTCGTCCGACACCGCGCAGCTTTTCTTTGACGAGGTGCGTGTGCCGCAGCGCTACCGCATCGGCGAAGAGGGCATGGGCTTCATCTACCAGATGGAGCAGTTCCAGATCGAGCGCCTGTGGGGCGCGCTGAACACCACTGCCTTCGCGCAGCGCGCCATCGACATCACCATCGAGTACACCCGCGAGCGCCGCGCCTTTGGCAAGTCGCTGCTGGACAACCAGATGGTTCACTACAAGCTGGCCGAGTTCCAGGCCGACGTGGAGGCCGTGCGCTCGCTGTGCTGGCGCGGCGTGGACATGGTGGTGCGCAACGAAGACGCCACCCACCTGGCCACCATGGCCAAGCTCAAGGCCGGCCGCCTGGCGCGCCAGGTCACCGACGGCTGCCTGCAGTACTGGGGTGGCATGGGGTTCGTGAAAGAAAGCCTGATCTCCCGCCTCTACCGCGACATGCGCCTGCCCTCCATCGGCGGCGGTGCCGACGAGGTCATGCTCCAGATCCTGTGCAAGAACATGGGCATCTTCCCCAAAGCCGCCTGACCCTTGATGCCCGCCATGACCACCTCCACCCCTTTCCACAAAATCCTCATCGCCAACCGGGGTGAGATCGCGCTGCGCGTGATCCGCTCCGCGCGCGCCATGGGCTACCAGACGGTGGCCGTGTACTCCACGGCCGACGCCACCTCGCGCCACGTGCTGGAGGCCGACCAGGCCGTGTGCATCGGCGAGCCGCTGCCCGCGCAGTCGTACCTGCGCATTGACGTCATCATCGAGGCCGCGCGCCAGACCGGCGCCGACGCGGTGCACCCCGGCTACGGCTTTCTGGCCGAGAACGAAGACTTCGCCCGCGCCTGCCGCGACGCGGGGCTGGTGTTCATTGGCCCCTCGCCCGAGGCCATCATCGCCATGGGCCACAAGGCCGGCGCCAAAAAAATCATGATGGACGCGGGCGTGCCCTGCATCCCCGGTTACCAGGGCGAAGACCAGAGCGAAGGCCGCCTGCTGGCCGAGGCCGAGCGCATCGGCTTCCCGGTGATGATCAAGGCCACCGCGGGCGGCGGCGGGCGCGGCATGCGCCTGGTGCACAACGCCAAAGAGTTCCCCGACCTGCTGCGCAGCGCGCAATCGGAAGCGCAGAACGCCTTTGGCGACCCCGAGGTGATTCTGGAGCGCGCCATCATCGAGCCGCGCCACATCGAGATCCAGATCTTTGCCGACCGCCACGGCAACGCCATCCACCTGGGCGAACGCGACTGCTCGGTGCAGCGCCGCCACCAGAAGGTGATCGAGGAAGCCCCGTCGCCGGCCGTGAACGCCGAGCTGCGCGAGCGCATGGGCGCCACCGCCGTGGCCGCGGTGAAGGCCATCCGCTACGAAGGCGCGGGCACGCTGGAGTTCCTGCTGGACCAGCAGGGCAACTTCTACTTCATGGAAATGAACACCCGCCTGCAGGTGGAGCACCCGGTGACCGAGGCCATCACCGGCCTCGACCTGGTGGAGCTGCAACTGCGCGTGGCCGCTGGCGAGGCGCTGCCCATTCGCCAGGAAGACGTCACCTTCAAAGGCCACGCCATTGAAGTGCGCCTGTGCGCCGAAGACGTGGGCAAGGGCTTCATGCCCCAGAGCGGCACCATGCTGCTGTGGCACGCCGCCGACAACCTGCGCGTGGAGCAGGCCCTGCGCACCGGCGCCGAGATTCCGCCGTATTACGACTCGATGATCGCCAAGGTGATCGCCCACGGCGCCACGCGCGACGAGGCGCGCCGTCGCCTCATCACCGGCCTGCAGCAAACCGTGGCCCTGGGCGTGACCACCAACCAGGTGTTCCTGGGCAGTTGCCTGCGCCACCCGGTGTTCGCTGCCGGTGGCGCCACCACCGCCTTCATCGCCCAGCACCAGGACGAGCTGCTGCAGGTGGACACCACCGCGCGCGAACGCGCCGTGGCCCTGGCCGCGCTGCTGCTGTTCGAGACCGCCAACCAGGCCCCCACGCGCCCCGCGCTGCGCCGCCTGGCGCACTCACTGCCGGTGGGCATGCGCCTGGAGATCGACGGCGCCAAGCACAACGCCCAGCTCACCCAGAGCGGCGCGCACCGCTTTGACATTCAGGTGGAAGGCCGCCAGCACAGCATCGACCTGGTGGAGATCACCCCGCACCAGGTGCGCGTGGTGCTGGACGGCGTGATGGAAACCGCCGTGTTCCTGCGCGACGGCCCGCAACTGCTGCTGCACTACCGTGGCCAGCCCGTCACCGTGAACGACCACACCCGCAGCGCCAGCGAGCGCGCCACCGAAACCGGTGGCGACGGCAAGGTGCGCGCCTCAATGAACGGGCGCGTGGTGGCCGTGCTGGTGGCCGAGGGCGACCAGGTCGAGGCCGGCCAGCCCATCGTGACGCTGGAGGCCATGAAGATGGAACACGTGCACCTGGCCCCGGTGAGCGGCCGCGTGAGCGGCCTGAGCGTGGGCGTGGGCGAGCAGGTGACCCTGCGCCGCGTGCTGGCCGAAATCGAGGCGCCCGCCGCCGCCTGAGCCCCACCAGGAGACACCCATGAGCGACGTTCAAGAAGTGTTGCTGGAGCGCCGTGGCCAGGCGTTCTGGATCACCATCAACCGCCCCGAGAAACGCAACGCCATTCACGGTGGCGTGGTGGCCGCCATGCGCGAGGGCATTCGCCAGGCGCATGCCGACCCCGAGGTGCGCGCCATCGTACTCACCGGCGCGGGCGACAAGGCCTTTTGCGCTGGCGGTGACCTGCAACCCGGCAAGGGCTTTGCGTTTGACTTCTCCAAGCCCAGCGTCGATTACGCCGACCTGCTGCGCGACGCGCAGAACGCCACGCTGCCCATCATCGCCCGCGTCAACGGCACCTGCATGGCCGGCGGCATGGGCCTGCTGTGCATGGCCGACATGGCCGTGGTGGCCGACCACGCGCTCTTCGGTCTGCCCGAGGTGAAGGTGGGCGTGTTCCCCATGCAGGTGCTCAGCCTGCTGCAGAACCTGGTGCCGCGCCGCCTGGTGCGCGAATGGGCGCTCACGGGCGAGCCCATCGGCGCGCAAGAGGCGCTGGACGCCGGCCTGGTGAACTACGTGGTGCCCACGGCCGAACTCGACGCCAAGACCGACTGGCTGCTCTCGCGCCTGGTGGACAAATCGCCCACCGCGATTCGCCGTGGCAAGTACGCCATGCGCGCCATCGAGGCCATGTCCTTTGACCAGGCCATTGCCTACACCGAGAGCCAGATCGCCCTGCTGGCCATGACCGAAGACGCCAAGGAAGGCCTGGCCGCGTTCAACGAGCGCCGCAAACCCGTGTGGACCGGCCGCTGAGCGCGGCCTTGCCCGGAGCCCCGACATGAGCACCCAACCCCAGTGGCCCGGCTCCCGGGCCGCCGTGCCCAGCCCCGTGCTGGGCTTGGCCGTTTGGCTGCGCCGCGTGGCCCAGCGCTACCCGGCCCGCCCCGCGCTCACCTGCGACGACACCACCTGGACCTACGCCGAACTGCAAGCCCGCATCGAGGCCCTGGCCGCCGTGCTGGCCGCGCGCGGCGTGAAGGCCGGTGACCGCGTGGGCTACCTCGGCTTCAACGACCCGCACTTTCTGGTGGCCCTGTTCGCCACCGCGCGGCTCAACGCCATCTTCGTGCCGCTGAACTTCCGCCTCACCGGGCCCGAGATCGCCTTCATCGCCAACGACGCGGGCGTGAGCCTGCTGCTGGCCGACGCCCACCACCGCCCGGTGATCGACGGCATCCGCAGCGGCCTGCGCTGCGCGCACTACCTGTCGGTGGACGGCCCCGCCACCGGCTGGGACGCGCTGCCGCCGCTGGACGTGGCGCCCGAAGCCGTGCCGCCCGAGGTGCAGACAGAGCCCGACGAGGTGGCGCTCATCATGTACACCTCGGGCACCACCGGCCACCCCAAGGGCGCCATGCTCACGCACGGCAACTTCTGGACCAACAACCTCAACGGCATCCTGAGCAACGGCCTGAGCTGCGACGACATCACCCTGAACTTCGCGCCCCTGTTCCACGTGGGCGGCCTGTGTTCCGTGTCGCTGCCGGCCATGGGCGCGGGCGGTCACCTGGTGCTGCACCGCGCCTGGGACGCCGAGGCCGTGATGCGCGACATCGCGAAGTACCGCGTGAGCGTGACCTTCGCCGTGCCGTCCATGCTGCTCTTCATGAGCCAGCACCCCGGCTTCGAGGCGGCCGACCTGTCCACCCTGCGCACCATCGCCGTGGGCGGCGCGCCCATGCCGGTGCCGCTGCTGCAGCGCTACGCGGCGCGTGGCATTCCGGTGAACCAGGGCTTTGGCATGACCGAGACCTGCGCCACCGTGAGCCTGCTGGTGCCCGAGCGCGGCATCGACAAACAAGGCTCGTGCGGCACGCCCGCGCTGCTGACCGAGGTGCGCCTGACCGACTACGACGGCCAGCCCATCACCCAGCCCCACGTGAAGGGCGAGCTGTGCATTCGCGGCGGCAACGTGATGAAGGGCTACTGGAACCGGCCCGACGCCACCGCCGCCAGCTTCGACAGCGAGGGCTGGTTTCGCAGCGGCGACGTGGCCTATGTGGACGAAGACGGCTTCTATTTCATCTGCGACCGCCTCAAGGACATGGTCATCAGCGGGGGCGAGAACGTCTACCCCGCCGAGGTGGAGAGCGTGCTCTACCGCCACCCCGCCATCGCCGAGGTGGCCGTGATCGGCGCGCCCGACGAGCGCTGGGGCGAGCGCGTGGTGGCCGTGGCCGCCCTCAAGCCCGGCGCCAGCCTCACCCTGGACGAGCTGCAGGCCTTCGCCCGCGAAGGCCTGGCCGGCTACAAGGTGCCGCGCGAGTTGCGCCTGGTGGACGCCCTGCCGCGCAACCCCACCGGCAAGGTGCTCAAGGGCAAGCTGCGCGAGCAGAACCAGCCGATTTGAATTGCCGATCGCCTACTCAACAACAACCCGCTGGAGACAACATGAGCACCACCCCTTCCCCCGCGCTGGCCGACGGTTTCGGCGGCGTGCCCGCCCCCCTGCCCAAGATCGGCATGGGCCAGTGGTTCACCGAGCGCGCGCGGCGCGACGGCGGCCGCCAGGCCCTCACCTTTGAAGGCGTCACCTGGACCTACGCCGACATGCTCGGCCACATCGACCGCATGGCCGGTGCCCTGAAGGCCGGTGGCGTGCAGGGCGGCACCCGCGTGGGCTACCTGGGCTTCAACCACCCCATGTTCTTCGTCACGCTGTTCGCGTGCTCGAAGATCGGCGCCATCTTCGTGCCGCTGAACTTCCGCCTGGCCGGCCCCGAGTTCGAATACATCATCAACGACGCGGGCGTGCACACCCTCATCGTCGACGCCGACCACACGGCCGTGATCGACACCGTGCGCGACAAGCTCACCTGCAGCCGCTACCTTTGCGCCCACGGCAGCCCGCAGGATGCCGCCCGCTGGCCCGACGCCGCCCAGGCCATGGCCGCCGCCACGCCCGTGACCGAGGCCCACCAGCCCCACCAGGACGACGTGGCCGTGATCATGTACACCTCGGGCACCACCGGCCGCCCCAAGGGCGCCATGCTCACCGCCGGCAACTTCTGGTGGAACCACGTGAGCGAGCTGGTGATGCTCGACATCCGCCCCGACGACGTGCTGCTCACCTTCGCGCCCATCTTCCACATTGGCGCGCTCAACGTGCTCACGCTCACCACCTTCCTCAAGGGCGCGCACATCGTGCTGCACCGCAGCTTCGACCCGGCCGCCGCGCTGCGCGACATCCAGCAACACAAGGTGAGCACCATGTTCGTGGTGCCCGCCATGCTGCTGTTCATCAGCCAGCACCCCGACTTTGCCAAGGCCGACACCTCCAGCGTGCGCTTCATCATGTGCGGCGGCGCGCCGTGCCCCGAGCCGCTGCTGCACCTCATGAGCCAGCGCGGCATCCTGGTGCAGCAGGGCTATGGCCTGACCGAAACCGCCGCCATGGCCACCGCGCTCTCGGCCGAGTGGGCCGTGAGCAAGATCGGCTCGGTGGGCGTCTCGCCCCTGCTCACCGACGTGCGCATCGTCGCCCCCGACGGCCGCGTCGTCACCCAGCCGCACGAGCGCGGCGAGGTGTGCGTGCGCGGCATGAACGTCACCCGCGGCTACTGGAACCAGCCCGAGGCCACCCGCAACACCATCAGCGACGACCACTGGTTCCGCACCGGCGACGTGGGCTACTTCGACGAAACCGGCTTCTTCTACATCTGCGACCGCGTGAAAGACATGGTCATCACCGGCGGCGAGAACGTCTACCCGGCCGAGGTGGAAAGCGCGCTCTACGCCCACCCCTCCGTGGCCGAAGCGGCCGTGATCGGCGCGCCCGACCCCCAATGGGGCGAAGCCGTGGTGGCCGTGGTGGCGCTTAAGCCCGGCACCAGCCTCACCCTGGACGAGATGCGCGACTTCGCCAGCGAGCGCCTGGCCCGCTACAAAGTGCCCAAGCAACTGCGCATCGTTGACGCCTTGCCCCGCAACCCCACCGGCAAGATCCTCAAGTACAAGCTGCGCGAAGCGGCGAACTGAGCGGCTGCGCTGCATGAATAAAGCCCGGGCAAGTCCCGGGCTTTTTGCTGGGTGCCCGGCGACGGTGCCGCCGGGCAAGGGAAGGCGATCAGGCCACCTCGAACAGGCCCGCCGCGCCCATGCCGCCGCCCACGCACATGGTCACCACCACGTACTTGGCGCCACGGCGCTTGCCTTCGATCAGGGCGTGGCCCACCAGGCGGGCGCCGGTCATGCCGTAGGGGTGGCCAATGGAGATGCCGCCGCCGTTGACGTTGTAGATGGCCGGGTCAATGCCCAGGTGGTCGCGGCAGTACAGGGCCTGGCAGGCGAAGGCTTCGTTCAGTTCCCACAGGCCGATGTCGCTGACCTTCAGGCCGTGTTGCTTGAGCAGCTTGGGGATGGCGTACACGGGGCCGATGCCCATTTCTTCGGGGGCGCAGCCGGCCACCGACATGCCGCGGTAGATGCCCAGCACGGGCAGGCCGCGCTTCTCGGCCAGGGCGCGGTCCATCACCACGCTGGCGCTGGCGCCGTCGGAGAGCTGGCTGGCGTTGCCGGCGGTGATGACGCCGCCTTCGATCACCGGCTTGAGGCTGCGCAGGCCGTCGATGGTGGTGTCGGGGCGGTTGCCTTCGTCGCGCGAGAGGGTCACTTCCTTGTAGCTCACCTCGCCGGTGGCCTTGTCGGCCACGGCCATCTGGGTGGTGATGGGCACGATTTCGGCATCCAGCAGGCCGGCCTGCTGGGCGGCGGCGGTGCGCTGCTGCGATTGCAGCGAGTACTGGTCTTGCGCTTCGCGGCTGATGTTGTATTTCTTGGCCACGAACTCGGCCGTCTGCAGCATGGGCATGTAGGCGTGGGCGGCGCGGGCGATCACGGCCGGGTCGGCCTCGGCGGCGGCCCACTTCATGTAGGCGTTCTGCACGGCGGTGATGTTTTCCTGGCCACCGGCCACCACCACGTCCATGCCGTCCACCATCACCTGCTTGGCGGCGGTGGCAATGGCCATCAGGCCCGAGGCGCACTGGCGGTCCATGGTCTGGCCCGAGACCTGCAGCGGCAGGCCGGCGGCGATGGCGGCGTGGCGCGCCAGGTTCATGCCGGCGGTGCCGGCGGTGAGCACCGAGCCGATCACCACGTCTTGAATTTCGGCCGGGTCCACGCGCGAGCGCTCCACCGCGTGCTGAATGACGTGGCCCAGCAGCGTGGGCGACTTGGTGTTGTTCAGGGCGCCCTTGAAGGCCCGACCGATGGGGGTGCGGGCGGTGGACACGATGACGGCTTCTCTCATGGGTTCTCCGGTGAAAAAACGGGGGGATCGGATGGGCGGATGGCTTAACCGGCGTACTGCGAGAGGCGGCCACCTTCGCTGGCCAGGCGGCGCAGCAGGGGGCTGACCGTCCAGTAGCCGTAGGGGTTGCCTCGGGTGGCGGCGTAGTGGTCCAGGCGCTGCACCACGTGGGCCAGGCCGCGCTCGTCGGCCAGGAACATGGGGCCGCCCTGGAAGTCGGGGAAGCCGTAGCCGGCGGTCCACACCACGTCGATGTCGCTGCCGCGGTAGGCGATGCCTTCTTCCAGGATGCGCGCGCCTTCGTTGACCATGCTGTAGATCAGGCGCTCGATGATCTCGGCGTCGGTGATGTCGCCGCGCCGCGCAATGCCGTGCTGCTGCGCCAGCGCGGCGCAGGTGGCTTGCGTCTCGGGGTTGGCCACGGGCGTGCGGCCCTCGTAGCGGTAGTAGCCCGCGCCGGTCTTCTGGCCGAACTGGCCCAGCTCGAACAGCTTGCGCACCACCACGCGGTAGGTGGCGTCGGGCGGCAGGCCGCCCGCCTTCTCGTATTCGATGACGGTCTTGGCGCCCACGTCGATGCCGGCCATGTCCAGCATGCGGCAGGGGCCCATGGCCAGGCCCAGGCTTTCGATGGCCTGGTCGATCTGGCCGGGCGTGGCGCCTTCGAGCAGCAGGAACTCGGCCTCGCGCATGTAGACCTCGGCCATGCGGTTGCCAATGAAGCCGTAGCACACGCCCGAGACGGCGGCCACCTTGCCGATGCGCTTGGCCAGGCCCATCACCGTGGCCAGCACGTCGGGCGCGGTCTGGGCGCCGCGCACCACTTCGAGCAGGCGCATCACGTTGGCGGGGCTGAAGAAGTGGGTGCCCAGCACATCGGCCGGGCGGCCCGAGGCCTGGGCGATCACGTCCACGTCCAGCGTGGAGGTGTTGGTGGCGATGATGGCGCCGGGCTTGCAGACCTGGCCCAGGCGCGCGGCGATCTGCTGCTTCAGGGCCATGTTCTCGAACACGGCTTCAATGACGATGTCGCAGCTGCCCAGGTCGGTGTCGTTCAACGAGGGGGTGAGGCGGGCCAGGCGGCGGTCGCGTTCCTCGGCGCTGAGCTTGCCCTTGCTCACGGTGGAGTCGTAGTTCTTGCGGATGGTGGCCATGCCGCGCTCCAGTGCCTCGGCCGATGCCTCCACCAGCACCGTCTCAAAACCGGCGTTGATGAAGCACATGGCGATGCCGCCGCCCATGGTGCCGGCGCCCAGCACGCCCACCTTCTGCACCGGGCGCAGGGCCAGGCCCTTGGGCAGGCCGGGAATCTTCTCGGCCGCGCGCTCGGCAAAGAACAGGTGGCGCATGGCCTTGGACGTGCCCGAGCGCAGCACCCGGGCGAACCACTGCGCCTCCACCTGCTCGCCTTGCGCGAAGGGCAGGGTGGCGGCGGCGCGCACGCATTCCACGATGGCCTCGTGCGCGGGGTACTGCGGTTTGGCCTTGGCCTGGGCCAGGGCCTTGTCCAGCAGGCCATCGGGCAGGCTGGCCGGGGGCACGGTGAGGGCGCTGGTGCGACGCGGCGCCCACTTCTCGTTCACCAGCGCCTGGGCGCGAGCCAGGGCGGCCTGCAGCGGAGGCAGGTCGCTGATCTCGTCCACGATGCCGGCCGCGCGGGCCCGGGCAGCGTCAAGCATGCGGCCGCTGAGCATCAGGTCCAGCGCCAGTTCGGCGCCGGCCAGGCGCGGCAGGCGCTGCGTGCCCAGCGAGCCGGGGATCAGGCCCAGCTTCACCTCGGGCAGGCCCACGCGGGCGGTGGGTGTGGCCACGCGCCAGTGGCAGGCCATGGCCAGCTCCAGCCCGCCGCCCAGGGCGGTGCCGTGGATGGCGGCGATCACCGGGCGGCCGCAGGCCTCCAGGCGGCCCAGGAAGCTGTTGAACGGCGCGGCACTGAAGGCCGGGTCTTCAAAGGCGGCAATGTCGCCACCGGCCACGAAGGTGCGGCCCTCGCAGTGCAGCACCAGGGCCTGCAGCTCGGGCTTGGCCTCGAAGGCGGCCAGGCCGTCGATCAGGCCTTGCACCGTGGCGGGCGACAGGGCGTTCACGGGCGGGTTGTCGATGTGCAGAACGCCGATGGCGCCTTCGCTGCGCAGGGTCACGGGAGATGGGGACATGGTGGTGTGAGGGCTGGTGGTTCAGGTCAATGTGGTTTGAGCGTAGGGGCGGGCCGCGCCCCTGTCTTGTGCCAACTGGTCGGCGCAGGGGCGGCGCAGTCGCCTCGGGTTTTTTATACCCCCCGGTAAAACCCGGCCAAGGTCCAGCCAAAAAACGCAAGACGCCCCGGGGGGGTATCCCTAACCATGCGAGGCGTCACGCAATGGCTTGTCCATGGCTTTTGCGACAAGGGCAACTCTCTCGGCGGTTTGTCCGCCACCGATCCACCTGAAGGACTTTTGGTTATGCGTTTGATGAAGAAGTTGATGGCCACCCTCACCACCGGCGCGGTGGTGGCTTCCCTGGCCCTGGGCGCGGCCAGCGCCAATGCGCGCGACCTGCGCTACGCCATGGGCTTCCCGCCCGGCTCGGACTCGGACAAGGCCGGCCAGGAGTACGCCGCCGCGCTGAAGAAGGCCACCAATGGCCAGCTCAACGTGAAGGTCTATCCCCTGTCGCTGCTGAACTTCGCCGAGACCTCGGCCGGCCTGCGCGACGGCATTGCCGACGTGGGCTACCTGCTGGCGCCATATTTCCCGGCCGAGTACCCGCACTTCAACCTGCTGGCCGAGTCGTCCATGCAGCTTCTCACCATGGACGACCGCGTGCGCGGCAAAGAAGGCATGGCCTACGTGGGCGCCATGACCGAATTCGTGTTCACCAAGTGCCCCGAGTGCATGAACGAGTTCGCCAAGCAGAACCAGGTGTTCACCGGCACGGCCGGCAGCTCGCCCTACTACCTGAACTGCAGCAAGCCGGTGCGCAGCGAGGCCGAACTGAAGGGCAAGCGCCTGCGCGTGGCCGGCTCGCACTGGTCGCGCTGGGCCCGCGCCATGGGCGCCCAGCCGGTGACCATGTCGTCCAACGAAGCGCTGGAAGCCCTGAAGCAGGGCGTGGTGGACTGCGTGATCGTCTCGCTGCCTGAGCTGACCAACCTGGGCCTGATCGAAGCCGTCACCGACGTCACCCTGCAGGTGCCCGGCGGCATCTTCGCCGGCACCGCCATCTCGCAGGTCAACACCAAGGTCTGGCGGAGCCTGACCAAGGAACAGCGCCAGGCCATGCTGCGCGCCGGCACCGTGATGCCCGCCTACGTGCCCTACGTCTACCACCAGCGCGAGAAAGACGTGATCGAGCTGGTGAAGAAGCGCGGCGGCCGCGTGCACCAGCCCGATGCCGCCCTGCTGCAGAAGACCAAGGACTTCGCCGCGCAAGACATGAAGACCATCGTCGAGTTCTTCGCCAAGACCCACGGGGTGAAGCGCGGCGACGAGCTGCTGGCCCAGTTCCGCCCGGTGCTGGAGAAGTGGGTGGGCCTGGTGCAGACCGTGGACAGCCGCGAGAAGCTGGCCGACCTGTACTGGAACGAGATCTTCTCGAAGGTGGACGCCAACACCTACGGCATGTGATCGCCCGCACCGTGCCACCCCAGAGTGGCACGGTGTGCCCCCAGCCCTAATCCCCAGGAGCCGCCATGTACGCCATTGGCAAATTCCTCTCCCGAATCATCGACTCCCTCACGGTGATCTCGGGCCTGGCCATCGCGCTGATGATGCTGCACATCACGGTGGACGTGATCTTGCGCAGCTTCTTCAACTACCCGCTGCCCGGCACCATCACCATCGTCTCGTACTACTACATGGCGATCGCGGCCTTCATGCCGCTGGCCTTTGCCGAGCAGAAGCAGGCCCACATTTCGGTGGAGGTGATCACTGAGCTGATGCCCAAGGTGGTGCAGAAGCACCTGGCGGGCTGGATGCTGCTGTTCTCGGCGGCGGTGTTCGCGCTCATGACCCTGCGCTCCTGGGAAGAGGCCATGAGCAAGTACGGCATCAAGGCCTCCATCGTGCAGGGCGAAGACAGCCTGCCGGTGTGGCCCACCTACTTCATGCTGCCCCTGGGCTGCTGCCTGATGTTCCTGGTGGTGGCCTACAAGTTCATCGTCTACCTCACCAACCAGCCCTCGGGCCTGGACACCGAGCGCGCCGCGCCCACGTCCGACGCCGACTGATCGACCCAGGAAACACAACATGACAGACGTACAAGTCGGCCTGGTGGGCATTGGCCTGCTGCTCACCCTGATTGCGCTGCGGGTGCCCATTGGCGTGACCATGATCACCGTGTCCTTCACGGGCATCTGGTACCTCATGGGCTGGAACGTGGCCTGGGGCTCGCTGGGCGTGATTCCCTACCAGTTCTCCACCAACTGGGTGCTCAGCTCGGTGCCCATGTTCCTGCTGCTGGGCTTCATCTGTTACCACGCCCGCCTCACCGAGGGCCTGTTCCGCGCGGCGCGCATGTGGCTCTCGGGCGTGCCGGGTGGCCTGGCCATCTCGGGCATTCTGGGTTGTGCGGGCTTTGCTTCGGTGTGTGGCTCGTCGGTGGCCTGCTCGGCCGCCATGGGCCGCATCGCCGTGCCCGAAATGATGAAGCAGCGCTACAGCGCCGAGCTGGCCACCGGCACCGTGGCCGCGGGCGGCACCATCGGCGCGCTGATCCCGCCCTCGATCATCATGATCCTGTACGGCATCATCGCGCAGACCTCCATCACCGACCTGTTCCTGGGCGGCGTGGCCATCGGTCTGATCACCATGGTCAGCTACATCCTGGTGATCCTGATTCGCGTGAAGCTCAACCCCGAGCTGGCGCCCTCGACCAAGGAAGACATTCCCATGGCCGAGAAGATCGCCGCGCTCAAGGACGTGTGGCCCATCCTGCTCGTGATGCTTGGCATCTTCGGTGGCCTGTTCAGCGGCATCTTCACCCCCACCGAGGCCGGCGCCATCGGCGCGTTCCTCTCGTGCGTGGTGGCCGTGATCGCCCGCCAGCTCACCTGGGAGCGCTTCAAGAACGCCATTCTGGAAACCCTGCTCACCACCACCGGCCTGCTCATCATCGGCATCGGCGCCAGCCTGCTGCAGCGCTTCCTGGCGCTCTCGGGCGCGGGCACCTACATCTCCGAGCTGATCATTGGCCAGAACGCCGACATCGCCTGGGTGCTGCTGGGCATCGTGATGATCTACCTGCTGCTGGGCATGTTCCTGGAGCCCATCGGCGCCATGCTGCTGACCCTGCCCATCGTGCTGCCCATCATCAACTCGGCCGAGCTGAGCCTGGTGTGGTTCGGCGTGGTGCTGACCAAGCTGCTGGAGATCGGCATGATCTCGCCGCCCGTGGGCATGAACGTGTTCGTCATCAAGGGCGTGGTGGGCAACCTCATCTCCACCACCGGCATCTTCAAAGGCATCATGTGGTTCCTCTTCGCCGACCTGGTGGTGCTGGCGCTCATGATGTTCTTCCCCGAGATCGTGCTCTTCCTGCCCAACTGGGCCAAGTGATCGGTCGCGCCCACCCGGCGCGATGCAGGCAAGAAAAAGCCCGCAGGCCAATAGCCTGCGGGCTTTGTCATTTCACGGCCTCAGGCCTCAGGCCTCGGCGGCGGGCGTCACGCCCAGTTCGCGCATCAGGGCATCGAGGTGCGGCACCAGCTCGTCAATCGTCTGCTGCTTCTCCAGCACGCAGTTCACGCCCTCGGTCAGCGCCGCCTCGCGCAAGGCCTCGCTCACGTGGCCCGAGATCAGCAGGGTGGGCAGATCGGGGCGCAGGCGGCGGATCGCCTGGATCAGCTCAAGCCCGGAATGGCCGGGCATGCGGTAGTCGGTCACCAGCACGTCCAGGCCGAAAGGCTCACGCTGCAACTGCGCCATGGCCTCGCGCGCGTCGCTCAGGCAGGTGACCTGATAGCCCGCGCGCTGCAGCAGCTTGTTCACCATGAAGGACACCACCGGCTCGTCGTCCACGTACACCACGCGCTGCCCGCGGCCGGGTTGGGGGGTGGCGGCCTCGCCTGCCACGGACGTGGTGCCCACGCCAGCACTCGGCATCACCGCCGGCAGTTCGATGTCAAAGCGCGTGCCCACGCCCGGCGTGGACTCCAGCGCGATGCGGCCCTCGTGCTCGTGCACGATGCGCTGCACCACCGCCAGCCCCAGGCCCGTGCCCTGGCCCATGGGCTTGGTGGTGAAGAAGGGCTCAAAGGCATGCTGGCGGGTGGCGGCGTCCATGCCGCAGCCGTTGTCGATCACGCTCAGGCGCACCGAGGCTTTGCCGCCGGCCTGGGCCGGGAACTGGGCCATCAGCACCTCAATGCGGCCACCGGCCTCGCCCATGGCCTGCCAGGCGTTGGTGCACAGGTTGATGAGCACCTGCTCCAGTTGCGTGCGGTCTACCTTGGCGCACACCTCGGGGGCCTCGTCGCGCAGCACCAGCTCCACCTGCGCGGGCAGGGTCGAGCGCAGCAAGGCCAGGCTCTCGTCCACGATGGGGCGCAGCGGCTGCACCTCGCGCAGCGGGGCCTGGCGCCGGCTGAAGCTCAAGATCTGGTTCACCAGGCTGCGCGCGCGCAAGCCGGCCTGGCGGATCTGCTCCAGGCTCTCCAGCGCCTCTTGCCGCTCACCGCGCCTCACGTCTTCCAGGGCCATGGTGCTGTTGCCCAGGATGGCGGCCAGCACGTTGTTGAAGTCGTGTGCGATGCCGCTGGCCAGCGTGCCGATGGACTCCATCTTTTGCGCCTCGAACAGCTGCTGCTCCAGGCGGCGGTTGGACTCCTCGGCCTCGCGGCGCTCGGTCACGTCAATGCAGATGCCTTCCCACACCACGTTGCCTTCGGGTGTTCGTCTGGGCGCTGAAATGAAGTGCAAGCGTCGGGTGGCGCCATCGGGGCGCAGGTAGCGCGTCTCGCGGTCGAACACGGTGAGGTTGTTGGCCGAGGCCATCTCGGCCGCCTGCATCACGGCCTGGTCATCGGGGTAAAAGCGCGAGTAAATGCACTCCACGTCGGCCAGCACCTGCTCTGGCGTGAAGCCCAGCACCCGCTGCACCGATTCGCTGATCTCGGTGGCGCGGCGCTTGCCTTCGTGCTCCAGCACCAGCTGGAACATCACCGAGTTCGGCAAATTGGCGCCAATCACGCTCAGGCGCTCCCGGCTCTCGCGCACCTGGTTTTCCGAGGCCTTGAGCGCCTGGTAGGGCCGCTTCACCGCCGTGGCAAAGGTCACCTGGTAGAGCACCAGATAGGCCGCCACCTTGTAAAGATGGCCGGCGATGTTCTGGAAGTCGGACGGCGCCACGTAGCTGGTGTAGGCAAAGCCGCCCACCGCCATCAGGCCACTGCTCAGGCCGAGCAGGCCCATCAGCCGGTCGTTCTCGCGGCTGGCCCGGCGCCAGAACAGCAAGGCCACCCCGGCGTTGCCCAGGGCCAGCACGTGTTCGTAGGCCGCCTTGAAGGTGGTCACGCCCGAGCCTTCCACGAAGGTCTGCGGGAAGTGGTCCAGCCCCAGGTTGCCGAACAGCGTGATGGCCAGCGCCAGGGCGCCACCCAGCAGCAAGGAGGCCATGCGCGTGAGCCGGGGCACGCCGCCCAGGGCAATGGCGGCCAGCGCCAGCACCTCGGCCGAACGCCCCATCAGCCAGAAGAAAATGGCGCGCGGCGTGGTGCTGTCTGCCAGCAGCTTCGGCATGCCCGCGTAAGTGAGCGCGTGCTGCAGGTCGCACGCCAGCACCACCGTGAAGCCCATGAGCAGCACATGCGTGTTGCGGTTGCTGTCTTGGTCAAACGTGTGCCACGACGCCGCCACCACCAGCGTGGCCACGATGATGGACACCAGCTCCAGGCTCAGGTGCACCCCCAGCATGCGCTCGTGAAGCCAGGGCAGTGAGTCGGCCGGTGAGGCAATGATGGCGAACATGCCCGCCGCCGCCAGCAAGACGATGAGGCCAAACATCAGCGCCTGGCGATGGGGGGAGAGCTGGTGCTTCGTGGGCATGGGCCGAAGGCCCGGCCTGAAAGAGCCGGGCAGTGGAAGAGGGTTGTCGGGTCGGGGCGTCGCGGCCTCGCGCGCAAGGGGACGCTCAAGCCAGTCTGCCATTGTCGGGCGCCGTGCCACCTGCGTTTCGTCAAACAAGGCGCTTTAGCGGCCGCAATTTGGGCGTCACCGGCTGCCGTGGCGCCAGGCGGCTCGGGCGCTCACTGCAAGGACGCCCCCTCCGGGCTGCCCGGCAGGTGGATGCGCACCACCGCGTGGCCCAGTGCCTTGCACACGCGGATGCGCCGCGCCAGTGGCCACCAGTCGTACAGGAAGATCTGCATCGGTCGCCACATGGCCACCCAGCCGGTGATGGCCAGCCCCTCGCGCATCACGGCCATGCCGGTGCCACCCGCGTATTGGCCAATGGCTTGCGAACCCAGCAAGCACAAGCTCAGGAACACCACCCCAATCAGCAGGCTCATCCTGCCTTCCTGCAGCAGGTGCTGCAGCTCGGTGCGGATGTGCGCCGCCTTGGCCTCGAAGTGGTGCTGCACGCCCGAGGTGACCACCGCGTCGCTGTCAAGCTGCTGGGGCTGCTGCGCCAGGTGCACGGTCAGCCGGATGCGGGAATGGCGCGGCAAGCCCCGCGCCCAGTTCTCGATGAAGGCCTCGATCTCCGGGTCCAGGTGCTTGTGCTGCAGCGGGTTGGCGTCGATCGCATTGAACAGGTTCGCCACGTCGTTGACGCGAAGGCGCAACTGGTGCGTCAGGGGAGGGCTCATGGCTGAATACCTTGCCGGGTATAACGTCGGGTCAGCAGAGGATACCGGCATGTCCCGCTCACCCACCACTGTCTTGCGCCAGTTGCCCCCGTCCATCTGGGCGCTGGGGTTTGTGAGCCTGCTGATGGACGTGTCGTCCGAGATGATCCACAGCCTGTTGCCCCTGTTCATGGTGGGGGCCCTGGGCGCCAGCGCGCTGGTGGTGGGCGTGGTGGAGGGCCTTGCCGAGGCCACCGCCCTCATCGTGAAGGTGTTCTCGGGCGCGCTCAGCGACTGGCTGGGCCGGCGCAAGGGGTTGGCCTTGCTGGGTTACGGCCTGGGTGCGCTCACCAAGCCGGTGTTTGCCCTGGCCACCGGCATGGGCTGGGTGCTGGGCGCGCGCCTGGTGGACCGGGTGGGCAAGGGCATTCGTGGCGCCCCGCGCGACGCGCTGGTGGCCGACATTGCCCCGCCCGAGCTGCGCGGCGCCGCCTTCGGCCTGCGCCAGTCGCTCGACACCGTGGGCGCCTTCCTTGGGCCGCTGCTGGCGGTGGGCCTGATGCTGCTGTGGGCCAACGATTTCCGGCAGGTGTTCTGGGTGGCCGTCATTCCCGGTGTGCTGGCCGTGCTGCTGCTGTGGCTAGGGGTGCGCGAGCCCGAGCGGCCTGCCGGCGCGGTGCGGGTCAACCCCATTCGGCGTGAAAACTTGCGCCGCCTGGGCGGTGCCTATTGGTCGGTGGTGGCGCTGGGCGCGGTGTTCACCCTGGCGCGCTTCAGCGAGGCCTTTCTGGTGCTGCGAGCCGAGCAGAGCGGCATTCCCCTGGCCCTGGTGCCACTGGTGATGGTGGCCATGAACCTGGTGTACGCCGCCACGGCCTATCCCTTTGGCCAACTCTCCGACCGCATGGGTCACCACCGCTTGCTGGCCGGGGGGCTGGTGGTGCTGATCGTGGCCGACCTGGTGCTGGCCTCGTCGTCCCACTGGGCCGTGGTCTTGGCGGGCGTGGCCCTGTGGGGCATTCACATGGGCATGACGCAAGGCCTGCTGGCGGCCATGGTGGCCCACACCGCCCCGGCCGATCTAAGGGGCACGGCCTTTGGCGCCTTCAACCTGGTCAGCGGCGTGGCCATGCTGCTGGCCAGTGTGGTGGCCGGTGCGCTGTGGGACTGGCTTGGCGCCAGTGCCACGTTCATGGCGGGTGCCGGTTTCAGTGCGCTGGCGCTGCTGGGCATGGCCGGGCTGGCCTGGCGCCGGCCCCCGCTCAGGCCGTCGTGAGGTGCGCCTCGGCAAACAGGGTGTCCAGCGTGTGCACCAGTTCGTCGAGGATGGCCTGTTTCTCCAGCACCTGTGAGGCGCCATCGCTGTGCGCGGTCTCGCGCAGTTCGTCGTCCACATAGCCCGACAGCAGCACCGTGGGCAGGTGCGGGCGCCAGCGTCGCGCAATGCGGATGAGCTCAAGCCCCGAGATGCCGGGCATGCGGTAGTCGGTCACCAGCGCGGCAATCGAATCGCCCTCGTCGCGCAGGCGCTCGATGGCCTCGCGCGGGTCGCTCACGCAGCTCACGCGAAAGCCGGCGCGCTGCAGCAGCTTGCCCGTCATGTCGGCCACCACGGTCTCGTCGTCCACGCACAGCACCCACTGGCCTCGGACGGGGCCTTTGTCGCCGCCAGCCCCGTTGCCCACCACCCCGCCGGCCGCATCGCTCAGGCCCATGCCGGACAGCAGCTCACTGAGCGGGAACAGCGGCAGGTCAATGTCGAAGCGAGTGCCCTGGTTGGGGGCTGAACGCACCGCGATCTGGCCTTCGTGCTCGCGCACGATGCGCTGCACCACCGACAGGCCCAGCCCCGTGCCCTGTCCCATGGGCTTGGTGGTGAAGAAGGGCTCAAAGATGCGCTGCACGGTGGCCTTGTCCATGCCCTGGCCGGTGTCGGTCACGCTCAGCCGCACCAGCCGCTTCCCGTCGGCGCCGGTCACTTCGCTCAGGCCCAGGTCAATTCGGCCGCCGCGTTCGCCAATGGCATGGGCTGCGTTGGTGCACAGGTTCAGCAGCACCTGCTCGAACTGGGTGCGGTCGACCTCGGCGCAGGCGTCGGGGGCGTCGCAGCGCAGGTTCAACTCGATGTGCGCGGGCAGGGTCGAGTGCAGCAGCGACAGGCATTCCTCCACGATGGGGCGCAGGTGCTGCGCGCTGCGCTGCAGCGGCTGCTTGCGGCTGAAGCTCAGGATCTGGCTCACCAGGTTGCGCGCGCGCATGGCCGAGCGGCGCACTTGTTCCAGGCCGCGGCGCACCTCGTCCTGGGCGTTGCGGTCAATGTCTTCCAGCGCCATGGCCGTGTTGCCCAGTATGGCCGCCACCGCGTTGTTGAAGTCGTGGGCAATGCCGCTGGCCAAGGTGCCGATCGACTCCATCTTGTGGGCCTCGAACAGCTCTTGCTCCAGGCGGCGGCGGGCCTCGTCGGCCTCGCGGCGCTCGGTGGTGTCGGTGGCCATGCCTTCCCAGGCCAGGCGGCCGTCGTCCAGGCGGCGGGGAACGGACACAAAGTGCAGCCAGCGCACCTGCCCGTCGGGGCGAACGAAACGCACCTCGCGGTCGAAGACCGTCATGGTCTCGGCCGAGGTGGCGTGGGCCGCGTGCACCAGGGGTTCGTCTTCGTGGTGGAAATGGCGGTACACCAGGGCCAGGTTGCCGCGCACCTCATCGGCGCGCAGGCCCAGCACCCGCTCGACCGATTCGGACACCTCGGTGAGCACCCGTTGTCCGTCGGGGGTGTGCACCACCTGGAACAGCACGGAGTGCGGCAAGTTGGCGCTGATCATGGCCAGGCGGGCCTGGCTCTCGCGCTCGCGCTGCTCGGACGCCTGCAGGTCCCGCAACGGCCGGCGAATGGCAATGGCGAAGGTGGCGCGGTAGAGCATCACATAGGCCAGCAGCTTGTAGACATGGCCGGCGAGGCTTTGCACGTCGCTGGGGTTGGCCAAGGGGGTGTAAGCCAGCCCACCCATGCCCAGCAGAAAGGCCGAGGTGCCCAGCGTGGCCAGGGTGAAGGAGTAGGCCTCCCAGGCCCGGCGCCAGAGGCCCACGGCGGCCAGCCAGAAGGCCACCACCAGCACGATGTTGGCGATCGCCAGTATCGGCGCCTGCAGGGGTGAGTCCCCGGTGGGCCACGAGACGCCGATCAGCTCGCCCCCCACCGACACCACGATCACCAGCCCCAGGCCAAGCAGCAGCGAGCCCCGGCGCGTCAACAGTGGACGGGCCCGCCATGCAATGGCGGCCAGCGTGACCAGCTCGGCCAGGCGGCCCATGAGCCAGAAGTACAGCGCCTGCGGGGCGGTGTTGCCTTGCCCCGGCTGCGCTGGGTTGGCGTACGTCAGGGCATGGTGCAGGTCACAAGCCAGCACCACCAGGAAGCCCACGACCAGCAAGTGGGTGTGCCGGTTGTCGCGGCGCTCGAAGGTGTGCCACGAGGACGCCACGATGAGCGAGCCGATCATGAGCGCCAGCAACTCCAGCAGGAGGTGCAAGCTGTGGAGCCGGTCTCGCAAGGGCGCCAGCGACAGCCAGTGGGGGGGCACCGCCATGATCGCCAACATGCACAGACCGGCAATGGTGCAGAACACCGCGATGGGAAGGATGGGAGGGCGTTGCGTCATGATGACCCGTCAGTACTCTGGGGGATTCGGTATTTAATACCTAAATACTGATTTTTTGGCAATTATTTTCAAACGAAAGTGGTGTTTGAGTGCTTTTGTGTGATGGGTTTCGCGACTTCCCGGAGCCGTCCATCGGGTGGGCGGAAGGCCTGTCGACCGGCGTTGTGTGCGTGGTTCGGGGTACATTGGCGGCCCTGTGACCGTGCGCACTGCGCGGTGCCTGCCTTCTGTTTCCTCATGCATTTGCCACCACTGCCCCCGCTCATCGAGGCCGACCTCGCTCGCGTCAACGAGCTCATGCGCCAGCGCCTGAACACCGATGTGGCACTGATCGCCTTTGCCGCCCAGATGCTGGTGCACAGCCAGGCCAGCCGGCCTCGCCCGGCCCTGGTGATGGTGGTGGGGCGCGCCCTGGGCGGCGACGCCGAGCGCCTGCGCATGCTGGCCGGCGCGGTGGAGTTCATTCACACCTCGCTGCAACTGCACCACGAACTGGATGGCGCGCCTTCGGAAGACGCCGCGCCGCGCGCCTTTGGCGGCAATGCCAGCCATGTGCTGCTGGGCGATCTGCTCTACACCGGGGCGTTTCGTTTGCTGGTGGACCTGGGCGACATGCGCGTGCTGCGCCTGCTCTCAGACGCCACCAACGTGATCGCCGAGGGCTCGGTGATGTACCAGCAGGCCTTGGCCGGGCCGGGCCTGGATTGGGCGGCTTGCCGTCGCATCCTGCAGGCGCGCAGCGCCACTTTGTTTGAGGCCGGCGCGCGTTGCGCGGCGGTGCTGTGCGGGGCCGATGCCGCCACCGAAGAGGGCTTGGCCTTGTATGGCCGCCACCTGGGCATGGCCCATCAGTGGGCGGTGGAGGCGCGCATGGGGGCGGGGGCGCTGGTGTTGCCCGCGCAGGGCGAGGCCCTGGCGGCCCAAGTGGCCCAAGACCTGGCGGCCGCCCGGGCCGCGCTGCCCGAGCTGGCCGATGCCGAGCTGCGCGCTGCCCTGCAGGCCTGGGCCACGCCTCGCGCCCAGGCCTAAGACAGACGGCTGTCGCTCAGCGACCGGACGCCTTGAGCAGGCTGTCCTTGAGTTGCTTCATGTTTTCTTGCAGCGGCGCGAACGGCCCGAACTTGTGCTGGTCGGCCGGGGCGCCGTCCACGTAGGGCGGGAAGGCCGCGTCCACCGGCTTGTTCCAGCGGGCGGGGAAGTCGCGCTCCAGGTTGGCCTTCTGCGGGCGCGGGCGGCTCAGCATGAAGGCCGCCACGTCGTAGGCCTCGTCGTCGCTGAGCTGTGGCTGGCCGTGCTGCGCGCCCAGCGGCATGTTGGTCTTGATGAAGGCCGAGGCGAACAGCAGGCGGCCCATGCCGGCGCCGTTGTTGAACGAGTCAGCGCCCCACAGCGGCGGGAAGGTGTAGCCCTCACCCGGTGCGCCGGTGCGCAGGCCCTGGCCTTCGGTGCCGTGGCACACCGCGCACTTGGCGGCGTACACCTGGCCACCGGCCACCGTGTCGGCGCGGCGGTTGGGGGCTTTGAAGGGGGGCAGGCCCTGGCCTTCCACCTTGGCGCCCGTGGGCACGTCTTTTGAGAGGAAGTGGATGTAGGTCATGAAGGCCTTCATCTCGGTGCTGTCCAGCGGCAGTGGCTTGCCGGCCATGCTGCGCTCCATGCAGCCGTTGATGCGCTCTTCCACCGTGCTCACCTCGTCCTCGCGGGCGCGGTACTGCGGGAAGCTGGCGTGCACGCCCACCCAGGGCATGGCGAAGGCCTTGGTGGCCGAGGCCTGGTGGCACGACGAGCACGCCAGGTTGTTGCCGGCGTAGCGCATGGCCGGGTTCTTGGCTTGCGGGCCGATGTGGGCGTAGGTGCGGTCGGTCAGCTCTTTGCCATAGCGGGCCAGGCGGCCGTAGTGGTCGTCGGGCAGCTTGGACACGTCGTAGGCCTCCAGCGGCTGAATGGGCACGCCTTTGGTGACCGGCGTCTGGGCCATGGCGGCGCTGGCCAGCACGGCCAGGAGCAGGGGCGAGAGTTGGGTGTTCATGGTTCCTCCGGTGAATTTCATACTGCCTAGGGTATGAGGGGTTGGCCGCCTGCGCCTTGCGTCAAGTCAACGATTGCGCGTGTGGGGGCGCCGCGTCGTCACGCGCTGGACACACAGGCCCTCTAGCCTCGCGCGCGTTGCCCTTGCCGTGAGGGCCGTATCCAGCCCCTGGAGGTCTTCATGTCCCATCCTTCGTCCCCGTTGTCGGTCGTCTGGCGTGCCTGGCGCGCTGGTGACTGGCAGCTCATGACCTGGATGGGGGCGGGGCGGGCCGATCGTCCCTGGCGCTTGCAACTGGCCATCGGCCTGGCGCACTGGAGCTGGGTGCCCCTGGTGCTGAGCCTGTTGCTGTGCGTGGCGCAGCGCGCGGGCGCCCTGGTGCCGGTGGCCACGGCCATGGGCCTGGCCACGCTGGTGCAGGTGCTGGCCAAGCGCAGCGCGCGCTGGCTGTCGGCGCCGCGGCCTTTTGCCCTGGGCCTGTGCCCGAACCACCTGGCCCATGGCGAGCGCGGCGGCATGCCCAGCACGCACGCCGCGGTGATGGGTGCCCTGGCCGGTGCGCTGGCGCCCTGGATGGCCATGTGGCCCGAGTTGGCCTTGGTGCCCGTCATCGCGGCGCTCACGGCCTGGGCGCGGGTGCACGCGGGCGCACATTTCCCCAGTGACGTGCTGGTGGGCCTGGCCTTGGGGGCCGCGCTGGGCCGCCAGGCCATGGCCGCGCTGGGCTGAGCCCCGTCAGTTGTCGCTGGCCCAGCGCACCCACACGGCGCTGTGGTCGCTGGTGGGTTGCGGCGCACCGTTCGGCAGGGCGGGCAAGGCCACGCCCGCGCCGATCACGCGCGGCGCGCACTGGCTGAGGTGGGGCAGCACGAACACATGGTCCAGCGCGTGGCCCTGGCCTTGCGCGTCCCAGTAAGTGGGTTCGCGGCCCCGGCCCCAGGCGGCCACGGCGTCTTGCCACTGGTCAGCGAACGCGCCCAGCGCGGGGCCTTGGGCTTCTTCGTTGCAGTCGCCGGCCAGCACGGTCAGGCGGCAGGGGCCCAGGCTGTGCAGGTGCTGCAGCACGGCCTGCAGTTGGCGCAGGCGCAGGGTGGGGTCGTTCACGTGGGTGAGGTGCACATTGGCCAGGGTGAGCGCCAGCTCGCCGGCTTGCAGGCGCACCACCTGGGCCATGCGCCCGCCGTCGTCCGGGCTGGTGGGCAGGGTCAGGCCCCAGCTCTGCTCGATGGGCCAGCGGCTGAGCACCGCCAGGCACGAGTGGCTCATCACCTCATGGCCTCGGTAGAGGCGGCGTTTGCCGCGCGCGCGCACCACGCTCAGGTGGTGGCCCAGCGCCTGCGCCAGTTCGCGCGCGGTGTCGGCCTGGCCGTCTTCGCTGAGAAAACATTCCTGCAGCGCGATCACGTCGGGGCGCAGTTGCCGCAGGCCGTCGCGCAGGCGGCGCAGGCGCTCGGGGTAGTCGCCGTCGGCCTTCCAGGTGTTCAGGGTGAGCAGGCTCATGGTCATGGCTGGGCCCATGCCGGGTCGCGCTGGGCCAGCAGCGCCAGCAGGGCGCGGCCGGTGTCGTCCAGCGCGCCGTCGTTGAGCACGCTCAGGGCATCGGGCGGCACGGCGTAGGCCTGGGCGCGGGCCAGGCGCTCGGCCACTTGTGCCTCGGTCTCGCGCCCGCGCGCCAGCAGGCGCTGGCGCAGCACCTCGGGGCTGGCGCCCACGTGTACCACGGTCAGGCCGGGGAAGCGCTGGCGGGCCTCGTCGATGTGCGCGCGCGAGCCGCTGAGCAGCACCCAGCCGCCTTCCGCCATGGGCGCCAGCTCGGCGTGGCGCACGCCGTAGCCGGTGTCGTTGGCCAGCCAGTGCAGGGCAAAGGCTTGGGTCTCGCGCAGGGCCTGGAACTGGGCCATGGTCACGCTCTCGTGGCCTTCGCTGCCAGCGCTGGCGGGGCGGGTGATGGTGCGCCGCGCGTGGTGCAGGCGCAGGCCCTGGGGGGCGTGTTGCAGCAGCCATTGCAGCAGGCTGTCTTTGCCCGCGCCCGAGGGGCCGATGAAGGCGATCAGGCGGTGGTTCATGCATTCAGCTCCCAGTGCTGGTGCAGCACGAAGTCGGCGCCGGGTTCGCGCTCGATGAACACCGCCAGGCTGGTAATGGGCTGTGCCGGCAGTTGGTCGAACGCTTCTTGCGCGGCCCGCTCAATGGATTGCACCTGGGCCTCGTCGGTGCCGCGCAGATCGCCGGTGAGCGAGCAGTGAAAGCGGAACTCGTCCAGCACCCAGGGGTAGCCCCAGGCGCGCAGCAGTTCGTCCTGGTGCGGGCTAAGCCCGGCGCGGCGCCGGCGCGCCAGCTCGGCGTCGTTCAGCGGCTGGGCCAGGGCGTGCAGGCGCTGCACGCAGGCCGTGGCCAGCGCGTTCACCGGCGCGGTGTCGCCCTCGGGCCGCAGCGCCAGGAAATGGCCCAGCCGGGCCACGCGCAAGGCGGGCAGGGGCACGGGCCGCCACTCGCGGCACAGCGCGTACACGGCGGAATCGAGCGCGTCCAGGCTCAGGCCCTGGCGCAGGCGAAACGGCGGCTTGAGCGTGGCGTGCCAGCCGTAGCGGCGCGGCTCGGCCGTGAGCTGCGCCAGCGTGCAGGCCTCCACGCCGTCGATGCGGGGCTGGGGCAGCGGGGCGTTGGTGGCGGCGTCACGGCCCAGCCAGCGCGAGCCGGCCTGCCACGCGGCGCTGCCGGGCGGTGGGGCGAAGTAGATCGCGGCGCGGTAGGGGCGGTCAGTGTTCATCGTGGTTCACCGTGAGGGTGACGCGGTCGCCGGCGAACCAGGTCTCGGCGTATTCAATGGGGGTGCCCTTGGGGTCGCGTTTCACGCTGGTGACGTGCAGGGCAGGGCGGGTGGGGGCCTGGCGCAGGCGCGCGGCGGTGGCGGTGTCGGGCAGGCGGGCGCTGATGCGGCTTTCCTGGCGCTGGTAGTCGCTCACGCCCAGGGCGGCGAAGGCGGCGGTGATGGAGCCGGTGGCGCGCACGTGCTCGTCCAGGCCCTCGAAGCGCGGCAGCGGAAAGTGGCGCACGCTGGCGTGCAGCGGCTGGCCCGCGCCTTCGCCCAGCACCTCCAGCCGCAACACCGGGCTGCGCGTGGGCAGTTCCAGGGCGCGGGCCACCTCGGCGCTGGCGCGCTCGCGCTGCGCGTGCAACACGGTGAGCCCGCCACGCACGCCGGCCTGGGCCAGGTTCTGGCGGTGGCGCGTGCGCTTGCCGATGGCCAGGTCCACCGCGAAGTCTTCCACGTAGGTGCCGCTGCCTTGCTCGGCGCGCACCAGCCCGCGCTGCACCAGCGCGGCCAGCGAGCGGCGAATGGTGTGGCGGTTCACACCGAAGCGCTCGGCCAGCGAGTGTTCGGACGGCAGGCGCTCGCCCGGCGCGTACACGCCCTGGCCGATGGCCTGCGCCAGTTCATTGGCGATGTGAGACCAGAAGTGCTCGCGGGGCGAGCCGTCGTCAAGGACCAGGTTTGTCATGAAAGGGACATGCGGGCCGCCTACGCTGGCGGCTGTGTTCAAGTTGTCTAGACAAATGACAGAGTACCACCACGATGTTTCACGCTGTTGACACAAGCCCCGCCACCGGGGCAATCACCCGAGCCGATCGCCTTGCTGGCCCGCGCACCGATCGACCTGCTGGAGCGCACCGTTGGCGCGCACCACGCTGGCGGCCTGCACTGGCTGCGCCGTCCCGAGACAGGTTTGATGATGGTGCAGGGCCGCGTGGGCGGCACCGGCGAGCGCTTCCACCTGGGCGAGATCACGGTGACGCGCTGCGCGCTGCGCCTGGGCGCGGCCGACGCGCCCGCTGGCGTGGCCTGGGTGCTGGGCCGCGACGCGCGCCGCTGCACCCTGGCCGCCGTGGCCGACGCCATGCTGCAAGACCCCGCCCACCACGACACGCTCAGCCTTGAGCTGTTGCAGGCCACGCGACAGCACCTGGCCGAGCAGGCGCAGGCGCGCCAGCGCCGCGCCCAGAGCACGCGGGTGGACTTTTTCACCATGGCCCGCGAATCCGATGGCGGCGCCGACGACGAGGACGAGGCATGAACACCGACACCCTGCAAGGCCTGGTGGCCGGTTTTGACGACGAGGCCCTGGGCAGCCAGGCCAGCTTCCGCGCCGCGCTGCACGCGCTGTCGCACCCCGGCCAGCCCGTGGCCATGGACGCCGCCAGCGGCTTGCCGTTGGCGGGCCAGCCCGCCGCCGCGCGCCTGCTGCTGGCCCTGCTCGACGCCGACTGCGCCCTGTGGCTCTCGCCCACGCTGGCGGCCTCGCCCAGCGCGGCCTGGCTGCGCTTTCACACCGGCGTGCGCCTGGTGAACGAACCCGCCCAAGCCCAGTTCGCCTGGGTGGGGGCGGGCGATGCCTGCCCGCCGCTGGCCGCCTTCAACGCCGGCACCGACGCCGACCCCGAGGCCTCCACCACCCTGGTGCTGGACGTGCCCGGCTGGCAGCCCGGCGAAGGCTGGCGCCTGAGCGGCCCCGGCATTCGCGGCGAGCGCCAACTCGCGGTGCAAGGCCTGCCGGCCGACTTCGCCGCCCAGTGGGCCGAGAACCACGCCGCCTTCCCGCGCGGGGTGGACGCCTACCTTGCCAGCGCCGATGCGCTGGTGGGCCTGCCGCGCACCACGCGCATCACCGACACCGTGGAGGCCTGAGCCCATGTACGTTGCCGTCAAGGGCGGTGAAACCGCCATCCTCAACAGCTACCGCCTGCTGGACCGCCAGCGCCGGGGCGACACGGCCCTGGCCGAGCTCAGCGTGGACCAGATCCGCGCGCAGCTCAAGCTGGCCGTGGACCGCGTGATGACCGAAGGCTCGGTGTACGACCCCGAACTCGCCGCGCTGGCCATCAAGCAGGCCAGCGGCGACCTGGTGGAGGCCATCTTTCTGCTGCGCGCCTACCGCGCCACGCTGCCGCGCCTGGGCACCACGCTGCCCATCGACACCGGCCGCATGCAGCCCGAGCGCCGCATCAGCGCCACCTTCAAAGACCTGCCCGGTGGCCAGTTGCTCGGCCCCACCTACGACTACACCCAGCGCCTGCTCGACTTCGCCCTGCTGGCCGAAGGCGGCGTGAACACGCCCCCCGCCGAGGGCCGCGCCGTGAGCGAGCCCGTGCCGCGCGTGGTGGACCTGCTCAATCACGAAGGCCTGATCGAGCGGCGCGAGCCGCCCCAGGGCGACCCCGCGCCCACCGACCTCACCCGCGAGCCCCTGCGCTTCCCGGCCAACCGCGCCACGCGCCTGCAAAACCTGGCGCGCGGCGACGAGGGCTTTCTGCTGGCCATGGCCTATTCCACCCAGCGCGGCTACGCGCACTCGCACCCCTTCGTGGGCGAGCTGCGCCTGGGCCAGGTGGAGGTGGTGGTGGAGCCCGAAGAACTGGGCTTTGCCGTGTCGATCGGCGACATCGAAATCACCGAGTGCGAAATGGTCAACCAGTTCGCCGGCAGCAAGACCGAGCCGCCCGCCTTCACCCGTGGCTACGGCCTGGCCTTCGGCCACTGCGAGCGCAAGGCCATGGCCATGAGCCTGGTGGACCGCGCCCTGCGCGCCGACGAGCTGGACGAGGCCGTGGTCTCGCCCGCCCAAGACCCCGAGTTCGTGCTCTCGCACAGCGACAGCCTGGAGGCCTCGGGCTTCGTGCAGCACTTGAAGCTGCCGCACTACGTGGACTTTCAGGCCGAGCTGGCGCTGGTGCGCCAGATGCGCGCCGAGGCCCTGGCCCAACCCCGCCTTGACGAGGACACCCCCGCATGAACGCCCGCACCGACGACGACCTGCTGCAGCCTTCTGAGGCCACGGCCGGCGTGAACTTCGCCTACCTGGACGAGCGCACCAAGCGCATGATCCGCCGCGCCATCCTCAAGGCCGTGGCCATTCCCGGGCACCAGGTGCCCTTCGGCTCGCGCGAGATGCCGCTGCCCTACGGCTGGGGCACAGGCGGCATTCAGGTGACGGCCGCCATCCTGGGCCGCGACGACACGCTCAAGGTGATCGACCAGGGCTCGGACGACACCGTCAACGCGGTGAACATTCGCCGCTTCTTCCAGCGCACCGCCGGCGTGGCCACCACCACCCGCACGCCCGAGGCCAGCGTGATCCAGACGCGCCACCGCATTCCCGAGACGCCGCTGCGCGAGGGGCAGGTGATCGTCTACCAGGTGCCCGTGCCCGAGCCCATGCAGCGCCTGGAGCCGCGCGAAACCGAGACCCGCACCCTGCACGCGCTGGCCGAGTACGGGCTGATGCACGTGAAGCTGTACGAAGACATCGCGCGCCACGGCCACATCGCCACCACCTACGACTACCCCGTCATGGTGAACGGCCGCTACCTGATGGCGCCGTCGCCCATCCCCAAGTTCGACAACCCCAAGATGCACATGAACCCGGCGCTGCAGCTCTTCGGCGCCGGGCGCGAGAAGCGCATCTACGCCGTGCCGCCCTACACCACGGTGGAGAGCCTGGCCTTCGACGACCACCCCTTCGAGGTGCAGCGCTGGGACACGCCCTGCGCGCTGTGCGGCGCCACCGACACCTTCCTGGACGAGGTCATCACCGACGACAAAGGCGGGCGCCTGCACGTGTGCTCCGACTCGGACCACTGCCAGGAACGCCAGGCCGCCGGCCACACCGGAGCGGGCGCATGACGGTCACCATCCGCGAGGCCCGCGACGCCGACCTGCCCGCCGTGCTGGCCCTCTACGCCCAGCCCGGCATGGACGACGGCGACGTGCTCACGCCCGACGAGGCGCGCGCCATCTGGCAGCAGTTCGCGCGCTACCCGAGCTACCGCTTGTTTGTCGCGGAAGACACCGGTGGCGAGATCGTGGCCACCTACGCGCTGCTGGTCATGCACAACCTGGCGCACCGCGGCACGCCCTCGGCCATTGCCGAAGACGTGGTGGTGAGCCCCACCCAACAAGGCCGTGGCATTGGCCGCGCCCTCATGGCCCACGCGCTGGCGCAGGCCCGCGAAGCCGGCTGCTACAAGCTCGCGCTGTCGTCCAACGCCAAGCGCGAAAGCGCTCATGCCTTCTACCGCTCGCTGGGCTTCCAGCAGCACGGCCTGAGCTTTCTCATCGAGACCTCCCAGGAGTTGTCATGACGACCCTTCCCCCCGTGGCGGCCACGCTGCCGCTGCTGCGCGTGCGCCAGGTGGCCCAGCGCTACGGCCAGCGCCTGGTGCTGCAAGACGCCTCTTTTGATTTGTGGCCCGGCGAGGTGCTGGCCGTGGTGGGCGAATCGGGCTCGGGCAAGAGCACGCTGCTCAATGCCCTGGCCGCCCGGGCCCGCCCGGCCGATGGCTGCGTGGAATTCCTCGGCCGCGACGGCGTGCTGCGCGACGTGCACGGCATGAGCGAGGCCCAGCAGCGCCTGCTGGCCCGCACCGACTGGGGCTTTGTGCACCAGAACCCGGCCGATGGCCTGCGCATGGACGTGTCGGCCGGTGCCAACGTGGGCGAGCGCCTCATGGGCCTGGGCGAGCGCCACTACGGCCGCCTGCGCGCCACCGCCGCCGAGTGGCTGGCGCGCGTGGAGATCGACCCCGCCCGCATCGACGACACGCCGCGCACCTTCTCGGGCGGCATGCGCCAGCGCCTGCAGATCGCGCGCAACCTCGTCACCCACCCGCGCCTGGTCTTCATGGACGAGCCCACCTCGGGGCTGGACGTGTCGGTGCAGGCCCGCCTGCTTGACCTGCTGCGCGGGCTCACCCAGCAAATGCAATTGGCGGTGGTGATCGTCACGCACGACCTGGCCGTGGCCCGCCTGCTGGCCCACCGCATGGTGGTGATGCAGCGCGGCCGCATCGTGGAGACCGGCCTCACCGACCAGGTGCTCGACGACCCGCAGCACCCCTACACCCAGCTCCTCGTTTCTTCGGTACTCCAGCCATGACCGCCGCCATGACCGCACCCGTCATCGAACTCCAGGCCGTGAGCAAACGCTTCACGCTGCACCACCAGCACGGCGCCCAACTGCAGGTGCTGCAAGACGTCAACCTGCGCGTGGCCCCCGGCGAATGCGTGGTGCTCGACGGCCCCTCGGGCCAGGGCAAGAGCACGCTGCTCAAGCTCATCTACGCCAACTACCTCGCCAGCGGCGGGCGCATCCTGCTCACGCCGCCCGGTGGCGCCGCGCTGGACCTGGGCCAGGCCGAGCCCCGCGCGCTGGTGCAAATGCGCCGCGACACGGTGGGCTACGTGAGCCAGTTCCTGCGCGTGATTCCCCGCGTGAGCGCGCTCGACGTGGTGGCCGAGCCCCTGATGGACGCCGGCCACAGCCAGGAAGACGCCCGCGCCGAGGCCGCGCGCTGGCTGGCCCGCCTGCGCATTCCCGAGCACCTGTGGCCGCTGCCACCGGCCACCTTCTCGGGCGGTGAACAGCAGCGCGTGAACATCGCGCGCAACATGATTCGCCCGCGCCCCCTGCTGCTGCTGGACGAGCCCACCGCCTCGCTGGACGCGGCCAACACCGCCACCGTGATCGAGCTCATTCGCGAGGCCGTGGCCCGTGGCGCGGCCGTGATCGGCATCTTTCACGACCGCGCCGTGGGCGACGCGGTCGCCACCCGTCGCGTGGACATGAGCGCTTTCCGGAGGGCCGCATGAGCATTTCCCAGGTTTTCACCAACGCCCGCCTGGTGCTGCCCGATGAGGTGGTGCCCGGCAGCCTGCACGCCGTGGCCGGCCTGATCGCCGCCATCGACAGCCCCACCCACCTGGCCGCCGCCCACGACTGCGAGGGCGACTGGCTCATGCCCGGCTTCGTGGAGATGCACACCGACAACTTCGAGCGCCACCTCATGCCCCGGCCCAAGGTGCAGTGGGCCGAGCTGCCCGCCCTGGTGGCGCACGACGCCGAGGTGACCGCCGCCGGCATCACCACCGTGTTCGACGCGCTGGGCGTGGGCGACGCCGACCCCGACAGCCTGCGCGGCAGCACCTGGGACGGCGTGGTGCGCACCATCGACCACGCCGACTCGGCCGGCCTGCTGCGCGCCGACCACCGCCTGCACGTGCGCTGCGAGCTGCCCGCGCCCAACACCATCGACCTGTTCGCGCCCTTCCGTGGCCACGACCGCCTGGGCCTGATCTCGCTGATGGACCACACCCCCGGCCAGCGCCAGTGGGAAGACATTTCGCAGGCGCGCACCTACTACACCGGCAAGAAGGGCTGGAGCCTGGACAAGTTCGAGCGCCAGGTGGCCCTGTCGGCCGAGCTGCAGGCGCGCTACGCCGAGCCGCACCGCGCCTACTTCGTTGAGCACTGCCGCGAGCACGGCATTGCCCTGGCCAGCCACGACGACACCACCGTGGACCACGTGGCCCAGGCCCACGCCGAAGGCGCCAGCATGTGCGAATTCCCCACCACCGTGGCGGCGGCCAGCGCCGCGCACGAGCGCGGGCTGCTCACCGTGATGGGCGGGCCCAACGTGGTGCGCGGCGGCTCGCATTCCGGCAACGTGGCGGCGGCCGAATTGGCCCGCCTGGGCCTGCTGGACATCTTGTCCAGCGACTACGTGCCCGGCAGCCTGCTGGGCGCGGCCCTGCGCCTGGTGCGCGACGGGCTGGCCACGCTGCCGCAGGCCATCAACATGGTCTCGCTCAACCCGGCGCGCGCCACCGGCCTGCTCGACCGGGGCGCGCTGATCCCCGGCCTGCGGGCCGACCTGATTCAGGTGCGCGAGGTGACCCTGGCCGACGGCAGCGTGCACGGCGTGGTGCGCGGCGTGTGGCGCCAGGGCCGGCGCGTGATCTGAAGCCTGCGTGCCGAGGCCTGACACCCAAATTTCCCAGGACCGTCAAGAAGTTGTCACGCCGCGCCCGGAGACTGCTTGTCTAGACAGATTTCAGCGAGCCCACCATGACCCTGAGCATCCGACACCTCGACAAGCACTTCGCCAACGGCAAGCACGCGCTGCGCGACATCCACCTGGAGATCGGCCAGGGCGAGATGGTGGCCCTCATCGGCGCCTCTGGCTCGGGCAAGTCCACCCTGCTGCGCCACATCGCCGGCCTAATGCCGGCCGACGCCGGCAGCGCCTCGGTGATCGAGGTGAACGGCCGCATCGTCCAGCAGGGCGGGCAGATCCAGCGCGACGTGCGCCGCACCCGCGCCGACATTGGCTTTGTGTTCCAGCAGTTCAACCTGGTGGACCGGCTGCCGGTGCTGGTGAACGTGCTGGTGGGCCGCCTGCACCGCATGCCGCTGTGGCGCGGCCTGCTGCGCCGCTTCAACGCCAGCGAGCGCGCCGCCGCGCTGGACGCGCTGGACCGCGTGGGCATTGCCGAGTGCCACGCCCAGCGCGCGTCCACCCTCTCAGGCGGTCAGCAGCAGCGCGCGGCCATTGCCCGCACCCTGGTGCAGGGCGCGCGCGTGGTGCTGGCCGACGAGCCCATCGCCTCGCTTGACCCCGAGTCGTCGCGCAACGTCATGGACATCCTGGCCCGCATCTGCAAAGAAGACGGCTGCACCGTGGTGGTCTCGCTGCACCAAGTGGACATGGCCCGCCGCTACTGCCCGCGCACCGTGGCCCTGCACCAGGGCCGCGTGGTGTTTGACGGCCCGTCCAGCGAACTCACCCCCACCCTGCTGCGCGAGCTCTACGGCATGCAGGCCGACGAAATCCTCAATGGCAGCGAGAGCCTGCACGGCAACGTAACCCGCCTGCCCGAGCCGGCGCCCGTGTGGCAGCAGCCCGTGCCGCAAGCCGCCTGACCCGCACGCCGCCCCGACCCGAATTCCCCCATTCCGTTCTTCCAACAGGAGCCTTCCATGTACAAGCACGCCTTTGCCGCCCTGGCCGTGGGCTTTGCCTTCACCGTCGCCCATGCCCAAGAAATCAACTTCGGCATCATCTCCACCGAGTCCACCCAGAACCTCAAGGCCGACTGCCAGCCGCTGATCGAGGACATGGAGAAGCAGACCGGCCTGAAGGTCAAGGCCTTCTTCGCCCCCGACTACGCCGGCATCATCGAAGGCATGCGCTTCAACAAGGTGCAGATCGCCTGGCTGGGCAACAAGTCGGCCATGGAAGCGGTGGACCGCGCCAACGCCGAGGTGTTCGCCCAGATGGTCAACGCCGACGGCACCCAGGGCTACTACTCCCACCTGATCGTGCACAAGGACAGCCCGCTCAACACCCTGGACGACGTGCTCAAGAACGGCAAGTCGCTGGCCTTCGGCAACGGCGACCCCAACTCCACCAGCGGCTTCCTGGTGCCGGGCTTCTACGTGTTCGCGCAGAACAAGATCGACCCCAAGACCCACTTCAAGATCGTGCGCAACGCCAACCACGAGACCAACGCCATGGCCGTGGCCAACAAGCAGGTGGACGTGGCCACCAATAACAGCGAGAACCTGGACAAGTTCAAGCAGCGCCAGCCCGAGAAGTTCGGCGAGATCAAGGTGGTCTGGACCTCGCCGCTGATTCCGCTGGACCCGATGGTCATGCACAAGAACCTGCCCGAGGCCAGCAAGACCAAGATCAAGAACTTCTTCTACAACTACGCCAAGACCGACGCGCGTGAAAAAGAAGTGGTCTTCAAGATCTCCAAGCTCTCGGGCTTCAAGCCCTCCAGCAACGACCAGCTCAAGCCCATCCGCCAGCTTGACCTGTTCGGCAAGCGCAACAAGATCGAAGGCGACACCACCCTGTCCGATGCCGACAAGAAGACCCAGCTGGCCGCCATCGACCAGCAACTCGCCAACCTGAAGTAAGCCGGACAGCGCCCCATGACGACGATTGCCCACCCGAAATGGCAAGCCCTGGCCGAGAGCGCAGCCCCGCGCCGTGGCCTGGTCTGGTACCTCGCCTGGGGCGCGCTCATTGCCCTGCTGGCCGCGTCCTGGCGTGGCGCCGACATGCGCCCGCTGGACCTGCTGCGCGACGGCGGCAACATGGCCGCCTACGCCGCCGAGTTCTTCCCGCCCAACTTCTCGCAGTGGAAGCTGTACGTGAGCGAGATGGTCGTCACGCTGCAGATCGCGGTGTGGGGAACGGCGCTGGCGGTGATCACCGCCATTCCGCTGTCGCTGCTGGCGTCCAGCAACATCGTGCCCTGGTGGGTGAACCAGCCGGTGCGCCGCCTGCTCGATTCGTTCCGCGCCATCAACGAGATGGTGTTCGCCATGCTGTTCGTGGTGGCCGTGGGCCTGGGCCCGTTTGCCGGTGTGTTGGCGCTGTGGATCCACACCGCCGGCACCCTGGCCAAGCTGTTCTCCGAGGCGGTGGAGTCCATCGACCCGCAGCCGGTGGAAGGCATCCGCTCCACCGGGGCGGGCGCCCTGCACGAGATCGTCTATGGCGTGATCCCGCAGGTAATGCCGCTGTGGACGTCTTACACCCTCTACCGCTTCGAGGCCAACGTGCGCTCGGCCTCGGTGGTGGGCATGGTGGGCGCCGGTGGCATTGGCGTGGTGTTGTGGGAAATCATCCGCGGCTTCCAGTACGCCGAAACCTGCGCGGTGATGATCATCATCGTGCTCACCGTGAGCCTGATCGACATGGTCTCGGCCCGCATTCGCCAACTCGTGGTGTGAGGCCCGCATGAGCACGCAACTGACCCTGGACGACATCGCCAGCCTGCTGCAACGCCGTGGCGCCGCGCAGTACGGGCGCGAGGCCGTGAGCCAGCTTGACCACGCCCTGCAGTGCGCCCACCTGGCCGAGCAGGCCGGCGAGACCCCCGCCACGGTGGCGGCCGCCCTGCTGCACGACCTGGGCCACCTGCTGGCCGCCGAGCGCCAGCAAGCGCCAGAGCCCGACGACCGCCGCGACGACCTGCACCAGTACATCGCCCTGCCGTTCCTGCGCCCCTTGTTCGACGAGGCCGTGCTGGCCCCCATTCGCCTGCACGTGGACGCCAAGCGCTACCTCTGCCAGGCCGAGCCCGGCTACTTCGAGACGCTCTCGCCCGCCTCGGTGCACAGCCTGGCCCTGCAAGGCGGCCCGTTCAACGAGCAAGAGGCCCGGGCCTTCCTGCACCAGCCCTTTGCCGCCGAGGCCGTGCGCCTGCGCCGCTACGACGACTTGGCCAAGGTGGCCGGCCAGCCCACGCCCGAGCTGGGCCACTACCTGCCGGTGCTCGCCCAGGCCGCCCGCCAGGCCTGAGCATCGCGCTGGCCGGGGGCCTCTGAGGGCCCTGCCGGCCCTTTCCCTGAGCCCCTCTGCCGGCGCACAATCGGGCTCTCATGAGCCCCGCCTTCGAGACCCTCGTTGCCGTTTGCGAGCGCATGCGCCACCTCACCGGGACGCTGGAGCTCATCCGTGGCCAGTTGCTGGCCGAGGCCATGGGCGAGGTGCCCATGGACCAGGTACCAGCGGTGCGCCAGACCGCGCGTGGGCTGTACCTGCACGCCGTGGGCCTGCGCCAGCGCACGGCGGGCGACCTGTCGGCCACCGTGCGCGCGCTGGCCGAAGAGATCGACCCGGTGCAGGCCGAGGCCGAAGGCGCCGAGCTGTTGGCGGTGTGCCGTGACCTGGCCGTCACGCTGCGCGCGGTGGACACGGCGCTGGCCGAGTTCAAGGGCCACATTGAGCATGGCGGCGCCTGAGCGGCAGCCGGCTCAGCTTCGCCAGGGCAGCGCCAGCAACTGGCCATCGGGCAGGTAGGCCCGCACGGGCGACTGCGCGAACACCCCCACGATCTCCAGCGGCACCGGTCCGGTGTTCACGATCTGGTGCGCCCGGTGGCCGGGCAAGGACAAGGTCTGCCCCGCACCGAAGGGGTGCACCTCGTCCCCGATGCGCAACTCGCCAGCACCCGCCTCGCACAACACGATCTCGTCGCAGTCGTGGTGGTGGGGCGGGGTGCCGCTGCCAGGGGCCAGGGTCTGGCGCCAGACGCTGAGCTGGCTCAGGCCCTCGGCCTGCCCGGCCCAGGTGGCGTGGGCGATGCCGGGAATGGGGGTGGGCTCGGGTTGGCCCTGGGGGTGAACATAGGGTGACATGGTGTGGCCTCCGACAGCGGGACGCGGCCCTCCGCGTCCACCGGGGCGCAGTGTCTGCCCGGCCTGGGGGCCGCACAAGACACGCCAATGTCGCTACATTGCCGACACTTGTTCGTCAATGAGGAGCGCGCCATGGCGGGTCTGCCTTCCCTGATCGCCTTTGCCGAGACGGCCCGGCGCGGCAGCTTCGCCGCCGCCGCGCGCGAGATGGGCAGCGCGCCGTCTACCCTGGCCAAGGCCGTGGCCCGGCTGGAAGCCGATCTGGGCGTGAAGCTCTTTCACCGCACCACGCGGCAGGTGCGCCTCACCGCCGATGGCGAGCGCCTGGCCCGCCGCTGCGAGCGCGTGCTGGCCGAATGGGAAGACCTGCGCACCGAAGCCGCTGGCACACGGGCCGCGCCCAGTGGCCTGCTGCGCGTGGACCTGCCGCTGGTCTATGGCCGCCAGGTGGTGATGCCGGTGCTGGCCGGCCTGGCCGGTCGCCACCCGGACCTGCGCCTGGACGTGCGCCTGCACGACACCTACACCGACCTGATCCAGCATGGCATTGACCTGGCGGTGCGGGTGGGCGAGCTGGGCGACTCGCGCCTGGTGGCGCGTCGCATTGACCGCCAGGCCATGTTGCTGGTGGCCAGCCCCGAGCACCTGCAGCGCCACGGCACGCCGCGCACGCTGGCGCAGTTGCAGCGGCAACCCGCGGTGGTGCACCGCCTGCCCAGCAGCGGGCGCTTGCGGCCCTGGGTGTTGTCCAGCCGGGGCCGGCGCGTGGAGATGGAGCCGGCGTCGCGCTGGCAGATCGACGATGGCGACGGCGTGGTGCAGGCCGCCTGCCTGGGCCTGGGGCTGGCGCAGTTGCCCGACTACATGGTGGCCGAGCCCCTGGCGCGGGGCCGGCTGGTGGAGGTGCTGCCTTCGTTTCGCCCCACGCCGCAGCCCATCAGCGTGGTGGTGCCGTCTGGCCGGCTGATGCCGCCCCGGGTGCGCGTGGCGCTGGACGCGCTGGTGGCCATGGGCCGCGAGCGGTCAAGCGCCTGAACGCTCAGGCCACCTCGGCGTGCAAGGCCCGCGCCAGGCGGATGAGCGCCAGGTCGGTGCCGGCCGGGCCCAGCAGCGAAATGCCCAGCACCTCGCCATGGGCGCCGCGCATGGGCAGGCTGACCTGCGGCAGGCCGGCATGCCCGGCGATGCAGGTGATGGCCATGGTGCGCTGGCGCACCGCGTCCACCGCGGCCGGGTCGGCATCGCGCCGTGGCGCCAGGCCGGCGGCCGAGGGCAGCACGGCCACGCCATCGCTGCCCAGCAGGGCGCGCACCCGCTGGCGCACCGCTTGCGAGGTGGCGCGGGCCTGGGCGGCCGCTTCGTCGCTGATGCGGCTGGCGGTCTCCCAGCGCGCGGCGATGGCCGGCGAGAAGGTGGGCTGCGCGGCGCGAATCCAGGCGCCGTGCAGGCGCCAGCCCTCGTGCCCGCCGGCCGTGGCGTAGGCCTGGCGCCAGTCGGCCAGGGTGGCGTCCTGGCACCAGGTGGCGGGCTCGGGCGCGGTGCCCAGGTGGCGGGCCAGGGCATCGCGCACGCGCAGCAAGGGCGCATCAAACACCGCATCGGCCAGCGACCAGGCGTCTTGCGGCACCAGCAGGCGCTGCGGTTCAAACGGCGTGTCGGGCAGCAGCACGCGGCCCACGCGCTCGAAGGTGTCGGGGTCGTGCGCCAGCCAGGTGGGTGTGTCAAAGCGCGGGTGCAGCGGCACCAGGCCCTCGCTGGGCAAGAGGCCGTGCGTGGTGCGCAGGCCCCAGATGCCGGCGTAGCTGGCCGGCACGCGGGTGGAGCCGCCGGTGTCGGTGCCCAGGGCGAAGTCCACCAGGCGCGCGGCCACCGCGGCACACGAGCCGCTGGACGAGCCGCCCGGCACGCACTCGGGCGCGGCGCTGTTGATGGGCGTGCCGTAGTGAATGTTGTCGCCCTGCAGGCTGTAGGCCAGCTCGTCGGTGATGACCTTGCCCATCAGGTCGGCGCCGGCGTCCAGCAGGGTCTGCACCATGGGGCTGTGGCGCGTGGCGGCCGGGTGCGTGGCCAGCCACGTGGGGTTGCCCGCGCCGGTGCGGTGGCCGGCCACGTCGAACACGTCTTTGGCGGCAAAGCGCAGGCCGCTCAAGGGGCCGCCGGCTTGGCCGGCGATGGCGAAGCGACCATGGGGCACCCAGGCGTGCACGGTGTCGTCGATGTCGAAGCTCAAGGGGCGGGCGGGGGGCATGGCGTGCGTCCAAATGAAACCAGTGATGGCCAAGGCGTCAGCAAGTGACGTGCCAGTTGTGCCGCAGCCCATGGGCGCGGGCATCGGGGTTTCACCTGCCTTTGCCTCGTGGTCGGGCAGGGGGCGGTAACGGGGTGTGAAAGTGGTGTGTGAAAAGCCACCAAACGGCCTGTTTTTGCCGATGGGCGGCGCGCGTTGGCGCGCGCGTGCGTCGCGCTGTGTGCCCCCGGGGGGTATCCTCGGGCTTCTTCCTTTTCCCTGACCCGTTTCTCTATCGTTCCCCCATGCAAGCGCCCGAAGGCAGCGGTGGCAAGGCCTACCGCATCCTGATCATCGACGACGAACCGAGCACGATTCATGTGCTTGCGCGAACCCTTCTGGACGTGGCCACCTTGCGCTTTGCCGTGAGGGGTGAAGATGCCCTGCGCATTTTGAAAGAAGGGCCACAAGACCTGGTGCTCACCGACGCCGACATGCCCGACGTGTCGGGCTTCGAGATCGTGCAGGCCATGCGGCAGGACCCCCGCCACCAGACCGTTCCCATCGTGATGGTCAGCTCGCACAGCGCCCCTGAGTTGCGCCGCCACGCGCTGGACCTGGGGGTGAGCGAATTCCTGACCAAGCCCGTTGACCGTGAGGTGCTGCGCCGCCGTGTGCTCGACCTGCTGGTGTCGGGGGCGCGGGTGCCCCAGCGCGCAGTTGAGCGGGAGGCGCAGGACACGCAACTCATGGGCGATGACAGCGACGCGGCCCTCACCACGCGGCCATCGCTGCTGTCCAACGAGATCGTTTTCCCCAACACGCTGGTGCCCCAGGACGCCCAGCCCACCCAGGCGCCCGAGCCGGCGCCGGAGCCCGCCGACATCGCCAGCGGCCCGCTGGCCATCACCTCGTCCTTGCTGGACGACATTGCCGCCGTGCTGGAGGTGGTCGAGCGCTTGCGCGAAGACGCCAAGCGCCCCGACGAGACGCGTCTGGTGGGCGGGCTGGCCGCCATCGAGCAACTGTGCAGCGACATGACCGGACGCGTCATCACCCTGACCGAGTACATGGGACCAGGGGGTGGGCATTGAGCGCCGACGAAGCGGCGCCTGCGCCCCGGGCTCACATCTGGTACGTGGACGACGACGAGGCCATCGTCTTCCTGGTGCGCCGGCGCCTGCAGCGCATGGGCTTTGCCGTGGTGGGGCACACCAACGCGCGCGAGGCACTGGCGGCCTTGCAAGACCCCGCCGTGGTGGTGGACCTGGTGGTCACCGATCAGAACATGCCGGTGATGAGCGGCGTGGACTTCGCCGCTGCCGTGAAGGCCTTGCGCCCCGCGCTGCGCGTGGCGCTGTCGTCGGGCGTGGTGGACGACACCCTGCGCCAGCGCGCCCGGGCCGTGGGCGTGGACGCGCTCATCGACAAGGGCGTGGAGGTGGAGGTGCTGTTCGACACCATCGCCGAGCTGGCCACCCCTGGCCCTTCGGTCAACGGCGGGCCGGGCTGAGCGGGCGGGGCGTGCTGCGCCCGCGCTTGGTGTCAGACGGCCCGGCGCCGCTGGCGTCGCAGGCGCGGCGGTAGGCCTCCAGGGTGTGCTGGGCCCGGCCCAGCACACTGTCGGGCGGGAAGCGGCCGTGGGCCAGTTCGCCAAATGGCGTGCCAGTGAGCAGCGCCATGCCCTCGCTGGCCCATCCCACCGCGTGAATGTGAAAGCGCCCCTCGGCCACCGCCTGCACCACGCGCGGGGCCAGCATCAGGTGGCGCACGTTGCGCCGGGGCATCAGCACGCCCTGCTGGCCGTCCAGGCCCAGCATGGCGCAGGTGTCGAAATAGCCCTCGATCTTCTCGTTGATGCCGCCCACCGGCAGCACCTCGCCGTGCTGGTTGATGGCGCCGGTGACGGCTAGGCCTTGGCGCAGCGGCAGGTTGGCCAGGCTGGAGAGCAGGGCGTAGAACTCGGCGCACGAGGCCGAGTCGCCTTCCACGCCGTGGTATTCCTGCTCGAACACCACCGCCGCGCTCAGCGCCAGCGGCGCGATGTGGGCGAACAGCGCCGAGAGGTGGCTGTGCAGGATCATCACGCCTTTGTCGTGAATGGGGCCTGAGAGCTGCACCTCGCGCTCGATGTTGAGCAGGCCTTCGTCGCCCGCGTGGGTGCGCGCGGTGACGCGCACCGGAAAGCCGAAGGCGTGATCGCCCAGGTCCACCACCGACAGGCCGTTCACCTGGCCCACGCGCTCGCCCTCAATGGCCAACAGGCGCTCGCCGTCCTTGAGCGACTCCATCAGCAACTGCTGCGGGTGGTTGTGGCGCTCGGTGCGCGCGCGCTGCGCCTCTTGCACATCGTCGGCGGTGGTCAGCGCCGCCCCCCGGCGCGCGGCCAACGTGCCGCTTTCGATCACCAGCGTCTCGGCGTGGGCGAACAGGGCGCTCTGGCGGGTCTGGTCGGCGGCCTCGCGGTGCATGGCCTCGATCACCACCGCCACCGCCGAGGCGTCAAAGTGCGGCAGGCCCAGGCGCGCGCAGGTGTGCGCCACGAACACCGCGCTGGCGCGGCGCGCCTCGGGCGTGCCGTCGAAGCGCTCGGCGAAATCCACCTTGCAGCGAAAGCGCCGGGCGAATTCCGGGTCGGCCTCTTGCACCAGGTAGTAGTCGTCGGCCGAGGCCACCAGCACGATCTTCACGTCCACGTCCACCGGCTCGGGCTCCAGCGACACGGCGGCCACCGGCGCGTAGAGCATGCCCGGCTCTTCGATCTGCACCCGCCCGCTGCGCAGAAAGCGGCGCAGCCGCTCCCACACCGGTTCGTCGGCCAGCAGGTCGCGCAACTGCAGCATCAGAAAGCCGCCGTGCGCGCGCAGCAGGCTGCCGGCGCGGATGCGCGAGAAGTCGGTGGCCAGCACGCCATCGGCCGACTCGTACTCAATGCTGCCGAACAGCGCGCGAAACACCGGGTTGTCTTCCATGATCACCGGCGCGCCCTCGCGCCCGTGGTTGTCCACCACCAGGTTCACCTGCAGCCGCGCCAGCAGCTCGGCCAGGGCGGCCAGGCGCTCGGCCGTGTCTTCGATGTCGCCGTTGCCGTCCTGGAACAGGGCCAGGTTGTCCAGCAGGTCGCGCTGCACCGAATCGAGGTAGCGGCCCAGCTTCACGCTGTCTTTGATGTTCTTGCGCATCTCGGCGCGAATGGCCTGCAGCTCGTGCTCCAGCAGCGGCTTGATGGTCTGCCGGTGCAGGGCCACCAGGCGCTCGCCCTGCTCGCGCTCCAGGCCGCGCAGGCGCTCCAGAAAGCGGCTGATTTCGTTGCGCAGCTCGGCCTCGCCTTGGTCCAGCGCGCTGCGCTGTTCGCGGCTCAGACCCAGGGCCTTGCCTGCCGTCATGGGCTGGCCGGCCTCGTCGCGCTGGGTGAAGACGATGCGGCCCTGCTCGCGCAGCAGGGCAAAGTTGCGCGCCTCGGCAAAGGCGCTCAAGGCTTCATAGGCCTCGTCTTCCTGCGCCTTGAAGCCCAGCAGCAGCCGGTCGCGCTCGGCTTGCACGTCTTGTGCCACCAGGCGGCGCGGAATGTCGGCCTGCAGCCGCCGGGCCAGCTCGGTCATCAGCCGGCGCAGCAGGCGGCCTTCGCCCGCGGGCAGGCGCAGGGCGATCGGGTGCTCGGGCGCGTCCACGTTGAACAGGTAGCACAGGTCGGGCGGGGTGGGTCGCTTGCCCGCCTCGTCTTGCATCATCTGCTGCAGCAGCGAGCGCCGCCCGCTGCCCACCTCGCCCAGCACGAACAGGTGGTAGTCGGGCTGGTCCATTTGCAAACCAAAGCGGGCCGCAGCCTCGGCGCGGGCCTGCCCGATCCAGGGCAAGGGGTCGTTCACCAGCTCGCGGGTGTCGGCCAGGCCCAGGCGCTCGGGGTCAATCGTCAGCCGCAGTTCGGCGGGGCTCAGGGTGTGCAAGGTCATGGCGCGAGCTTAGTCCCGGGGCGCGGACGGCGGCACAGGTGCGTGCGATTGTTTCTTTTGGCGGGATAAATTGTCTGCAATTGAGTGGTTTATGGGACTTCCTCGGGTCGCTAGAGTCACCTCATGCCCTCGGCGCCCCGCGCCGCCCCCCGATCTCAGGAGTCACCATGAACCGTTTGCCCAGCCTTTTTGTGTCCCACGGCGCCCCCACGTTTGCGCTGGAACCCGGGCGTGCCGGCGCTTTGTTGCGCGAGCTCGGCCCGCTGCTGCCGCGCCCCCGGGCGGTGCTGGTGGTCTCGCCCCACTGGGGCTCGTACCAGCCCCTGGTGGGCACCAGCGCGCAGCCCGCCACGGTGCACGATTTCGGCGGCTTCCCCGCGCCCCTGTACCGCCTGCAATACCCCGCGCCCGGCCACCCCGCGCTGGCCCAGCGCACGGTGGACCTGCTGCGCGCCGCCGGCTGGGACGCCCGCGCCCACCCCGAGCGTGGGCTGGACCACGGCGCCTGGGTGCCGCTCATGCACCTCTACCCCGAGGCTGACTTGCCGGTGTTCCAGGTCTCGCTGCCCGTGAGCCTGGACGGCCCCGGTGCCTACGCCTACGGCCAGGCCCTGGCGCCCCTGCGCGACGAGGGCGTGCTGATCGTGGGCTCGGGCAGCCTCACGCACAACCTCTACGAGTTTCGGCAGGCCGGCGTGCCGCAAGCGGCCTACGCCCGCGAGTTCAGCCAGTGGGTGCGCGAGGCGGTGCTGGCGGGCGACACGCAGCGCCTGATCGACACCCTCGCCCTGGCCCCGCACGCTGAGCGCGCCCACCCTACCACCGAGCACTTCCTGCCGCTGCTGGTGGCCTTGGGCGCGGCCGGTGGCAGCCTGCCGGCCACCGTGCTGGACGGCGGCATCGAGCACGGCGTGCTGTCAATGGAGTCGTATGTGTTGGGTGCCACCGTGGCACTGCCACAGGCCGAGGAAGCGCTGAGCGCCTGAGGCCAGCGCTGCAGCGCGGAACCGCCGCCTGACACCCACCGGTGAGCACCATGGCCAGTGGCCTGGCCATGGGTCAGCGCCCGCGCGGCGCGCATCACCGGTCATCAGCGCCATGGACAACCTCAACGACAACGCCTCGCCCCTGCTATTCCGCCCCGCCCCCGCGCCTGTTCCCGCGCCTGTTCCCGCGCCTGTTCCCGACGCCACCGCCGAAGCCTCGGCGCCCCCGCTTCCTGCTGACGAGCCGTCCCCCGAGCCCAGTGCCCCACCTGAGCCGCCTGAGCCGCCTGAGCCGCCAGCGCCACCTGCGCCACCGCCTCCGCCGCCTCCGCCGCCTCCACCACCAGCCCTGCCCTTGCCCGAGGTGCAAAGCGCCCTGCAGGCCTGGGCCGCGCAAGCGCCCATGGCCCTGGCTTTGCGCACGCCAGAGGCACAGTCCACATTGGGCCAAGCCCACGCGGACCTTTGCGAGGCGCTGGTGAAAGGCCTCATGGAGCAGGCCGCGGCGACGGCCGGCCAGTGGAACCTGTCCCCCCTGACCGAGCGCCTGCTGGGCCTGAGCGAGCCGGCCCTGGCGGCTTTGCAGGCCGCGCTGGCGCAGCCGCCCCTGGCGGCCTGGCCGGTGTTGGCCCCCGACGAACGCCTGGCCCCTGAGCGCGCGGCCTGGCAACGCTGCCTGGACCTGGCGCGCGAACTGCTGCAACCATCGGCGCCCAGGCGATGGGTGAGCGACGCCATCGTCTGGGCCGAAGACAGCTTGCTTCAGGCCCTGGTGTCGGCCTTTTGGCGAGGCGAGGCGGCGGTGCTGCTGCCCATTCCTTTGCCTGAGCATGCCCCCGTGCCCGAGGTCATGGACCTGGTGCGCCGCGTGTCCTTGCTGGTGGTGCGTTGGGCCCAGGTGCTTGACCGGCCGCCTGCGCTGAAGGCCGTTCGCGTGCATTGGGCCCTGACGCCCGAGCAAACGGCCAACCCAGTGTGGCCACGGCGCCTGGCCGATGTGGCCCGCCGGGTGGTCGCCGAGCGCCTGGCGCAGGTGTTGGACCGCCTGCCCGCCTTGCGCGAGGCGGCGCGCGCAGGCACCAAGCCAGGTGTGGACGACGGGTACGACCTGTTGTTTGACCGCTTGCAGCGCCTGGCGCAGGCGATCAAGGCCCTGGAGGGCGACGCGGCGTTGGGCGAGGGGGCGTTTGTGCTGGTGTTGTCGGACGCCCCCGCCTCGCCGCTGCTGGCCGACTTTCGTCGTCTGTGGGAAGAGGTGGGCGGCCAGTGGGGCGAAGGCCTGCCCGAGTCGCCCGCACCGGTTCGGATCGGCGTGTCCTGGCCCGAACCGGCGCCCGCGCCAGCCCAGGCCTGAACCACGCCAAGCGCCGGGCCGTTACCAGGTGCCCAGTTACCAGGTGCCCACGTTGGGCATGTCGCTCCAGGGGGCCTGCGGTGCCAGGGCCTCGCCTTTTTGCAGCAGCTCAACCGAGATCTGGTCGGGCGAGCGCACAAAGGCCATGCGGCCGTCGCGCGGTGGGCGCAGGATGGTGACGCCGTGGGCCTGCAGGCGCTCGCAGGCGGCGTAGATGTTGTCCACCTCGTAGGCCAGGTGGCCAAAGTTGCGGCCACCGGTGTAGGTCTCGGGGTCCCAGTTGTGGGTGAGTTCCACCTGGGCCTCGTGGTCGCCCGGGGCGGCCAGGAACACCAGCGTGAAGCGGCCCTGGGGGTAGTCGTTGCGGCGGATCACCTCCAGGCCCAGGGCGTCGCGGTAGAAGCGCAAAGAGGCGTCGATGTCGGTCACGCGGACCATGGTGTGCAGGTATTTCATGGCGGGGTCGGTCAAAAAAGAAGTGCCTCAATTGGACCAGCAGCCCGCCACCCTGTGCCGGCGTGGGGCTGAAGCGCCAGCCCTGCTGCGTCAGGCGAGGTCGGGCGCGGCGGGCAGTTCCACCCGCACGCGCAAGCCGCCCAGGGACGAGTCTTCAAGCGTCAGCGTGCCTTCGTAGCGCCGCGCCAGGTCTTGCGCGATGGCCAGGCCCAGGCCGCTGCCGGGTTTGCGTTCGTCCAGCCGGCCGCCTCGGGCCAGGGCCTGTTCGCGCGCCTCGGGGGCGATGCCGGGGCCGTCGTCGTCCACGCACAGCGCCAGGCGGTCGTTGGGCAGGCGCTGCCCGGTCAGGGCCACGGCGCTTGTCGCCCACTGGCAGGCGTTGTCCAGCAGGTTGCCCAGCAGTTCTTGCAGATCGGGTTCTTCGCCCGCGAACACCAGCGGCTCGCGCGGCCAGTGCGCCCCCAGGTCAAGGTGGCGCTGCGCGTGCACCTTGTCCATCACCCGCAGCAGGGAGTTGCCGGTGGGCGCTACCTCGGTGCGCAGGCCGCGCCGCTGGCCGGCCGCCGAGGCGCGGGCCTGGGCGAGTTGCCAGTCCACGTGGCGCCGGGCCAGGGCCACCTGCTCGCGCACGTGGGTGCGCCAGTCGGCGGGGGGCTCGGCCTGGGTGGCGAGCTGGTCCAGCACGGCCAGCGGGGTTTTGAGGGCGTGGGCCAGGTTGCCGGCCTGGGTGCGCGCGCGGCTGAGGTGGTCTTCCTGCCGCGCCAGCACGCGGTTGAAGTCGTCCACCAGGGGTTGCACCTCGGCCGGCAGGCCCGAGGGCAGGCGGTGCGCGCGGCCCTCGCGCAGGGCGGCGAGGGCCGCGCGCAGGTCGCGCAGCGGGCGCAGGCCCACGGCCACCTGGGCCCAGGCGGCCAGGCCCAGCAAGACCAGCAGCATGGCCAGCGAGAGCACCAACTGGCCGCGAAAGCGGGCCACGGCGGCGTCGGTCTCGGTCAGGTCGGCGGCCACGCTCAGGCGCCAGGCGCTGTCGGCCGGGCCCACGCGCACGGTGCGCTCCAGCACGCGCAGTTCGCCGCCCTGCGGGCCGGGCAGGGTGTGGCGGTGCACTTCGCCCTGGGCCGGTTCGTCGTCTGGCAGGGCCAGGGTGTCTTCCCACAGCGAGCGCGAGCGCAGCACGCCCAGCGCCGCGGCGGGCGTCTGCCGGTCCACTTGCCAGTACAAGCCGCCATAGGGCTGCTGCCAGCGCGGGTCGGCCAGGGCGGCGGCGTCCACGCGCGGCTGGTCGGCGGCGTCCACCACCAGGCGGGCGGTGAGCAGGTCAAGCTGGCGCAGCAGGTCGGCCTCGGTCTGGCGCATCACGTGTTCGCGAAACAGGCCTTGCAGCAACACGCCGGCCAGGGTCAGCGCCACGGCCACGGCGGCCAGGGTGGCGGCCAGCAGGCGCCAGCGCAGCGAGGCCACGCGCCGCGTCATGGCGTGGGCACCAGGCGGTAGCCCAGGCCGCGCACGGTCTCGATCAGCTCGGCCGGCAGCTTGCGCCGCAGCCGGGCCACGAAGACCTCGATGGTGTTGGAGTCGCGGTCGTGGTCTTGGGCGTAGATGTGCTCGGTCAGCTCGCTGCGCGAGACCACCGCGCCGGGGCGGTGCATCAGGTAGGCCAGCACCTTGTACTCGTGGCTGGTGAGGTTCACCGGCTCGTCGCCCACCGTCACGCGGCCGCTGCGCGTGTCCAGCGACAGCGGGCCGCAGCGCAGCAAGGGCGAGGCCAGGCCGCTGGCGCGGCGAATGAGGGCGCGCAGCCGGGCCAGCAGTTCCTCGCCGTGAAAGGGCTTGGTGAGGTAGTCGTCGGCGCCGGCGTCGATGCCGGCCACCTTGTCGTGCCAGTGGTCGCGCGCGGTGAGGATGAGCACCGGCATGGCATGGCCTTCTTCGCGCCAGCGGCGCAGCACGCTCAGGCCGTCTAGCTGGGGCAGGCCCAGGTCCAGCACCACGGCGTCGAACGGTTCGGTCTGGCCCAGGTGCAGGGCGTCAAGGCCGTTGTCGACCTCGTCCACCGCGTAACCGGCGGCTTGCAGGGCCTGCGCGAGCTGGGCGCGCAGGGTGGGTTCGTCTTCGACCAGCAGGATGCGCATGGGGTGTCAGCGTCGGCGTTTGGGGCTCACCCACGCGGCGCCGGTGCGCGCGTCGCGCTCCAGTTCGACCACGCGGCCATCGGGCCTGAGCAGTTTGATTTCGTACACCCACTCGCCGTGCTCGCGGTCGAGTTCCACCTCCAGCACCTGGCCGGGTTGTTCGCGCTGCAGGCGCTCCAGCACGGTGTGCAGGGGCAGCACCTCGCCGGCCTTCAAGGCGTCACGGGCGCGGTCGTGGTCGTCGTCGGCGCGCGGCGCCACCGCTGGCAGCAGGGCCAGGCTGAGCGAAAGCAGAAGGGCGCGGCGGGCAGGCATGCGAAGGATTTTGCCGCGCCCGCGATGAACGCCACCTGAACGCGCGCTTCAGCTTCGGTACAGGCGCCGCGGCGCAGCATTCGGGCCATCGATTCCACCGCACCGCCACGCACCATGAAACCCACCCTCTTGTTGGCCCTGGCCTTGTTCGCCACCTTGCCCGCCCAGGCGGGTGACACCACCCCCGCCCAGCAGTTGCAGCACTGGAGCGCCCAGGCCGGCTCGCCGGGCGACGCGGCGCGCGGCCAGGCCTTCTTCACCAAGCGCCACGGGGGCGAGTGGTCTTGCGCCTCGTGCCACCAGGCCCCGCCCACCCGCGCCGGCCAGCACGCCAGCACCGGCAAGGCCATCGCCCCGCTGGCCCCGGCGGTGCAGCCCGACCGCCTGACCGATAGCGCCAAGGTGGAGAAGTGGTTCCGCCGCAACTGCAAAGACGTGCTCTCGCGCGAGTGCAGCGCCCAAGAAAAGGCCGACGTGCTGGCCTACCTGAACGCCCTCAAACCCTGAACCGAGAAACAAGACCATGAACGCCCGACACCTGCTGCCCCTGCTGGCCCTCATCGCTGCCCCGCTGTCCCACGCCGACAGCGACCGCCTCATGCCCGCCCGCGTGCCCGATGCCTACAAGGCCGAGTGCGCGGCCTGCCACACCGCCTACCCGCCCTCGCTGCTGCCCGCCGCGTCGTGGCAACGCATCATGGGCGGGCTGGAACACCACTACGGCACCGACGCCTCGCTGGACGCGGCCACGGTGAAGCAGCTCAACGGCTGGCTGCAGGCCCACGCGGCCCAGGGCGGCCGCCGGGGCGTGGCGCCGCCGAACGACCGCATCACCGAATCGGCCTGGTTTGTGCGCGAGCACCGTGGCATTGACCCGGCCGTGTGGAAGCTGACCAGCGTGAAGAGCGCGGCGCAGTGCGCGGCCTGCCACACCGGCGCCGACCAGGGCGACTTTGACGACGACCGCATTCGCATTCCGGCCGGCGTCACGCCCGCGCAGCGCCGCGCCTTTCTGGATTGAACCGGAGCCCCACCATGAACGCTTCCCTGCCCAACACCGCTCCTGGCAATACCTCCGCCACCACCACGCCCTCGCGCGGGCGCCGCGTGACCGACGCGCCCACCCGCGCGATGCACGCCCTGCTGGCCCTGAGCTTTGCCGGTGCCTGGCTCACGGCCGAATCGGAACACTGGCGCCTGGTGCACGTGACGCTGGGCTACACCGCCGGCGGCGTGCTGCTGGCGCGCGTGCTGTATGGCCTGTTTGGCCCGCGCCAGGCGCGGCTGCAGAACCTGGTGGGCAAGCTCAAGGCGCTGCCGGGCTGGCTGGCCGCCTTTCGCGGGCCGCTGCCGGCCGGCCACTGGCGCCAGGCGCAGAACCTGGCCATGGCGCTGGTGGTGGCAGTGTTGATGCTGGGCATGGTGCCGCTGGTGCTCAGCGGCTACGTGACCTACCAGGACTTCGGTGGCTGGACGGGTGAGGCCATGGAAGAGCTGCACGAGTTCTTTGGCAACGGCCTGCTGCTGGCGGTGTTTGCCCACCTGGGCTTGATCGTGGGCCTGAGCCTGCTGCGTGGCCAGAACCAGGCCGCGCCCATGCTCACCGGCCGCCTGCCCGGCAAAGGGCCTGACCTGGCCCGCCGCAACCACGGCTGGCTGGCCGCGCTCATCGTGACCGCCGTGCTGGCCTTCTGGGCCTGGCAGTGGCAGACGGCACCCAGCGCGTCCAACGCACTCTTGGGTGACGGTGCCCGCGCCACGCTGCTGGAGCGCGGCCAAGGCCACGGCGACGACGATTGACCGGGCTCAGCCCCGCGCGGCCTGCGCGCGCGCCACGCAGCGCGCGGCGGCCAGGTCCCACCCGGCCCAGCCGCAGCTCTTGAAGAACACCGGCCCCCGGGGCGCCACGCGCCCAGCCAGGGCATCGGCCAGGGTAGGCAGGGCGGCCACGTCGATGCCGGCCTGCAGCAAGTCGCCGGCCTCGTGGTCGGCGTCGCGCGTGTCCACCACCAGGGTGCCGCGCGCGGCCAGGTCGCGGCAAGCCTCGGGCGCCCACTCCACCATGCGCGGCGTGAAGGAGCCCACGGCGGCCACGAAGGCATCGTCTCGCGGCGTGGCGCGCAGGCACACCGCCTGGGCGGGCGTGGCGCTCACCACCAGCGGGCAGTCGGCCAGGGCGGCGTCGGGGTCGTCCACCCGCCGCGCTCGCAGGCCCAGCGCTTGCGCGTGTGCCACCAGGGCATCGGCGCTGGCGGCGCTGCGCGAGGCCACGCGCACCTCGTGCAGACGCTGTGCACCCAGGCCGGCGAGGTAAGCCTCCAGGTGCGACCGGCCCTGCACGCCCGCGCCCACGATCAGCAGCGGCCCTTCGGCCTGCGGGGCCAGGGTCTGCAAGGCCAGCAGCGACACGGCGGCGGTGCGCCGCGCGGTGACGGTGGGGCCGTCGACGATGGCGCGGCGCTGGCCGGTGGCGGCGTCAAAGACCACGATGTCGCCCTGAATGGTGGGCAGGCCGCGCGTGGTGTTGTCGGCCACGAAGGTGATGAGCTTGGTGATGGCCACGCGCGCGTCGGTGGCCGGCATCACGAACAGGCTGCCACCGCCCGGCAGGGGCTGCACCAGCCGGGGCGGCACGCGCACGCTCGGGTCGGCCAGCAAGGCGGCGATTTCCCGGGCCAGTGCCGGGTAGGGCAGGGCGGCGGCGGTGGCCTCGGGCGAGAGCAGGGGCGCGCTCATCCCACGTGAATCGCGTACACGCCCCAGGGGCAGGCGGCGTAGCGCTCGGGCAGGGGTTTGCTGGCCAGTTCGGGGAAGCGGTCGGGCTCGTACACCGCCCACAGCGGGCCCAGGCCGCCCAGGGCCATGGGCTGGCCGTCCAGGTGGGTGGCCACGATGAAGCCCAGGCGGCGCAGCTCGCCCAGCGACAGCTCAGCGTTGTAGCCGTCCACCGCGCGCATGCCCACGCGCAGGGTGTCGGCCGTGGGGGCGCCGGCGGCTTCCAGCACGCGGGTCAGCAGCGGGCCGCGCAGGGTGTGGCGCTGGCCGTCGTATTCCAGGGTGGGGCGAATCTCGGTGGCGGGCAGGGCCAGCACGTCGGCAAAGGTCAGGGTGCGCGCTTTGTCGAAGGCCACGCCGTGCTTGCCCATCATCTGGTCCACCACCTTGTCCAGCGGGCCACGGTTGGGCTTGCTCACCTGGCCGGTGACGGTCAGCAGCACGGGCGCTGGCGCGGCGGGCTTGGCCGCCTGGGCGTGGGGCAGGGCAGTGGCGAGGGGGGCGGCGCAGGCCATGGCCTGCAGGAATCGGCGTTTGTCCATGAAGGTCCTCCTGAAAATCGGTGGGCGCATAGTAGGGCAGCGGCATGGCCCCGTGCCGCGTAGGTTTTGCTGCAGTGCAGATTGCCAGCGTTTTTTTCTTGTTTCCAAAATGGGGACGCCCCCGGGGTATCCGGCGGGCACCACCACAAGGAAAGAGGAGACACATGAAAACCACCAAGCTGCTCGCAGCGCTGCTGCTGGCCGGGCTGGCCACGGCCGCGTCCGCCCAGGCCGGCAAGGACAACTTGTCCAACCTGAAACAGATGAAGGTCTCGGGCGTCGACCTGAACATCCCACCCGTGCCGCAAGAGGGGCGCAACGCCGACGCCATCAAGGCCAACCTGAAGAACGTGAAGCTGCCGCCGGGCTTCAAGATCGAGTTGTACGCGGTGGTGCCCGACGCGCGCCACATGGCCGTGGCGCCCAGCACCAACATGCTGTTCGTGGGCACGCGCAAGACCCGCGTCTGGGCCGTGACCGACCGCAACGGCGACGGCACGGCCGACGAGGTGAAGCCCTTTGCGCCCTCGCTGAACTTCAAGGTGCCCAACGGGGTTTGCTGGACCAAGGACGGCTTCCTGGTGGTGGTGGAACACAACCGCGTGCTCAACTTCCCGGCCGCCGAGTTCTTCTACGAAGGCCCCGATGTGGCGGTGATCGAGGTGGTGCCGCAAGGCGGCCTGATCCCGGTGGAGGAAGAGTCGTTCAACCACGGCGCTCGCGTGTGCCGCGTCACCGACGACGGCACGCTGTACGTCACCCTGGGCCAGCCCTACAACGTGCAGCCCGCCAACAAGGTGGAGATGTACGACAAGATCGGCATCGGCGGCATCGTGCGCATGAACGCGTTTGACGGCTCCAAGCGCGAGGTGTTCGCGCGCGGCGTGCGCAACTCGGTGGGCATGGACATCAACCCCAAGGACAAGACGGTGTGGTGGACCGACAACCAGACCGACGGCCTGGGCGATGAGGTGCCGCCGGGCGAGCTCAACCGCAGCACCAAGGCGGGCGAGCACTTTGGCTACCCCTACTGGAACGGCAAGTTCAAGGTGGCCGGGTCGGCCGCCGCGCCCGACCTGAAGGACATGAAAGAGCCGGCCAACGCCATCTTCCCGCAGGTGGAGTTCCCGGCCCACCAGGCCCAGCTCGGCATGACCTTCTACAACGGCAAGATGTTCCCGGCCAAGTACCAGGGCGGCATGTTCGTGGCCTCGCACGGTTCGTGGAACCGCACCAAGGCCACGGGCGCGCTGATCAACTTCGTGCCGCTCAACCCCGATGGCACCGCCGGCAAGTCCGAGGTGTTCGCCGAGGGCTGGCTGGACGCCAACGGCGTGTACAAGGGCCGCCCGGTGGACGTGGCGCCGATGAAGGACGGCTCCATCCTCATCTCCGACGACTACGTGGGCGCGATCTACCGGGTGACTTACTCGCCCAACTGATGGCTTGATGGCCTGATGGTCGTTCCGCCACCGGGGGGCGTGCGCTCCCCGGTGGGCCAGTGTCTGCCTTTTGAGAAAGCCCCTTCATGCGATTGCTCACGCTCCTGGCTGGCCTGTGCCTGGCCACTTCGTCGATGGCCGCCGATGTGGCCGCCGGCCGCGCCAAGGCCGCCACCTGCGCCGTCTGCCACGGCCCGCAAGGCCTGTCGATGCAGCCCAACGTGCCGCACCTGGCCGGGCAGCCCGAGATTTACCTGGCCGAGCAGTTGCGCCAATACCGCAGTGGCAAGCGCGCCCATGAGGTGATGGCCGTGATCGCCAAGCCGCTCACCGATGCCGAGATCGACAACCTCGCGGCGTGGTACGCCTCGATGCAGCTTCGCGTCGAGGCGCCCTGATGGCCTCCACCCCTCGCCCTCTCTGGGCCATGGCCTTGGCCGCCGCCACGGGATCGGCCCAGGCCCAAATTCCGGCAGAGCCCAACCGCGACGCGGCCCTCTCGCCCGTGGTCATCTCCGGCAGCCGCAGCCCGGCCGACCGCTTCACCGCCCCCGGTTCGGTGGACGTGGTGGACGGCAGCGAATTGCGCGACGGCCAATTGCAGATCAACCTGTCCGAAGGCCTGCGCCGCGTGCCGGGCCTGGTGATCCGCAACCGCGAGAACTACGCGCAAGACCTGCAGGTGTCCATGCGCGGATACGGCGCGCGTTCCACCTTTGGCGTGCGCGGCATTCGCCTGTTCGTGGACGGCATTCCCGCCAGCGCGCCCGATGGCTCGGGCCAGGCCGCCAACTTTCCCCTGGGCAGCGCCGACCGCGTGGAAGTGGTGCGCGGTCCGCTGGCCAACCTCTACGGTGCCTCCAGCGGTGGCGCCATCCTGCTCTACACACAAGACGGCGCGCGCCCGGCCGAGTGGCGCGTGGGCGCGGCCGCCGGGTCTGACGGGCTGTGGCGCCTGTCCACCCAGGCCATGGGCCAGACCGGCACGCCGCAGGCGCCGGGCTGGTCGTACACGCTCGACGTGGGCACCTTCGCCACCGATGGCATTCGCCCGCAGTCGGCGGCGCACCGCAGCACGGCCAATGCGCGCCTGTCGCGCGCGCTGGACGACGGGCGCGTGACCCTGGTGTTCAACCGCCAGACCGGCTTCGCGCAAGACCCACTGGGCCTCAGCCGCGCCCAGTTTGACGCCGACCCCTACCAGACCACGCCCGAGGCCACGCTCTACAACACGCGAAAGTCGGTGTCGCAGACGCAGGTGGGCCTGGCCTGGGACCACGCCCTGGGCCAGGGCCACCGGCTCGAACTCATGGGCTACGCCGGGCAGCGCCAGGTGTGGCAGTTCCAGGCCATTTCGGCCGGTGTGCAGGCCCCGCCGCGCAGCTCGGGTGCGGTGATCGACCTGGACCGCGCCTACTGGGGCTGGAACGCGCGCTGGCGCTGGTTGGGCGATTGGCAAGGCGGCCGGCTGGACCTGAGCGCCGGCCTCGCCGCCGACCGCCAGACCGACGAGCGCCGGGGGTACGAAAACTTCGTGGGCAGCACGCTGGGCGTGCTGGGCGCGCTGCGGCGCGACGAGACCAACCGCGCCACCTCGCTCGACCCCTACCTGCGCGCCGAGTGGGCCCGGCAAGACTGGACGCTCACCGGCGGCGTGCGCTGGGCGCGGGTCGATTTCACCTCCACCGACCGCTACATCGTGCCGCCCAACGGCGACGACAGCGGCGCGCGTTCTTACCGTGGCACCCTGCCGGTGGTGGGCGTGCGCCAGGCCATCACGCCGCAACTGCAATGGTTCGCCAGCCTGGGCCGGGGGCTGGAGACGCCCACGCTGAACGAAGCGGCCTACCGCCCCGGCGGCGTGGCGGGCCTGAACACCACGCTCAACGCGGCGCGCAGCACCAGCGCCGAACTGGGCCTGCGCGGGCGCGGGCGCGACGGCCTGTGGAGCGCCACCCTGTTCGACATTCGCACCCGCGACGAGATCGTGGTGCAGAACAACACCGGCGGGCGCTCCACCTTCCAGAACGCCGGGCGCACGCTGCGCCAGGGCCTGGAGCTGTCGGGCGAGGTGTCGCGCGGTGAGTGGGCACTGAGCGGCGCCTACACCTACATCCGCGCGCGCTACCGTGACCCCTTCCTCACCTGCACCACCTCGCGCTGCCCCGACACCGTGGCCCCCACCCTGATCGCCGCGGGCCGCAGCATGCCGGGCATTCCCCAGCAGCAGGTGTGGGCGCAACTCGCGTGGACGCCGGCCTGGGCCGCGCCCGTGGGCGGCGTGTTCACGCTGGATGCGCGCCACACCGGCCGCGTGTTCGTGAACGACAGCAACAGCGACGCCGCCGCCGGCCACACCCTGCTGGGCCTGGGGCTGCGCTTCGAGCAAGTGCGTGGCGACTGGACCTGGCGCGAGTTCCTGCGGGTGGAGAACCTGACCGACCGCCGCTATGCCGGCTCGGTGATCGTCAACGACGGCAACGGCCGCTTCTTCGAGCCTGGTGCAGGCCGGTCGGTGTTCGTGGGGCTGGAGCTCGCGCGCCGTTTCTGAGGGGGCCAAGCCCCTGTGCAGGCGATGGGCGGTCGATGCCAAGTGGCGAATGCCCGCAAGTGCGCGGCGCTGCCCGGTAGCATCACCCGGGCGCGTCGCGCGCGGCGCCCCCTATCCCACAGGACCTGACCATGACCTTGCGTTCAACTTCTGTTGTGAGCCCTGCCATCACCCGTCGCCGTTTCGGCGCCCTGGTGGCGGGGGCGGCGGTGCTGGGTGCACCGGCTCTTCGTGCCCAGGGCAACCGCCTGGTGCTCGGCCAGTCGGCGGCCTTCACCGGGCCGGCGGCGCAGCTCGGCATCCAGTTCCACGCGGGCGCCAAGCTCTGTTTTGACGCCCTCAACGCCCAGGGCGGCGTGGCGGGGCAGCGCATCGAGATCCGCCAGCTCGACGACGGTTACGAGCCCGAGCGCTGCGTGGAGAACACCCGCAAGCTGCTGGCCGACGACGTGTTCGCGCTGTTTGGCTACATCGGCACGCCCACCAGCAGATCCGCGCTGCCGCTGGCCACGCGCGACGGCGCGCCCTTCATCGCGCCCTTCACCGGTGCCATGGGCCTGCGCCAGCCCTTCAACAAGCTGGCCTTTCACCTGCGCGCTTCGTACAACGACGAAACCGCGCTCATCGTGCGCCAGCTCACCAACCTGGGCCTGAACAAGATCGCGGTCTTCTACCAGAACGACAGCTACGGCAAGGCCGGCCTGGACGGCGTCACCCTGGCCCTGGCCGCGCGCAACCTCAAGCCGGTGGCCACCGCCACGGTGGAGCGCAACTCGGTGGACGTGGCCCAGGCCGTGGCCAACATCAACGCCGCCCGGCCCGACGCGGTGGTGCAGATCAGCGCCTACAAGTCGTGCGCGGCCTACATCCGTGCGGCGCGGGCCGCCGGTTATGGCGGCACCTTCTACAACGTGTCCTTCGTGGGCACCCAGGCCCTGGCCGACGAGCTGGGCAAGGAAGGCGCCGGGGTGGTGGTGTCGCAGGTGGTGCCCACGCCCTACAGCGCCGCGCGGCCCATCGCCCGCGAGTTCCTGGACGCCATCGCCAAGGGCGGCAACCAGGTGCAGCCCAACTTCTCCAGCATGGAGGGCTACCTGGCTGCGCGCCTGTTCGCCGAGGGCCTGCGCCGCGCGGGTGGCCGCGCCACGCGCGAGGCGCTGATCGCCGGCCTGGAAGCCATCGGTGACCACTCCATCGGCGGCTTCGCCGTCTCGCTGGGGGCCAATGACCACGTGGCGTCCAGTTTTGTGGAGCTGTCCATGCTCACCGGCGACGGCCGGGTGCGCACCTGATGCCCGACGCCGTGTTGCCGCACGCCCGGCCAGTGCCGCTGGACAAGGCCTACCGGCTCATCAATCACGGCCCCACGGTGCTGGTGTCGGCCAGCCACGGCGGCCAGGTGAACGCCATGGCCGCGGCCTGGGCCTGCGCGCTCGATTTTTCGCCGCCCAAGGTCACGGTGGTGCTCGACAAGTCCACCCGCACCCGCGAGCTGGTGGAGGCCAGCGGCGTGTTCGTGCTCAGCCTGCCCACCGTGGCCCAGGCCCAACTCACCGTGGCCCTGGGCACCGACAGCGCCAAGCAGGTGCCCGACAAGCTGGCCCGCCTTGGTGTGCAGACCGTGCCGGCCCCCGGCAGTGGCGCACCCCTGGTGCCCGGCTGCGTGGCCTGGCTGGTGTGCCGCGTGGTGCCCGAGCCACACAACCAGCAGGCCTACGACCTGTTCATTGGCGAGGTCACCGACGCCTGGGCCGACGAGCGCGTTTTTCACGACGGCCGCTGGTTTTTTGACCAGGCGCCGGACGATTTGCGCACCTTGCACCACGTTGCTGGTGGCCAATTCTTCGCGATCGGGCGGGCAGTCAACGGTTTGCCTGCCGACTGAGGTATCTTCGATACCCCTCCTCCTATCGTCGGTACCCCATGTCCCCCCAGAACGCCCTCATTCGAGTGGCCATCGTCGAAGACGATCCGCGCACCCGTGACGCCCTGGCCAAGGCCATTCACCAGGCCCCTGACATGACCTTGCTCTGGACAGAGCACACCTGTCAGGCAGCCCTGGCGGCGCTGTCGCGCCCGGCGGCCGATGTGCTGGTGGTGGACCTCGGGCTGCCCGATGGTTCGGGTATCGATGTGATTCGCTCGGCGCACCAACGCTGGCCCTCGTGCCACGTGATGGTCAGCACCATTTTTGGCGACGAGTACCACGTGCTGCAGTCCATCGAGGCGGGTGCGCATGGCTACCTGCTCAAGGACAGCCCGGCCGAGGCCATGGCCGACGAGATTCGCCTGCTGCACGCGGGTGGCAGCCCGGTGAGCCCCATGATCGCGCGCCTCATTCTCAGCCGCTTGCGCGCCGACAGCGCGAGCAGCGCTGAGCCCGTGAGCCCGCGCCCGTCCGCGCGCACCGGCGTCACCATGTCGCCGCGCGAGACCGAGGTGCTGGAGCTCATCACCAAGGGCTTCACCTACGAAGAGATCGCCCAGCGCATGGGCGTGACGCGCCACACCGTGCAGACCTTTGTGCGGCGCATCTACGCCAAGCTGGAGGTGGGCTCCAAGATCGAGGCCATCAACGCCGCGCGCGAGCAGGGCCTGCTGCGCGCCTGAGCGGAGCGCGGTGTGTCCGTCCTGCGCCGTCTGGGGGCCCCCATTGCCTGGCGCTGGCCGTTGGGCCGTTGGCTGTGGCTGGCGGCGCTCACGCTGGTGCTGGGCGTCAGCGGCCCGGTGCAGGCCGAGCACCGCGTGGTGCACTTCGAGCAGGCCGAGATGATCGAGGTGCTCGACGGTGACGTGGACGCCTCGCCCCCCATCCGAATCGACGGCGACTTTCATGCCCAGGATTGGCAGCCGGCGTCGCTGCCGTACCAGGCCCCGCGCGAGGCGGTGCCGCCGTCATCGGCCGATCGGGTGGTCACGCGCTGGTTCCGGCTCACCATCAACGCCCCCGACGACGCCATCGACGAATACGTGCTTTACCTGCCGCGCTGGCAGACCATCGGCCGCCTGAGCGTTTACGTGGACGGCCGGCTGGTGTTTCACGCGCGCGGCAGCTCGGTGTGGAACGCCTTCAACATTCCCCTCTGGCAGCCGGTGAGTCTGCCCGGCGTCACCGCGCCGCCGCAGACCGTGTTGCTGCGCGTGGTGTCCTTGCGCGAAGCGGGGCTGGGCCTGTCCAGTGCCTGGGTGGGGCCGAGCGATGACCTGATCGTGCGGCACCGCCTGCGCGACATCGTGCAGGTGCAGGTGCCCCTGATGGCCAGCGCGGCCTTTCTGGCCATTGGTCTGTTCTCGCTGGCGGTGTGGGCCAAGCGCCGGCACGAGGCGGCCTACGGCTTCTTCTTTCTGGCCTCGGTTTTGTTCTTCCTGCGCTGCTTGCATTACCACTCGGGGGGGCGCCACCTGCTGGTGCCCGACGACTGGTTTGGCTGGATCACGCTCAACAGCATGGGCTGGCTGGTGGTGGTGGTGTACCTGTTCACCGCCCGCCTGGGCATTCGCCGCCTGCCCTGGCTGGAGCGAGGCGCCGTGGCGCTGATGGTGGTGGGTTCTCTGCTGAGCTTGCCTGGCCTGCTGGACGCCGCCCGCCTGGCCCTGGTCTCGCCCTGGGTCTATGCCCTGCAGTGGGTGGTGGGCGTGGGCGTCACGCTCAGCGCGCTGTGGATGGCCTGCCGGGGCCGCGTGCGCGAGGCGCGCTGGGTCGCGGCCTGGAGCGCCGTCAACATTCCCATCGGTGTGCACGACTGGTTGCTGCAGAACGGCTGGCTGGGGGTGGAGAACGTCTACCTCTTGCCCTACACCGGCATTGGCCTGTTCATCATCTTCATGGGCGTGGTGTTTCGCCGCTACGTGGGGGCACTCAGCGAAGCCGAGGTGGCCAACCGTGACCTGGAAGTGCGCTTACAAGAGCGCGAATCGGCCTTGGCGCGAAGCCATGAACGGCTGCGCGAGATCGAGCGTGGGCAGACCCGTGTGCAGGAGCGCCAGCGCCTGATGCAAGACATGCACGACGGCCTGGGCTCCTCCTTGGTGAGCGCGCTTTACGCGGTGGAGCTGGGCCAGTTGCGCGAGCAGGAGGTGGCGCAGGTGCTGCGCGAGTGCATCGACGACCTCAAGCTCGCCATCGACTCACTGGAGCCCGCCCACACCGACCTGGTGATGTTGCTGGCGGCGCTGCGCTTTCGGCTCTCGCCGCGCCTGCAGGCCAGTGGCATGCGGCTGGAGTGGGCGGTGGAAGACGTGCCGCCGCTGGCCTGGATCGACCCGCGCAGCGCGCTGCACATCTTGCGCATCCTGCAAGAGGTGTTCACCAACATCATCAAGCACGCCGGTGCCCACCACATCCGCGTGGGCACCCGGCATGAGGGCGAGCACGTCTGCGTGACGGTGGACGACGACGGCCAGGGCTTTGTGCCCGATCTGCCGGCGTCCGGCGGCGCCGTGGTGGCGTCCAGCCGGGGGCGTGGGCTGGCCAACCTGGCGCGCCGCGCGACCGCACTTGGCGCGCGCGTTCAGTGGTTGCCGCAGCAGCAGGGCACCCGGTTCGAGCTGTGCCTGCCGCTGGTCTCGCCCCTGTCCCCACACTGAGCTAACTCCTAAGTCTGTCGGTCGCGCCGCCGAGTGGCGCTTTCGTGGACTGGCGAAAGCGGTCGCTCGTCCCTATAGTCATCTGAACGCCAATTGTTGTGCCCAATCGGTTTGTGTGCTGTTGGGTCGTGTCCGTCGGTTTTGCCCCAAAAGTTTGATGACGTCTGATGCCCCTGTCTGGTTTGACCGTGCTCCCTGTGGCCTGCTGGCCCTAGATTCGTCCGGTCGCCTGACACGGGTGAACCAGACCGTGCGCGACTGGCTGGGGGCCGAGCCACCGCCCGCCGACGGTATTGACCTGCTGGATTGGCTGCGCCTGAGCAAGGGGCGCAGCGCCGATCTGCTGCGCGTTCACCTGGACATGCTGTTGAACAGCGGCATTGCGCCTGCGGTCGAGTTGCGCCTGCGCCGCCCGGGTGGCGAGCGCCTGATTGCACAGCTTGACTCGGTCGTGGTGCGTGACGCCAGTGGCGCCATTGAGCGCATCGAGTCGGTATTGACCGACGTGGGCGAGCGCCGGGTGACCGAGAACCGACTGGTGGCCCAGTTGGCCTTTCTGCAGAACATCACCGACCGCAGCCCCGCCCGCCTGGTCTATTACGACAAAGACCTCATCTGCCGCTTCGCCAACCGCGCTCAGGCGGCCTACCACGGCCTGGCGCCCAGCGCCCTGGTGGGCATGCACCTGAGCGAGACGGTGGCGTCCGAGGTGCTGTCCGAGGTGATGGGCCGCGTCACCCGCGCCCTGGCAGGCGAAGCCCAGACCTTCGAGACCGAGCGCCGCCAGCCCGACGGCACGTCGCGGTTCTACGAGGTGCACTACGTGCCCGACGAAAACGAGGGTGAGGTACGGGGTCTCTTCATCGAGTTCAACGACATCACCGACCGGCGCGTCACCGAAGACATCGTGCTCAGCGCCAACCTGGCGCTGGAAGCCCGTGTGCACGAGCGCACCGCCGAGCTTCAGGCCAGCGAGCGGCGCTTCCGGCTGATGGCCGATACCTTGAAAGACGCTTGCATCTTCTTCGTGAACGAACAGGGCGTCATCACCGAATGGAGCGAAAGCGCCGAGCGCCTGCATGGCTTTGGCCGCGAAGAGGTGCTGGGCAAGCCCCTGCAAACCCTCTTGCCCGAGCCCGACCCCCTGGGTGCCCTGGATGGCGAAGAGTCGGCCACCCACGCCTTGCAGCAGGCATTGGAGCGAGGGCAGTGGGAGTCGCGCGGCTGGCGCGTGCGCCAGGACGGCTCGCGCTTCTGGGGGCATACCGTCATCACCGCACTGCACGACGACGCGGGCCACCTGCAGGCGCTGTCGTGCATCGAGCGCGACATGACGGTGGCCAAGCACCTGGAAGACGTGATGAGCGACCTCAACAAAGAGCTGGAGAAGCGCGTGGAAGAGCGCACCCGACAGCTCGTGGCCGCCAACGCCGACCTCGACGTGTTCTCGCACACCGTCTCGCACGACCTGCGGGCGCCGCTGCGGCACATCAGCAGCTTCATTGGCCTGGTGCAAGAGCACCTGGGCGACCAAGCCGACCCGGTGCTGGTGCAGTACCAGGACGCCATCGGCAAGGCCAGCCGGCGCATGGCGCAAATGATCGAGGGCCTGCTCGAATACGCCCGCCTGGGGCGCGCGCCGCTGGACGTGCAGACCGTTCCCCTGGCGCCCCTGGTGCAGGGCGTGGCCGCGCACCTCAAGACCGAACACCCCGAGCGCGCCATTGAGTGGCACATCGAGAGCGACCTGCCCGTGGTGCGTGGCGACCCGATGCTGCTGGCCGAGGTGTTCGCCAACTTGCTGGACAACGCGGTGAAGTACACCCGCCGCGCGCCGCAGGCCGAAGTCCGGGTGGGCTGGACCGTGAGCCCGAATGGCATTCGCACCTTCCATGTGCGCGACAACGGCGTGGGCTTTGACCTGGAAAAAGCCACCAACCTGTTCGTGATGTTCCAGCGCCAGCACCATTCGATGGACTTCGAGGGCATCGGCACCGGGCTGTCGATCACGCGTCGCATCATCGAGCGCCATGGTGGGCGCATCTGGTGCGAGACCGCGCCCGGTCAAGGCTGTACCTTCTACTTCACCTTGCCCCTTGAGGGGGCTGGCACCGCGTCCGAGTCGGAACTGGGCATTGACCTCTGAGTGAGCTCAGGGGTGCTGCAGGCGCCAGCGCCCCACCCGTTGGGCCACCGCCAGGGCCTTCTCTGGCGACGCCAGGCCATCGTCCTTCATGGCCTCACGCAAGGCCGTTTGCCCGGCCTCGGCGCCCGGTGTCGGCACGGTGCCCAGCGCGTCCAGCAGCCCGTGCAGCAAGGCGTCCAGCATGAGTGAAGTCAGTTCCTGGGCCACCGCGTCGATAGCGGGGTCATTGGCGTGGCGGTCCTGCTGCCAGGCCGTGCGGTAAACACCCAGCGCGGCGGCCTCCAACAAGGCCTCCAGCCGACCCACGCACGCCAGCGTGGCCGACGCGTCGCACTGCGCTGGCGTGAGCGCCAGGCGCCACTGGCGGGCGATGCGCCGTGCCATGCCCAGCGTGGCGGCGGGTGCAAACAAGGCTTGGGCCGCCGGCTCTGCGTTGGCATGGTGGGCGGCCAGGGCCTCGGCCAGCACCGAGCACCCGCGCAGATCGGTGGCCAGCCCAGGCCAGCCGGCGGCCCTCACGGCAGCGGCCCAGTCGGTGTTGACATCCAGCTCGGTCGTGGCGAGCCAGGCGTGCACGGCCTGCGCCAGGTGGCGGTGCCCATCGGTCAGGAAGGGCCACTCCAGGTGGGCGCTGGCGGGCAGCGGACCGTGGACATGCAGACGCTCAAATCCAACCATGGGGCCTCCTGGCGATCGTGCGCAAAGTGTAGGCGCGCCGCCTTGTGGCGGGGTGTTCTTCGGTGCCAGAATGGTTGTCAGAATTCAGGAGGTTCCCATGTCCGTTTACCGCTTCAAATCCCGCGAAACCGGCGATCTCGTCATGCTCAAGGACAACGGCAAGCGCATGCTGGAGATCATTGGCAAAGACCCGAGCGGGCCCGGCATCATCCTGCCCGGTCAGATGACGGCCGCCATTGACGCCATCCGCGCCGCGGTGGTCGCCGAAGAGGCCGACCAGCAGCGCCAACGCGAAGAGGCCGCCGCCAAAGGCGAGCCGCCACCCCAGTTCGAGACCGTGAGCCTGCGCATGCGCAGCACGCCGTTCATCGAGATGCTGCAGCGCTGCCAGCAGGCCGAGGTTGAGGTGGTTTGGGGCGTGTAATCGCGTCTGCCTATCCACAAAAAAGCCGCCCTTGTGAGGCGGCTTTTTCGTGGGGCCCATGGTGGGTGGGCGGGGCTCGGTTGGCCGATCAGTCGGCGTACTGGCCGGCGGCTTCGATCACCTGCTTGAGCTTGGCCACCTCGTCGCGCACGAAGTCGCGGTGGCCCTCCGGGGTCTTGCGCTTGTCGGTGACCACCAGCGCGCCCAGGTCTTCCTGGCGCTTGATGAACTCGGGGTCTTTCAGTGCGGCCTGCAGGGCATCGTTGAGCTTCTTGGTGATCTCAGGCGGGGTACCCTTGGGGGCATACAAGCCGTGCCAGATGGTCAGGTTGAAGTTCTTCAGGCCCATTTCCTGCAGGCTGGGGTAGTCCTTGAGCAACTTGTGCTGGCTCAGGGGCTTGGCGGTGGTCACGGCGAAGGCCTTCACGCGGCCGGCCTCAATCTGGCCGGTGGTGTTGGTGGTCTGGTCGCACATCACGTCCACCTGGCCGGCGATCAGGTCGTTCATGGCCGGGCCCGTGCCGCGGTAGGCGATGGTGGTCATCGACTTGTCCAGCTTCACGGCGTGTTGCCACATCAGGCCGCAGATGTGCGAGGCCGAGCCCAGGCCGGCGTGGGCCAGGTTGAGCTTGCCGCCGTTGGCGCGGATGTAGGCCTCGAAGTCGCGGTAGGTGTTGGCGGGCAGCTTGGGCGAGCCCAGCAGGGTCATGGGCACGTCGTTGATCATGCCCAGGAATTCGAAGTCCTTGAGCGGATCGAACTGCTGCTTGCGGTACAGGCTGGTGGTGGCGGCAAAGCCGATGTGCCACACCAGCAGGGTGTGGCCGTCAGGCGTGGCGCGGGCCACCTTGGTGCCGGCAATCGTGCCGCCCGCACCGGCGGCGTTTTCCACCACGATGTTGGCGTTGCCCCCCAGGGTCTTGCGCATGGCCTCGGCCAGGTGGCGGGCCACCAGGTCGGTGGGGCCGCCGGCGGCGAAGGGCACCACGAAGGTGATGGGCTTGCTGGGGAAGTTCTGCGCGTAGGCGCCGGTGGCGAGCACAGCGCTGATGGCGAAGGCGAGGATGGGCTTCATGCGGAGTCTCCAATGGTGATTGCTTATGTAGCCATGCTAGGGCGCCACCTCGAGTTGCGAATCGAGGGAACTACGTAGCGGCATACGGGGACATTCCCTGATGCCGACCACCATAGGCTTAGCAAGGCTATCGGTAGCTTCGCGCATCCTCGATGACCTTGCCGTCGTTCGGCAATTCGCCCGGTGCCACGAACTCCACCGTGCAGCGCAGCTTGGTCACGTCCCGCGTGGCGGCCTCGATCTGCTCGCGCAGGCCGTCGCTGTTTTGCTGGCTTTCCACCCGCAGGCTCATCTGGTCATTGGCCATCTCGCCCGACACCACCAGCCGGGCCTTGAGCAGCTCGGGGAAGCGCTTGAGCACCTCGGCCACTTGCGAGGGGTGCACGAACATGCCGCGCACCTTGGTGGTCTGGTCGGCGCGGCCCATCCAGCCTTTGATGCGCGGCGCCGTGCGGCCGGTGGGGCAGGGGCCGGGCAGCACGGCGGAGAGGTCGCCAGTGCCGAAACGAATGAGCGGGTAGGCCGGGTTCAGGCTGGTCACCACCAGCTCGCCCACCTCGCCTTCGGGCACCGGGTCACCGGTGCCGGGGCGCACGATTTCCACGATCACGTTTTCTTCCAGCACCAGGCCTTCGCGGGCCGGCGTCTCGTAGGCCACCAGGCCCAGGTCGGCGGTGGCGTAGGTCTGGAACACCTCCACGCCTTGTTCCCGGAACCAGGCCGTCAGGCTGGGCGGGCAGGCTTCGCCACCCACCGACGCCTTCTTGAGGCTGCCCAGGTTCACGCCCATCTCGTTCGCCTTTTCCAGCAGGATGCGCAGGAAGCTCGGGGTGCCGGTGTAGGCGTCGGGCTTGAGGTCCACCATGGCCTGCAACTGCTGCTCGGTCTGGCCGGTGCCGGCGGGGAACACGGTGCAGCCCACGGCCAGGGCGCCCGCCTCCAGGATGAAGGCGCCGGGCGTCATGTGGTAACTGAAGGCGTTGTGCACCAGGTCGCCCGCGCGAAAGCCGGCGGCGTACATGGCCCGGGCGGTTCGCCAGTAGTTGGCCGTGGCGCCTTCGGGTTCGTAAATGGGGCCGGGCGAGGCAAAGATGCGCGACATGCCAGGGCCGCGCACTAGGGACGAGAAGCCGCCAAAGGCGTCACCGCCCGCGGCCCGGCTGGCCTTCTGCAATTCCAGCAACTCGCTCTTGCGCGTCACCGGCAGGCGCGCCAGCGCCTCGCGGCTGGTGATGGTGGCCGCGTCCACGCCCGCCAGGATCTGGCCAAACGCCGCCGTGTGCCGCTGCGCGTGCGCGATGTGTCGCGGCAGCTCGGCCATCAGCTCCGCCTCACGCTCGGCGGGCGATCGGGTTTCCAGTGCGTCAAAGAAGTCGGTCATGGCGAGAACCAGAAAGAGGGGAGTGAGGTGTCTTCAATCGAGAACACCGCGGAACCGGCTCTGCCGGGCCGCAGGTGTTGCCCCCTTGAGGGGATGACGCCGCAGGCGGCGCGGGGGTGGATCAAGCAAGCCAGCGCTTGCGGCGCTTGTAGCTCTTCACGTCGCGGAAGCTCTTGCGCTCGCCGCCGCCCATGCCGAGGTAGAACTCCTTCACGTCCTCGTTGCTGCGCAGGTCGTCGGCGCTGCCGTCCATCACGATGCGGCCGCTTTCCATGATGTAGCCGTAGTCGGCGTACTTCAGGGCCATGTTGGTGTTTTGCTCGGCGATCAGGAAGGTGACCTTCTCCTTCTGGTTCAGGTCTTTCACGATCTCGAACACCTCTTCCACGATCTGTGGCGCCAGGCCCATGGACGGCTCGTCGAGCAGCACCACGTTGGGGTTGGCCATGATGGCGCGGCCAATGGCGCACATCTGCTGCTCACCGCCCGAGGTGTAGGCGGCCTGCGAGGTGCGGCGCGTCTTCAGGCGCGGGAAGTAGGTGTAGACCTTCTCCAGGTTGCGGGCGATCTCGGCGCGGTCGCTGCGCGTGTAAGAGCCCGTCATCAGGTTCTCTTCGATGGTGAGGTGGGCGAAGCAGTGGCGGCCCTCCATCACCTGCACCACGCCGCGCTTGACCAGATCGGCCGGCGACAGGTTTTCGATGCGCTCGCCGCGCAACTCGATGCTGCCCTTGGTCACCTCGCCGCGCTCGCCCTTGAGCAGGTTGGAGATGGCGCGCAGCGTGGTGGTCTTGCCGGCGCCGTTGCCGCCCAGGATGGCGGCGATCTGGCCTTCGGCCACCGTCAACGAGACGCCCTTGAGCACCAGGATGACGTGGTTGTAGATGACCTCGATGCCGTTGACGTTCAGAACAATGTTGGGTGTCGTGCTCATGGTGTTTCCTCGTGGACCATTCGCAAGCCCGGTGAACCGGCCTTGCGGATGGCGGCTGGAACCAGCCGCCGAAAACCCGCCACGCTGGAGCTGACCGCTCCAGGGCGTGGCGGATCTGGCTCCGCCAGTCCGCACCACGCCGCCCCCTTGAGGGGGTCGCGCGAAGCGCGGCGGGGGTGGGCTATCAGCTGCCGCAGTCGCTGGCTTCGCGGCGGCTCAGCTTCTTGTCGGCCAGGTACTTGTCGGCACCGGCCTTGACCATGGGCTTGAGGATCTGCTCGTCGGCCTGGTACCAGTCAGACGAGAAGTTCCACTTGGCGCCGTCCCAGGTGTGGATGCGCGCCCAGGTGGAGCCCATGTGGTCCTGGCAGCTCGTGGACAGCGGGCGCATCACGCCGCCAAAGCCCATCGAGTCGAGCTTCTTCTGGTCCAGCGCCAGGTTCTCCAGGCCCCAGCGCACTTGCTCGCCGGTCATGACCTTGCCCTTGCCGAAGCGCTCTTGCGCGCGGCGCACGGCTTCCACCGACAGCATCGAGATGATCACGCCGCGGGTGTAGAGCACCGAGCCCACTTCGTCCTTCGGACCCGAGCCCTGGCCCTTGTCGTGCACGTGCTTCAGGATGTCCTGAATGACCTTGGGCTGGGTGCCCGAGGTGTTCAGCGCCAGCGCGTTGTAGCCCTTGGCGCCTTGGCCCACGTCCTTCACGTCAGGCTCGGCACCGGCCCACCACACGCCATACATCTTCTCGCGCGGGAAGCCGGTGGCTTGCGCTTCCTTCAGGGCGGTGGAGTTCATCACGCCCCAGCCCCACAGCAGCACGTAGTCGGGGCGGCTCTGGCGCACCTGCAGCCAGGCGGCCTTTTGCTCCACGCCAGGCGCGGTCACGGGGATGAGCTGCAGGTCAAAGCCGTGCATCTTGGCGCGCTCTTGCAGCAGCGGGATCGGCTCCTTGCCGAACGGGCTGTCGTGGTAGACGAGGGTGATCTTCTTGCCCTTGAGCTTGTCCATCCCGCCTTCCTTCTTGCCCAGGTGCTGGATGATGATGTCCGCGCCCGTCCAGTAGCTGCCCATCAGCGGGAAGTTCCACTTGAAGGCGTTGCCGTCCTGCGAGACCGACAGGCCATAGCCCAGGGTGATCAGCGGGATCTTGTCGGTGGCCACCTTCTCGGTCAGCGCGAAGGTGATGCCGGTGGCCTGCGGGTCAAACAGCGTCACGCCCGGGCGGCTCTTCAGGCGCTCGTAGCACTCCACGCCGCGGTCGGTGGCGTAGCCGGTTTCGCACTCTTCAAAGGTGATCTTCACGCCGTTGATGCCGCCATCGCGGGCGTTGATCATCTTCAGGTAGTCCTGCTTGCCGTTGGCCCAGGGCGTGCCGTTGGGCGCATACGGACCCGTGCGGTACGACAGCAGCGGGAAGAACTGCTCCTTGGCCTGCGCGTGGGCGGTGGTGTGCAGGGCACCGACGCCCGCAGCGGCCACGGCCACCGCGATCATGAGTTTGGACAGCTTCATGGTTTGTCTCCTGTGTGTTGTGGAGGGGTGGGAAAACCGTTGGTGCTCGCGAAGGCGGGCCTCAATGTGGGAAGGGCCAGAGGCGCAGCTTCTGCTTGCCAATCGACCACAGCTTGGCCAGGCCGTGCGGCTCGACGATCAGGAACCACACGATCAGGGCGCCGAAGATCATGAACTCGGCGTGCGAGACGGCGGCGGTGGAAATCTCCATGCCGAACAGACCGGCCAGCGCGGGCAGAAACTGGTTCAGGAAGATGGGCAGCACCACGATGAAGGCCGCGCCGAAGAAGCTGCCCATGATGGAGCCCAGGCCGCCGATGATCACCATGAACAGCAGGCGGAAGGACAGCTCCACCGAGAAGGCGGCCGGCTCCCAGGCGCCCAGGTACACGAAGGCCCACAGACCACCGGCCACGCCCACGATGAAGGAACTCACGGCGAAGGCGGTGAGCTTGGCGTACATCGGGCGAATGCCGATCACCGAGGCGGCCACGTCCATGTCGCGAATGGCCATCCACTCGCGGCCCATGGCGCTGCGAACCAGGTTCTTGGCCAGCAGGGCCAGCACGATCAGCAGCCCCAGGCAGAACCAGTACTTGCTTTGCGCGCTTTCAATCGGCAGACCGAAGACCTGCAGGTGGTTCACCGAGACCGAACCCGAGTCGGAGTTGTTCGTGAACCACTTGATGCGCAGGAACATCCAGTCGCTGAAGAACTGCGCGGCCAGCGTGGCCACCGCCAGGTACAGGCCCTTCACCCGCAGGCTGGGCAGACCGAACAGCACGCCGAAGAAGGTGGCGCACAAGCCGCCCAGCAGCAGGGCCGGGATCAGCGGCATGCCCTCAAAGCGCACGAAGAAGTTGAACGCGCCGTACGCACCCACCGCCATGAAGGCGCCAGAGCCCAGCGAGATCTGGCCGCAGTAGCCCACCAGGATGTTCACCCCCAGGGCCGCCAGCGACATGATCACGAAGGGGATCAGGATGGCGCGGAACATGTAGTCGCTGGCCAGGGCCGGCACCACGAAGATGGCCACCAGCAACAGCGCGGCAATGGCCCAGCGGTCCTGCGCGATCGGGAAGATCTGCTGGTCGGTGCGGTACGAGGTCTTGAACTGACCGTTTTCTCTGTAGAACACTTTTGTCTCCGATCAAAGATCTTTGGGCTGCGACACGCTTTGCTTGGCGTTGCGGTGCAAAGTGAGTCGTCGCCGAACGATCATCGACATGCGTCGTTCAGACGCGGTCGATGATCTTCTCGCCGAACAGGCCTTGCGGGCGGAACAGCAGGAACACCAGGGCCAGCACGTAGGCAAACCAGATTTCGATGCCACCACCGATCAGGGGGCCGAGGTACACCTCGGAGAGCTTCTCGCCCACGCCGATGATCAGGCCGCCGATGATGGCGCCGGGCACCGAGGTGAGGCCGCCCAGGATGATCACGGGCAGGGCGCGCAGGGCCACGGTGGCCAGCGAGAACTGCACGCCGAGCTTGGAGCCCCAGATCATTCCGGCCACCAGGGCCACCACGCCGGCCACGCACCACACGATCACCCAGATGCGGTTGAGCGGAATGCCGATGGACTGCGCGGCCTGGTGGTCATCGGCCACCGCGCGCAGTGCCCGGCCGGTGCCGGTCTTCTGGAAGAAGATGGACAGCGCGATCACCAGCACGGCAGCGATGAGCGCGGCGTAGAGGTCTTCCTTGTTGATCAGGATGCCGCCCTGGAACACGCCGTCCAGAATGAACACCGGGTCTTTGGGCATGCCGATGTTGATCTGGTAGATGCTGTTGCCAAACAGGGTCTGGCCCACGCCTTCGAGGAAGTAGGTGATGCCCAGCGTGGCCATCAGCAGCGTGGCGCCTTCCTGGTTCACCAGGTGGCGCAGCACCAGCCGCTCCACCAGCCAGGCCACCGCGAACATGCACAGGCCGGCCAGCGCGAAGGCGATCAGGTTGGCCAGCAGCAGGCTCTCGATGCCCAGCCACTGCGGAATCCATTCCGAGAAGCGCGCCATGGCCAGGGCCGCGAACAGCACCATGGCGCCCTGCGCGAAGTTGAAGACGCCCGAGGCCTTGAAGATGAGCACGAAGCCCAGGGCCACCAGGGAATACAGCATGCCCGCCATCAGGCCGCCGAAGAGGGTTTCCAGAAAGAATGCCATGTGTGTCTCCGGCGGGGCTCAGTGGGACGTGCCCAGGTAAGCCCGGATCACTTCTTCGTTGTTGCGCACTTCGTCGGGGCTGCCATCGCCGATCTTCTTGCCGTAGTCGAGCACGACCACGCGATCGGAGATGTCCATCACCACGCCCATGTCGTGTTCGATCAGCACGATGGTGGTGCCGAACTCGTCGTTCACGTCCAGGATGAAGCGGCACATGTCCTGCTTCTCTTCCAGGTTCATGCCGGCCATGGGCTCGTCGAGCAGCAGCACCTGCGGCTCCATGGCCAGGGCCCGGCCCAGGTCCACGCGCTTTTGCAGGCCGTAGGGCAACTGGCCCACGGGCGTCTTGCGAAAGGCCTGGATTTCCAGGAAGTCGATGATGCGTTCCACGAAGGCGCGGTGCTCTTCTTCTTCGCGTTGCGCCCCGCCGATGCCGAAGGGGTTGCGGAAGGCTTGCGACAGCAGACCGCTTTTGATGCGCAGGTTGCGCCCGGTCATGATGTTGTCGATCACGCTCATGCCCTTGAACAGCGCCAGGTTCTGGAAGGTGCGCGCGATGCCCATCTCCGCCACCTGGCGGCTGTTCATGTGCTTGAAGGTCTGGCCCCGGAAGGTGATGGCCCCTTGCTGCGGC
>FWPV01000604.1_pt1 | contig 112215 bp, 85 predicted proteins | sample 2228371 | NCBI WGS metagenome assembly FWPV01 (sample SAMEA103939776, study PRJEB20133) | metagenome
GGATGGATGCTCACCATAGCATGCACACATAGCCCATTTTTGTCAAGGTGCATCCTTGCCTTGCCTTACCAACACAGTTTAGAACCGAGTCCACATATTCGAACCGAAACCGCTGCACCATCATGGGCAGCATGAGCTGGCCTTCGAACATCGCCAGGTGCGCTCCCAGGCACACATGCGGCCCTCCACCGAAGGGGAAGTAGGCATAGGTTGGATACCGCTTCTTCCAATCGCCGTCAAAACGTTCAGGATCGAAACGCAACGGATCGGGATACAACCTGGGATCACGGTGCACGGTCCACATCGGGATGAGCAACACGCTGCCCTTGGGGATGATCGTCTCGCCCAGGGTTACATCCTCCTTCGCCTCGCGCACCATCAACGACCATGCGGGTGGGTAAAGGCGCATAGATTCGAGCAAAACCTTTTCGGTGTATGGCATCTTCTTGATGTCGTCGGCGGTCGGCAGACGGCCCTGAAGCACTTCCTGTACCTCATCGTGTAGCTTTCCCTCGATTTCTGGGTTTAGGGCCAGCAAGTAAAGGGTCCACATTAACATCAACGCGGTCGTCTCATGTCCGGCGCCGAACAGGGTCTTGAGCTCGTTGCAGATCTCCCGGTCGCTGAGTTGCGTACCGGTCTCTTCATCCCTGGCAGCGACCAGGTCGGACAGCACATCGCCGTAGTCCTTGCCTTCTGCCCGGCGCTGGCGAATCAAGGGCATGATGAAGTTCTCGATAGTGCGTGTGGCAGCAGCGATGCGCAGGTTGTCCCGGGTGGGCAGCCACGCCGGGAGCTGTTGAAACGCTGTGGTGCGCGCAGTGAGCACTTCGAACACAGCCGTCAGCGCCCGGTTCAAGTCTGCTGCGTCACGCTCCAAATCCCGGACACTGAAGATGATGTCGGCGATAATCCCCATGGTGGTGCGCATCATCTCGAACATCATCTCGATGACCTGACCGTCGTGCCATTGGTCGAGCCTGCGTTTGGTATGAGTGACGACGATGTCCCGATAGCGTTTCACTACTGTGGCCTGGAACGATGGATTCAGGATGCGCCGATGCCGCTTCCACGGCTCGCCTTCCATGGTGAGGGTAGATGCACCCACTGCGTTCGCCCAGGTAGCCGTCTGGCGGCTCCATTTTTCGATTTTGTTGGCCTGTTTGATCAGCAGCTCATGGACGTAAGCCGGGTTGTTGACCAGGTAGAAATGAAACGCAGCCATGCGGAAATACGCCAGATCGCCATAAGTTTCCGCTGTGCGAGTCAGAAAGCCCAGGGTGTCTCGTTGAAACTCGATCAGATTCCGAGCACCGTAGATGCCCCCATGCGGCCCTGCAGGACGATGGATTGTTCCGGTCATTGAGAGGGTATCCGTTCCTGTGGTTTGGTTGTTGGAATGCGCTGACATGGTCCTTCTTGCACAGCGCTTATTATAACCGAGAAAAGGGGGATTTGACAGAAAGCGGCCAGGGCCTTACAATGTGGCGCAAGATGAAAAAGCTCGTGTGTATTTTGCATCTCGCGCCCCCGGGGCCATGGCCCTCTCAGGGGGTTTTGTTTTTCTGGAAGACCTTTCGAGAGCCGCAAGGCTCTCTTTTTTTGCCCTGAACCGGGCTGCAATGTCTTGATGCGGATCACAAGGAAACGCGATGAACGGATTCTTCTCTCGCCTTGAACGACGGGCGCGCCAGATCAACTCGTTGTTGTGTGTCGGTCTCGATCCGCACCCGGCTGAGCTCCCTGCACCGACCGCAGCAGCGGCGCGCAGTTTTTGCCTGGGCCTGATCCAGGCCACCGCTGACCTGGCTGCGGCGTTCAAGCCCAACGCAGCCTTCTTTGAGCAGTTCGGCGCCGATGGCATCGCTGCACTGCGGGATATCATCGCGGCCGTCCCGGACGACATCCCCGTGGTGTTGGACGCCAAGCGCGGGGATATTGCGTCCACGGCAGAAGCTTACGCTCGTGCTGCGTTCGAGGTGTTGGGCGCAGATGCGATCACGCTCAGCCCCTATCTGGGCCGTGACAGTCTGGAGCCGTTTCTGGCCGACCCCACCAGGGGCGTCTTCCTGTTGTGCAAGACTTCGAATCCCGGGGCCCGCGACCTCCAGGATTTGTTCCTGGCACATCGTGTCCCCGGTCAGCGTCTGTTCCAGCGGGTGGCCGAGCTGGCAACCGAGTGGAACAAGAACGACAATCTGGGCCTCGTGGTAGGTGCTACGCACCCGCAGGCGCTGGCTGACGTCCGCCAGATCGCGCCCGCGCTGTGGATCCTGGCGCCCGGCGTTGGCCCGCAGGGCGGCGACCTGGCGGCTGCGCTCCGCGCGGGGTTGCGTGATGATGGCCTTGGGCTGCTCCTCCCCGTCAGCCGACAGATCTCCCGTGCGGCTGATCCCCGGCAGGCAGCCCAAGCGCTGGTCGAAGCGATGCGGCGTGAGATAGCGGCAAACACACGACGATCCTACGGAATTGAGCCTTCAGGCGGTTTCGTGGATGATCCGGCTGGCCGGCTCGAGACTCGATTCCAGGCCGTCCCTGCTCTGTCCCCTGTGGCCGCAGCACTGGCCGACCGGTTGCTGGCGGCGGGGTGCGTCAGGTTCGGGCGGTTCACCTTGAAGTCGGGCCTGGTCTCGCCGATCTACCTCGACCTGCGCCAGTTGATCTCCCATCCGCCGCTGCTGGCCGAGGTGAGCGCCTCATACACAGCGGTGCTGTCCGGGCTGCGCTTCGACCGGTTGGCGGCACTTCCCTATGCGGCATTGCCCATTGCTACCGCGATCAGCCTGCGGACAGGTTGGCCGATGATCTACCCGCGCAAGGAGGCCAAAACGTACGGCACGGGGGCGGAGATCGAGGGCGCGTTTCTGCCGGGCGAGCGCGCTGTGGTGATTGACGACCTGGCGACGACCGGCGGCAGCAAATTCGAGGCGATCGAGAAGCTGGTTGCGGCCGGCCTGCACATCGAAGATGTTGTCGTGCTGATTGACCGCTGCTCCGGAGCGACTGAAGCGTTGGCCGCGGCGGGGTATCGGCTCCATGCCGTGATGTCGTTGCCCCAGATGTTGGACCACTGGGAGCAGACCGGCCGGGTCCCTGCCGGGCAGATCGCGGCAACACGGGCGTTTTTGGCGCAGCAGAACGCATCGCGATCATCCGCGTCGTCTGCAAAGATTATCTGAACACTTATGGAAAGGCTCATCTGACATGACAGTCACCTCACCCTGGCTCGAAACACTCAGCCGTCCTCTGGTGCGCAGGCGTGTCCGAGCCGACCACGACGGCCGCATCGGTTGGTATCCTCTGTTGCGGCCCCTGATCTTCCGCCTGGCGCCGGAGACAGCCCATCATCTCACTTTGATGCTGTTGCAGTTTGTCGGTGCAGTTGCGCCTGTGCGCTGGCTGTTGCAGGCTGTGTGCCGGCCGGTATCGGCCAGCCCTGTCCGTGCTTTCGGCTTGACCTTCCCGAACCCCGTAGGGCTGGCTGCAGGCTACGACAAGGATGGCCTGGGCTGGCGCGGCCTGGCGGCTTTGGGCTTCGGCCACATCGAGGTCGGCACCGTGACCCCGAGGCCGCAAACGGGCAACCCAGGCCCGCGTGTTTTCCGCCTGGTAGACGAGCGAGCCGTGATCAACCGCATGGGGTTTCCCAACCGTGGGGCCGAGTTCGTGGCACAGCGCCTGCGAGGGAAGCGGCCAACCGGCCTGATCCTGGGGGTCAATATCGGCAAGAACCTGACCACGCCTTTGGAGGATGCGGCCGCAGACTACCTGAGCCTGGTACGGACTTTTGCGCCGCTGGCCGATTACCTGACCATCAACGTCAGCTCTCCCAATACGCCCGGTCTGCGTGCCCTCCAAACGCGAAAGCCCCTGGAGGCCCTCCTGCGGACGCTGGATGCTGAGCGGCGGCTTCAATCTCGCCTGTTGGGACGGCATGTGCCCTTGTTGGTCAAGCTCTCGCCCGACCTGACCTCTGACGAGCTGGACGGCGCGCTGGAGGCGTTGCTGGCTACGGGCATGGACGGTGTGATCACGTCCAACACGACTTTGAGCCGGGCCGGGGTCAGCTCGCCGTTGGCTGCAGAATCGGGCGGCATGAGCGGTGCCCCCATCAACCAGCGCAATACACAGATGGTGCGTGAGGTCGTCCGCCGCACGGGCGGGCAGGTGACCGTCGTCGCCAGCGGTGGTATCATGAGCCCCAGGGACGCGCAGGAGAAGCTGGATGCCGGCGCGACACTGGTGCAGCTCTACACCGGCTTGATCTATGAGGGGCCGGGGCTGGTGAAGCGGGTGATCGCAGGGTGCAGGCCCGTCTCAGGCCGCCATTTAGGGTGTGACGAATAGCGGGGTTTGGTCTCGGGTTGGCCTCGGCCAATGCGTGCTCTGAGTGCGCCGCGGGGGAGTGCTCTGGGCGCTCCGGCAATTGTGGTCTGGGGAACATCATTTGCAGCTCTGCTCCCCTGGCGGTACAATGCCATCAGTTCTGCGGATGAGGAGGCGCACCGTGCCCAAATTCGCGGCCAATCTGACGATGCTCTACGGCGATAGCCCTTTCCTGGCCCGCTTTGGTCGGGCGAAGGCCTCGGGCTTTCGCTTTGTCGAATACTTGTTTCCCTACGAATATGATCCTCATGTGCTTGCGGCCGCATTGGCGGACAACGGCCTTCAGCAGGTGCTCTTTAACCTGCCGGCCGGTGATTGGGCAGCGGGCGAGCGGGGGATTGCTGCTCTGCCCGATCGGGTGGAGGAGTTTCGCAGCGGCGTCCTGCGGGCCGCTCAGGTCGCAAGGGAGCTGAACGTCGGCCGGTTGAATTGCCTGGCCGGGAAACGCGATCCCCGGGTGCCGTTGGCCGAACAGCAGCGGGTCATGGTCGAGAATCTGCGCTATGCAGCCGATGTGCTGGCAGCGGCCGGGATCACCCTCTTGATCGAGATGCTGAACCCGTTCGATGTCCCCGGTTTTCTCATTGATTCCCCCCGTGCGGCGTTTCAGGTGCAAGACTGGGTCGGCTCGGCCAACCTCAAGGTGCAGTATGATGTCTACCACGCGCAGCGCAGCCAGGGGGAGCTGGCCAACACTATCCGGTCGAACCTGGACCGCATCGGCCATATCCAGGTTGCTGACAACCCTGGCCGACATCAACCCGGCACGGGGGAGATCAACTATCGTTTCCTGTTCGATTTCCTGGATGCGATCGGTTACACGGGGTACGTGGGGCTGGAATACGTGCCGCTGGGCACAACGGAGGAATCGTTGGCGTGGGTGCGGGAGTACGGGTACACGTTGTAAGGAGGAGTTCATCATGGAACGCATCGGATTCATCGGCTTGGGCATCATGGGCAAGCCCATGGCGCAGAATCTGCTCAAGGCCGGTTATCCCCTGACCGTGGTAGAACGCGCATCCGCGGGCACGCAAGAATTGATCGCAGCCGGCGCTTCCGTTCGACCCACGCCCTGCGCAGTGGCCGAGGCCAGCGACGTGGTCATCACCATGTTGCCCGATTCGCCGCAAGTCGAAGAGGTGATCCTGGGCCCCGATGGCGTGCTGGAGGGATTGCGGCCGGGTGGCCTGGTCATTGACATGAGCACCGTCCTTCCCGGAACCGCGCGACGGGTGGCCGCGGCTGCTCGCGAGCGAGGGGTGGATGCGCTGGACGCGCCGGTTTCCGGCGGCGAGGTGGGCGCGCGCAATGCGACGCTGTCCATCATGGTCGGGGGTCCGGCGGCCGCGTTCGAGCGCGCCAGGCCCATTTTCGAGAAGTTAGGCAGGAACATTGTCCATGTGGGGGAGGCGGGCGCGGGCCAGGTAGCCAAGGCCGCCAACCAGATCGTTGTGGCAGTGACCATTGAGGCCGTGAGTGAGGCGTTGGTGCTGGCCGCTAAAGCAGGCGCCGACCCGGCCCGGGTGCGCGAGGCGCTATTGGGCGGCTTTGCCCAAAGCCGCATCCTCGACCTGCACGGCAATCGCATCCTGCAGCGCAATTTCCAGCCCGGCTTCAAGACAAGGCTGCACCGCAAGGACTTGAACATCATTCTGGCCACTGCGCGCGAGCTGGGGGTGGCGTTGCCTGCCACCAGCATCGTCGCAGAGCTGATGAACGCGCTGATCGCCCGGGGCGGGGGTGAACTGGATCACTCGGCCCTGGTGACGGTGTTGGAAGAGCTGGCGAACTTCCGGGTGGAGATGCCGGCCAAGGATTGAGGACGCAGAGGGACCAGGCTCACGCAAAGACGCAAAGTCGCTAAGACAAAAGGTCTTTGCGCCTTGGCGTCTTTGTGTGAGCCAGAGTCGTGATCTGCTGAGTATCAGGAGCTGTCTCATGACTGTTACCGCAGTTGTCGGCGCGCAGTGGGGCGACGAGGGCAAGGGCCGCATCGTGGATTATCTCGCCCAGCGCGCCGATATGGTGATCCGCTACCAGGGCGGCGACAACGCGGGCCATACCGTGGTGAACGAGCGCGGCACCTTTCGGCTGCACCTCGTCCCCTCTGGCATCTTCAACCCGGCCACGCAGTGCATCGTCGGGCCGGGTACGGTGGTCAACCCCGACACGTTGCTGGCCGAGATGGCGGAGTTGACTGCCGCGGGCGTGCGCCTGGACAACCTGTGGCTGTCGGAGCGCGCCCATTTGATCCTGCCCTACCACCGTTTGTTGGATGGACTGGAGGAAGCAGCGCGCGGCGGTCAGCAGATCGGCACGACCCGCCGCGGCATCGGCCCGGTCTATGCGGACAAGGCTGCCCGCGTCGGCCTGCGCCTGGGCGACCTGCTGCGGCCGGCTTACCTGCGCGACCGGCTGAACGCTGTCCTGCCCCAAAAGAACCTGACCCTGGCCCATTTCGGTCAGCCGCCCCTGGCCCTGGATGACCTGCTGGCCCTGGCGGAACGATGGCGCACGGCCCTGGCCGATCGCATTGTGGATACGCTGCCGCTGGTCCGGGACGCAGTACGCAGCGACAAGCAGGTGTTGCTGGAAGGCCAGCTCGGCGTCATGCGCGACCTGGACTGGGGCACCTATCCCTTCGTCACCTCATCGAATCCCATTGCGGGCGGCGCGGCTGCGGGCGCGGGATTGCCCCCGTGGGCGATCACCGAAGTCATCGGTGTGGTCAAAGCATATTGCACTGCTGTAGGCGCGGGCCCGTTTCCCACAGAACTCAAAGACGAAGTCGGTGCCCGGCTGCGGGAGGTGGGCGGCGAATACGGCGCCACCACCGGCCGGCCCCGACGCTGTGGTTGGTTGGATGGCGTTGCGCTGCCCTATGCGGCCTGGCTCAACGGCTTCACCGGCCTCGCGATCACCAAGCTGGACGTCTTGGACGGGCTGCCGGAGCTGAAGATCTGCACCGCTTATCGGTTGAACGGAGAGGTCATCGCCCGCGTGCCCGACACCCCCGATTATGAGCGTTGTGAGCCGATATATGAATCGTGGCCGGGATGGAAACAGCCGACGCGAGACGCCCGGCGCTGGGAGGACCTCCCGGCCGAGGCCCAGGCCTACTTGCGGCGCGTCTCTGAACTCGCCGGCGCGCCGATTCGATTTGTCTCAGTGGGGCCGGCGCGGGAGCAGCTGATCGTGATGTGATTTGCACCGGCGAGCATCGAACATGTCGCGACAACCCCAATCTTTCACCCACGATACGTATCTCTCTCCCTTTACCTGGCGCTACGGCTCGTCGGAGATGCGGGCGTTGTGGAGCGAGGCGTACAAGCGTCGGTTGTGGCGGCGCATCTGGGTCGCGCTGGCCGAGGCCCAGCACGCCTTCGGCCTGGTGACTGCCCTGCAAGTGGCCGACCTGAAGGCGCACCAGGACGAGGTTGACCTGGCTCGCGCGGCCGAGATCGAAGCGGAAATCCACCATGACCTGATGGCCGAGCTGCGCACGTATGCCGAGCAATGTTCTATTGGCGGCGGCATCATCCACCTGGGTGCTACCTCGGCTGACATCGAGGATAACGCCGATGCGTTGCGCATCCGCCAGGCTCTGGCCCTGGTGCTGAACCAATTGCGCGATGTATTGCTGGCCTTCGCCGATCAGATCGAGCGCTGGGCCGATGTGCCCACCATGGCTTTTACCCATCTCCAGCCCGCAGAACCGACCACCGTCGGTTACCGGTTGGCCCAGACCGCCCAGGACTTGCTGGCCGACTACGATGAGTTACGCCGCGTGCGCAAGAGCGTTCGCGGCAAGGGCTTCAAGGGCGCAGTGGGAACATCGGCGTCGTATGGGCAGTTGCTTGAGGTTGAGGATAAGGTTGAGGATTCAGTCTCAACCTCAGCCCTGGCCTCATTCGAGTCCCGCGTCATGGCCGCCCTGGACCTGGAGGCTTTCCCCGTGGCCACGCAAACGTATCCGCGCAAGCAGGATTATCGCGTGGTGGCTGCGCTGGCCGGGCTGGGGGCAACTTTGCATAAATTTGCGTTCGATCTGCGGGTGCTTCAGTCGCCGCCCATCGGCGAGTGGTCCGAGCCATTCGCGGCGCAGCAAGTAGGTTCCAGCGCCATGCCGTTCAAGCGCAACCCCATCAACGCCGAGAACATGGATAGCCTGGCCCGCCAACTGGCGACGTTGCCGCGCATCGCCTGGGACAACGCCGCGCACAATCTGTTGGAGCGCACCCTGGATGATTCGGCCAATCGTCGCAGTCTGCTGCCCCAGGCCTTTCTGATCGCCGACGAGCTGCTCCGCCGCGGCCGCAAGCTCATCGAGGGCCTGCAGGTTAATCGGGCTGCCGGCGAACGCTTGCTGGCGACTTACGGTCCCTTCTCGGCTACTGAGCGGCTGCTGATGGTGTTGGTCAAGCGCGGGGGCGACCGCCAGGAGTTACATGAGGTCATGCGAGAACATGCCATGGCTGCCTGGGCCGAAGTGCAGGCCGGCCGGCCGAACCCGTTGATCGCGTTGCTGGCAGACGACCCGCGCGTCGCGCGCTATGCATCACGTGACGAGATCCTTTCCTGGCTCGATGCTACGGGGTATGTCGGCGATGCGCCGGTTCGCGCGCGCAGCCTGGCGGAATCGTTGCGGCGCATCTTGTCACAGGAATTCTAAATCTGAATTTGGAGGAGATGTCATGAAACTTCGCCCACAGCTCAGTTTGACTTTTGACGATGTCTTATTGGTGCCTCAGCGCTCTGCCGTGCGGTCCCGGGCCGACGTCAGCACGGCCACCCGGCTGTCTCGCCACATCAAGATGGAGATCCCCATCGTCAGCGCGAACATGGACACCGTCACCGAATGGCAAATGGCTGTGGCGATGGCGCGCGCGGGCGGCATCGGTATCATCCACCGTTTCATGACCCCGGAACGGGAAGCGGAGGAGGTGCGTCGGGCCAAACGCGTGGAAAGCCATATCGTGGAGAACCCGTATACCATCGAACCGGGCGCTACAGCGGAAGCCGCACGCCAGATGATGGCGCGTTACGGTATTGGCGGCCTGGTGGTGATTGACGAGGACAATCGGCCTGTGGGCATCTTGACGCGGCGCGATTTGGAGCTGGCCGGCCGGACCGAACTGGTGCATGAGCTTATGACACCGGCCGCTCGGCTGATCACAGCGCCGGCAGGGACGACTCTGGAGGAGGCTCGTCGCATCCTGCATCAACACCGCCTGGAAAAGCTGCCGTTGGTGGACGCAGATGGCCGTCTGGCCGGGCTGATCACCAGCAAAGACATCCTGCGGGCCCTGGAGCATCCTCACGCCACCAAGGACGCTAAGGGCCGTCTGCGGGTGGGCGCAGCGGTGGGTGTGCAGCAGGGCTTTCTGGAACGTGCTGCGCTGTTACTGGAGGCCGGTGCGGATGTCATCGTGGTGGACATTGCCCATGGGCATTCGGAGCATTGCATTAACGCAGTGCGCACCCTGCGCAAGACGTTTCCCGAGGCGGAGATCATCGCCGGCAACGTGGCATCGGCCGAGGGCACGCGCGATTTGATCGAAGCAGGCGCCGATGCGATCAAGGTCGGGGTGGGACCGGGCTCCATTTGCATTACCCGCATCGTGACGGGGTTCGGCGTGCCGCAGTTGAGCGCGGTGGCCGAATGCGCGGAGGCCGCGCGGCCCTACGGGGTGCCCATCATCGCGGACGGCGGCATTCGCAACTCCGGCGATATCGTGAAGGCGCTGGCTGCCGGCGCTGAGAGCGTGATGATCGGCAGCTTGCTGGCCGGCACCGACGAGAGCCCCGGCGTGGTGGTAGTGCGCAACAACCGGCGGGTCAAAGTGAGCCGCGGCATGGCCTCGCTGGCGGCCACCATGGACCGGCCCGACCGCCAACCCAAGAGCGAAGGGGATGATCCGGGTTGGGCGCGAGTGGTGGCCGAGGGCGTTGAGGCCGCTGTGCCTTACCGTGGGCCGGTGGAAGACTTGCTGGCGCAACTGGTAGGCGGTTTGCGCTCCGGTTTGAGCTATGGCGGCGCTACGAATATCGCAGAGCTGCAGGCTAATGCGGAGTTCGTGCAGATCACCTCAGCGGGCATGCGAGAGAGCCATCCGCATGACGTAGAAGTGTTGTAGGCCTGCTGTTTGACAAGAGAGGGCGGCTGCGGCATAATCTCGCCTACAATTGAACCGTGATCACCGAACAGCGATGACGGAGGAAAGTAGGCGCAGGGACGGTCCCAGAGAGGTCGGGCCCCAACGGCGGGGCTGCAAGCCCGACCGACATGAACTGCGTTGAAGTTCCCTTCCGAGCTGGACGAGGGAAACGGATTGCGAATTGACGATTGTGGATTGAGTCTGTTTGACGAAGGCGAAATCTGCAATCCACAATCGAAAACCCGCAATCAAGCAAGTAGTTCGTCCCGGCAGCCCGCCGTTATCTGGGCCACCGGTAAGCCCGTCGAATCGGGCCGCCGGAGTTGAGCGCCTTCGTCGTGCACGAAGGAATCAGGGTGGTACCGCGAAGTCGAACAGCGCACTTCGTCCCTGGGGGGATGGGCGCTGTTTTTTTGTTGTGGAGAAGGTAGATAAGGAAGCAGGGAAATAGGAAACGAGGAACAAGGAAACAAGGAAACAGGGAAACAAGGGAAGGAGGCATTGTGCGCGAGAATCTTGCCCAATTACGACAAGAGGCGCTGGCAACACTGGCCCAGGCCTCCGATGCGGCTGCGTTGGAGGCGTGGCGCGTGCGGTTCCTGGGCCGCAAAGGCGCGTTAGCCGAAGCGATGAAGGTGCTGGGCGGATTGCCCCGGGAGGAGCGCCCGGCTTATGGCGCAGCCGTGAACGAGGTCAAAGCCGCTCTGGAAACCGCATTTCACGAGCGCCAGGAGGCACTTAAGGCCGAGGCGTTGGCCACAGAACTCGCGGCAGGTGCAGTAGACGTGACCCTGCCCGGACGGCCTCCGTCTCTGGGCCACCTCCATGTCACCACACAGAACCTGCGCCAGCTCTACAGCGTGTTTGCGGGCATGGGCTTCGAAGTCTACGACGCGCCCGACGTGGAAACCGACGAATACAACTTTGGCCTGTTGAACATCCCTCCTTATCATCCGGCGCGCGATATGTGGGACACCTTCTGGGTGACTCAACAGGCATGGGATAAACAGGATCTCTCCGAGAAACCCGGTTTGTCCCGGGCCTCCCGTTCCTCGGAGGGAGCTGGTTCGCCTTCGTCGCCCCCGCCCACCCTGGTCATGCGCACCCATACCAGCCCCGGCCAGATTCGCGTCATGCGCGAGCGCTGCCCTGAGCCGATCCGGGTGATCCTGCCGGGCAAGTGCTACCGATACGAGCAGATCACTGCCCGGTCGGAGCATCAGTTCTACCAGATCGAAGGGCTGGCGGTGGGCAAGAACATCCGGATGACCGATCTGATCGGCACCTTGAAGGAATTTGCCCGGCAGATGTACGGCAGCCAGCGCCAACTGCGCGTGCGCGGAAGCTACTTCCCCTTCACCGAGCCCAGCATTGAGGCTGACATGGACTGTGTGCTGTGCGAGGGCAAGGGCTGCGCGGTCTGCAAGTACACCGGTTGGCTGGAGATCGCTGGCGCGGGCATGGTGCATCCCGTCGTCCTGCGTAACGGCGGTTACGACCCCGACATCTATTCTGGCTTCGCGTTCGGTATGGGCGTTGAGCGGCCCACCATGCTGAAACACGGCGTCAACGATATCCGGTATTTCTACGGGAACGATTTGCGGTTCCTGAGGCAGTTTTAGCGTGCTGCGTACTGCGTATTGCATACTGCGTACTGCGTACTGCATACTGCGTACTGCGTATTGTCATGGTAGACGGTGAGAAGTACGCAGTAAGAAGTACGCAGTAAGAAGTATGCAGTAAGAAGTATGCAGTAAGTTCGGAGATGTGGCTATGAAAATTCCCCTCAGTTGGCTCAAAGACTATGTGGACATCACGTTGCCTTTGGAGGCGCTGGCTCAAAGGCTGACCCTGGCCGGGCTGGAGGTGGAGAGCATCGAACGCATCGGCGATTTCTGGGATCGGGATAAGATCTTCGTCGGTCAGATCCTGGAGGTGAAACGTCATCCTGACGCCGAGCGGTTGACCCTGGCGCTGGTTGAATACGGCACGGGCACCCCGCAGAGGGTGGTCACCGGCGCGCCCAACCTGTATCCCTACATTGATCAGGACCTGTCCGCCAATCGGGGGCCTAAGGTGGCTTTTGCTGTGGTGGGCGCGCGCTTGATTGACGGCCACAGCGAAGAGCGTAAGATCGTGAAACTGAAGCCCAGCAAGATTCGCGGCATCGTGTCGGAGGGGATGGTCTGCTCCGAGAAGGAGTTGGGCCTCAGCGATGCCCACGAAGGCATCCTGATCCTGCCCGACGATGCGCCGGTAGGCACTCCCCTGGCCGACTATTTGGGAGACGCTGTGCTGGAGTTCAGCATCAAAGGCGCGTTCGGCCATCTCCAGTCGGTCGTCGGCATCGCCCGTGAGATCGCGGCGCTGACCGGTCAGCCGCTGCGCTATCCTGTTGCCATCAAGGATCAGCCCTCTTCGCGCCGTCTGGTTCCCGACGCCCACTTCACCGGTATCGTGATCGAGGACCCCGATCTGTGTCTGCGGTACTCTGCGGCGCTGATCGAAGACGTGAAGGTCGGCCCATCTCCCTTCTGGATGCAGCAGCGGTTGATTCGGGCCGGCATGCGCCCGATCAACAACGTCGTGGACGTGACCAACTATGTCATGTTGGAGCTGGGGCAGCCGTTGCATGCTTTCGACTACGATCTGCTTGTTGCCCGCGCCCAGAATCCCGGCAATCCTGAGCAACCGGCGTCCTCACGGCCCACCATCATCATGCGCCGTGCCTATCCCGGTGAGCATCTCACGACGCTGGACGGTGTGGACCGTGCGCTGGACCCCGACATGTTGCTCATCACCGACACGGCGGGCGCAATTGCGGTGGCCGGCGTGATGGGCGGCGCCAATACCGAGGTCAGCGAGGCCACGACCCGGGTGCTGCTGGAGTCGGCCAACTTCAACTTCCTCAGTATCCGCCGCACCAGCCAGATGCTCAAGTTGAACAGCGAAGCGGCCAACCGCTTCGGCAAGCGGGTGGATCCCGAGCTAACGGTGAAGGCGCTGGATCGCGCGTGTGATTTGCTGGCCCGGCTGGCAGGTGGGACTCCGCAGCCTGTCTACGGCGATGCCTATCCCGGCAAACCTGTCCCTTCGACCATTGAGCTCGATCCCGCTTACGTGAATCGCCTCCTGGGCGCCCAGATCCCCGTCGAAGAGATGGTACGGATCCTGGAAGCGTTGGAGTTTCGGGTGGACATGGAGAGGGGGGGACACGGAGACGCGGAGAGCGTTCTTCCTGCCTCCGCGTCTCCGCGTCTCCGTGTCTCTATCCCCAGCCACCGCCAGGATGTGAGGATTCCGGCGGACCTGGTCGAGGAAATCGGCCGCATCTACGGCTATGACCGGCTGACGCCGACGTTGTTGGCGGACGAGTTGCCGCCGCAGCGGCGCAACCTGGCATTGGAGGGTGAGGAGAGGGTCCGGGACATCCTGGTCGGCGCCGGCCTGGACGAGGTGATCACTTATTCCATGATTGACATCCGTGATGAGGAGAGGTTGCGCGGCGGCAGCTCCCCTGCGGATGAGATACCCGGCCTGGCCGAGCCATCTGTAAAGGTTTTGAATCCTTTGAGCTCCGATCGGGCGCATTTGCGCCGCACGTTGTTGACCGGGCTGCTCACGACTGCCCGGGCCAACCTCCGCTTCATGGATCGAGTGGCCATCTTCGAGGTGGGGCGCGTGTTCCACGCGCGGCCGGATCAGATTTTGCCGGCCGAGCCGCGACGGGTGGCTGCGCTGATGACCGGGCCGCGCGAAGCGACGACGTGGCTGGCCCATGATGCCACTCCGCTGGGCTTCTTCGACCTGAAGGGCGTGGCCGAGGCGTTGCTGCAGCGCCTCCACCTGACCGACGTTCGCTGGGAACGGTTTGAGCATCCGGCCCTCTATCCGGGACGCACTGCCCGGCTGCTGGTAGATGGCGTCCCCGTGGGGCTGCTGGGTGAGCTACATCCGGTCACGCGAGCTGCGTTTGACCTGCCCGAACAACCGGTGGTCGGCATGGAGTTTGACCTGGACGCCCTGTTGGCCGGTTGGGGCAAGCCGCACGCGATGAGCGACATCTCGGCCCAGCCGCCGGTCTATGAAGACCTGGCTGTCGTGGTGGACGATGCTGTCCCTGCGGATCAGGTAGAGGCAGTGATCCGCCAAAGCGGCGGCAAGCTGCTGGTCGGTGTGGCACTTTTCGACGTGTATCGCGGCGGTCAGATACCGCCGGGGAAGAAGTCCCTGGCCTACGCGCTCACATATCAAGCCCCCGATCGCACGCTCACCGATGAAGATACCAGGAAGTTGCGCGCCAGGATCGTGGCCCGTCTGGAACGAGAGTTGGGTGCTACTTTGCGAGGTTGAACGCCCTCGGACCCACGATAGAAAGCCGGGTTTCGCGATGAAACCTGGCTTTCTTGTCGCCGGTAGTTTGTCCTCACGCTTCGTCCAGGATATAATGTTGCCGTCTGCCGTGACTAATCTGCTACGCGGTCGTCTTCAGTAATGAACATGGTTTTCCCGGCTGGCCTGCGGGTCGGCCTTTTTTTGTCCCTGAGGTGTGCAATGCGCTACGGTCGTGCTCCGCTGGTTCTCTTCTTGCTCGTCCTGGCTTTGCTAACGCCTGGGTCGGCTCAGGTGAGCGCAGCCCCTGATGTGCCCTGGCCTGTTGTCAGCCTCAGCGCCAGCGTCAGCCCCAGCTCTGTCGCGCCGGGCGCTATAGTGACCTATACCGATGTGTTGACCAATTCGGGAGATGAACCGGGACGGGATGTCCGGCTGGCACATACTTTGCCCGCCGGCTTCACCTATGTCGCCGGTTCGGCGCGCATCTATCGGGACGGCATCGAGATCAGCAGCGCCAACCCTTCGGTTTCGGGCCGCACGCTCACCTGGAGTGGGCTGAGTGTGCCTGCGCGCCGCGGGGATTCTTTCTACGGCATCAACACGTTCATCCAGGAACGATGCAATATCGGGTACGCCACCTGGCAGCTCGACCACGCCCGCAATCTCATGGGCTATGCGGCTTTTGCCAAACAGCTTTTTTACGGCATCACCATAGCAACTGCTGGTCCTGACCCCTGCTGGGTGGACTTCGTCAACGCCGCCTATGACCGTGGCCTGAAGCCTGTGCTGCGCCTGCAAGGGGAACACGGCGGGTCTTTCTGGCACAAGCCGCAACCTAACTGGCCGGGGAACTATACCGATATCGCCCAGGCTTTTGCGCGCGTGGTCGCCCAACTGCCGCGGCGGGACGGCCACAAGCTGTACATCCAGATCTGGAATGAACCGAACCTGAACCTGGAATGGGGCAACGCAGCTAATCCCACGGAATACGGCCAGTTCCTGGAGCAGACGGCGAGCGCCATCCGCACTGTCACAGGCGGTGACCCCCGCATCGTGATCCTCAACGGGCCGTTGGCCCCTGGCGGTAACATCGCGCCCACGACCTTTATGCAGACCATGTTCAACAACGTGCCCAACAGCCGTTGGGCTTTTGATGTCTGGGCTGCCCATGCTTATCCGGGCAATTACCCGCCTGAACTGAACATTCATCGCGGCACTGCGCTGGTCAACAGCGTCACCATTGACAGTTATGTCCCTGAAGTCAAGGTCCTGGCATCCTATGGCCGTCCCACAGTGCCGATCCTTTTGAGCGAGACCGGCTATGCGCTCTATAACCAGTACGACAAGCGCTACCCCGCCATCAACGAGACCAACCGCGCCGACTACATGAGCCGTGCCTTCCAGAACTACTGGCGGGGCTGGCCTGAGCTGATGGGGGTTGCTCCTTACGAGCTTTCCGACCCGAGCCATGCCTGGAGCGCCTGGAACTGGGTGGAAGAGGACAATTATCGGCACGCGCAGTACAACAGCGTCCAGGCGCTGGACAAATCGTATCCTTACGCGTCCAGCCAGTTGACGGTGAAGTTCCAGGCCCAGGCAGCTACCGCTCCGGGCACCTACGCCAGCACCGTGGAAGTGAGCGCCAGCAACTTCGGCGTTTCGCCCCTGTACAATGCCGCCGTTGTAGTCGTAAGTTCGCCAACACCAAGCCCTACCCCCACCCGGACGCCGACCCGGACGCCGACCCAGACAGCGACGCCGACGCCCAGTCTTACGCCGACCCCCACCCCCACGGCTTCGCTTACGCCTACCGCCACTGCGTCGGCGACCTCGACCGCCAGTCCAACGGCCACGGTGTCCCCCACCCGGACGCCGACCCAGACGGCGACGTTAACGCCAACCGTCACCTCGACCTCTACCTCTACGGCAACCGGTGCACCGCCTGCGCCAACCGCAACGCCTACTGCGACCCCGTCGCCGACTGCTACGCCAACCGCGACCCTGTCACCAACTGCTACACCGACCCCTAGTCTGACTCCGACTGCGACGGCTACCCGCACCCGAACCCCCACGCCGACCTTGACCGCAACGCGCACTGCGACACCGACGCGCACTATGACGCCGACGGTGACGGCTACCTGGACACCGGTGGTCCAGCCCCTGGCCACCGTGTGGGTCGGCCAGCAACCGCATGGCCTGGCTGTGGATAGCCACAACAACCTGGTCTATGTGGCCAACCATCTGGTTCCCGTCGTGTCGGTCATTGATGGTCGCGCGGGCGTTGTGACGCAAACGATCAGCCTGGGCGATGCCAGCGGCAGCAACGGCGCAGCTTACGATCCCGTCGCAGGCCTCCTGTATGTCGCCAACAAGTTCACCGACGATGTCAGCCGGGTTTTTGTGGAAATGCCCTTTGAGCTGAGCGAGATCCCGGTCGGTCTTCAGCCTAACGGTATTGCCGTTGACCCGACGACCGGTATGGTTTATGTGGCCAACTTCGGGCGCGATTCCATTTCGATTTTGGACGGCTCTGCCGGCATCCCCCTGCGTGAGATCCCCAGCGGTCGCGAGCCGTCGTTCATCGCCCTGGACCCGGCGCGCAACCGCTTTTACGTCACCCACCACCTGGACAATACGGTGGGCATCTATGAGCTCGGCTCGGGCAGCCGTCTGGGCACGTTGCCCACGGGCGGAGGCCCCTACGGGATCGCGTTTGACCCGTCCAGGCAACGGCTCTACACGGCAGACCGCGATGGCCGCAGCGTGACAATTATCAACACCGCCGATGACGCGATCGTGAAACACATGCCGCTGAACTGCACACCTTACCAGGTGGCAGTGAACCCCGCCAGCGGACACCTGTTTGTGGTCTGCGCGGATGATCAGCAACTGCACATCTACGACGTCGAGACCACTTTCTGGCTGGCCTGGGTTCCGGTGGGCCGCGGCGCTGAGGAAGGCATCGCCGTAGATGTCGCAACCGGTCGGGTTTATGTGAGCAACAGCCAGGACGACACGGTGACGATCTATCAGGACAGCGGTCCAACCTGGTCGCCAACACCGGTGCCCACCCGGACACCGAGCCCTACGCACACGCCGACCGCCACGGCGACGGCGACGGCCACTCACACACCCAGCCGTACTCCCACCGTGACGGCGACGCCCACCCTGACTGCTACACCGACGGTGACGGCGACGCCCACCGTTACACACACGCCGACCGCCACGGCGCCGCCGACGGCCACTCACACACCCAGCCCCACGCCGACGGTGACGGCGACGCCTACCGTGACTGCTACACCGACCGTTACACGTACGCCGACTGCCACGGCGACGCCGACGACTACTTACACCCCCAGCCCTACGCCTACTGCGACGTCAACACCGACCGTCACCCGCACACCGACCTTGACGTCAACACCGTCTCTGACGCCAACTGCCACGGCCACTTTCACCTCGACCCCGACGCGCACACCAACGCCGACGCGCACGCCGACCCCGGTGCTGCCCGGCAAGCCCGATGGTTATGAGCCCGACGATACGCCTGAGCAAGCCAAGGAGCTGCCCATCGGCGGTGCCGCTGAGGTGCGGACGCTGCACCTTCCCGGCGATGTGGATTGGGCCTGGTTCCAGGCAGTGGGCGGTCGTCGCTACGCATTTCAGGCTCACGCTGTGGGCGGCATTCGGGTCAGGCTGGCCGTCTTTGCCGGCGACGGAGTGACGCCCCTTTCCTCGGCCGCAGTGCAAACCACGGTGACCGGTGGGGATATTGCTGCTTTGTGCGCGGCCTTTCGGCTGGACTGTGCCTCGGCGTCGGCTGCGGTGTTCGGGCCGGCGGGAGCCAACCCGGCCGAGGCCACATCCGACGAGGCGATCACCACGACCCTCTTGTGGACGGCTCCCGGTTCCGGCACTTATTACCTGCGCGTTGACGAGCAGAACGGCCTGGGCGGCCTGGGCGCGTTCTACCTGTTGCGCGGTATCGAGATGGGCCATAGCATCTTCCTGCCGGCGATCCTTGCCGAAAGGCCTGTGTCGCTGACGATAGCTGCTCTGAAAATGCCCCCGAACGACACTGGACTTGAGGCTTTAGCCGGTCTGGCGCTCAGCGAGAGCAACCACCTAAAGGCTCGAATCCAGGCCGAGCACTTTTCATCGGCCGTGGCGCCGGGCCCGGCACAGGTGGCTGCCCTGGAGAGCGCAGCAGCCGTCCCGGTCGCAGCCCGTGTCAGCGTTCGCGCTCAACTCCCGGCGGCGCAGCCCGTGCGCCACCCTGACCCTGTGAGTTTGCCCGCCGGCATCCGTGCCCTGGCGGTGCATCCCGTAACCCATCACCTCTACCTGGCCGATGACCGTTCGCTGGTCTTGTACGACCCCGCGACCGGTCGCGTGCTTGCCCGGGCTGCCATCCGGGTAGGGCAGGGCGGCCTGATCGTGGATGCCGCCGCCCATCGCGTGCTGGTGGGGAGCCAGGAACTCGGGGCTGTGTTGGCGCTGGACGCGCAGACCCTGGCCGTCCGGGCAACCGCTGCCGGATTCGCCCTGCCCGGCGGCCTGGCGCCCATCACTGCGGCCGACGGTGTCCGGCGCGTTTTTGCAGCCGACACGCTGGCGGGCACCGTGCGCGTGCTGGCTGCCGATGACCTGCGGACGCTGAACGAAGTCTCGGTCGGCCTGGGGCCCTATGCGGTGGTCGCGTCCCCGAGCACCGGCCGCGTTTTCGTGGCCTTGACCGGGAGCGACCGTGTCGCAATGCTGGACGCCAGCACCGGTGCGTTCTTGGGGCATACCCCCCTGGGCGGGCTGGGCTTTCCACAAGGGATGGCCCTGGACGAAGTGGCTGGCCGGCTCTATGTGGTCTACGCCCTGTCGCCGCGCTATGGCCAGATCGCGGCGGTGGACGCCGCCACCGGAGCCGTCGTGGAGGTTGTCCCGGCGACGCTGGAGCGGCCCTTGGCCGGTGCAGAAGCCCTGGCTGTTGATCCGGTGCGCCGCTGGTTGCTGGTCAGCGCCGAAGAGGGCCTTCATGCCTACGATCTGGCCCAGGGTCGTTGGCTGCCATCGCCTCTATCTTCGCAACGGGGCGCCGTTCCGGTTTTCGGCCTTGCGGTTGACGTTGACGGGCAGGCGGTCTATGCGAGTAGCCCCATGGGCCGGGAGGCCCCCGGATCGCTGTACATGCTTCGAGAATGAACCTGGCCGGGGTTTGGTGACGATCCATCGGTTCCGGAAGCGAACGCAGGGGGGTTTTGACACCCGTTTGTCCGTCTTGTATAATTTGCCTGGTAACTTTGTGGGTGGTCTTGCGGGTTTTTGTGATGAAGTTGTCTTATCGGGTTGATTTGAGGCCGTATCGGTGCTGAGGTTTAGTGCGGTTCAGGTTGCCCCGAAGTTCGGTTTCCGTCTTACGATGAGCGTTGTTGATGAGATCAAAGGGCGCCTCGATATTGTCGAAGTGATCTCCGGCTATGTATCGCTGAGCAAAGCGGGGCGCAACTACAAGGGCCTTTGCCCGTTTCACGCCGAGAAGACCCCGTCGTTTTTTGTGTTCCCTGAGACTCAGACCTGGCATTGCTTCGGGGCATGCAGTACCGGCGGGGATATCTTCTCGTTCGTGATGAAGCGCGAGAACCTGGACTTCGGCGAAGCCCTGGCTCTACTGGCCGCCAAAGCCGGGGTTGAGCTGAAGCCGCGTGAGCCGGGCCGGGAGGCCGAAGACAGCCGGGCAGAACGGTTGCGGGCGATCGTGGCCGATGCGGCCCTCTACTATCACTATCTGCTCAACAAGTCAGGCGAAGCTGCCCTGGCGCGGAGTTATCTGGAGCGCCGTGGCCTGAAGCCGGAGACGTGGGAGCTGTGGCAACTGGGTTACTCGCTGGATAGCTGGGACGCGTTGCGTGACCGGTTGCTGGGCAAGGGTTACCAGTTGGAGGAGATCGAGGCTGCGGGGTTGATCGTCCGGCGCGAAGGCGAGGGTGGCATCAGTTACTACGACCGTTTTCGCGGCCGGCTGATGATCCCGATTCGCGATGTCCAGGGGCGCACCATCGGCTTTGGTGCCAGGATCCTGCGTGAAGACCCTGCCCGTCCTGCGCCGAAGTACATCAACTCGCCCCAGACGCCGCTCTTTGACAAAAGCAGCACGCTCTACGGCCTGGACATGGCACGCCAGGCGATCCGAGAGGCGGACCATGCCGTGATCGTGGAAGGCTACATGGATGTGCTCATGTCGCATCAAGTGGGCGTGCGCAATGTGGTGGCCGGGATGGGCACCGCCCTGACCGAGGCACAAATCCGCCTGCTGAAGCGCTACACCAGCAACATTACCCTGGCGCTGGACCCCGATGCGGCCGGGGATCAGGCGACCTTGCGCGGGTTGGAGACCGCCCGGCAGTCCCTGGGGCGCGAATGGGAACCCGTGATTAGCCCCTCCGGCCTGGTGCGCCAGGAGAGCCGCCTGAAGGCCCGTCTGCACATTGCGGTGTTGCCTGACGGGCTCGATCCTGATGAACTGGCCCGCAACGACGTGACGCGGTGGCAGCAGGTCATCGCTGAAGCCAGGCCGATCGTGGACTTCTATTTGGGGCTGGTAGCACGGGAAGAGAATCTGGACAGCGCGCAGGGGAAGGCGAATGCTGTGGCGCGTCTGGCGCCGTTGATCCGGGAGATCGCCAACCCTGTGGAGCGCGAACATTACGTTCAGGCCCTGGCCCGGCTCATCCAGACCGATGAGCGGTTGGTGGCGGAACAGGTGGCGTTTGCGGGGCGCGTTGTTGACCGCCAGCGTCCCGTGCTGACGGAACCGTCCTCTCTCCCTGAGGGGCAGGCCGCCGACCGACGAAGTGCGCAGGTGATCCGCAAACAGCGGACAGCGTTTCCGGCTTTCGGCGCGGAAGAGCATCTCTTGGGCTGGCTCTTGTTGCGCCCCGATTTGCTGCCAGCTCTGGACGAGGAGATGATCCGCCATCAGATCCCGCCGTTGGGGCCGGACGATTTTCTGGGCACGGAGAGCCGGGCGTTGTTGGCCGAGCTGTTGGCGTTGCCGTCGGCGGGAGACGAGGCCACGACGGAAGAACGTATTGCGACCTTGCCCGAACCCTTGCAGGAGTATTGTCGAGGCATTCTGGGCGAGATGCAGCGGCGTCCGCCTCTGACCGATGAGAAGTTGATCAAAGACCTGGGGGATTCACTCCTGCGCATTCGCGAACGCAACTTGCGGCGTCAGGTGCAGCAGGTGGAATCGTTGATCCATGAAGCTGAAAAAGATGGCGCCCGTGAGCGTGCCAGAGAGCTGCACGAGTTGATGGCCTCCTACACGCTCCAGAAACGTCATATTCAGCGGCTGTTGAATCTGCGCACGGCCTCGGGGGCATGGGCAACCCGGAAGGAGCCCGTTTGAGATCGGTGTTGTCGCGACGAGGGGATAGGTTCGATGACCGCTAACCGTCGGCGTTCTACCAGTGCATTGACCGAGGAGCAGGAACCGTCCAGCACGGGCCGCAGCGCTCGATCTGAGCGCCGCGCGCGTCCTCGAGATGTGGTGCCTGTTGCGCCGGAGCCAGAAACAGACGACGAGTTGTTGGAGGAAGAGGTCGTCGAGGTCCGCTTCGCGTTGGGCCCTGATGGCTTGCCCGAGATGCTGGATGAGCTGCCGTCCGATGAAGAGGCCCCGGTCATCGAACGCGACCTGAAGCTGGAACAAGAGATCGAGCGCGAAGCCCGGCGGCCGCTGGACGAAGTGCTTGACGAATGGGACGATCCCGCCGTCACCAGCGATCCGGTGCGGATGTACCTGCACGAGATCGGCCGTACTCCCCTCCTGACCGCCGAAGAGGAGATCGCCCTGGCTACCGCCATCCAGGAGGGCAAGGAGGCGCAGCAGCGGCTGCAATCCGACAAACTCGACCCCGATGAACGCAAACAGTTGGAGCTGATACGGCAGCGCGGTTTGAGCGCTCAGCAGCGCCTTGCCCAGGCCAATTTAAGGTTGGTCGTCAGTGTGGCCAAGCGGTATGTGGGGCGGGGCATGTCGTTCCTGGATCTGATCCAGGAGGGTAACCTGGGGTTGTTGCGGGCTGTTGAGAAATTCGACCCCACTCTGGGTTACAAGTTCAGCACCTATGCCACGTGGTGGATCCGCCAGGCCATCAGCCGGGCTATCGCCGATCAGGCGCGCACCATCCGCATCCCTGTTCACATGGTGGAAAGCATCAACCGCCAGATCCGGGTTCAGCGTCGGTTGATGCAGGAATTGGGCCGCGAGCCTACGCCGGAGGAGGTCGCCCTGGAGATGGACTATCTCCTGCCGGAGGACAAGATAGCGATCGAGGAGGCCCAGGCATCCGGGCAACCGTTGGATCCGGTACTGCAACGTCGGCTGCAGATGGCTGCCACCAAGGTGCGACGGGTGATGCGTATTGCGCAGGAACCGATGTCGCTGGAGACCCCCGTGGGCAGCGAGGAGAACAGCTCGTTGGGTGACTTCATCGAAGACGAGAACCTGCCGGGTCCGGCGGATCAGGCGAACCGGCATTTGCTCCGGGAACAGATGAACGAGATCCTCAGCGGCCTCAGCGAGCGTGAGCGGAAGGTGCTCGAGATGCGTTTTGGCCTGAAGGACGGCACGGCGCGCACGTTAGAGGAAGTGGGACAGGAGTTCGGGGTCACGCGCGAGCGTATTCGTCAGATCGAAGCCAAGGCGTTGCGCAAACTGCGCCATCCCATCCGCAGCCGTAAGCTGCGCGACTACCTGGGGTGATTTGACGCGCGGGGAAAATGCGCTATAATATTCGTGAAATCAATCCTCGATAGCTCAATTGGCAGAGCAAGCGGCTGTTAACCGCAAGGTTGGAGGTTCGAGTCCTCCTCGAGGAGTCAAATGCAGCTTTCTCAAGAGGGACGAACCGTCACGATTCGTCCCTCTTTCTTATCCCCTGCCTTATCCCAGCTGTCGTGCCAGGCGTTGGCGTAGCACATCTTCTGGGTGGGGGCAGAACTTGTCCCCCGCCCTATCCTGGGTTATCATGGGATCACCAAACCCGGTAAAGCGAGCGTGATGCAAGTGGTTCGATTCTCTGGGCGTTTTTGGCTGTTGATGGCTGCATGTGCTCTGGCGGCAGCCCTTGTCCTGGTGTTGATGCCTGCGGAAAGGACCCTGGGCCAGGTGATCAAGATCGTTTACCTGCACGGCGCGTTAAGCCGTGCGGGGATGGCCGGCATGGTGGCTGCCGGTGCCCTGGGGCTGGCCTATCTGATCATCCGGCGTGCAGTCCTGATCCGTTGGACTCAAGGCCTGTTGCTGAGCGGCTGGTGCTTCTGGGTCGCGCATTTCATCGTCAGTATGCCGGCCACCCGGTTGACCTGGGGGCCATGGATCGCCTGGGGCGAGCCGCGTGTGACCATGACGTTGCAGCTTATGGCTGCCGGGCTCGTCGTTATTGTGGTCACACGGTTGTTGGATGATAGTCGGTTTACGGCGCTGGCAGCGTTCCTGTTGGGCATCGCAGTGATGGTTATAGCCGGGCGTACAGGGGTCATCCGGCATCCGCTGGACCCCATCGGTACTTCGCCCTCCGCCGTAATGCGCTTCGTCTATACGCTTTTGCTCGTTCCGGTAGTGAGCAGCATGGTGCTGGTAGCGGGACGGCTGGCACACGATTCCCGCGCACCGGGTGAATCCTGGAAAGGTGAAGGGACCAAACTATGAAACTGGTCAACGTCGAAGAGATGCGCCGGATCGAACAGGCGACAGACGCATCCGGCCATTCATACGCCGCCATGATGGAAAATGCCGGCCAGAGTGTCGCCGGGGTGGCCCTGGCGCTGCGGCTCATTCAACCCGACGAAAACGCGTTGATTCTGGTGGGGCCCGGCAATAACGGCGGTGACGGATTGGTGGCCGCCCGCATCCTGCGCGAGTCGGGATGTGATGTGACGTTGTATATCTGGAAGCGTGACATCAAAGGGGACGAGAATTTCCGACGGCTTAAGCGTAAGCGACGTGGGCTGGCCATCCTGTGGGCAGATAACGACAGCGATTTCTCCAAGTTGCGCCAGGAGTTAAGCCAGGCCGACCTGGTGATTGATGCCCTGTTGGGCACCGGGATCCAACGCCCAATCCAGGGCCGCCTGGCCGAACTGATGCAGGTTGTGAAGGAAGAGATTGCGGCACGTCGCCAGGCCCTTCCCGTGGAAGCGGAAGACGTTAACGCTCGGTTTGCGATTCCTCGTTTCCCCTTGATGGAGGCCCAGACCCTGGGCATGCCGATGCCGGAGATGCATGATCGGCCCTATGACGACGACTATGATCAATACGCTGAAGACGAAGATGAGGACAAAGAACACGATGACGCTTTCGATCCTGATGAGGACTGGGATGAGGACGATGATGCGTTCGATCAGGATAGGTTTGACGAGGACGACATGCCGCCCCCGCCATGGCCCCCCCTGCCCGTGCTGGCTGTGGATTGTCCCAGCGGGCTGAACTGCGACACAGGTGCCCTCGACCCCGCGACGATCCCGGCGGATGTGACGGTCACTTTTGCTTTTCCCAAGTGGGGGCAACTGCAGTATCCTGGAGCTGGCGCGTGTGGTTTGCTGTGCGTCGCGCCCATCGGCGTGCCTTCTCAGTTGGCCGAGGACATCCCGGTAGAGCTGGTGGAACACAGCTACATCCGCCGGTGGTTGCCCGGACGCCCGCCGGATGCCCACAAAGGCACCTTTGGCCGGGTGTTGATCGTAGCCGGTTCCACCTGGTATCCAGGTGCGGCGTTGTTGAGCGGCCAGGCTGCAGCCCGGTCGGGCGCCGGCCTGGTCACCCTGGCTGTGCCTTCTGCTTTGCACCCGGCTTTGATCGGCGCATCTCTGGAGACCACCTGGCTGCCGCTGCCAGGAGCGGAGGGGACGCACACAGCCGTCGGGGTGCGCGTCTTGCTGGACAGCCTGTCGGCCTATGATGCGCTGTTGATCGGCCCTGGTTTCAGCACTGCGGAGGCCGCACGCGCGTTCATCGAAGCATTGCTCTCGTCTGATGGGCTGGCCGCAGAGCGATGGTCGGGCCGTGTGGTGTTCGACGCCGATGCGCTGAACATCCTGGCGACCCTGCCCGATTGGCCAGGGCGCCTGCCTGCGGGCAGCATTTTGACCCCTCATCCCGGTGAGATGGCCCGCCTGATCGGTGCTACGGCCGCAGAGGTAAACAGCCGTCGCATCGAAACCGCCCGACGTTGGGCGGCGGAGTGGGGGCATGTCGTGGTGCTGAAAGGGCCCCACACGGTGATCGCTGCCCCCGACGGCCGGACCGGCGTGTTGCCCTTTGCTGTGCCCACCCTGGCCACTGCCGGCAGCGGCGATGTCCTGGCCGGCGCCATCGTAGCAATGCTGGGCCAGGGGCTGGCTGCGTTCGAGGCCGCCGTGGTCGGTGCATATCTTCACGCCTATACGGGGGTCGTCTTGGGGCGGGAAATCAGCATGTCCGGCGTTATAGCAGGGGACCTTGTCCGCCAGCTTCCGTATTCACTGCGGACGCTGTACCTGGGAAGGTGAGCAGGAGGCAAAAATAAGGCGTTGAAGGTGAGGTTCGTCTTCAACGCCTTATGCAATCCGATCGGCCCGGGGCATCGTGTGGACTCTATTTCGTCTCACTGCTCAGCCGGGCCTGGGCTGCCTGTACTGCCTCTTGTGCTTGTTTGACCTTTTCCGACAGCACGATGCGTCCGCGCTCTTCCAGGTGTTCGGTCTGGCTGCGTACCTCCTCGGCCAGGTGCTGGGCCTGGGTGCGGGCCTCCTCTGCCAGTTTCTCGGCCTGTGTCTTCAGGGCGGAGGCGCGTTCGCCGAGCTGTCGGCGCACCTCCTCACCCGAGGACGGGGTCATCAACAAGGCAGCCGCAGCGCCTGCCAGAGCTCCGATCAGGAACCCGAAGAAGAATTCCCCTCCGCCTTTCTCGCTCATTTTGACCTCCTTGGTGTGTTCGACATAAATCCAAAAGCTTCCGTCATGCTTTGCCGTTGCGTCGGCGGCCAAACAAGACGTTAACTGCCTGCCGTGCGCCCGCCGCATAGCTTGAGGCTTTTACGATCGGTTGGACGAGATGGTCGCTCATGAAGGTTGCCGTGCCGCGTACTGTGCTGACCGTCTCTTGGGTTGAGTTCAGGATCGGCAGCACTTCCTCGCGCAACAGCCTGACCAACCGGATGACCTGGACGACAAGGACTGCTAGCAAGATGCCGATGACGATGGACTCGACGGCCAGAACGATGATCGCAATATCGCGCGCTATGCTCATGCTACACCTCCATGTGCCCCTAGTTTAGCACAGTCCCTGAATTTGGTAAAACTGTCACGGGAGGCGCCGCGCCCGCAGCCGGCGGCCGATCGCCAGCGCCACAATGGCGGCCACGGTGCCCCACAAGAGTTGGATTTCGCCCAGCCGCAACCACGCTGAACCGGCCAGCGTGCCCGTTGCCTGGCCGAGACCAAAACCGACCAGGCCGGCCAGCAGATCGCGGCCCCATTGCCGCCAGCCCGCCCAGCGCCAGACCGTGAACAGGGTGCTGTAGGCCAGCGCCAGGAGCACGCTGAGCCACAGGGCAGGGGAAAGCAGCACATCCAGCACCCAATCAAGCCAGGGGTTCACTTCCATGTTGCGCCTCTTCCCTGTCGGTGCGGGCTTCTACGATGATGCCGCCGCCCAGGCAGATGTCACCGTCGTAGAAGACGGCGGCCTGTCCGGGGGTGATGGCCCGCAGTGGGTCGGCCAGATGTACCTCGACGCCGTCTCCGTGCGGCAGGATGGTGGCCGACACAGCCTCTGCTCGATAACGGATCTGCACTGCCGCTTGTAGCGGTCCGCTGGGGGCTTCGCCGGCGATCCAATTAACCTGCTCTGCGCGCAGCCATCGTTGCCCCAGGTCAGCGGCTGTTCCAACAATCACTGCGTTGCGGGTGACGTCCAACGCAAGCACGTAGAGCGGCTGCGATGCCGCAACGCCCAGGCCGCTGCGTTGGCCGATGGTGTAGAACGGCAGGCCGCGATGGGTGCCCAACCGGCGTCCCTGGCGGTCCAGGATGGGACCGGGTCGGATCCCGTCGGCTGCGTGCTCGGCCAGGAAGCGGCGGTAATCCCCGTCGGCGATGAAACAGAGGTCCTGGCTTTCGATCCGCGAGGCGGTGGGCAGCCCGCGTGCGGCGGCCAACGCGCGCACCTCTGGCTTAGTGTACTCGCCCACCGGGAAAAGCGCCTGTGCCAGTTCGGCCTGGCCCAACACGCTGAGGACATAGGACTGGTCCTTGCTGCGGTCGGCCCCGCGCCACAACTGATAGCGGCCGTCAGCCCCACGGCGGATGCGGGCGTAATGTCCCGTGGCCAGAAAGCGAGCCCCCAGCGACCGGGCGTACGCGAGCAGGAAGCCGAAGCGGATACGACGGTTGCAGGCCAGGCAGGGGTTCGGGGTCCGGCCGGCGATGTACTCCCTGACGAAAAGGTCTACCACGTTTTCTTTGAACGGCTGCTCGGCGTTGATCACGTAGAACGGGATGCCGAGCCGGTCGGCCACCGCCCGGGCGTCGTGGATGGATTCCACAGAACAGCAGCGGTTGAACCCCTGTACCCTGCCCCCTGACGCCGGCAGCGCCGCGTTTGTCTCTCCCCGACCCGTCAGGGGGGGCAAGCTGGGAGAGGCGCCCTCGGCCCACAGGCGCAGCATCACGCCGATGACCTCATACCCCTGCTCTACCAGCAGCGCCGCAGCCACCGAACTGTCCACACCGCCGCTCATCGCGACCACCACGCGATCACCCATTTCCCCTCACCCTCTTCACGACCTGCGGCAGCTTCTGCACCACGTAATCTACATCTGCTTCCGTGTTTTCCCGGCCCAACGTCAACCGCAGCGCGCCCAAAGCGGCGACTGGCGGGTAGCCCATTGCAGTGAGCACGTGGCTGGGGGTGGGCGCGCCGCTGGCACATGCCGATCCGGATGACGCCGCAACGCCGATCAGGTCCAGGGCGATGAGCAGGTTCTGGGCCTCCGCGCCATGTACGATCAGGCTCAGGTGCCCCGGCAGCCGCAGTGTGGGATGGCCCGTCAGCTCGATATCGGGGATGGACGCGGATAGCCCTGCCCACAACCGATCGCGCAGCGTTGCCAACCTGGCCCACTCTGCCTCGCGGTCGGCCTGGGCCAACTCCAACGCGCGCGCCATACCGACGATGTACGGCACGTTTTCGGTACCGGCGCGCCGGCCGCGCTCCTGTCCTCCTCCCGTTTGCGTTGGGATCAGCCGGGTGCCGCGGCGGACGTACAACAAGCCGACCCCTTTGGGCCCGTGGAATTTATGGGCCGACAGAGCCAACAGGTCCACGTTCAGCGCCTGGACGTCCAGGGACAGGATGGGGCCGGCCTGCACAGCGTCGGTGTGGAACGGGATGCCGTGTCGGCGGGCAATGGCCCCGATCTCGACGATGGGCTGGATCGTCCCCACTTCGTTGTTGGCGTACATCACGCTGATCAGCGCCGTATCCGGCCGGATGGCCGCTTCCACATCGGCGGGGGAGACCAGGCCGGTCCGATCTACGGGCAAGTAACTCACCTCGAAGTCGAAATGTTCAGCCAGGGCCTCTGCTGTGTGGATGACGGCGTGATGTTCGATGGGGGTGGTGATGATATGGCGTTTCCCCTGGGCCGACGCCGCCAGTGCCACGCCGCGTATGGCCAGGTTGTCGCTCTCGGTGCCACAACTGGTAAAGATGATTTCTGCAGGCTGGCAGTTCAACACCCGCGCAATGCGCGTGCGGGCGTCTTCCAGGGCAGCCGAGGCGCGGCGTCCCAGGCCATAGATGCTGGACGGGTTGCCCCACATCTCGGTCCAGTACGGGAGCATGGCCTCCACCACGCGCGGGTCCACCGCCGTGGTGGCAGAGTGGTCAAGATAGATCATGGACACCTCCTGCGATTCATTCTATACCTTTTGCAGGCTTCTGCCAAACCATCCATCTCGTGAGTGCATTGCGACTGGGGCAGAACCCATTGGCGGTGGACGCTGTCCGTTCAAGCAGTGGCCGAACAGTTTAGGGCGACATGACCCGCGTCATTTACCGGGACAGGTCTTTCTGTCATAATCCACACGTCTGGTACCGGCTGCAGAGGTCTCCTCGGCCGGTTCTCGTTTGTCTTATCATAGTGACCGGTGTGATCGCGTTTCGATACGATAAAACACCGGAACCCGTGAGGGGAGAAGTAGCACATGCTCGAGATGTTCACACAACCCAGAGGCGTCGCAGTGATCGGCGCCTCCACAAGCCCAGATAAACTGGGCTACCAAGTCCTCCATAACATCGTGCGGTACGGCTACGAGGGTGCGGTCTATCCGGTCAATCCGACGGCACCGGAGATCCTGGGGCTGAAAGCGTATCCTTCCGTCTTGGAATGCCCCGATCCCGTGGATCTGGCAGTGGTGCTGGTGCCGAACAAGGCGGTGCCGGCGGTGATGGAGCAATGCGGCCAGCGCGGCGTCAAGGGCGCTGTGGTGATCACAGCCGGTTTCCGAGAGGTAGGCCCTCATGGCAAGGCACTGGAGCAACAGGTCGTCGAGATCGTCCGGAAGTACGGCATGCGCATGGTGGGCCCCAACGTTCTCGGCATCATTGACACCGTGTGCAAGCTCAACGCCTCGTTTGCTGCCGGCATGCCGGAGCGCGGCAAGATCGCGTTTATGTCGCAGTCGGGCGCGCTGTGTACCTCGATCCTCGATATGGCGCTGGGCCAGGGGATCGGTTTTTCCCGGTTTTTCAGCATCGGCAACAAGGCGGATATCAATGAACTGGACCTGGTGACGGCCTGGGCCGACGATCCTGAGACGCGAGCCATCATGGCCTACCTGGAAGGGATCACCAACGGGCCGGAGTTCATCCGCATCGCCAGCCAGGTGACCCGTCACAAACCCATCATCGCCATCAAATCCGGCACCACCAGCGCCGGGTCGGCGGCCGTGTCATCCCACACCGGCACCCTGGCCGGTTCGGAGGCAGCCTACGAGGCGGCCTTCAAGCAGAGCGGGATCATCCGTGCCGGTTCGGTGCAGGAGCTGTTCGACTTTGCCCAGGCCTTTGCCCGCCAGCCTTTGCTGGAATCCAACGCGATCGCTGTGATCACCAACGCAGGCGGCCCCGGCATCATGGCGTCGGACGCGATCGAGCACGCCGGGCTGCGGTTGGCATCACTCACCCCCGAGACCAAACAGGCCCTGCAAGCGAAACTACCCGCTGCGGCCAGCGTGGCCAATCCGGTGGACGTGCTGGGGGATGCGCTGGCCGACCGCTATGCGATGGCCATCGAGCTGGTACTGGCCGATCCCCACGTGAGCGCTCTGCTGGTGGTGCTGACGCCGCAGACGATGACGCAAATCCCCGAGACTGCCGAGGCGTTGGGCCGGCTGTCCAAGGTGTACAATAAGCCGTGTTTCGGCGCGTTTATGGGGGACGCAGCGATCAAAAAGGGCGTGGAGATCATGCGCTCCTACGGGGTGCCCAACTATCAGGTGCCCGAACGGGCAGTGGCCGCCATCGCCGCGATGTGGCGCTATCGCAACTGGTTGAACACACCGCCTTTGCATGTAGAGGAATTCCCGGTAGATCGGGAGAAGGTCAAGGCAGTTTTCGCTCGTGTGCGCAGCGAGGGACGGGTGACCATCGGTGACGCAGAGGCTCGCGAGGTGATGGAAGCCTACGGGATACCCTTGCCCAAGTCGGGCCTGGCTGCCACCCCTGACGAGGCGGTGGCCCTGGCCGAGTCCATCGGTTATCCGGTGGTCATGAAGATCGCGTCCCCCGACATCCTGCACAAATCGGACATCGGCGGTATCAAGCTCAACATCACCTCGGCGGCTGAGGTGCGCGACGCGTTCGACCTGCTGGTCTACCGGGCACAGCGCTTCATGCCAGATGCCACCATTTGGGGCTGCCAGGTGCAGCAGATGGTCAAAGGCGGCCGCGAGGTAATTATCGGGATGAACCGCGATCCCCAGTTCGGCCCGCTCATCATGTTCGGCCTGGGTGGCATCTATGTGGAGGCGTTGAAGGATGTGACCTTCCGTGTAGCGCCCATTGACCGTCGGAACGCAACCGAAATGCTGGACGAAATCAGAGCGTACAGGCTGTTGCGCGGGGTGCGCGGGGAGAAACCGTCCGACCGTGCAGCAATTGTGGATACCCTCTTGCGCGTTTCGCAACTCGTCACCGACTTCCCGGAAATCGTCGAGTTGGACATCAACCCGCTGATGGTTTTCGAGCAAGGGCGCGGCGTGTTGGGGATTGACATGCGGCTTGCGTTGAAGTAAGCTGCCTATTGTACACCAACGGAGGAATCTTGAGTATGAAGACCTTGTATGTTACCAGCGCCGAGACATTCTCCGGCAAATCGGCTTTATGTGTCGGGCTTGGCCTGCAATTCCGCAAAGACCAGTTGAAGGTCGGCTATATGAAGCCCGTCAACGTGAACTGCCCGGTCAAGGAGGGCGTCCCCCACGATGAGGATGTCATCTTCGCCAAGAAGATCTACGAGATGGCGGAGCCGTTTGACCTGATCTCACCTGTCGCTTTGACCCCGGCCAGGCTGGAGCAGCAGTTGCGGGGCCCGGAGGTGGACTATCAGCCCCGTCTGATGGACGCGTTTGCCAAAATCTCTGCCGGCCGCGACATCATCATCATGGAAGGCGGCCGCAGCTATCGCGAGGGCTACGTGGCCGGCCTTCCCCCCAAGAAGGTGGTAGACCTGACGGGCGCGCGTGTCCTGGCCGTCCTGAAATACGATGAGACTTTGTTGTACGACCGCGCCATGACGGCCTATAACTATTTCGCCGACAGCATGGCCGGGTTGGTGATCAACGAGGTGCCGCGCAACCGGAGCGACTTCATCCATGAAGTGGTTTTGCCGTACTTTAACCGTCACGGTATGCGGACCTTCGGTGTGCTGCCAAAGGATGAAATGCTTTCGGCACCCAGCGTGCGCGAGTTGGCCGAGGGGTTGAACGCCGAAATCCTATGCAGCATTGAGTGCGGCGATGAGCTGGTGCAGCATATGCTGGTGGGCGCTATGGGGGTAGAAAGCGCCCTGGCTTACTTCCGCAGGAAGCCGAATAAGGCTGTGATCACGGGAGGCGATCGCGCTGATATCCAGCTGGCGGCGCTGGAGACCTCGACGCGTTGCTTGATCCTGACGGGCAACATTTATCCCAGCCCCGTAGTCCTGAATCGCGCCGAGGAGCTTTGCGTTCCGGTCCTCCTGACGAAGCACGACACCCTGAGCACTATCGAGGTTATCGAGGCGTACTTCGGTCGCAGCCGGTTCCAACAGCCCCAGAAGTTGGAGCGCTTCTCGCATCTCCTGGACGAACACTTCGATTTCGCTGCATTGTATCAGGCACTGGGCATCGAAAGATAGCCCGGCCGAAAGAGGTCCAAAGGCTGGATGGAGGACCGGTGCCCGACATCCAGCTTTTTTTGTTTGCTGACGGAACGAAACGATGCACGACCATACTTCATACCCTATTATCCCCGCGCCGGCCCTGGTGACGCCCGCACAAGGTGCTTTTACCCTTGCACCGGAGACCTGTATCGTGGTCCCCCCGGGCGACCCGGAGCTATACGCCCTCGGCGAGTACCTGGCTACCAGGCTCCAGCCTGCCACCGGTTATCCGCTGGCCGTGACGGCAACGGATAGGTCTGGACCCGGCAACATCTGCCTGGCCCTGCGCGAAACAGACGCCGGGCTGGGGGATGAGGGATATGAGCTGCTCATCACCTCGCGTGAGATACGACTGTCGGCTCGCCGGCCGGCCGGGTTGTTCTACGGCATCCAATCCATCCGTCAGTTGCTGCCGACGGCCATCGAGTCCCCGGTGGTCTGTCCTGGCCCGTGGCAAATCCCTGCCGTGACTGTTCGCGATGCCCCTCGTTTCGCCTGGCGCGGGGCGATGTTGGATGTGGCACGGCACTTTTTCCCGGTTTCGGATGTTAAGCGTTTTCTCGACTTGATGGTGTTGTACAAGCTCAATCGCCTTCATCTGCACCTGACCGACGATCAGGGCTGGCGCATCGAGATCAAGTCCTGGCCCAGGCTGGCAGCCCTCGGCGGCAGCACCCAGGTCGGTGGCGGGTACGGCGGGTACTACAGCCAGGCCGACTACGCGGAGATCGTACGGTACGCTGCCCGGCATTACATTGTCGTCGTACCCGAAATAGATATGCCGGGCCATATCAACGCTGCGCTGGCGGCTTATCCGGAACTGGGCTGCGATGACCGTGCACCTGAGTTGTACACGGGGACCGAAGTGGGGTTCAGCTCGCTGTGTACGACCAGGGAGGTCGTCTATCGGTTCCTGGACGATGTGATCGGCGAGGTGGCAGCGCTATCCCCCGGGCCGTTCTTCCACATCGGCGGCGATGAGGCCGCGGCCACACCGGAAGCTGAGTATCGGGCGTTTGTAGAACGTGTGCAGGAACTGGTGGGCCGACACGGCAAACGGATGGTCGGCTGGGAAGAGATTGCAGCGGCAGCGCTGGCGCCTTCGTCCATCGTTCAGTATTGGAACACGCAAGGCAGCAACGCCGGTTTGGTGCGCGCAGCAGCTTTGCAGGGGGCACAGGTGATCCTCTCGCCGGCGTCCCGGGCCTATCTGGATATGCAGTACGGGCCGGACTGCCCGCTTGGCCTGAATTGGGCCGGCTATGTGGAGGTGCAAGACGCTTACGACTGGGAGCCGTGCGATGTCGTGCCTGGCCTGCCGTCGGAAAGCATCCTGGGCATCGAGGCACCGCTGTGGACGGAAACTGTCCGGTGCATGGCCGACATCGAGTTCATGGCATTCCCCCGGCTGGCCGGCCACGCAGAGATCGGTTGGTCACGGCCTGAGGCACGATCGTGGGCGGCATACCGGCGCCGCCTGGCCGCCCACGGCGCGAGGTGGCGGGCACTGGGGGTAAACTTCTACCGTTCACCCCAGGTAGAGTGGACATGACGGCTGAAACCGTGCTTCATAGAGGCCGCCATCATCCCAGCGCCACGTCCAGCAGCATCATGACCGCAAATCCCAGCATCGCGCCCCAGGTAGACATATGGGTCTCGTGGCCGCGCTGTGCCTCGGGGATCAGTTCCTCCACCACCACGTAGATCATCGCGCCCGCTGCGAAGCTCAACGCATAGGGCAGAATGGGACGGATGAACAGGACGGCCGCTGCGCCCAGAACGCCCGCAATGGGTTCCACCATGCCGGAGGCCTGTCCGTACAAGAAACTCTTGAACCGAGAAAGCCCCTCACGGCGCAGGGGTAACGATACTGCCAGCCCTTCGGGGAAGTTCTGCAGCCCGATACCGATGGCAAGAGCGATGGCGCCTGTGACGGCAGCTGCCGGTACCCCCGCGGCCACCGCGCCGAACGCAACGCCCACCGCCAGCCCCTCAGGGAAGTTGTGGAGGGTGATCGCTGTGACCAGCAACACGCTGCGGCGCCAGGTGGTCTTCAGGCCCTCGGCTGCTTCCATCGGCTCGCCCAGGTGCAAGTGGGGCAAGATATGGTCAATCGTCCACAAGAACAGTCCGCCGGTCAGAAAGCCGACCACAGCCGGCAACCAGCCTGGCAGTCCGATCTCTGTGCTCATCTCAATTGCCGGCAGCAGCAACGACCAGAAGCTGGCCGCGATCATCACGCCCGCAGCAAAGCCCAGCATCGCGTCCAACAGGCGCCGGTTCACCTGGCGGGTCAGGAAGACGCCGGCAGCGCCCAGGGCAGTCATGCCGTAGGTAAACAGTGTGGCCAGCAACGCCTGAACGATGGGATTGAGAGACATGAATGCAGACATAGGCGCTCCTTCGGGTCAGTGCAGGGCCCAATGATACACGATATCCGTAGGCCTGACAAGTAGTTCTTGCCTTAATGGCTACGTCGTGCTAAGATTTTCCTGGTCATACGGTGTACCGGGTTTATGTTGCTGTTGATGTTTTTGTTCCTGGTAGTAGCGCCTTCAGGTGTAAGCGGGCGGGACGAATTTGCTTTTCGGGTGCTCGATTCTGACCAAGCGAGAGTCCGACGTTGGCTCCCTTGGTCTTTTTTGTCCTGCGCGTGTAACCGTGCAGCCTGAATACGCTATGATCATGTGAGGAGTAGAGCCCTTTGGAGACGGATGGTAGTACCCTGGCCATCTGGCTGTTGGCAGGCGGAGCAACGATCGGGGTGCTGATGGTTGCCTTCATCGCTGCGGCCGAGATGGCTTTTGCTTCTGTGAACCGTACGCGGTTGAAAGCGGTCCTCGCCCGGTCGGCGGCTCACGGTCGGCTGGCAGACGCTCTGTTTGCAGAGCCGGCACGGCTGCTGGCCACTTTCCTGGTGGGCAAGGTGTTGGGCCATGCAGCCGCCATCGCTTCGGTGACTGTGTTGGCGTTTCGCCTGGGTATGGTACAGTGGCTGCCGTGGGCCCTGTGTGGCGTTCTGGTTTTGCTGCTTATAGCTCAGATCGTGCCCAGGGGGTGGGTTGTTGCGCAGCAAGAGCAAGCTGCTGGCGCGCTGGCCTGGCCTGTGGGACTCTTGATGTTTCTGCTGGCGCCGCTCACGGCCGTCTTGCGCCGCCTGGGCCAGAGCGCTGCACCGCCGGGCTCGGCAGCCGAGAGCATTTTCTTGAGTGAAGACGGCCTGCGCTTCCTCCTCAATGTCACCGATGAAGAATCGGTGATCGAAGAGGAGGAGAAGGAGATGATCGCCTCCATCTTTGAGTTCAGCGATAAGCTGGTGCGCGAGGTGATGGTCCCGCGCATTGACGTTGTTGCGGTGCCGCTGGAAACCTCTCTCCCGCAGGCCGCAGACGTCATCCTTAAGGCCGGCCATTCTCGCATCCCGGTGTACCAGGATTCCATTGACAACATCGTGGGCGTCCTGTACGCCAAAGACCTGTTGCGCTATCTGCGCGAGGGCCGAACCGATGTGCCTTTGGACAAAATCCTGCGGCCGGCTTACTTCATCCCCGAATCGAAGAAGGTGGATGAGCTGTTGCAGGAGTTGCAGCAGCGCAAGGTGCACGTGGCCATTGTGGTGGACGAGTACGGCGGCACCGCCGGCCTGGTCACCATCGAGGACCTGCTGGAGGAGATCGTCGGCGAGATCCAGGACGAGTATGACGCAGAGGAGCCCACGTTCAAAGGGATTAGCGAGCACGAATACTTGTTCGATGCCCGTATTCCCCTGGACGAGGTGAATAAGCTGTTGGGGGTCGAGCTGCCCGATGAAGGCGGGGATACCCTGGGCGGTTTTATCTACAGCCAGCTGGGCAAGGTGCCGGCTGTGGGCGACCGGGTGGAGTTCGGGAACGTGACGATGCAGGTATTGTCGGTGATCGGACGCCGCATCAAGCAGGTGCGCGCCAGCGTCCAGACGGAGGGAGAGGCCGCTTCGGGTGACCTTCGCGGCCAGACCAAGAGTGCCCCCGAGGCCGGGCACGCGACCGCGGGCCTCTTGAGTTTCCTGATCCTGCACTGATCTGAAGGCGTGATAGACCGGGCTCTCTGTCGGGTGCCTGGCACATGCCGCAACACAACGAGGGACAACATTCGATGGGGAATTTGACCACAACAGAGATGCCTTCCGGTGAAACCGACATCGTGCCCGAATCCATGGTGGTAGCGTTGATCGCGGCCGCCTCAGAGGTGCGGGCTCGGGCCTATGTGCCGTACTCGCACTTCGCCGTTGGCGCCGCGTTGCTGGCCGGTGATGGACAGATCTACATCGGCTGCAACGTGGAAAACGCGTCCTATGGTCTCACCATCTGCGCCGAGCGCAACGCGGTCGCGCGCGCCGTGGCTGCGGGGCAGCGGATTTTTACCGCGGTGGCTGTGGTGACTGAAAACGGCGTGACCCCGTGCGGCGCGTGTCGTCAGGTGCTGGCCGAGTTCAATCCACAACTCCTCGTCGTCGTAGCCGATACCGCCGGCAACCAGCAACGCTATCGTTTATCGGAGTTGTTGCCGGCCGCTTTTGGGCCGAAGCATTTGATCGAAACCCAGGCGTGAACCCGGAACAAGAGCGTCGTCAACGCCTCTATCGTCTGACCGCCGTTGTGCTGCGCCGCCGAGACATGGGTGAAGCCGACCGGTTGCTGACGGTGTTCACGCGCGACCGGGGCAAGCTGACGCTGCTGGCCAAGGGCGTCCGGCGGCAAGCCAGCCGCAAGGCCGGTCATCTGGAGCCGTTCACCGAAGTGGATTTGTTGGTGGCCAAGGGCAAGAGCCTGGACATCATCACCCAGGCCGAGACGCGTAAAGCGCACCGCCATCTGCGCGAGGACCTGTGGCGCAGCAGTTGGGCATACTACGTGGCAGAACTGGCAGACGCGTTCACCCAGGAGGCTGATCCCAACGCGCCGTTGTTCGATCTGTTGTCCGACACCCTGGACCGGTTGGAGGGGCCGGCGATAGACCTGGCCGTCCGTTATTATGAGCTTCACTTGCTTTCCCTAGCCGGCTACCAGCCGCAACTGTTCCGGTGCTTGCAGTGCGACGCGCTGCTCAAGCCGGAGGTGAATTTCCTGAGCATCGAACGCGGGGGGTGCTTCTGCCCGCAGCACGGTGCCCACCGTCCCGACACGGTTGCGCTGCCCTTGCCTGTGCTCAAAGTGCTGCGTTTCCTGCAGACCCATGAATGGGAGCAGGTGGCCGCGCTGCAACTGGGCGCTGAGACGGCAGGCCAGGTCGAGAGCGTGTTGGCGCGCTATATCATCTATCATCTGGAGCGCACCCTGCGGTCACCGGCGTTTCTGGAGCGACTGCGACGGCAGTTGGCACAGTAGCAAGCCGACAAATCGGCAAACGGCGCGGCAGGGAGCGAGGAAGGCCATGCAAATCCGTGAATACCAACAGTGGCTGGAGGCGTGGGATAAAGCGCGAGGATGGGATCGGGTCTCCCCTTCCCACACGCTGATCCACGCGCTGGAGGAGCTGGGCGAGGTGGCCCGCCTGGTGCTGCAGTGGGAGGGCTATAAAGAGGCACAAGATCCCGAGGGACTGCGCGCCGATCTAGAGGAGGAGCTGTCCGACGTCTTTGTCTTCCTCTTCAAGCTGGCTTATCAGACCGGCGTGGACGTGGAGGCGGCGCTGGCGCGCGGCCAGGCCAAAGCCGATGGCCGCTATGACGATCTGGATGCGGCCAACGCGATGCTGGCGCGCTACCATGCCCGGCAGGCGCTGCTCCTGGAGCAAATTACAGGAAGTTCGGCCGGCAGTCCGTAATCGGTGATTTCGGCTGTCTATGCACCGATCAGCGCACGATCTGGCCGTCACCTCCGTCTGGAGCGGTTTCGGAATTTGCAGCTTTCATCGGCGACCTGTACAATGGAATAGATGATCCGTGTGTCGGGGACTGCGCGATGACGGAACTGGAAAAGCAGTTGGCCCACCTGGCGCATATCAGCAGGGACGTCTGGTGTGCGAATTGACCGGATATCGCAACCGGTTGGTGCATTTGCGCCAACGGGCGCACAGCGTGCCATGAGAACGAGGTCGTGTCCATGTGCCAGGCACCTGAGGGGTGTCTGGCACGTTCGGCGACGATTCTTGACCGATTTGAAGATGCCGAAATCGTCTTTTCAGCCTGTCCTTCTTCCCTGGCCTGGCTCGGGTATGGGGCCGCAGGCGCTGGGGTCCGCCCCTGGCGCGCTGCGGCCTGCCTTGCTCATGACCAAGGCCGAGTTGGGCCGCCGGGGCAAATGAATGCGCGCAGAACCCGGCGTGGCCCGTTCTTTAGCGGTGTGACTGATAAACCGGCCTTGAGTAAGCGCCGGTTTTCTTTTTCTGCGAGGTGATCATTATGTCGAAGCCATTATCGTTTCAAGAGGTCATCATGCGGCTCCAGGAGTATTGGGCCGCGCAGGGCTGTCTGATCTGGCAGCCGTATAGCGAGAAGGTGGGCGCGGGTACAGCCAACCCGGCCACGGTGCTCCGCGTGCTGGGGCCCGAGCCGTGGAACGTCGCCTACGTCGAGCCCAGCTACCGCCCCGACGACGGCCGGTACGCCGAGAATCCGAACCGGATGCAGATGCACACGCAGTTCCAGGTGATCCTGAAGCCCGCGCCGGAAAACTCGCAGGAGCTATATCTGCGCAGCCTGGAGGCCATCGGCATTGACCGGGACCGCCACGATATCCGCTTTGTGGAGGACAACTGGGAGTCGCCTGCGCTGGGCGCCTGGGGCCTGGGCTGGGAGGTGTGGCTCGATGGGCTGGAGATCACGCAGTACACTTATTTTCAACAGGCCGGCGGCTATCCGCTAGACCCGATACCCGTGGAATACACGTACGGGCTGGAACGGATCGTGATGTTCCTGCAAGATGTGAAAGAGGTCTGGCAGATCAATTGGGACGGCCGGCGCACCTATGGCGATGTGCTGAAGACTGCCGAGATCGAACACTGCAAATACGACTTCGAGGTCGCCGACGTGGGCCGCTTGAAGCAGATGTACGACCTGTTTGAAGCGGAAGCCCGCAACTGCCTGGCGCATAAGCTGGTGATTCCCGCCCACGACTACGTGTTGCGCTGTTCTCACACCTTCAATCTGCTCGATGCGCGCGGCGCCATCGGCGTGACCGAGCGCGCGGCCTATTTCGCCCGCATGCGCGACCTGGCGCGACAGGTGTCGGTGGCGTATGTGGAGCAGCGGGAGCGAGAGGGGTTGCCGTGGCTGGAGGAGACGCGGAGACACGGAGACGCGGAGACACCCACCGTCTCCGTGTCCCCCCCTCCCCCCCTCTCCATGTCACAGACTTATCTGCTCGAAATCGGAACGGAAGAGCTGCCGGCGGGCGATGTGCAATCGGCAATCGAGCAGTTGCAGGCGGCTGTGCCGAAGTTATTGGCCGATCTGCGCCTGGCCCATGGCTCGATCTTCGTATCGGGCACCCCGCGGCGCCTGGCTGTCCTGGTGCGCGAGCTGGCCCCGCGGCAGGCCGATGAGGAGACGGCGGTGAAAGGGCCGCCGGCCGACCGGGCATTCGACGCCAGTGGCGCGGCAACACCGGCTGCGGTCGGGTTTGCGCGCAAATGGGGCGTGCCGGTCGAGGCGCTGGAGATCCGCCAGGAAGGCACAAGCCGCTACGTCTACGCCGTCGTGCGCCATGCCGGCCGGCCGACTGCCGAAGTGCTGGCCGAAGCATTGCCGCGCTTGATCGCCAGCATCAAATTCGCCAAGACGATGCGTTGGCTGCCAGGGTCCCGGGAAGCGGGCAGCAGCGCCAATGTGGCTTTCGCGCGACCTATCCGCTGGCTGGTGTCGCTGCTGGGCGAGACGGTGGTGCCGTTCGAGTACGCAGGGTTGGTCGCCGGCCGCACCACGGTCGGCCCGCGCGCAGCCGGCTCGCCCGCGATCGAGGTCCCCAACGCGGATGCCTATCTGCCGCTGATGGCAGCGCATCACGTGATCGTGGATCGGGATGCCCGCCGCAGCGAGATCGCCCGCCAGGTCGCCGCGCTCGCTGCCGAGGTGGGCGGCGTCATCCCCGACGATCCGGCATTGCTCGACGAAGTGACCGACCTGGTGGAGCAGCCGACCGCGCTGCGCGGCAGCTTCCCCGAGGACTACCTGCGCCTGCCCAAAGAAGTGCTGATGACGGTCATGAAGAAGCATCAGCGGTATTTTCCAGTAGTTGGTAGATTGGAAGATTGGGAAATTGGTAAGTTGGGAGACCAACCTACCAATCTACCAATTTACCCGCCTACTAACTTACCAATCTACCCACCTACTAACTTACCAATCTACCAATCTACCCACCTCCTCCCCTACTTCATCGCCGTGCGCAACGGGCCGGCGGAGCACCTGGATGTGGTGAGGGCGGGGAACGAGGGCGTGTTGCGTGCGCGGTTTGCCGATGCCGACTATTTCTTCAAGGCGGATACGGCCTGCCACCTCGCCGAGTTTACGCCCCGCCTGGCCACATTGACGTTCCAGGAGAAACTCGGCTCGATGCTGGACAAGGTGCGCCGGCTGGAACGGCTGGCGCCGACGGTGGGGCAGATGTTGGGCCTGGACGATGAGGAAATGGCGACGCTGGGACGCGCGGCCGCGTTGTGCAAGAGCGATCTGGCCACGCAGATGGTGGTGGAGTTGACGTCGCTCCAGGGCATTATGGGCCGTGAGTACGCACGCCTGTCAGGCGAGAGCGAGGCAGTGGCAACCGCAATCTTCGAACACTACCTGCCGCGCAGCCAGGGGGACCTCCTCCCCCAGACCCGGCCCGGCCTTGCCCTGGGCGTCGCCAACCGGCTCGACTCGTTGGTGGGGCTGTTCGCCGTGGGCCTGGCACCCACCAGCACGGCCGATCCGTTCGGGTTGCGCCGCGATGCCCTGGGGCTGGTGATTTCGTTAGTGGGTTGCCAGCAACCGTTTGATCTGCGATCGGCTCTACAGGCCGCAGCCACGTTGATGCCTGTGCCGGTTGACGAACGCGTGCTGGCGGATGTCCTGGCGTTCATCCGTGACCGGCTCTATGCCTGGCTGCGCGATCAGGGGCTCCCGCACGATGTGGTCAGTGCAGTGCTGGCCGAGCAGGCCCATGACCCCTACCGCGCCGCCGTGACCGCGCGTGACCTGGCTGCGCTGACCCAGGAGGCCGATTGGCCCGAGGTCCTGATCGCTTACGCCCGGGCCAAGCGCATCGTCAGGGGCCTGTCTGAACGCTACCCGCTCACCCCGGAGCTCTATGTGGAGCCGGCCACGCGCGAACTGTACGAAGCGAGCCAATCAGCGAGCCGACGCATGGGCGAATCGGCAAACGTGGCGACCCTGGCCGCGGTGCTGCGTGACTTGCAGGCGCCCATCAACTGCTTCTTCACCGATGTGCTGGTGATGGCCGAGGACCCGGCCGTGCGGCAGGCGCGACTGGCGCTGGTGCAGCGCATTGCGGCCTTGCCCGACGGCATTGCCGATCTGAGTCAGTTGCAGGGATTCTGATGATTCCGCTAAGGCTCCGTCTTCGTCATTTCATGTGCTACCGCGAGGAGCAAGCCCTCGACTTCTCCGGCATCCACCTGGCCTGCCTGGCGGGCGACAACGGGCACGGCAAGTCGGCGTTGCTGGACGCCATGACCTGGGCGCTGTGGGGCAAGGCGCGCGCCCGGCGCGATGACGAGCTCATCTCGCTGGGCGAAACCGAGATGTGGGTCGAGTTCGAGTTCCTGTTGGGCGGTCAACGCTATCGCGTCTGGCGGCAGCGCAGCAAGAAGGGACGTGGGCAGAGCGACCTGCATTTCTATGTGTGGAACGCCTCACTCCCCGGCCCCCTTGCCATCCAGGAGAAGGGGTCGGGGGGCCAGATGGCAGATGGCGATTGGCAACTTCTTGACGAAGGCGGCCTGTTAGAACGCCAGGCGTTGATCACCCGCACGTTGCGGCTGGATTACGAGACCTTCACCAACTCGGCGTTTCTGCTCCAGGGTAAAGCCGACGCGTTCACCCTGAAAACCCCTGCTGAGCGAAAGCAGATCCTGGCCGATATCCTGGGCCTGGGCCGGTACGACCTCTACGAGCAGCGGGCGCGCGACGAAGCCCAGGCTCGCAAGGAGCAGGCGGACCGCCTCAAAGGGGAGATCCGGGCCCTGGACGAGGAGCTGGCCCGTCGCCCCGAGTACGAGGCGCGGCTGGCAGCGGCACGGGACGTTGCGGCCGCTGCAACTGCTGCCCGCCGGGAGGCCGAGGCGAGGCTGTCCAACATCCGGCTGGCCGTTCAGGCTCGCCACGCGCAGGCGCGATACCTGGCCGATCTGCGCCAGCGCCTGAGCCGGGCAAAGGATGATCTGGCCGGGCTCCAGGCGCAGTTGCACGCCGCACAGGCCAGGCTCGACCAATTCCAGCAAGTGATCGCACGTCGGGCCGAGATCGAGGCCGGCTGGGAGTCGTTGCAGCGAGCCCGGGCAGCCGAGGGGGATTGGAGCCAGCGGTTGCGGCGTCATACCGCCCTGGTGGAAGCGCGCGGCCGCGCGCGCCTGGCGATCCAGCAAGCCCGTTCGGCTTTGGAGGCCGAACTGCGTCGCCTGGAAGATCGCCAGGCGAATCTGGCGGACAAGATCGCTTCTGGTCGTAAACAGGAGGCGCTGCTGGCCGAATTGCAGGCCATCCTGACGCAGATGTCCCATCGGCAAGCTCGCCGAGACGAGATCGCCGGGGAACTGCGCCAGATCGCAGAGCGGTCCGCCGCGCTCAAGGCGGCCAGGGAACGCATCAAAACCGATGGCCAGGCGCTGGCCGACAAAATAGCGCTCCTGAACGGTGCGGAAGATCCGGTGTGTCCCCTGTGCGCGCAACCGCTCACCCTTGAGCATCGTGCCCAGATGCTGGCAGACTTGACGGCCGAACGCACTGCGCTGGCGGAGCAGTATCGGGCGGCCAATGCCGAGCTGAAAGCTCTCGAGGAGCGCAGGGTCGCCCTGGAGCAGGAGGACGGCGTCCTGCAACAGGAGCTGCGCAGCAAGGATGCCCGGCAGCGGCAGGCTGCGCAAGCGGAGATGGCGCTGACGGAGGCCGGGGCAGCCGCCGAGGAGTATGACCGGCTGGCCAGGCAAGTCGAAGCACTGGAGGCTCAGTTGGCTGCCGGCCACTATGCGTTGGACCACCAGGAGGAACTGGCCCGCACCGAGGCCCAGATCGCCGAAATCGGCTACGATGCCGCCGCACATCTGGCCATCCAGGAAGAGATCAGCCGGCTGCAACCCTTCGACGAAGCCTATCAGCGGCAGCTTCAGCCCGCGCTGGAAGGGGTCGAGGAGGCCAACCGACAGGTGCAGGCTCTGGTCCAGCAACTGGCGCGTCGTGAGGCCGAACTGGTGGACGACCAGGCTGAGGCCGAACGCCTGGCGGCCGAACTGGCAGACCTGCCCCAGCTCGAAGCAGCGCTCAAAAGCGCCGAGATGGATCTGGAACGCGCCAGCCAGGCCGAGGAGCGCGCCAAACTGGAAATGGGTGCAGCCCAGCAGCAACTGGCGGCCCTGGAGGGCCAGGAGGAACGCCGCAAGAAGCGCATCGCCGAGCTGGAGGCGATCAACACGGAGATCGGCATCTACAATCAGCTGCGCGAAGCCTTCGGCAAGAAAGGGTTGCAGGCCATGATCATCGAGAGTGCCATCCCCGAGGTGGAGACTGAAGCGAACCGCCTTCTGGCGCGGATGAGCGAGGGCCGCATGAGCCTGCGCCTGGAGACCCAGCGCGAAAAGGTGACCGGTGGCGTGGCTGAAACGCTGGATATCATCATCTCCGACGAGCTGGGTCCCCGTCCCTATGAGATGTACTCGGGCGGCGAGGCGTTTCGCGCCAATCTGGCACTGCGCATCGCCATCAGTAAACTGCTGGCCCGGCGAGCGGGCGCGCAGCTTCAGACGTTGATCATTGACGAGGGGTTCGGGTCGCAGGATGCCCAGGGACGGTCGCTGGTGGTCGAGGCGATCAACTCCATCCAGGAAGATTTCGCGCGCATCCTCGTGATCACCCACATCGAAGAACTCCGAGACCTCTTCCCTGCCCGGATTGATGTGGTAAAGACGGCAAATGGGTCGCGGGTTAGCATTGTGTAAATATGGTCACATTCGATGACATCCTTGCAGCGGCCGACCGGATTGCCGGCATTGCGCATCGCACGCCGGTGGCCACTTCACGGCTTTTGGATGAGGCCTGTGGCGCCAGGCTGTTCCTCAAGTGCGAGAACTTACAGCGGGCGGGAGCGTTCAAGTTCCGCGGCGCGTACAACGCAGTGAGCCGCTTGAGCGCTGAGGAAAAGGCGCGCGGGGTGATCACGCATTCGTCCGGTAACCATGCCCAGGCGCTGGCCCTGGTCTGTCGCTTGTTGGGGGTCAGGGCGACCATCGTGATGCCGCAAGATGCGCCTGCGCTGAAGCTGGCCGCCACGCGCGCTTATGGCGCAGAGGTGGTGCTTTACGATCCGGCGAAGGATACGCGCGAGGCGATCTCCGGCCGGCTGGCGCAGGAGCACGGCTACACGCTGGTGCCGCCTTACGATCATCCGCATATCATCGCTGGCCAGGGGACGGCTGCACTGGAGCTGTTTCAGGACGTCGGCCCGCTGGACTATCTGTTCGTGCCGTGCGGCGGGGCTGGGCTGCTCAGCGGCTGTGCGGTGGCGGCCAGGGCGCTGGCGCCCGGGTGCAGAGTGATCGGTGTGGAGCCGGCTGCAGGGGACGATGCGACGCGTTCCTTCAAGACCGGCGTGCTTCAGACTGTTCGCAATCCCGCCACCATCGCCGATGGTGCGCGCACACCCTATCTGGGCCGCTACACCTTCCCGTTGGTGCGTCGCTACGTGGACGACATGATCACGGTCGAAGATGATGACCTGATCCGGGCCATGTATTTCGTCTGGACGCGCATGAAGCTGGTGGTGGAGCCCACCGGCGTGTTGGGGCTGGCTGCGGTCTTCAACCACCGTTATCCCGTTAGCGGCCACGTCGGCGTGGTAATCAGCGGCGGGAACGTGGATATCCAGCAGGCCGCAGCGTGGTTTGCGACGATCTAGCGCTCGATGCGGTCGCACTGGCGCGGTTCACGCTTCTTTGGGAGCCTTTCGCTTTTGCAAGCTCCGTTTTGACAAAGCGAACAAACGTTCGTATACTATGGTTGCTGTTGCCCGGAGGCAGCCATGGATACCCGTGAGAAACTGTACCTGCTGGCGAAAGCCGCCCATTACGATGACCGCAGCGTCCTGGCGTCCGATGCTGTTGCTGAAGGCCGAGGACTTTTCGCCCCCGAAGCGGTTGCGGTTCCCGACGCGCGTGCGCTTTCCTGCGTTTCCCACGTCCAGGCTCCCGACGGCCGGCGCAAGGCCGTTCTCAAGATCCTCCAGACCAGCGCATGTCAGTACAACTGCAATTACTGCGCCTTTCGTGCCGGCCGTGACGTCCGCCGCGCCCATTTGACCCCTGACGAGCTGGCGCGCAGCTTCGACTTGATGTACCGTGCCGGCCTGGTGGAAGGGCTCTTCCTCAGCTCCGGCGTGGTCGGCACGCATCGCACCATGGATGAGATGCTGGCAACGGTCGAGCTGGTGCGTCGGAAGTACGGCTTCCGGGGTTACATCCATCTCAAGCTGTTGCCGGGCGCGCAGCCGGCGCACGTGGAGCGGGCGCTCGCCCTGGCGGATCAGGTTTCGGCCAACCTGGAGGCCCCGACCCCTCAGGCGCTGGCTGCGCTCGCGCCGCTCAAGGCCATGTCCGACCTGGTGGGGCCGCTGCGAACGGCCGCGGATATCATCCGAAGTTACCCCTCCTCCAACCCCTCCCCTGCGAGGACCGACCCCTCCCCCAACCCCTCTCCTGGGAGGACCGACCCCTCCCCCAACCCCTCCCCTGCGAGGGGAGGGGAGGGGGGCTCCCCACTTCCCTGGGAGGGAAGGGGGGTCAGGGGGGGTAGGTTCGGCCTGTCCACCCAGTTCGTCGTCGGGCCTGGCGGTGAGAGCGACCGCGACCTGCTGATAACCGTTCAGGCGCTCTACCGTGAGCTCGGCCTGGCGCGAGCTTACTACAGCGCCTTTTCGCCGGTGCCCGAGACGCCCCTGGCAGAGGCTTCGCCCACTGACCCCGTGCGGGAGCTTCGGCTTTACCAGGCTGACTGGTTATTGCGCTACTATGGTTTTGACGCCACGGAGCTTCCCTTCGATCGGGACGGGCTCCTGCCACAAGCGTTGGATCCCAAAGCCGTGTGGGCCAGGCTTCACCCGGAACGCTTCCCGGTCGAGGTGAACAGCGCGGCCATGAGCGAGCTGCTGCGCGTGCCCGGCATCGGGCCGACTTCGGCGCGTGCTATCGTTGTGGCGCGACGCCTGGGCAAGCTGCGTGAACTGGGTGACTTGCGCAAGCTTGGCGCGCGGGCCGATCGCGCCGCACCTTACGTTACCCTGGCCGGCAAACGCCCGCCCTATCAGCCACCGTTGCCTTTGTGACCTATCGGCTGCGACGTCCATCCGCACGGCCGGACGCCGGGGCTTGCCCCGGATACGCAGCAAGCTGCGACGTCCATCCGCACGACCGGACGCCGGGGCTTGCCCCGGATACGCAGCAAGCTGCGATGTCCATCCGCACGGCCGGACGCCGGGGCTTGCCCCGGATAGGCAGTCCCATAGGGAGGCCGGGCGCGCGAGCTTATAGCGCGGCTTCCTGCCGCAACCAAATCCATCACCACAGAGGCACCAAGACACGAAGGTCGCAGAGACTTTGTGTCTTGGTGTTTTCGTGGTAGAGCTTCACCAACACAACGAATTCCTCACCAGCGCAAGGTGGAACCGAGTCCCCCTCTTTTGCATCTCACCCCTCTCTGCGGTACACTTTCACCCTATGACGCTCTACGCCTTGCTTTCCGACGTTCATGGCCGCGGTGACCGGCTGGCGCGCGTGCTGGCCGATGCGCGTCGGTCTGGCGCGGGCGTTTTCCTGGCGTTGGGCGACATCGCCAGCACCCATGCGCTGGACCTGCTGGATGAGATCGGGGCCATTTGCGTGTTCGGGAATTGGGAGGCCTCCGGGCTGAGGGGTTTGCCACCGCCCTATCGGGGCTGGGTCAGCCGCTGGCCGGCCCAGGTGCAGCGCGATGGCTTCATCGCTGCGCATGCCAGCCCGGTTTGGCCTGCAGGTCTGGAGATCGGCCGCGTGGTGGAGTACCTGCGGGCGCACGGCTTGCATTGGACAGCGCTCTTTCCCTCTCTGTTGCATTCCGAAAGCGCTCGTTGGCAGGCGTTGGCCGAATTGGAGACGGCCGATCTGGCGTTGTTCTTTCACGGCCATACACACGTCCAGGAGGCCTGGCGTTGGCGGCCAGGGGAGGCGCCCGAACATATCGCAGGTAGCCGGGGTCAGCTCCAGATTGCCCCGGGCGAACGGTGGCTGGTGGGGGTGGGCAGCGTGGGCGCTCCGCACGATGGCGCCGGCGCGTGCTACGCGCTATACGACTCGGCCGCCCGACGCATAACCTGGCGCCGAGTGTAGGATGGTAGGGAATTCACCACCAGGGCACGAACTGCGAACAAGAGGTAAGACGAACATGTTCACCCTTGGCATAGTCCAATTCGCCCCGCGGCGCTACGACGTGGAGGCCAACATTGCGCAGGTGGCCGCGCTGTTGAGTGGCGTGCGGGCTGACCTTTTGGTGTTGCCCGAACTGGCGAACTCGGGCTATCTGTACGCCTCGCCGGATGAGCTGGCGCCGTACGCCGAGGCCGGAGATGGCAGCGGCCCCTTCTTGTCCGCGCTGCGGGACATGGCAACTATGACCGGTGGGGTTATCGTGGCCGGGTTCGCCGAGCGCGCTGCCGAAGGGCTATACAACTCGGCTGCGGCCGTGGACGCGGCCGGCGTGATCCAGGTCTACCGCAAGACGCACCTGTTCCTGGACGAGAAGACGTTGTTCCTGCCGGGCGACACCGGCTTTCGGGTTTTCGAGTACGCCGGCGCGCGCATCGGTATGATGATCTGCTTCGACTGGTACTTTCCCGAATCGGCCCGGACGCTGGCACTGCGCGGCGCGCAGATCATCGCGCACCCGGCTAACCTGGTGCTGCCCCACTGCCAGACTGCCATGGTCACCCGCTGCCTGGAGAATCGCGTCTTCGCAGCCACCACCAACCGCTACGGCACGGAGGCGTTGTCTGATGGCCGTGCCCTGACCTTCACCGGTGCGTCACAGGTGATGGACGCCCGGGGCAACCGGCTGTGTCAGGCGCCAGTCGCGGGAGATGCAGTGCTGATGGTCGAGATAGATCCCGCGCTGGCCGACGACAAGCGCGTCACTGCGCGCAACGACCTCTTCGCCGACCGCAGGCCGGAATTCTACGCGTGAATACAGTGAGTCAGGGATTGCCTGGACATTCATAACATGGACATCAGTTTTCGGCTCGCCATCCCTGCGGATAAGCCGCGCATCCTGGAGATCTCTGCCCAGGTCTGGGAGGGCAACGATTACGTGCCGGACGTGATTGACGATTGGTTGGCGCCGGGGTCTCCAGCTTTGGTGGCGGCTTGCATCGGCGAAACGGGGTTTTCTGCCCCAGGGCTGGCGATTTCACCCCCTCTCGCTGAACCCCGATCGTGCCTTGCGCTGCATGAAGCATCTGCTGGGCCTACGGCGTCACGGAGGCCTGGCTGCGCTGCTGTGCATGGGCGTGTCGCTTCATGGGCCGGACGTAGCCAGCGTTGATTTCCTGGAGGGTGAGCCTGAGGCCATGTTCGAGCTGGCGCGTCACGCGTTGTATCTGGCGGGCGCTGCGCGCTACGTCGGGGCCATGGTCCCTTGTCAGGGCGAGACCGTGGCGCCTGCCCTGTCCGTGCTCCGTGAAGTGGGCTTTGCGGCCTGGAATGAATGGCAGGCGGACGTGTTTGTCTACGAGCGTTCTTTGGCGTAAGGCCGGCCGTCCCGCGAATCGGCAAAATTCGGCTCTATTTGGGTCTTGACAAACGCGTGTTTTGGGTGTATGATTGAATACGTATACATACCGTCACCCTTCTTGTAAGGCGCACAATGGCCAGGCGAAACACCAGCACGGATTCAGGCAAGCGGCGTCCCTCTTCTGTAGAGGTGGCCAGGCTTGCAGGCGTCTCCCAGGCGACGGTGTCACGGGTGTTCACGCCCGGGGCCAGCGTGTCGCCGGAGATGCGAGCCAGGGTGCTGGCGGTTGCCCGTCGCCTGGGTTATCGCCCCAACGTTATCGCTCGTAGCCTGACTCAACAATCCAGTCACATCATCGGGCTCGTGATGGTGCGGTTTTGGAACCCTTTTTACTCATTCCACCTGCTCCAGGAATTCACCAGCCGATTACAGAGCCAGGGCTACTGGGTGTTGCTCCTCAATGTTGCAGATGATACGGAATTGGAAAAGGCTGTCCCGACGGCGTTGCAGTATCAGGTGGATGGATTGATCATCACCTCGGCGACGCTGTCCTCCAGCCTAGCCGACGAGTGCGCGCGGGTGGGAACGCCGGTGGTTTTGTTCAACCGGTACGTGCTGAGCAGCAATATCAACGCCGTGTGCTGTGACAACTTGGCAGGCGGCCGCATGGTGGCCGATGCGTTGTTGGACGCCGGCCACAGTCGGATTGCTTACATCGCCGGTGAGCCCGGAAGCTCCACCAATCGCGACCGCGAACAAGGTTTTACCGAACGTCTGGCCCAACGTGGCGTCACGCTGTATGCTCGTGAAGAGGGCGACTACTCTTACGAAGCCGGCTACCAGGCTGCGTTGCGACTTCTGCAGCGCGAGCCGAGGCCCGATGCTATTTTCTGTGCCAACGACTTGATGGCCATGGCGACGCTGGATGTAGCTCGCATCGAATACCACCTCCGTGTCCCGGAAGAGGTCTCCGTGATCGGCTTCGATGACATCAAGATGGCGTCCTGGCCCAAGTATGACCTTACCACGGTTCATCAACCGGTCAGCCGAATGGTGGAAGCCACGATTGAAGTGCTTTTGCGTGCAATTGATCAGCCCGACTCGGAACGCACCATGCGTTTCATTGCCCCTACTCTGATCGTGCGCTCTTCTGCGCGGTTGGCTGCCCGGTGACTAAGCCTTTTCACTGATAAGGAGGTGTTCTTCGTAGACAGATGTGAATACGTATACAAAATGACGTGATCCGCAAAATTCATCATCTCTTTTCAGGAGGAACAAGGTGAAGAAGCTCTCTGTCTTGCTCGTAGTCGCCATATTGGCGACCTTGTTTGCCGCCTGTGCGGCACCGGCTCCTCAAGTGGTAGAGAGAGTCGTCACCAAAGAGGTGGAAAAGGTGGTGACCAGGGAAGTGGAGAAGGTTGTCACGCAACAGGTGGAAAAAGTGGTGACCCAGGTGGTCGAGAAGGTGGTGGAGGCTACGCCGGTTCCGCCGCAACCCTCCGGCTGCAACGTGGCCGCGCCCGAAAAGGCCACCCAGATTGACATGATCGGTTGGGCCTTCCCCATCACCCAGTTCTATGCCAAGGAGCTGGAGAAGTGCAACAGCGTGCAGAATCTGCGGGTGAACACCCAACTGCTGGATTCCGGGTCAGCCAAAGAGCAGATCCGCCTGGCGCTGTCGGGCAAAGGGACATCGCCCTACGAGATTGTACACGTGGACGATGCATTGCTGACCGATCTCGCCGCCCAGGGCCAAATTCAGCCTTTGGATGAGTTTATCGCTAAGTACAAAGACCAGTACGATCTCGGCGATATCTCCGAGGCCCTGTACAAGTTGGGTACCTATGATGGCAAGGTCTACGGCATCCCTATCGTCGCCAACACGATGCACTACTTCTATCGCACCGATCTGTTCCAGAAGTACGGGTTGCAGGTGCCTGACACTTACGATGACGTCATCGCTTCCTGCGCGGTGTTGAAACAAGAGAAAGACCTCGACTTGCCGTTCACCATCAACCTGCATGCCGGCTGGGCATGGCGCGTCGAATTCCACAACATGCTCAAGGCATACGGCGGCACGTGGCTCAACGAAGATAGCACGCCGGCATTCAACAGCCCTGAGGGTGTGAAGGCGGTGAAGAAGATCCTGGAAGTCGTCGAGGCGTGCATAGGTCAGGAGGGCCTGACCTGGAGCATTGACAATACCGAGATCGGCCTGGAGACCGGGACTCTGGCCTCGGCGAACACCTGGGCCAGCCGCGCGGCCAATATGGACAACCCCGACAAGTCTCAGTTCGTTGGGATCATCGGTTTTGCGCCAGCGCCGCGCGCTGTGCCGGGCGGCCCACACGCCGGCCCGGCAGCGGCCGACTTCTACGCCATTCCAACCCGCACTGATGTTGATCCGGACCTGATCTTCCGCGTCATCATGGAGGCAGCCGATCTGGAGAGCCAGACCGAAGCGGCGAAACTGGGCCTGGTGACCCGCAACGCAGTGGCAAAAGCCGGTGCGGGCGGGCGCTATTTGGAGGCAGCGTTGGCGACCATCGCCAACGGCGCAGGCAACTACGGTACGAATCCAGCCGTAGCACTGGCCCGTGCGGCCATTGAAAACATCCTGCCCAAGGTTGCGACCGGTGAAATGACACCGGAACAGGCCCTCAACGCAGCGGCTGATCTGTATGTGACCGAGGCGAAGAAGCAGGGTTACATCAAGTAAAGCGTCCTTGCATCGAGCAGGGTATGGCTCGAGCAGTTGGCCATACCCTGCTTGTCCAGCACAATGGAGGAGCCGCAGCATGACGAGAAAAACATTCCTCGCTTTCGTGAGCCCCAGCGTGGCCATGATGCTTTTGCTCATGGTATTTCCTCTGGTCACTGCGGTTTGGCTGGGTTTTCATTTCATCACTTTCCGGAATTTGAACGCGCCGCAATGGGTGGGGCTCGAAAATTACATCGAGGTGTTGTCCGATGCCGCCTTCTGGGAGTCGCTGCGGTTCACCTTGCTGTATATCGCCATCGTTGTCCCTTCTCAGATCGTGATCGGTTTTTTGGTGGCAATGCTGCTTGATCAAGTCCACCGTTTTCGTGGCTTTTACATCGCTGCTTCGCTACTGCCTTTCATTGTCACGCCGGTTGTGGGGACTTTGATCTTTCGCAACATGTTCGATCGAACCGGCCTGTATACGTATCTGATCAACGTATTGTTTGACTACCGGCTGACATGGAACACGCCGACCGTGCGGACGTTGATAATGGTTCATGGCATCTGGTACACAACGCCCTTTGCCATGATTACCCTGTTTGCCGGTCTACAAACGCTTCCGCAGGAGCCCATGGAGGCCGCTACTGTAGATGGTGCCAACGGCCTGCAGAAGATGTGGTATGTGATCATCCCGCATTTGCGGTCTTTGTTCGTCTTCATCGCCCTGATTGGCATCATGGACGCATATCGCGTTTTTGATAGCATCTTCGTGTTGACCAAGCAGAACCCTTTGTTTAAAGCGGATACGATCATGTACTACAACTTCAAAATGGCGCTGTCGTTTGGTCAGTTAGGGAAAGCTAATGCCATCGCCGTGCTGACGGTGATCGGCATTTTCGTGGTTTTGATCCCCTTCCTGATCATCACCTACCGCCAGCAGAGGGAGGAGCGCTGATGACACGGATTAAGAGCCCCGCCATGCGCGTGGGCCTTCACTTGTTGCTGATCATCTGGGTGTTGTACAGCGTGCTTCCCTTTGGATGGACACTGCTGAACTCCATCAAGCTCCCGGTGGACGCCAACGCGCGCATTCCCAAAATCATCGGCTTTCAGGCGACCAGCAAGAACTACGCTGAGCTGTGGCTGAACATGCCGGTTGAAGAGTTTGCACCTATTGGCATCGGCTTGTTAATCTTTCTCGCAGCGTTGGTCGGATTCGCCATATGGTCCAGCCAGCGGTCTGTGCTTTCCGGCCCCGGCACGGCGTTTGTCGTAGTGGTGGGTCTGGTTGCCGCTGCGGAGATCCTGCCGCGTATTGCCCACATGGCGGAGTTCTACAACTATTTCCTAAACAGCGTCATCGTTACCGTAGGCACGCTCCTCGTTTCGATCAGCATCGGTTGTTTGGGGGGGTATGGGTTGGCGCGTTATTCCGGGGTGTTGAGCGTGGCGATCCTGGTGGCCGCTCTTGGTTTCCGGGCGTTGCCCAGGATGGCCTTTGTGCTGCCATATTACTACTTGGGCCAACTTTCCGGCCTGTACGACACGCATTTGCTTCTCATCCTGACTTTGGTAGCGGTGAACCAGCCCTTCACAATTTGGATGTTGCGCAGCTTTTTCATGGAGATCCCGCGCGAGATCGAAGAGGCAGCGATGATGGACGGCGCCGGCCGGCTGCAATCGTTCATCCGTGTCATCATTCCGATCACCTGGCCCGGCATCATCACTACCGGGCTGTTCACCCTGCTGTTGGCCTATAACGAATTCTTGTTGGCCCGGATCTTAACCCAATCGAACTGGACGCTGCCGGTGGCGATTGCGCAATATACCAGCGGTGAGGACGCCAGCTATATCACCATCGCCGCCGCGGCGTCGGTTTCCATTTCCCTGCCCATCGTCTTCGTGATCATCTTCTTCCAGAAGTATTTGATCAAAGGGCTGGCGTCGGGTGCGGTGAAGGGGTAACACAGACGAACGCAATTCGGCGACCGAGGTCGCAGCAACCATTACGAAGTCTCAGTAGATCACAAATCTCACGCAAAGGCGCGAAGTCGCCAAGATAAAAAAGCACTCTTTGCGTGAGCTAAAATTGTGATCTACTGAATCTGCCTGCGCAGACTGGCTCGGACGACGAACGATGACCTACAACACCTATCAACAAGACAAGCAACTCATCGGCAGGTTCCGTGCGGCGCTCTACGATTGCGATGCCGCAGCGCTGCCGTCGCAACTGCGTGAAATCTTTGCGCCCGACAGTGCGGTGCGTTTGACGACCCCGTTTGAGGATCTGACAGGGCCGGACGCGCTGTTCGAGATCGGCTACCGGCCGCTGCTGGCCGCCATCCCCGACCTGGAGCGTCGCGACTTTATCGTGATGGCGGGCTTAGCCGGCGAGGACGCCTGGGTAGGCTGCGCCGGCCACTACATGGGCGTGTTCGAGGAGCCGTGGCTCGACATCCCGCCGACCCGCCAGGCCGTCGCCATGCGCTACCACGAGTTCTTCCGCGTTGCCGATGGCCGCGTGGTCGAGATGCACGCGGTGTGGGACATTCCTCAACTGATGATGCAGGCACGCGCCTGGCCTATGACACCGAGTCTGGGCGTGGAGTGGCTTGTGCCCGGCCCCGCGACGCAGGACGGCATCGCCGAGCGGCCGTATGACCCGGCCAAGACCGAAGCCAGCGTGGCCCTGGTGCGCGACATGCTGACCGACATGGGCAAGCATCCACGGCAGGGCGGCCCGGAGATCATGCGCCTGGAGCGCTACTGGCATCCCCGGATGAACTGGTACGGCCCGGCCGGCCTCGGCACAGCGCGGGGCATCGCCGCCTTCCGCCGCCAGCACCAGATCCCCTTCCTGAAGGCGCTGCCCGACCGCCGGGCGAACCTGTCCGGCCATGGCGTGATGTTTGGTGACGGCGATTACGTGGCGACCACGGGCTGGCCCAACATGCAGATGACCGTAACCGGCGATGGCTGGCTGGGGATCGCACCCGGCAACCAGGCCATCACCATGCGCAGCCTGGACTTCTGGCGCTGCGAGAATGGCCTGATCCGCGAGAACTGGGTGCTGGTGGACCTGCTGCACGTGTATGCGCAGCTCGGCGTAGATGTGTTTTTGCGGATGCGCGAACTGACGTATGCCCGCCAGCCGCGCGGATGAAAAAGCTGGAATCGAGGCTGTGCGAAGCCTCCTTTAGGATTAGCCGCTCTCTCGCGTTGACCATCTGACCGGCTGACACTTGCACCTGCGCTGCGCTTTGGCGCAAGTGCAGGTGAGCCTCGATTCCAGGATATAACTGATTTTTCTGAGAATCATATGACCAGCGATCTGATCCAACACAACAAACGCCTCGTCTGGGACTTCTGGCAGCAGATCGACGCGGTGACGACAGATGAGCTGCCGAAGGTGGCGGCGACCGTCCTGGCCGACGATGTCGCCTGGACCGGTTTCCACCCGTTCAATGAGTTGACCGGCCGCGATGCCGTGGTGGACCGCTGGTGGCGGCCGCTGCGCGCCGCGTTCCCCGATGTGCGCCGTGAGACCTACATCCTGCTGGGCGGCTCGTTCGAGGGCAAGGATTGGGTCTCGGCCACCGGTTGCTTTGTCGGCACGTTCGCAGCCGATTGGGCCGGCATTCCGGCGACCGGCAGGCAGACCAGCATCCGCTGGGGCGAGTTTTGCGCAGTGCAAGACGGTCGGATCGTGGAGGATTACGTGCTGCTGGACCTGGTGGATGTGATGCGCCAAGCGGGATACCGCGTCCTGCCGCCCAGCCCCGGCGACGAAACGTACTGGCCGCGGCCCTTCGACGAGGATGGCGTGCTGCTCGCTCCCCAGGACGACGTCGAGTCGCGCAAGAGCTTGCTCCTGGTGGAAGCGATGATCGGCGGCCTGGGCAAGTTCGACGGGGTGGACGCGTCCAAGATGGGCCAGATGGCGTTTTGGACGCCCGACATGCACTGGTACGGCCCGTGCGGCATCGGCAGCTCGCGCAACCGGCAAGAGTACGAGCGCAACCATCAGACCCCGTTTCTGACCGCCTTCCCCGACCGCAAGGGGTTCACCCACCCTGACGGCGGCCGGCACAAGGCGCGTATCGCGGAAGGGCATTTCGTAGCCTCCACCGGCTGGCCCAGCGTGCGCGCGACACATCTGGGCCCCTACCTGGGCGTTCCAGCAACCGGTGTACGCGTCGGCATGCGCGTGGCCGACTGGTGGCGGCGCAAAGGGGACAAGCTGGTGCAGAACTGGGTTTTCATTGATCTGCCGGATTTGTTTTTGCAGATGGGGGTGGATCTGTTCGGGCGGTTAGCTGCGCAGGTGGCCGTGAAAGATCCCGGCAGTTGAAACCACGGCTACTCTTACGAAGTCTGCCTGCGCAGACTGAGGCGGTAGCCGACGAAAGTCGGCTTTGTAATGGTAGCCGTGACCTCGGTCGCCAGGCGAAATTCAGGAGGCACTCGTGACCACACCCACCGTCACCGAAGTCATCGGCAATGACATCACTAAACTCATGCGCCCAGGCACGGAAAAGCGCCAGGGCATGCGGGGGTTCGACCCCGATTACGTAGACATCGTAGATTACATCGTCCGCTGCACGCACAAGATCTGGGAAGAAAAGCAGGTGGGCCTGATCTATACCCATTACGCGCACAACGCCCTTGTCCATGGCACGCGCGGAGACACCTACGGCGTCGAGTCGGTGGTGGCGAGCACGGTGCAGACGCTGGCCATGTTCCCCGACCGCCGCCTCTTCGCCGACGACGTGATCTGGAGCGGCGACGACGAGGGGGGCTACTACACCTCGCACCGCATCACCAGCACCGCGCACCACAGCGGCTACGGCCCCTACGGCCCGCCCACCGGCCGCAAGTTGCGCTACCGGGTGATCGCGGATTGCATCGTCAAGGAGAACCGCATCATCGAGGAGTGGCTGGTTCGGGATGAGCTGAGCATCGTGCGTCAGATCGGCCTGGACGAGGCTGAGCTGGTCAAGGCGATCGCCGAGGGCTGGGCTGCTCTCAAGGGGCCGGAGAGCGACGTCCAGGGTGCGGTCGAACGGAGCAAGGGCCAGTTGCCGCCGGAGCCGCTGCCGCCTCCAACCAGGCCGGACGTCGCAGCTTGCTGCGTTCCGGGGCAAGCCCCGGCGTCCGGACTTGCGGGGCAGAGCTTCGACATCGAGGACTTCGTCCGTCGCGCCTGGCACGACATCTGGAACCGCCGCATGTTCAGCGAAGTCTTCCGGCTGTACGCGCCGACCTTCGAGTGCCACTCCGCGTCGGGCCGCGAGCTGTACGGCCAGAACGACGCCTTGCAGTTCGTGCTGGATTGGCTGGCCGCGTTCCCCGATGGCCGGATGTTCATTGACCATTTCGCGGTCCAAGGGAGCGCCGAAACCCTCTATCGCGTCGCCGTGCGGTGGACGTTTGTGGGCACCCACGAGGGCCACGGCATCTACGGCAAGCCCACGGGCAAGCGCGTGCGGGTCATGGGCATCACCCATCAGCACATCAAAGACGGCCGCTTCGTCGCCGAATGGACGGTGTTCGACGAGCTAGCGCTGATGGCGCAGCTTTTGGATTGCGGCGCTGTAGCGCCGCTTTGAAAGCGACGCCGAGGCGTCGCAATCCAAGCTTAACCTGCGGCGCCACAGCGCCGTTCTGAAAGCGACGCCGAGGCGTCGCAATCCAAAAGGAGTTCACCATGAATCTGATCTATCGTGACCAATTACCCATCCGCCCCCTGCCCGGTCGCGGTATCCAGCTCGTGGCCGGCAAGGAAAATGCCGCGTCGCAGAGCGACCTGGTGACCATGGGCTTTGCCCACTACTCGGCCGAGTATGGCCCCATGGCGCCCCATCGCCACGCTGAGGAGATCGTCTTTGTGCTCGATTCCGACCGCAGCTACGTCCGCTATGGCGGCTTCGGCGATCAACCTGATGCATTGGGCGAACCGATTAAGCTGGAACGCGACATGATCTTGCACTTTCCGGAGAACGAGTGGCACGTGTTTGAGTACGAGGAGGGCGGCCATTTGACTATCGCGTTCTTCTATCCGAGCGCCAGCGTCTACACGGGGCAGGTGAAGGGGTAAGCCGCGCCCAACAGATCCCAACAGATCCGGGATCGAGGCTAACCTGCACTTACGCCAAAGCGCAGCGCAGGTACAAGTGTCAAACCGTCTGACCCGAGAATGGGACGCGGACGACGCAGACGACGCGGAGGCTGCGGAAAAATCTGAGCCTGTCCGCGTTGTCCGCGGTATCCGCGTCGTCCGCGTCCCAGTTTTTGTCTTTGGACGAACCATTCTCGTAAGTCTGTTCACACATAAGTCTGTTCACACAAAAGAAAGCTTTATGGCTGAGAATTCCTTCAACATCCACTACGAAGCGTTACACGCCTTCGTGACCGAACTGTTCCACAAGTCCGGCATGCCCGCAGAGGACGCGTGCTTCTACGCCTGGTCGTTGGTGCAGACCAACCTGTGGGGCATTGATTCCCACGGCGTGCTGCGAACCAAGGTCTACGTGGAGCGGTTGCGCAAGGGCGCAGTTAATCCGCGGCCGAACATTCGCAAGGTGCGAGGGACGCTGGCCTTTGAGGTGCTGCACGGGGACGACGGCGCAGGGCCGGTGGTGGCAAAGGCAGCTATGGAACGGGCCATTGCGCTGGCTGGCCAGTTCGGTGTGGGCGCGGTGGGCGTGCTGCGCAGCAACCACTTCGGCGCGGCTGCGCTCTACGCCCGCATGGCCGCCGACGCGGGCATGATCGGCATCGCGATGACCAACGTGGTGCCCAACGTGGTAGCGCCGGGGGGCAGCAGGCCGGTAGTAGGCAACAACCCGCTCGCAGTGGCGATCCCGACCTTCGGGGAGTTCCCTTTCGTCCTGGACATCTCTCTTTCCAACGTGGCGGGAGGCAAGCTGCTGCTGGCCAGCAAAAAGGGCGAGAAGATCCCGCTGGATTGGGCCACCGACGATCAGGGTCGGCCCACCGATGACCCGACCGTCGGTTTCAAGGGCTTCCTGTTGCCCATGGGCGGCTACAAAGGCTTGGGGCTCGCCTATGTCGTGGATATCCTGTGCGGCGTGCTCACCGGCGGTGCGTTTTTGGACGAGATGAAGGGGATGTACAAGTTCCCCGACGATCCCAGCCTCACCGGCCATTTCATGATCGCGCTCCGTACCGAGGCCGTGATGCCGAAAGAGGAGCTGCAGGCGCGCATGGCCGCCTTCATGAGCAAAATCAAGGCCTCGCCCATGTGGGATGCCAGCAAGGAGATGCTGATCCCCGGCGAGCTGGAATACCGCACCGAGCAGGCGCGACGGACGCAAGGTATCCCGCTGCCGCCAGCGCTGTATGACGAACTGATCGCGCTGGGCCAGGAGCTGGGCGTAGAGCGACTGGAATCGAGGCTTCAGCCGGTCTCTCACGTTAACCACGTAACCAGCTGAAGCCTCAATTCTAGGGTGCTGATATTACCAATCTACCAGTGTACTAATCTACCAATCTACCAACAAGGAGACTAAAATGACCGACCGTAAATTCCTCTGGTGGCAAGAGCTGCCGTATACCGAAGTGTGCCGCTGGGCGAAAGAAGAGTGCGACCTGGCGATCCTGCCCATCGGCGCGATCGAACAGCATGGCCCGCACAGCCCGTGCGGCGTAGATGCGTACAACGCGATGGGCATGGCCGAACTGATCGCCAAGAAGAGCGGCGCGATGCTGCTGCCGTGCCCCATGTACGGATCGCATCCGTATCACCACTGGTATATGCCCGGCACTATCCCGCTAAGCTACGACACCCACGTCGCGCTGCTGGTGGACATCGTCAAGGGCGCGGCCGTGGCGGGCTACAACAAGTTCATCATCCTCTCGGCCCACGGCCAGGTCAGCACCACCCTGGTGGCCGTCCACAAACTTGGGTTGGAGGGGTATTTCACCCTGTCGCTGCACTGGTACGACTTCCTGCGCGACAACAAAGACGTGCTCGACGATTACATGTGGCACGCGGACGAGGCCGAAACCTCGGTGGGTCTGTACCTGTACCCGCAGTACGTGGACATGAGCAAGGCCGAAAAAGGCGGTGGCCAGCCGTTGGTAGACCGCCGGTGGATCATCGCGCCCGGCATGGTCCCGCGGCCTGGGATGATGTATCATTTCGAGGGCACCTTCGCCCGTCCGGAGTACAAAGAGCTGCCCAACGGTGTTATCGGCGATCCGACCAAGGCCACGCGCGAGAAAGGCGAGAAGCTGGTGACCCGCACGGTGGACTACGTTTGCGAGCTGATCAACGACATCATGACTCGCTGGCCAGTGGGTGTGAAGCCGCCGGTTAAGTAAGTTGGTAGATTGGTAAACTGGTAGCTTGGTAAACTGGTAAACTGGTAGATTGGTAAACTGGTAACTTGGGACCTTGATAGACTGACAACCTGGTAGACCAGAGAGACGTTGGTAAACCAGTGTACCAATGTACCAATCTACCAATCTACCAATCTACCAATCTACCCCAAAAGGGACAATCCATGAAACTCAAAGACAAAGTTGCTATCATCACCGGTGCGACGAAGGGGATCGGAGCTGCGTGCGCACGGGAGTTCGCGAAGGAAGGCGCCCGGGTAGTGGTCAGCGGCCGTTCGGTTGACCTGGGCGAGGCGGTGGCCGCTGATATTCGGGCGCAAGGTGGTGACGCCTTCTTTGTCCCGTGCGACGTAAGCAAGAAGGCCGAAGTGGATGCGCTGGTGGCGAAGACCGTCGAACACTACGGGACCATAGACATCGTCGTCAACAACGCCGGGGTCAACCACAGCGCCAACTTCTTCGACACCACCGAGGAGGATTGGGACTGGGTGATGAGCGTGGACCTCAAGGGCACGTTCCTGCTGAGCCAGGCCGCCGCGCGCGTGATGGTGGCCCAGGGCAAAGGCGGCGCCATCGTCAACGTCTCGTCCGTCATGGCCCAGCTTGCCCTGGCCGACCAGATCCCCTACTGTGCGGCCAAGGGCGGGGTCAATCAGCTCACCAAGGCGATGGGCCTAGCGCTGATCCGGCACGGCATTCGCGTCAATGCGGTCGCGCCCGGCCCGGTGATGACCGAACTGATGGAGCGGGTGGTGCACAGCCCGGAGAAGCACGCTGTCCTCATGGAGCGACTGCCCATTGGCTACATCGCCTCGTGCGAGGAGATCGCGCGAGTAATCGTGTTTATGGCCAGCGACGATGCCAGCTACTTTGTCGGCCAGACCATCTATCCCGACGGCGGGCGCTCGATCCAGGGCTTCCCGCGACATATGGAGAAGTGAGCATGAAGGTTCCCCAGGTCGGGTTGATCACCTTCGGTGACGAGCGGCCCCACGAGTGGGAGAAGGTCTTTCGCCGGCTAACCGAGGGCAAGCATGCGGAGGCGCTGGCCTTCTTCCGTGGCCTGAACGGCGCGGTGGATCTGCATGCGTTTGATGCCGTCGCGCGCACCCGCGCGGACATTGACGGCCAGGTTGCCGCGCTGCGGGCGGCGGGCGCCGAGGTCCTGGTAGCGCACACGCCCTGTTGGACTGCGCCTAACCTGGTACTGCATGGCGTGCAAAGCCTGGGCCTGCCGACGATCCTGCTTTCCAACCGGAGCGCGGCAACCCACGGCACGGTGGGCCTGTTGGGCGCAGGCGGCGCGCTGGATCAGATCGGTTATCGCCACCTGCGGGTGCGCGAGGATTTTGACAGCCCGGCGCTGGCCGGCAAGATACTTCCGTTCGTGCGTGCAGCCTCGGCAGTAAAACGGCTGCGCGGGAGCGTGTTTGGTCTTTTCGGCGGCCGCAGCCTGGGCATCGACACCGGCGGCTTCGACCCCATGCAATGGCGCGCCCTGTTCGGCGTGGATACCGAGCACATTGACCAGCTCGAGATCATCCGCCGCGCCGAGTGCATGGCCTCCGAGGCCGCTGAGCCGATGACTGCCTGGCTGGCGGCCAACGCCAAAGGCATCGGTTTCAACGGTCAGAGCCTGACCCCGGAGAAATTGAACTACCAGGCGCGCTGCTACCTGGCGACCAGGGAGATCGTGGCCGAGAAGGGGCTGGACTTCGTCGCCGTGAAGTGCATGCCCGACCTGAGCAATAACTATGTGCCCCAGTGCCTTTCGGCTGCGTTTCTGCCCAGCCCTTACGACGCCGACGGCGCCAGGGAGCCGGTGGCCATGGCGTGCGAGGCGGACGCGGACGGCGCACTGACCATGCATGTGCTGAAGCTGGTGTCGGGCGGCGTGCCCCCCTTCTTCGGCGACCTGAGCTATCTCAACGAGAGCACCCATACCCTCTACCTGCCCAACTGCGGCGCGGTTTGTTCGTGGTATGCAGGCCGGTCGGACGTGCCGGGGGAGAACCTGATGCACATCGAGCTGCGGCCCAGCGTCCGGCCCGGCGGGGGGGCCATCGCTTACTTCAAGGCTGCACCCGGCCCCATGACGCTGGCGCGGCTCTTCCGGCGGGCGGGGCGCTATCACATGGCGATCATCCCCGGCGAGGCGGTGGCGCCGACCGACGAGGAGTACGCCGCGTTCGTGGCCGCGCGCGGGACGCATCAACTGCCCACCGCGTTTGTCAAAGTCACCGCCGACTTCGACCGCATCATCGCCGAGTACGGTGCGAACCACATCTCCGGCGTCGCGGGGTCATATGTGGCAGAATTGGAGCAGTTCTGCAAGCTGTTGGATATCACGCCGATCGTGTTGGCGTAAGATGGAATGATTCTCACACAAAGACACGAAGGCATAAAGTGAAATCTTAATCTCCGTGTCTTTGTGTCTTTGTGTGAGCCCTTTTTATCCTCAGAGTAGGAGGCACGAACCATGCCGGTTTACGCAGGAAAACTACTGAGAATTGACCTGACCCACAAAACCTGGCGCGAAGAGCCCATCGCCGATGAACTCGTGCGCAAGTGGCTGCTCGGCTCGGGCCTGGCCGCGAAGATCTATTACGACGAAATGGACCCGGCTCTCGATCCGCTCGACCCGGCCAGCCCGCTGATCGTGATGAATGGCGTGCTATCGGGCACCTTCGCGCCCACCGGCTGCCGCAGCTCGTGGTGCGGCCGCTCCCCGTTGACGGGCATCTGGAACGAGGCGAACCTGGCGCACTACTGGGGCGCGGAGCTGCGCGCGGCCGGCTACGACGGGTTGATCATCACCGGCCGCGCCGAGTCGCCGACCTACCTGTGGCTCCACGACGGCGCAGTCGAGTTCCGCGACGCGGCGCACCTGTGGGGCCGCGACTGGTTCGAGGCCGGGGACACGCTGATCGCCGAAACCGATCCCCGGGCCCAGGTGGCAGGCATCGGCATCGCCGGTGAGAACCTGGTCAAGATCGCCGGGGTCATGTGCGGGCCATCGAACTACGTGCGCGCGGCCGCGCGCGGGGGCATGGGCGCGCTTCTGGGGAGCAAGAATCTGAAAGCCATTGCAGTACGCGGCAAAGCCCGGCCAGAATACCCTGACCCCAAGCGTTTCCGCGACGAGGTGAAGGCGCAAAACGAGTTCATCAAGGAGCACTCGCTGCCCATGACCAACCTGGGCACCGCGGGCGGCGTCATGGCCACCGAGAAGTTCGGCGATATCCCCATCCGCAACTGGACCCTGGGCAACTGGCCCGAAGCGGTCAACATCGCCGGCCAGACCTTCTACCCGAAATACCTGGTGAAGCACACCCACTGCTACGCCTGTCCCATCGGCTGCGGCAAGGAGATCGAGGTCAAGGAGGGACCTTACATCGTCCCGCGGGGCGAAGGGATCGAGTACGAGACGCTGGCCGGCTTCGGCGGGATGTGTCATGTGAGCAACCTCGAGGCGGTGGCGCTGGCGAACTCGCTGTGCAACCGCTACGGGTTGGACACTATCTCCACATCCTCGGTCATCGCGTTCGGCATGGAGGCGTTCGAGCGCGGGTTGATCGGCACAGGCGATACCGGGGGCATCGAACTGCGCTTCGGCGACCCCGATGCGATGCTGGCCATGATCGGTAAGATCGCACGGCGGGAGGACATCGGCGCAGTGCTGGCCGAGGGGGTACGGACGGCGTCCCGGCATATCGGTCAAGGCAGCGAGGCGTTTGCCATGCACGTCAAGGGGCTGGAGGTGGCCTACCATGACCCGCGCGCGTTCACCAGCATGGCGGTGAACTACGCCACGGCTGCCCGCGGGGGCTGCCACCTGGAGGCCGCCACTTACTGGAACGGCTATGGCGTACCGCACCCCGACCTGGGCTATCCTGATCCGCTGCCGCCCCATGCGTCGGACACAGCCACGGTGAAGCTCTACTATGACTACCAAAACTATGCAGGGGTGTACAACCCCTTGGGGCTGTGCAAATTCCTGATCAAGGGACACGTCGGCCCGGAGCGGTTGTGCGCCATCGTCAACGCGGCGTTGGGGTGGAATTGGACGGCCCAAGACGTACTGGAAACCGGTGACCGCATCTTCCAACTTAAACGGCTGATCAACGTGCGGTTGGGCGTGACCGCGGCTGATGACCGTTTGCCGCCTCGTTTCACAACCGAACCCCGGCCCACTGGCGGCGCGGCCGGCGTCTTGCCCGACATGGCCGTGATGCTGCCGATTTATTACGGGCTGCGCGGCTGGGACGAGAACGGCGTGCCGACGCCAGAGCGGCTGGCGCGGTTGGGAATTGATTGAATTCCGGAATCGAGGCTTCAGCCGGTTACTCTCGGCAACACGCATATCGGGGCTAAAGCCTCGACTCCAGGACAATGGTGCTGGGTTAGCACTCGGAGAATGGCATGAATCGAAGAGAAGCCTTTGTTGCCACAGTCAGTCACTGCGAGCCTGACCGCGTCCTGGTGGACTACGGCAAACACATCGGCTCGTTTCATCGGCTGGCGTATGAGCGGCTGCGGGCGCACGCACCGGAGCTGGGCTTGCCATCCGAACCACCCATCCTGGATCGCATGGCCCAGAACGTCGTTCTGCCGGAGGCGCTGTGCCAACGGCTGGGGCTGGACTTCCGCTGGATCGTGCCGCGTTGGGTCGGCGTGACCGATGTCCTCGTTGACGGCGAGCCGGGCTACGTGGACATGTGGCACACGCCGCACAAGTGGACCGATGTGGGCAACTACTACGCCATTGCCGGCCAGCCGCTGGGCCGTGAGGGCCTGACCGAGGCCGACCTGGCCGCGTTCGATTGGCCTGATCCCGATCAGCCTGCCATGTTCGAGGGATTGGCCGAGCAAGCGCGCTACTGGTTCGAGACCAGCGATTACGTGGTCGGCGCAGACGGCATTAAGGTCGGCATTCTGCAAACGGCATCGCAGCTTCGTGGCTACGACAAGCTCTTCACCGATTTCGCGCTGAACCCCGACCTGGCCCACGCGCTCTTGAGCCGCATCTCAACGATCATCAACGAGATGTACCGCCGCTATATGGCCGCGGTCGGTCGCCACGTCCAGGTGGTGGTCATCACCGATGACCAGGGCACGCAGAAGTCGCTGATGGTCTCCCCGCGCATGTTCCGGGCCTTCATCAAGCCGTACCTGAAGTCGTTGGTGGAGACCATCAAGGCCGCTGCCGATGTCAAAGTGCTGATGCACTGCGACGGCGCCATCGTGCCCATCCTGCCCGATCTGATCGAGATCGGCGTGGACATCATCAACCCGGTGCAGACGGTGGTGGTTGGGCTAGAGGATACTTTTGCGCTGAAGGAGAAGTTCGGCGACCGCATCACCTTCCACGGCGGGATTGATGTGCAGCAGGTGCTGCCTAATGCCACGCCGGAGAGCATTCGCAGGGAGGTCGCTCGGCGGCTCTATGACCTGGGCCGGGGCGGCGGCTACATCCTGGCCCCGTGCCACAACATCAGCTTCGACGTGCCACCGGAAAACGTCCTGGCGATGTTTGACGCCGCGCAGGAACTGGGGCGGTATCCGCTGCAGCCGCCCGGAGACTGACCTGAGAACGGTCGCGTTCACGTGCCAGGCACCTGGGAGGGTGCCTGGCACGTAAGCGAATCCGGTCAGTTCTTCTATCGGCCGGAAGGTTGTCTCCACCTCGTCAGGAAGTAGATCGCAGACAGGCCAGCCACCAGATGCATGATCTCCATGATCACGATTTGGCTCACTGGCGCGCCAGCTACGCCGAACGGGGTCGGGATCATCAATACCAGGACGATGATAGCAACGATCAGGAACCAGCGGTTAGCCTTTGCAGTGTCCAACCGCCGGGACATGATTCCGTAGACCAGGGTGCCGCCTGCAACGCCCAGGATGGAAATCAGCGCTGCAGCAACCGCATCCACCGGCCGGCCCGCCGGTGAGAGCGCGGTATCAGGGAATGAACCCAACGCCCGGCCCAGCAGGTAGAGCAAAGGGAGGATAGTTCAGTTATGCAACACCCCAAAGTCACCAACGAAGAAATGCTGGCGCGCATCGTGCGCTTCAAAGAGTTGATCCGGCCGGAAAACGCCGTGCCGATCATGTTCATTGACAGCGTGCTGCCGGGCCACCAGCGCATGAACTGGGCGGTGATCGGCGACACGGCGAGCGAGAACCCCGACTTCAAACCGGCCATCACCGCGCCGCACAAGTTCCAGATCGGCGTCTTCATGTGCCCGCCGAACAGCGGCCCGGCCTGGCACACCCATGACTACATCGAGCTCTTCATGCCCCTTGGTGGCCGATGGCGCTTTCATTGGGGCAGCGATCCCAACGGCACGGAAGAGGGTCACGCCGACCTGGAGCCTTTCGATATGATTTCCATGCCGCCGGGGGTCTGGCGCGCATTCGAGAACATCTCCGATCAGGCCGCCTTCTGCTTCGCCGTGCTGGAGCCGCACGAGGTGTTTGCGGGCAAGGATCCGTATTGGGGTACGGAGGTCATCCGCCAGGCCGCAGCCCTGGGCTTCGCTGCGGACGACAAGGGGCGGATGATCAAGCCGGAGAATTACGCCGAGATCGAGCAACAGATCACCTCGGGCCTGGTGGATTGGCTGACCAGGACTGCAGCCTTGGATTGCGGCGGCGATTGAACAGCGGCGCTACAGCGCCGTAATCCAAATTAGCCTGCGGCGGCCCGACGCCGCTTTGGCCTGCGGCGGCACGACGCCGCCTTGGCTTGCGGCGGCGATCGAAAAGCGGCGCTATAGCGCCGCAATCCAAATTGGCTTGCGGCGGCCCGACGCCGCTTTGGCTTGCGGCGGCGATCGAAAAGCGGCGCTATAGCGCCGCAATCCAAATTGGCTTGCGGCGGCCCGACGCCGCTTTGGCTTGCAGTGATCGAAAAGCGGCGCTACAGCGCCGCAATCCAAATTAGCCTGCGGCGGCGGGCCGCCGCTTTGGCCTGCAGTGATCGAAAAGCGGCGCTGGTGCGCCGCAATCCAAAAACCGGGGCCGTGGGCCCGAAACGAAAGGATTTCCGATGCGCATTTTCGACAACACCGTGAAGCGCAAGCTGCGCGAAGGCAAAAAGGTCGTCGGCGCGTGGGCGCAGATTGCCAGCCCCATCACGGCCGAGATCCTGGCCGAGGCCGGCTTCGATGTCGTAATGATTGACCTGGAGCACGGCCCCGGCGACATCCTGACCCTGATCGCCCAAATTCAGGCCATGAAAGGCACCCCCGCACTGCCGTTCGTGCGCGCGCCGTGGAACGATTTCGTGGCGCTCAAGCGTATCCTGGACGCAGGCGCATACGGTGTGCTTGTCCCCTACGTTAATACCAAGGCCGAAGCCGAGGCGGCAGTGCGCGCTTGCAAATATCCGCCGGAAGGCATTCGCGGCATCGCAGGCAGCCCGCGCGCGCCGGGCTACGGTCAGAACGCCCTGGCCTACCTCAAGTGCGCCAACGACGAGGTGCTGGTGATGACCGCGGTGGAGACGCCGGAAGCGGTCGCCAACCTGGACGAGATCCTGACCGTGCCGGGGCTGGACGGCATCTTCATCGGCCCGATGGACCTTTCGACCTCCATGGGCTACTTCGCCGATCCCTCCCAGCCCGAGGTGCAGGCGGCCATCGCGACGGTCGAGGCGAAGGTGCTGGCCGCGGGCAAGTTCCTGGCGACGGTGGCCGGCACCTGGGCGCAGGCGCAGAGGCTGTACGCCCGCGGCTACGGGCTACTCCTGGTGCTGGCTGACGGCACTGCTCTGGCCGGCCTGGCGGCCGAGCGGGTGGCGCAGTTCCGTCAGGAGTACGGGGAAGGTTGACCCGAAAAACCGGACTCGAGCCTTCAGGCGGTCATTCGCGCGAGCAGGACAAACCGGCTAAAGCCTCGAATCCTCTTGCGCGCTATGGATGTGGTTTTCACGTGAGGTGAACATGCTGCCGCAGACCGTTGACCTGGAAGTGCGCGACCCGCGCCTGGCCGAGATCATCGCCCCCGATGCGCAGATGGAGCCACTGGCAACTGGCTTCCAGTTCCTCGAAGGGCCGGTCTGGTTGCCGGAGCAGGGCGCGCTGGTGTTCAGTGATATTCCGAGTGACACCATGTACTTGTGGGTGGATGAGGAGTTATCTACCCGGAATCGAGGCTTTAGCCGGTCAAGTGATCAACGCGAGAGACCGGCTAGAGCCTCGAGTCCAGATTTGCACGCAGGCGTCGTCGGCGCAAAGGTCTTCCGCCGGCCGAGCCACAAGGCCAATGGCAACACGCTGGATCGCGAGGGCCGCATCCTGACTTGCGAGCACGCGACGAGCCGGGTGGTGCGCCAGGAGCCGGACGGTCGCGTGACCGTGCTGGCGTCGCACTACGACGGTAAGGAACTGAATAGCCCCAACGACATTGTGGTGCGCAGCGACGGCGCGATCTATTTCAGCGACCCTAACTTCGGCCGGCGGCCCACGCGCTACGGCGTGCCCAGGCCGCAGCAACTGACCTTCCAGGCCGTGTTCCGGTTGGATCCGGCCACCGGCGCGTTGGTTCCCGTGGCGGATGACTTTGACCAGCCGAACGGGCTGTGCTTCTCGCTTGACGAGCAGCGGCTCTTCGTCAACGACTCCCCGCGCGGGCATATCCGGGTCTTCGACGTGCTGCTGAATGGCGGCCTGCAGGGCGGCAGGGTATGGGCCGAGGTGCGAGGGACAGGGCCAGGCGTACCTGACGGCATGAAGATTGACTCGCTCGGCAACCTCTACTGCGCCGGGCCAGGGGGCATCCACATCTTCAATCCGCACGCGGTCTGCCTGGGTGTGATCCGCACGCCGGAGCAGGCGGCCAACTTCTGCTGGGGCGGCGCCGACCTGCGCGATCTGTTCATCTGCGCCTCGACGACGCTGTGGCGGGTGCGGGTGAAGGTGGCAGGCCGCCTGGCTACGGTGTGAATCCCCCAAGTTTCCCATTTCGAAGCATCTCAAGCTACAATGGATAAAGTGCTCTCGGCGTCCGCGAGCTTCTCTGCATCGCGGGAGCTTGTGCGCCTGCGACGCAGGCAGATGGTCGGGGCGCCGATTTCTTTTACGATGTCGCCCGACAAGAGAACATGGTGCAATACTACCTGCGTGATTTCTCCGACCAGGACATTCCCACCCTGGTCGCCATCCTGAATGCCATCTGGCCCGACGAGCCCACGACCGTGGCCCAGCAGGAGCATTGGGAGCGAACCTACCCGGCCGACAATCCCCGCTTGCGCCGCGTGGCCGTGGCGGAGAACGGACAGGTGCTGGGCTACGGGGAGTGTCAACGGCCCTTCTGGTCCAGTCGGCGGGACAGCTATGAGGTCTTCGTGGCTGTAAATCCTTCCTGGCAGCGCTGCGGCATCGGCCAGGCGCTGTTGGCTGCTGTCATGCCTCTGGCCCGGGAGCAGGGCATCTGCAAGCTGCGCACCAGTTGCAAGGAGGACGCGGACAGCGCAATTCGCTTCCTGGAGCGGGCCGGCTTTCGGCAGATCGGCATCCGCTTCGAGTCGGCGTTGGACCTGACGGCTTTCGATGAGACCCCTTTTCTCTCCATCCAGGAGCGCGTTACGGCAGCCGGCTATGAGGTCATCACCCTGGCCCAGGCCCGTGCCGAGGACCCCGACGCCGATCGGCACTTGTACGACGTCTACGCAGCCACTATCGTGGATGTGCCTTTCCCCGGTGAGGACCGGGCCAATCCCAGCTACAACGACTTCCGCGCCGCTTTGGATTCGCCTCAAAGTAGCCCCGATGCGATCTTCATCGCACGGCAGCAGGGCAAGATGGTGGGCATGACTTCGCTGGAGCTGCTGCCCAACGGCATCGCGATCACCGGTATGACCGGCGTATTGCGTGAGCACCGAGGGCGCGGCGTGGCGACGGCCCTCAAACTGGCTTCGTTCCGCTACTTGCGGGCCAAGGGTTACCGTGAGACGCGCGCTCATAACGACACCGCCAATCCACCGATCCTGGCCTTGAACCAGCGGTTAGGCTATCGCCGGTTGCCGGGCTGGCTGGTGTGGGAGAAAGTCCTGGGCAACTGATCCCCGGCGAAATACATCCGAACGATGGGTGGAGGTATTGACGCCCTCTAATGCCTGTGGTAAGATTGTTCTGTAAAGAGTGGTCCCGCGGTGCTCATTGCACGCAACGCCCGATTGGAGGCACGCCATGACCTTCCGTTTCCGAAGACTTCTCATTGTCGGCTTGTTGGTTTTGTTGAGCCTGGCGCTGGCTGCATGCGCGCGTGAGCGGCCTCCGCTCACTGTGACCCCGGCTGCCACAGTGCCGGCTGCGCGGGGCACGGTGGCGCCCTCGCCGACACCCCCACCCATGATTACGGAGGCAGCCATTTCCGGTGCTGCGGGCGCGGTCGGAGGACAGGCAGCAGCTCCGGAGGCGCCGGCTGTGACCCCCACGCCCCCTGCGCCGCAACAAGTCATCATCAGCCCTTCGACGCCTGGCGCAGGGACGACGGGAGGCGCGTTCTTCACGTATACGGTGCAGGCCGGCGACACGCTGGCCCAGATCGCTGCGCGTTTCAACGTCACCCAGGAGGCGATCGTACAGCTCAACGCTTTGGCCGATCCGAACGTGCTGACGGTCGGGCAACAGCTTAAGATCCCCGGTGCCCCGCCTTCTGGGGTTCCTGCACCGGCTGCAAGCCCGGCCACCACATCCATTTATGTCGTGCAAGCAGGCGACACCCTCAACGCCATTGCGCGGCGTTTCAACACCACCGTGGCCGAGCTGATGCGGTTGAACAACCTGAAGAACCCGGATCGGATCGTGGTCGGCCAAAAGCTGGTTGTCCCGGCCACAGGTGGGGCTGTGCCAGGCCCTGATACAGCGCCGGTTACCGGAACCCAAAAGCGCACACACGTGGTGCAGAAAGGCGAGACGTTGCTCTCTATCGCACGGCGCTATGGCGTCACCGTGCAGGCGATCCAGCAGGCCAACAACATCGCGAATCCCGATTTGATTTTCCCCGGGCAGGTGCTGATCATCCCTTGATCTCTGAAATCCCGATTGGCATGGGCAAACGGTGTCGTTTCGGCCTTGCCAGAACGACACCGTTTGTTTTGGGCTGTTTTTGACGACAGGTATTATTCATGTTATCATCCCAGCCAAGTTTAGATGGGTCACCGAGGCCCTCCCCTGGCGGCAAAGCGCCTGCGCGGAGGGCGTTGTTTTCTTATCTCGAGTCGGAGGCCAGCGGCTCGTATGCGCGTCGGAATTGATGCCAGGCTTGTCTATCACACGCGCGCCGGGATCGGCGAATATACGCTGCGGCTCACCCAGGCGTTAGCTGAGGCATACCCGGAAGAGACGTTTTGTCTCTTGCAGGACGTGCGCAGCGGCGTCCCCCTGGTGCGAGCACCCAATGTGGCGATTGCCAACACCCTGGTACCATCTCATCATCGGTTTGAGCAGTGGTTCTTGCCCTGGGTGGTCAGCCGTCTGCAGGTGGACGTGTTTCACAGCACCGATTTCATCCCCCCGTTGCGTTACCGCGGCCGTCTGGTGATCACCATCCATGATCTCGCCTTTTTGATCTATCCGCACTTCCTGACCCGGGAAGCCGCGCGCTACTACGGCCAGATTGATCGCGCCGTGCGTCGCGCGCAGCAGATCATCGCCGTCTCGCAGAGCACCAAGAACGACCTGGTGCGAATGCTGGGCGTCCCAGAGGACAAAATCACCGTGATCTACGAAGCCGCCGATCCTTTGTATCGGCCGATGGATCGCACGGCTGCGTTACAGTCGGTTCAGGCATTGTACGGCGTCCCGGACTCATTCATCCTTTTCGTAAGCACCATTGAGCCGCGCAAGAACGTCACAGGCCTGTTGCGCGCCTACCGCCGGCTGCGAGACGACTATAAGCTGACCCCTGCGCTGGTGCTGGTGGGCGCGCGCGGCTGGCTCAGCGATGAGGTATACGAGCTCGTGGAGAAGCTGGACCTGGGGCCGTACACCTTCTTCCTGGGCAGGGTGGATGCACCGACCCTGTGCTACTTGTACAACGCAGCCCTCTGTCTGGTGCATCCGGCGTTCTATGAAGGGTTCGGCCTTACCCCGCTGGAGGCCATGGCTTGTGGCACACCTGTGATTGTGTCTAATGTCTCCAGCCTGCCGGAAGTGGTGGGAGACGCCGGTTTGCTGGTGAACCCTCAGAACGACGAGGAGATCACGATCGCTTTATGGCGGCTGCTCACCGATGATGCGCTGCGCGCCGAGTTGCGAACCAAGGGCTTACAGCGCGCAGCCGGTTTCTCATGGGCCCGGGCGGCCGAACAGACTATGGCGGTCTACCGACAGGTTGTCGGACAGTGAACTTCCACCGACTACGCTGGACGCAGATAGGGCTCCGATGGCGCGCATCCTGATCCTGACCCCCCAACTTCCCGTGCCGCCGCAACTGCTCACGGGGACGTCCCAGGGCACTACCATTCGCAACTATCACCTGATTGCAGGCCTGGCGCGGCGTCACACGGTCCATCTGGCCTCGTTCGTGGCGCCGGAAGATCGGGCTCTTAAGGACGGTTCCTCTGAGGTAGTGGACGTCTTGCGTACGTTGTGTGACCGGATCGAACTGGCGCCCCAGCCCTGGCGCAGCCTGAGGGCGCGCGCCCGGGACACTCTGGTCCGGTCTCGGCCTGATATGGCGCTTCGTCTGGAGTCGCCCGTGATGCGGCAAAAGATCGCCCGGCTGCTGCAGGAGGCCGCCGGGACGTACGATGTGGTTCAGATCGAAGGCCTGGAGATGGCGCCTTATCTCTTTTGGAGTGGCCCCGATGCCGAGGCGTTGCTGTCCCGGGAGCCACGGCCGTTGACCGTGTTCGACGACCACAACGCCGAGTATCTGCTGCAACAACGGGCCTTCTTGACTGACCTCCGACATCCCCGGCGCTGGATTGCCGCAGCCTACTCCTTTGTCCAGTGGCAGAAGCTGGCAGCGTACGAGCGGCGGGTATGCCGCGCAGCAGATCGGGTCGTGGCGGTTTCGGAGGCAGATCGGGAGGCGTTGCAGCGATTGGTGCCCGGGTTGCAGGTCGCCGTTGTCCCCAACGGCGTAGACCTGGACTTTTTGCGGCCCGGCGCTGTGCCCCCGCTGGCAGGCCTGCGACAACCTGCGCTGGTGTTCACCGGCAAGATGGACTATCGGCCGAACGTGGATGCGGTCTTGTGGTTTGTTGAGGCGGTGTTGCCCCTGATCCAGGCCGAGGCCCCGGATGTGCACTTCTACGTTGTGGGGCAGAAGCCACATCCACGGCTGGCATCCCTGGCGGATCATCCGGCCGTGACCGTTACCGGCCGCGTGCCAGACGTGCGGCCCTACATCGCCGGCGCCGCAGTCTACGTTGTGCCGTTGCGCATCGGCGGCGGGACCCGTTTGAAGGTGCTGGAAGCTATGGCGATGGGGCAGGCGGTTGTCTCTACCCGGCTGGGGTGTGACGGTTTTCCCTTTCAGGATGGCCGCGAGGTGGTCTTTGCCGATGAAGCGGCCGGGTTCGCCGCCAGCGTGATCCGCCTGTTGCGAGACCGCCAGGCTGCGGCCCAGTTGGGCCAACGGGCCAGAGCCTATGTGGCAGCACATTTCGGCTGGGATGCCATTTTGCCCCGGCTGGAGGCGGTGTACAGTTGAGCGGGAGGTCGTTCAGGGAAGCTCTCCGGCTGCTTGTGTTGAAGGCGGTGGGCAGGCTCAGCGCGCGGAGGCCGACCCCCCGTTCCCCGCGTTCTTTGCTCCTGATCCGGCCCGACCACCTGGGAGACGTGCTGTTCCTGACACCGGCGTTACACGCCCTGCGCCGCGCCTTGCCCGACGCGCGCATCGCCCTGTTGGTAGGGCCGTGGGGCAGGGAGGCCGTCCGGGACAATGCCGATCTGGACGATGTCATGATCTGTCCTTTTCCCGGCTTCGAGCGCCGGCGCAAGACCAGCCTGATAGCCCCTTATCGGCTGTTGTACGCCCAGGCACGGACGTTGCGCGGCCGGGGCTACGAAGCGGCTGTTATCTTGCGCTTTGACCACTGGTGGGGGGCGTGGCTGGCTGCTGCTGCCGGTATCCCGCTGCGCATCGGGTACGACCTGCCGGAGGTGCGGCCGTTTCTGACCCACGCCCTGCCGTATCGGCCCGACCGCCACGAGGTGGAGCAAAATGGGGTCCTGCTGGGATCATTGGCCGGTGGGCTGCCGGCGCCCCTGGGGCCGCTGCGTTATCGGGTCCGTCCCGAGGATCGGGCCTGGGCAGCCACCTGGACCGCCCAGGTCGGCATTCGGGAAGGGGACCGGATCGTGGCGATTCACCCCGGTGCCGGCGCCCGGGTGAAGCAGTGGCCGGCGAGGGCCTGGGCCGCCGTGGCCGACGCGCTGGCCGCCCGGCCTGGCGTGCGGCTGGTCTTGACCGGGGCTGCGTCGGAGATGCCCCTGGCGCAGGCGGTCGCCGACGCAGCAGCGTGCCATCTCGTCAATGCTGCAGGCCAAACGAGCTTGGGCCAGCTTGCGGCGCTCTATGAGCGGTGCGCGTTGGTTCTGGGCTCCGATTCAGGGCCGTTGCATCTGGCTGCGGCGGTGGGCGCGCCGACAGTACGCCTGTACGGGCCGGTCTCCCTGGCTAAGTTCGGGCCGTGGGGCGATCCGGAGCGGCATCTGGCCTTGACCACGCCCTGGGGGTGCGCGCCATGCCACCGGCTGGACTGGCCCCCGGAGTCGCTGGCGCATCACGCTTGCGTCGCAGCCATCCGGCCCGAGGATGTGCTTGCGGCTGCGGAGAGGCTCTTGTAGAATCGCAAGGCCGCTATGTTCGGAAAGGAGCACGGTTTATATGCCTTCAACACCCATGCTGGTTGTGATTGAGGAAGATAAGCACTGGTGGTTTGCCAGCCGTACCCGAGCGATCCTGGCCTACCTTGATCGGTATGTCGGCCCGGGTCGCGATTTGCGTGTGCTGGACGTCGGCTGTGGAGCCGCCAACATGGCGCACCACCTTCGTCATTACGGCCATGTAGTCGGGGTAGATAACAACCCGCGGCCGCTGGCTGTGGCCCGGGAACGCGGCATGGAGGTCTATCAGGGCACGGCGGACGACCTGCCCTTCGAGCCCGAGACGTTCGATCTGGTGGCGTTGCTGGATACAGTGGAACATGTGCCGGCGGAAGATCGGGCCTTCGCCGAATGTCACCGGGTCTTGCGCTCTCCGGACCCGGCGTCGGGACGGCCGGGCGGCCGGCTGCTGATCACCGTGCCGGCGTTCATGTTTCTGTGGAGCCGCAATGACGTGCTCAACATGCACCAGCGGCGTTACACTGCGCCGGAATTGCGGGCCAAGCTGACGAGGCACGGCTTCCGGGTCCTTCGCATTTCGTACAACAACTTTTTCATCTTCCCCCTGGCCGCCGCCCTGATCCTGGCGCGGCGCAACCGCGCGGAACCGGAACTGGCCTCCCCTCATTTCGACGAGGAAGCTTATCAGGTGGAGATGGAGCCGGCGCCGCCACTGCTGAACGCCGTGTTGACCTGGGTCGGGAAGGTGGAGACGGCCTTGCTGCGGCGGGTCACCTTGCCTTTCGGCACCTCCATTATCGCTATCGCGGAAAAAGTCTAAGACACGCCAGGGGCGGTCGCGCGCCCGAACGGGACCATCTCGCCGTCACCAATCCAGTGCCAACAATTGTGCCAGGTCCTCCGCCGTATGGGTGCCCCGCACCCGGACCCGTTTGAGCTCGAAGATGCTGTCCAGGGTGTGGGTGGCGCCCTGGCGGACGGACAGGCCCCCCCAGTAGCCGGCCGAACGGTAGACGGCGATCACCTGCTCGTCGTAGCCGCCGCTGGGATACGAGATCCAGCGCGGATGATCGCCCAGATGTTCCTCGATGGACTCTTTGCCCCCCAACGCCTGCCAGACCAGGTAATCCAGCGGTTGACCTTTCAGATTCGGGTGGTCGCGGCTGTGCGATCCGAAGCGTTGTCCGGCGGCAGCCATCTCCTCGATTTGTGACCAGTTCATGTAGCCAGGTCGCTCCTGGTTCACGAAATCGGTGATGATGAAGAAGTGCCCTACCATCCCATAGCGTTGTAACAGGGGGAAGGCGTTGGTGTAGTTGTCCTCGTAGCCGTCGTCGAAGGTCAGGATGACGGCCTTTTCGGGCAGCACCCGTCCCAGTGCCAATGCGTAGAGCAGGTCATCCAGTGTGACGGTCTGATAGCCGGCCTCGTGCAAGAACTTCAGGTGGCTCTCGAAACGCTCTGGCGTGACCGAAAGATCGCGGCGGTAGATATCGGCGTCGGCCGGAGGAACCGAGATGTAGTGGTACATCAAGATCGGCACGCGCAGCTCTCGGGCAACGCCGTCGGGGGTTGGGCCCGGTGTGGGGGTCTCGGTGGGAGTGGGTGTTGCGCTGGGAAGCGGCGTGGGCGTCCATGTGGGCGACGGACTGCTGGTTGCTGTGGGGGTGGCAGTTCTGGTGGCGGTTGGTGTCGCGGTCGGGGTGGACGTGGCGGCTGGGACCTCCACAGCACCGGTTGTCGTGGCCTGTGCCGCAGCCAGGATCGCGCTCCCCGCAGCGTGTTGCGGCGGCGGGGGTGTGACGGGCACAGGTGAGGTTACCCCGCAGCTCGACAGCAACAGGGCGCAGGCCATCCAGCTCCAAACAATCGTCCTGGACAAACGCGATGCATGTCCAGCCATAACTTTGACTTCCCCAGATGAAGTAGGTTTCCTGGCAAACCGGATCGGTTTACAACAAAAGAATAAAACAGAGCCGCCGTCATGTCAATATCGGTGTCTGTACTTGCTGTGCGTTGCGGATTCTCAACAAGAATAGAAACAGATTCGGGAAAAGCCTGCATAACACTATGTGCATCGAGATCATTTCGAAATTCGGCAATTAAGATTTGACAAGACTCCGATAATCGTATATCATATGAGTCGAAGCTGTAGGAAGTGCCATTCGCGCCTATTCCCCCAACTGCTCTGGTGGTCGGCTTGTGCACGTGCCAGGCGGTTTGGTGTGATGGTTCGCCGTTCCTATCGGGGGAAGACAGTGCTTTCCCCAGCGGTGTAGCTTCCTCAGCTCGCAAAAGCAGGGCGAAAGCGTGTATAACTTCGCCCTGCCGACAGGTGTCCCGGCCCAGGGACGAGGCAGCCGGAGCCGCTTTCCGGTACAGAGCATCACAACTTTCAGAGGTGAGACATGTTCAGGGAGCAAATCCGCAAGTACTACGACCATTTGTCGCGCAGTTACCGGCGGGTCGCTGATTTCATCCTCAGCGACTATCGGACGGCGGCTTTCATGACAGCCGCCCAGTTGGCTGACGCCGTGGACGTGGATACCACCACGGTGGTTCGTTTTGCCCAGCGTCTCGGTTATCCTGGTTACCCGGAGTTGATCGAGGATATCCAGGAACAGGTTAAGCTTGAGCTGAGCCAAACCTATGCTCGCCCCGAGGAGTCTGAGGAGGTCTACACCAAGGTTCAGGCTCTGCTCGTCAAGGACCGCACAAACCTGGAAAAAACCATGGCGCACAATACGGCAGAGCTGTTGGAGAACATCCTGGATATCCTGCGCGCTGCCCCTCGGATTATCGTGACCGGCGAGTCATACGCTGCGCCCCTGGCCAAGTCCTTTGCCTTGATGCTGCGCGAAGCGGGTCTGCCGGCCGTTTACGCCGAAGGGGACGTCTATGAGCGTGCTGCCGCCATGGGGCGTTTGGCCCGCAAGGACGTAGTGGTCGGCATGACGCCGGTGGAGGGCCCCTCCGGGGTTGCGCAAGTTTTGCGTTACGCGCGTGGCGAAGGCGCCATCACGCTGGCTTGTCTGCCGAGCTTGAGCAGCCAGGCCGCGAGAGCCGCAGAGCATCTTCTGTATGCGCCCGGCGAGTCCGAGGAAGGGCTGCCCAGCCTGACCGGTGTATACGCGCTGTGCTCTGCAGTCGCTCAGGCCCTGGCCGCTCTTCAGCCGGACGCTGTGGCGAAGCGTACTGCCGAGATCAAACACGCATTGCAGCAACTGACCTCCTGATTCTGGCGGCAAAGGTTCAGTTACAGCCCGCGCTGTCGGGCACAATCGGGCTGTGGGCAGCCGTCTTGACGCGTTGCCTCAGCCCGCTTGTTTTTTGGAGCATACCCGTGTACAGAGACGCCATTCGTTCGATCTATCTGCATCTTTCGCCCGGTTACCGACGGATCGCGGACTTCTTGCTCGAACGCTATCAAGAGGCCGCGTTTATGACGGCTGCGGCGATTGCCCAGGCGACGCAGGTGGACACCGCTCTGGTGGTGAGATTGGCGCAACGCCTGGGCTATCCCGGCTTCCCGGAGTTGATCGCGGAGATCCAGGAAGAGGTGAAGCGCGACTTGCAGGCTGTATACGAGCCCACCGATGGCGATGATTCGCCGGCGCAGGTGTTCCGGCGCACCCTGGCACAGGATCGCAATAACCTCGGGTACATGCTGCTACACCTGGATGAGACGAACCTGACCGATATCCTGGACGCCTTCCGGACAGCCCGTCGCATCTTCTTGATCGGGGAGGGCAATGCCAGCTTTCTGGCCGAGGCATTCACCATGCGCCTGGTGGCGCTGGGCTTCTCGGCCTATACGGTCTCCGCGGAGGTCGCAGGGCAAGCTGCAATCATCGCCGGGTTGCGGCCTGGCGATCTTGTGGTCGCCATCGGCATGACGGCCATGAATCCGGGCGTGCTGGCCTTTGCCAAAAGCGCACGTGAAGCTGGCGTGCGCACCATCGGCATCGTGCCGTCAATGACCAACCCCATCGCGACTGTCGTCGAACGCGTTATCCATGCGCCTGTGAGCACCTCGGGCCTGGTGCCTTCATGGACCGCCATTGCTGCAACGCTCAACGCCCTTTCTCAGGCGTTGGCGCTGAGCACTCCCGAGGTGGGTGCGGGATGGGCGGCGCGTACCGACCATTTTCTGCGCCGATACGAGGAGACGCTCAAGAAAGACCTGGCGACAGTGCGCGCCACTCTCGCCGAATACAATCAGCCGGGCGACCGCCAACCCACTGCGGCAGGTGCCTCATGAGGGCGATCAGACGGCCATCGGGCGATGATAGGACCCTTTCGGCGAGACCTCTACGTTCAGGCAGTTTCTGCCGTTGATGTCGGTTCCGGGGCCGGAGGACCCATCAAGGTCCCCAGGGCCAGGAACGCCAGGATGTATCCCAGGTAGTTTTCGTTGAGGAAACGGGAGACGAAAAAGAAGGCCAGGAGGAACAGGCCATGGTTCCACATGGCGCGGGCCGGCGTGTTGTCGCCGGCCTGTTGTTTTAGCAGGCCGATCAGCAAGGGAACCCCTACGACCAGTTCCGGCACCCAAAACGGCCAATAGTCGAAGCGGCTTTGCACCCATCCCAGCGCCAGCACCAGGTTAGACGCACCCCACCCCCAAATCTGATAAGCGGTCTCCGAGGTGCCGGAAGACCACCGCCAGACGTCATCGAACAGCGCAGCCGGATCCCAGAGCAGATAGGGGCCGATGACCGCTATCGCCGCGGCGAAGGCCGGCCAGGCCGCCCGGGCTGCGCGGCCGAGCCAGGTGAGAGGCCGGCGCCAGAGGTCACGGGCGTCGCCTCCCGCTACCAGGAGCAGGTAGAAAGGCGCCAAAAACCAGGCGGTGGGTTTGCTCGCCCAGGCCAGCCCCAAGGCCACTGCCGATGCGAGGAGCCAGCCGCGGCCGCCTTCTCGGGCCTGACCCTTCATGTACAACCACAGGTTCAGGATGCACCATGCCAGGACGAAACTGTCGTTCTGGCCGTAGATCACGTCCGAGCCCATGATCGGGTTCAACCCTAGCAGCATCAACAGCAGCAGTTTGTTCTGCCTTTCGCGTGCCAGCCCGGGCACCAGGACCAACATCAGGCAGAACAGGAGCAGATACACGAATCGCTGGTCGTACCAGCCGATCGTCGCGTCGGCCAGCACTTTGAACGGCGCCGAGAAGAGAAAGGTCCACGGTAGATAGGGATAATGGTACAGCGCTGTGCGGAACTCGTTGATGCCCCATTCCGCCATGGGCGTGTTGACATAGTCTTCTACGTAAGGGTTGCGTCCGGCCAGCAGATAAGCAATGGTCGCTTCGGTCTGGATGACACCGCCGTCATGGCTGTAGCTGGCAGGCCCGCTTCCCTGGCGCAGAAGGATCAGCTTGGCGCTGGAGGCAAACACCGTCAGCAGGATGATCGCCCAGACCAATGCCAGTTGCAGCGGGTAACGCAGCCGTCTATCCCCCAGGAAGGTCGCGACCAGCGCATAGGCGAGCAGGCAGCCGAGGGCAGCCACGATCAGCAGAAGCCCGATGGGGTCTATTAACTGCTGCTGCGCCAGCAGAGTGGCTGCGTGTGGGGACAAGAGCCCTCCCAACCACGGATGTCGCGCCACGTCGTTTTGTCGGAAAGGAAGCACAGCGGCCTCGGCCAGCGTGTCAATCCGGATGCGGGCCAGCACCAGCACGGCCAGCACCAGCACATCTGCATGTCGTCGCATGGTTGCCTCGGGAGCTTTGTTCGGTGCCATGGAATCATTATAAACCATCTCCATGTTTCTGCGTAGCGTCGGCAGAGCAGACCCGTAAGAGGACGTACGATGAGGCATTGCCCGAATCTCAGCGTGTCGGTTTTGTGATTAGCTGCTTCTGGCCCTATAATGTGGCCGTCAAAGGTGCGGCAGGTGCCGCTGGAAATGGGGGCCAGCATGGACGAAAAACGAGAATACCTTTCTGATCTCGATCTGTTCCGCGATCTGTCCGAGCGTGATAGAGCGGAACTGGATCGCATGACCACCATCACCAGTGTCCCGAAAGGACGGGTCTTCTACCAGCCGGAGGATGTCAGCGAGGTCCTGTTCTTGATCAAAGAGGGCCGCGTGCAGCTTTACCGGATTTCCCCTGAGGGCAAAAAGCTGGTGATTGCTACCCTGGGGCCGGGCACCATTTTCGGCGAAATGGCGCTCCTCGGCCAGCAGATGCACAACGCGTTTGCTGAGGCGCTGGACGACTGCTTGATCGTGGTGATGAGCCGGGCAGACCTGGAGCGCCTGATCCTGAGCAAGCCCAGCGTGGGATTGCGCATGTTGGAGATCACGGGCCGCAGGCTGAGCGACGCCGAGGCACGGTTGCAGGATATGGCGTTTAAGGGGATCCCCGCGCGCCTGGCGTCGTTGTTGCTTCGATTGGCAGCCGAGCGGAACACCTACGAGATCGTCGGGTTGACGCATCAGGACTTGGCCGAGACTATCGGCACCTATCGCGAAACTGCGACCCAGGTGCTGAACGAGCTCAAGGCTCAAGGCCTTATTGAGATCGGCCGGAAGCGGATCTTGATCCGTGATCCCGAACGCCTGTCCAGGGTGGCGCAAAGCTAGGTTGCGCTTCTCCCTCGATGCCAACCCTGACCGATCTTGTTTGACAAAACCGCAAAGGCCGATTTAGAATATGACCACCTTGCCGCAGACGATAATCGAGAATCGTCGTCATTCACCGTATCCACCACGCTCAGGAGGAATAACATGACACACGTAATCTTCGACCTGTGCATCCGCGATGGCGCTTGTGCAGAAGTATGCCCCGTGGAATGCATCGTGCCCGGCGAGCCGGAATCGGAGTGGCCCTGGTACTATATTGATCCGGACACCTGCATTGATTGCGGCGCCTGCGTTCCGGAATGCCCCGTGGACGCGATCCGCCCCGAAGAGGACCTGAAGGTCGAATTCCCGCAGTATGTCCACGCCATCGAGTTGAACGCCCGTTACTTCCGAGAGGGCCCCGGCTATCCCAACAAGTGATTCTTGCCGGGCGATGTGCACCACATGATCACGCAGGCCCCTGCAAACGCAGGGGCTTGTATTTTTCAGGAGGTGGACAGACCTACCATGGCTGAGGACCGATCAGAAAGGATGTACCCCACGCGGCCCCTGGTGGGTGTGGGTGCGGTGGTGTGGGACGGCAGTCGCGTGCTGTTAGAACGCCGCGGACAACCTCCCGCCCAGGGCTCTTGGTCCCTACCGGGCGGGCTGATTAATCTGGGTGAAACCGCCGAGGCTGCAGTGCAGCGCGAAGTGCGGGAGGAGTGCGGGATTGAAGTGACCGTAGGACCGGTCTTGGGGCTGTTTGAGCCCGTTCAACGCGACCCTGACGGCCGCATCCGTTTTCACTATGTAGTGATAGACTTCCTGGCCTATTATCGCGCCGGCGAGTTGCAGGTCGGCGATGATGCGGCCGATCTGCGCTGGGTCAAACCCGATGAGCTGGCCGACTACCCGTTGCATCCGGCGACGGCGGCCATGATTGCGCGCGCGTTATCAATTGTGTTACAATCAACTTGATCGGCCTTATCATCACCACTGCCAAAGGAGTCAGTATGTTCAAAAACTTCGATGCGGCTGCAGCTTACGTCCGAGAGAACGGCATCCGGATGGTGGACCTCAAGTTCAGTGACCTGTGGGGCCGCTGGCACCACGTGACCATCTCGGCCAGTGAATTTACCCCGCGGCTGATGTCCGCCGGGGTAGGTTTCGACGGTTCCAGCGTCGGGCTACGCAGTGTCAAGTCCGGCGACATGGTCCTGGTGCCCGATCTGTCCACCGGGGTGCGCGATCCGTTTTGGGAGGTGCCCACCCTCAGTTTTATCTGTTCTGCCATGGAGGCGGACACCAAAGCGCCTTTCTTTCGGGATCCCCGCGTGATCGCACAACGGGCCGAAGCCTACATGCGCAACACGGGGATTGCGGATGAAAGCCGGTGGGGGCCTGAATTTGAATTCTACGTTTTCGACGAAGTGGCGTTCGAGAACAGCGTCAATGTGGCCAGCTATCGCGTGGACTCGGCCGAGGCGGACTGGCACAGCCCAGAGGGCGGCCACGGCCACTATGTGCCCCTTCACGGCGGATACCATGCTATCCCTCCCAAGGATCAGCTCTACAACTTGCGGACGCGCATCGTCAGCATCCTGGAAGAGATGCGGATACCGGTCAAGTATCATCACCACGAAGTGGGCGGGCCGGGCCAATGCGAGATCGAGACGCCGCTGATGGGGCTTCTGCCGGCCGCAGATGCGACTCAGATTATCAAGTACGTGTCGCGCATGGTGGCCCGGCAGGCAGGCCAGACCGTCACTTTCATGCCCAAACCGCTGTACGGCGAGGCGGGGAGCGGCATGCATTTTCACCAACATCTCTTCCTGAAAGGGATCAACCAGTTCTATGATCCCAAGGGCTACAGCTTGCTGAGCAAGACGGCGCTGCATTATATCGGTGGGGTCTTGCTCCATGCTCCGGCGCTTATGGCCTTCACCAATCCCAGCACCAACTCATATCGGCGTCTTGTGCCCGGCTACGAAGCTCCGGTGAACTGCTTCTTTTCCACCGGCAATCGCAGCGCGGCGATTCGGATCCCCAAATATGCCACGCAACCCGATGCGGTGCGGTTTGAGTTCCGGCCCCCCGATGCGACCTGTAATCCTTATCTGGCCATGGCGGCTATGCTGATGGCCGGCCTGGACGGCGTCCTCCGTCAGATTGATCCCACAGAACACGGTTTCGGTCCCATCGAGGAGAACATTTTTGCCTGGCCTCCTGAGCGTCGCGCCACCATCAAGGCGTTGCCGGCCTCGCTGGCCGAAGCATGTCATGCGCTGCAAGCCGACCATGCTTTCTTGCTGGAGGGCGATGTGTTCGAGGAAGAGATGATCCACGACTGGATCAAGGCCAAGCTGGCCGAACACTACGCAATGTTGGAGCGGCCTCATCCCTATGAGGTACAGTTGTATTTCGACCTGTGATGTGGGCGCGCGGATTCAAGGACGGGCACAGTGAATGACGGCGAACACTTGGCATAATGAACCTTAAGGCGGTCGTGCCGGTGCTAACTTTAAGGTCTCTTCATCAAACGTCGGATACTCCCCTAAACTGTGTTGTATCGCCGATGTAGCACTATCCGTCGCGTAGAACGCGTGTGCGCCAGCGGTGCAATCTACATAAGCAGTTGCCAAGCTGGCAGTTTACTGCAAACTGCCGGTTGCGCAAAGTCATCCGCCGCGCTACAATGCGCTGTACGAAAGCTGGCTGATCGGATGTGCTGTTCTGTTCGCCGACTTCACCTTTCGGTACTTGTCTGATCGGCGTTCAACCTCTTCTTCCGCAAGGACGGTAGTAACCGTCCGGGTTTGGGTAGTTCGAAGCCTGGTTGTGGTGTTCAAGGCGCTTTCTCTGCAAGCGTCAGGTGTCTTGCGCCCTGCGTCGGGCCACGAACTCTTGGTTGACGAGGTGAACACAGCGGTGTTTTTGCGCTGACCGCTGGTCAGTAATTTTCCGGAGTGATCCCGATGTGCCCGTTGGAAATCTCTGCAGCGCATTCGCCCAAAGACGTGTGGGATATTGCGCGCAGCCACTTGCGCCTGCAATTGCCGCGTAGTACCTACGAGACCTGGGTACGCGATGCGGCCTATCTGGCATACGAGGACGGCGTGTTCCTGATCGGGGTCGGCAACGCATACGCCAGGGACTGGTTGTCCCTGCGGTTGCGGCCGCTGATCAAGCGCACCCTTACCGACATCGTCGGTCATACGGTGGACGTGACCTTTGTCGTTCGATCGGCCTCGCCGCCCGAGGCGCCCGACCCGGCGCCCGCGCCGCTGCTGATGGCCGAAAGGGCCCCTGATGAGGCCGCAGCGCCGCCCCCGGTCACCTTTGGGGCGAACTTGAATCCGCGCTACACGTTTGATTCCTTTGTCGTTGGGCCTTCCAACCGGATGGCTCATGCGTCGGCGCTGGCCGTGGCCGAACGGCCCGGCACAGCATATAATCCGCTTTTTCTGTACGGCGGCAGCGGGCTGGGCAAGACCCACTTGCTGCAAGCTATCGGCCATCGCCTGCAGTCGGCCGGCAAACGCGTGCTCTATGTGACTTCGGAGGTGTTCACCAACGAGCTGATCGGCGCCATTCGCACGCAGTCCACCGAGGTGTTCAGGGCCAAGTACCGCAACACCGACGTCTTGCTGCTCGATGATGTCCATTTCCTGGCCGGCAAGGAACAGACCCAGGAGGAGTTCTTCCATACCTTCAACGAGCTGCATGCAGCGAACCGCCAGATCGTGCTCACCAGCGACCGCCCGCCCCAGGCAATCCCCACGCTGGAGGAGCGGCTGCGCTCTCGTTTCGGTTGGGGGATGATCGCCGATGTCCAGCCGCCCACGTTGGAGACGCGCATTGCTATCTTGCAGATGAAGGCAGCCTCGATGGGGCGCCGTGTGCCCGATGATGTGTTGGTTTTGATCGCCCAGCGCGCACACCGCAACATCCGCGATCTGGAGGGCGCGCTGAACAAGGTGCTGGCCCATGCAGAGTTGTTCAACCGGCCGTTGAACGCCACCCTGGTGGAAGATGCTCTGGCGTATTTGGTGCCTGCGCAAGGCAAACTGACCCCAGAGGCGATCCTGGAGGTGGCTGCTGGCTATTTCGGCATCCCGGTGGCAGAGCTGGTGGGCCGCAACCGGAGCGCCAGGGTGGCCTTTGCGCGGCAGGTCATCATGTTCGTGATGCGGGAGGAGCTGGGGACCTCTCTTCCCCAAATCGGCCAGGTGCTGGGCGGCCGGGACCATACCACCGTGATGCACGGATGCGAGAAGGTGGCCAGCGAATTGGGCTCTGATCCCGAGCTGGCCCGCATTATCGGCGAGCTTCGCCACCGCCTGTACGAGCCCGTGCCGGTACGCTGAGCAGCCGGTGTTTGGGTGCTTCACAAAGAAGCCGCTCGCGACGTTGTGACCGTCACGGGCGGCTCGCTATTGAATTTGCCAGTCCTGATCGCTCAGCGGGCTATTTGCCCGTAAATGTGGATAACCGGCATCGTTTTTGTGGATAAACTGTTTCGGCTGTGGATAACTCGCCGTTGTGGGCCGGACGGATCGTACCGGGCTCAGGTCAGCAGCGAGGGATTTCGCCCAGCACGGTCAGTCCAATTCTCTCTAGCTCTGCGCGTTCACGCACTGTGTCGTCCAGATAGTGCAGCAGAAAAGCCAGGCCGATGCCGGCTGCGAACGCCAGCAGAAGGCGCAGTGGCAGGTCGAGCTGCTCGCGCGCCGGCCGTCCCACGCGGCCGATAACGGGCGGGTCAATCAGGCGGATGTCCGCCTCCTCCGCGCTGAACTGGCCGAAGAACTCGGCGCTGCTCTCGGTGAGGGTCGCCGCAATCGCTTCGGCGATGGCGCGCAACTGGGCCTCATCGCCCCAGCTCACGTTGACCGCCAGGATGCGGTGCAGTTTGCCCGGCTGGGTGCTGGCCCCGATCGCGCCGGCCGGCACCGTGATCCCCTGGCCCGCCAGCCGTCGGCTGACCTCGGCCGCGAACGCCTGGCTGCGCACGATCTCCCCCAGGTCATCCACCAGGTACTCGGACGTCAGCATGGTGTAGTAGCGGTCGTACGTGTAGACGCCGGGGATGCGTTCGGGCTGGATCCCCACGTTGAAGCGCATGGTCGCGCTGAAGGTGGCCGGCCGCGGCTGCCACGGCTGCTGCATCGCCAGCGTCAGCAGCCCCACCAGGACCGCCAGCCCCACGGGCAGCCACCAGCGGCGGGCGATGATCTTCCAGTAGGCGCGTAGTTCCATGGAGATACTCCGTACTGCGTACTGCATATTGCGTACTGCATATTGCGTACTGCGTATTGCGTACTGCGTATTGCGTACTGCTTGCTTGTTGCGTAGATGTCCCAATAGTACGATGCACGGGATACAACCGACTCACGGTACGCGTGGCACTTTAACAACCGCATAGAACTTCCTGCAAGGCTGTCTCGCCGCTAGACAAAAGGCTGGCCATCGGTCATGCTGAGCCTGTGCACATGTAGCGGGAGGCGACGATGGCAACAGAAGGCACTTATCGGGTTGAACTGCTGGCTCTAGTACGGCACGACAGTGGCCGACGGGTACAGCAGGCCTATGGTTGGCTGTGGCGGTGGGCGAATGCCTCCGCTCCAACCGAACGAAAGGAGTCCGGTCATGCGACGAGCAGCCTTGTATGCGCGGGTAACGACCCGCCGCCAAGAACAAGAAGCGACGATTAAAAGCCAGTTGGATCGGCTGTTGAGTTACGCCCAGCAGCATGCGTATGAGATCCCTCCCGATCTCCAGTTCGTGGACCAGGCGGTGAGCGGCCAACAATTAGCCCGGCCCGGCTTAGATCGGCTGCGGGATGGAGCGGCCGCCGGGGCGTTTACGACGCTCCTATGCCTGAGTCCGGATCGTCTCGCCCGCAATTTGGGGGCGCAACAGGTGGTGCTAGACGAGTTACGCCGGGCGGCGGTGACGGTGATCTTTCTGGATCAGCCGTCTTTGGGTGACACCCCGCAAGCCAAGCTTTTGTTGGACATCCAAGGCGCCTTTGCCGAGTACGAGCGGGTGTTGATCAGTGATCGCCTGCGGCGGGGACGTCTCTATCATCTGCGCCAGGGCCAGGCGGCCCCCTATCCGCCCCCGTACGGCTATCGCTACCAACCGGCCCAGGGTCAGCAGGCGGCGCACTGGCTGCCAGAGCCGGCCGAGGCCACAGTTGTGACGCAGGTGTTCACGTGGTACACTCAGGAAGGCTTGAGCCTGAATGCTTTGGCGCAGCGTCTCAACCGGCGTCACATCCCTGGGCCGGACGGCGGTCGTTGGTATGCCAGCACTCTGGGCCGACTGCTGCGCCATACGGCCTACCGGGGGGTCGCCTACTACAACCGCTGCCAAAACGATGCCAGTGGCTTGGGCGAGCGACGGCGGCACGGCCAGGGGCGCTTGCGGTTCCCGCGTCATGTGCTACGACCGGCCAGCGAGTGGATCGCCTGCTCGGTGCCTGCCCTAGTGAGTGACGCGTTGTGGCAGGCCGCCCAGGAGCGTTTGAGCATGCAGCAACGCTTTGCCGTGCGCAATAGCCAGCGCGGCTATCTCCTGCGGGGTCTCCTGGGGTGCAGTGTGTGCGGCCATACCCTCCAGGGGCGCACCCAACGGGACATCCGTTACTACACCTGCTTGTATGGCGGTAAGCAGCGCGCACCGGATATGCCTGCACATACGCGCTGGTTGCGTGCGGACGTGATTGAGCCGTTGATTTGGCAGGCGCTCGGCGATCTGTTGCGCGAACCGCAACGGATCAGCGCGGCGTGGGCAGCCTTGCAGACGACGCCCGCAGAGAATGAGCACGCTGTGCGGCGCCAACATCTGCTGCAGCAGCAACGCCAACGCCTGTTGGATGCCTACCAGGCGGGTCTGTTGACCTTGGACGAACTGATCCAACGCCAGAACCCGTTGGAACTCGAGCTCCAGGAACTCCAGAAACGCCTGGCGGACAAGCCAGCTCCGGCACCCGCACAGCTCTCACTGGAAGCATTTACCGAACGTATTGAGCACGCATTGGCGGCCTCAGATGACCAAACCAAGCAGGAAGTTCTTCGGTTGTTAATCGAGCGTATCGTCGTAGCCGACGACGCCCTCACGATCGAGCACATCATTCCGACCGTGAACAAGAGTCGGTTGCATCCCGTGTTTCACACCGGATACACCTGCACCTTGACCGTCAGCGTCTCGCGAGCGTTACCGGTGTAGATGCCGCGGGTGGGCGGCACGTCGGCGTAGTCGCGGCCGACTGCCACCCGCACGTGGCGCGGTGTCTGCTCGATGTCGTGGGTGGGATCCAACGCCACCCAACCACGGCCCGGCACGAAGACATCCACCCAGGCATGAGTGGCCTGATCCTCGTTCTCCGCAGTGGGACTGAACAGGTAGCCGCTCACGTAACGCGCGGGCAGGCCCAGACAACGCGCGGCTGCCAGCATCAGGTGCGCGTAATCCTGGCACACACCCCGGCCCAGGGCGAACGCCTCCGCGGCAGTAGTGGTAACGTTGGTCACGCCCTTTTCGTACTTCAACGCCCCATGCACGGCGTGCATCAGTGCCAGCGCACCGACGTCGCGCCTCGAAATCGGCCGCGGAAAGGGCCATCAGTTGATGGGCCAGCGCCCGATAGTGGGGCCGCGGTTGCCCCGGCCCTGCGAACATCTCATCGTAGAAGCCGTCCACCTCGTAACGGTTGGTCAAGATCGGATCGTGCATATCGGCAGCCCTGCTCCTATACCACCAAGAATGCTTTGTGCGCCTGGGGTTTTTGTGCGAGACAATCTTGTCACTTATACTGAGTATAGCCTGCCGGAATAGGAGCGTCAAATCAGCATCACCGATCCCAGATGCGGAACCATCTCGACCCCCAAACGTCATAGAGAATGTCACGAACTCATAAGTGCCTGGCTGCCCGGCGATCGTATGACGTGGAGGAGGGAGATTGCCCGATGAGCACACGAGGAATTCTGGCGTTTCTTGACGCCCATCTGTCCAAAATCATCACGCTGCTGGTCGTGATTGTGACGCTGGCCGGGATTGCGTTGGCCGCGGCCAGTTGCAGCGCCTTACCCCGGCTCTGGCCGGCCCAGCCTTTGGAGCCCAGGGCCACCCCTACGGCCATCGCACGGCCACCCGGCACGCCCACCATCGAAATCAGCCCAACCAGAGGCGGCCCCGGCACACGGATCACCGTCACGGGACGCAACTGGCGACCCGGAGGCACCGTGTTCGTCCGGTTGGAGGACCCGGCCACCGGCCAGGTACCCGGGCTGGACCAGGCATCGGCCATCGCCAATGCGGCCGGAGAATTCTCGGTCAGGTTCACTTACCCGTTCGACCCGCGTTGGGCAAGCCTGCCCAGGGTCCTGATCACGGTGATTGATCCGGCCGCGAACTTGCACAGCCAGGCGCCGTTCGAGCTGGATACGGCCGCGCTGCCCACCGCGACGCCCACCGAACTACCGGTGATTTCCCCGGTGCCCACGGCCACCAGCGTGCCTGCCACGGCTACCCGGCCGCCTGCGACTGCTACCCGGCCGGCGCCCACCCGCACCCCCGTGCCGCCCACGGCCACGGCGCTGCCGCCGAGCCCGACACCTGTGCCGCCAACCGTGCCACCGCCGCCTACGGCTACGCCGGAGCCGCTCATCACCGACTGGCGCGGGGAGTATTTCCCCAACGCCAACCTGGCCGGCGCGCCGGCGCTGGTCCGCAACGATTGGAACGTGGACTTCAGTTGGGGGCTGGGCTCCCCGGCGGCCAACATTCCTGCCGATAACTTCTCGGCGCGCTGGACTCGCGTCCTGAACTTCCCGGCAGGGGCCTATCGCTTCTACCTGACTATGGACGACGGCGCGCGGCTGTGGGTGGACGACGTGCTCCTGATTGACGAATGGCGAGACGGCAGTGAGCGCGTGGCGAGCGGGGAGATCGCCCTGGCCGCTGCGCCGCACAGCCTGCGCGTGGAATACTACGAACGCGTTGGCCTGGCCAAGATCCAACTGCGCTGGGAGCGGCTGGATGTGGTCAGCTATCCGGATTGGAAGGGCGAGTACTGGGGGAACATGAACCTGGTGGGGACCCCGCTCCTGACGCGCAACGACCGGGTCCTGAGCTTCCAGTGGGCGACCGGTGCACCCGCGGCAGGCTTGCCCGCCGATGGCTTCTCGGCGCGCTGGACGCGGCAGGTGACCTTCGCGCCCGGCATCTACCGGCTGTTCGCTCAGGCCGACGATGGGGTTCGTGTCTTCATAGACGGACAACTGGTTCTGAACGAGTGGCACGACAGCAGCGGCACAACCCCCTACACCGTTGACCTGCCGCTGTCCGGAACCAAAACAGTGGTGGTTGAATACTACGAACGCAGCGGGAACGCGTTCATCAGCTTCTGGTGGCAGCAGGTCACCCCGCTGCCCACCGCCACCGCGACCTTCACGGCAACGGCCACGCGCACACGAACCGCTACGCCGACGTTTACACCGACCCCCAGCCCGACTTCAACGGCGACCTTGCCGCCCACTGCGACGCCCACAGCGACCCCGACTGCGACCTCTGCGCCCACAGCAACCGCTACGCCGACGCAGACACCGACGGTCACGCCCACGGAGTCGCCGACACCGACTGCTACGCCCACGGAGACGCCTACACCAACTGCTACGCCGACGGAGACGCCCACACCCACGCCGACGCCGACGGAGACGCCCACACCCACGCCGACGCCCACGGAAACGCCGACGGCAACACCGACACCCACAGAAACACCGACGCCCACGCCGACGGAGACGGGGACGCCGACGCCCACACCAACACCTGCCGAAACGCCGACGGAGACGCCGACGCCCACCGAGACCGCTACCTGGGAGCCGGGCGTTCCCACCTACACGCCGACACCTACCGCAACGGCAACGCCATCCCCCACACCGACCCCCACTCGAACGCCGGGCGTGTGGATCAACGAGCTGTTGCCCGTACCGGGACGGGTGGATTGGAATCGCGATGGCTTGCGAAACGCGCGCGATGAGTGGATCGAGCTGTTTAACGCCGCAGCGCGGCCGGCGGACATCAGCGGATGGACTTTGGAGGCACGAGATCATACGGGCGCGCGCAGCCGCACCTATCGGTTCCCGAGGCGGACGATCCTGCCGGCTGGCGGCTTCCTGGTTGTCTACGACGTGCAGACGCGCCTGAGAATGGACGACACCGGGGGTGAGGTGCGCCTGTACAACGCAACAGGCATGCTGATGGACGCAGTGCAGTACCCGAGGATGCGGCCAGATACCAGTTACAGCCTGGCGCCCGACTGGACATGGCACACGGACTGGCCACCCAGCCCAGGCAGGCCCAACCTGCCGCCGCCGACGCCCACGGCGACGCCCAGCGCCACTCCCACCGGGACGGCGACCGCCGAAGCCACACCGACGCCGTAGGGCATCCTTGGCGATTCAGGGCAGACGCAGTCGGGTGGCCGGATCGCCGAACAGAACCTGGGTGTCAATCAGATCCAACGCCGCGTTGCTGGTGGCAAAAACCTCCAGCTTCGCGGCGTTTACCGCGATCCCGATCCGCTCTGTCCGGTCAACGAAAAGGGCGCGCACGACCCCGCGGTTGAGCGCCACCAAAGCCGAACCGATGTGCAGACCGCTGGGCGAAAAGTCGGCCACTGCGCCGCGGCCTGGCGTCAACAGCAGCTTCTCTCCCAGTGTCATCTCGCTGCCGCCGTAGGTAGCGCTGCCCTGCACGTTGATGAAGTAGCCCGACCAGCAACTGTAGTGGGCGGTGAACGGCAGCACCGTGTTGGAGGCAAGCAGAGGCGGGTCGAGCACGTCGAACATGTTCAGCAGGCCGCCGCCCCACCTCTGCCGCGAGGCGTGGCCAAACCACTGCAGGTAGACCGCCTGGGCATTGAAGGCAGACCGGATGGCTTGCTTCATCTTGGCGGCCGTGTCGGTGGTGGCATCACTGCGATAGTAGATCGTCCGGCCATCGTAAGACTCGGGTAGCACGCCCAGCCGGGTCTGATCGCTGAGGCTGTGGAAGTTCCCGGCCTGATCATCCTTGTCGTCGGCCACGAAGACGACTCTGCGCTGCCACTCCCCTGCCGGCGCGACGGTCTCGTAGGCCAGGATTTTGTTCACCACCGCGCTGACTTCGGCTGGTGTCCTGGCCGGAATCCGGCCGATGGCCATGTCCGGCAGGAAGTCATCTGGCCCATCCACGCAAGCGTAACGGTTGTCGGCCGCGGTCTCTCCGATGTAGGGGTCAATATGCAGCAAGTAAGGCGGGATCAGGTTGGGCAGATCGGGCCGGGACGCGCCCTTGAAGTCATAATGACCGTCACCCACCAGCAACACGTACTGCGGCTGCGCCTGGCCCGCGTTCCAGTGATGGTAGGCATAGGTCAGGAAGCTGCGGATCGCCTGCGGATCCACCCGGCCGGCGCTGAACTCGTCGTAGATGTCCTGCACGTCCACTTTGGCCACCCGCAGCCCCTCGGCCGCGCGATGATCCAGCAGCGGCTGCACGGCGTCCCACAACGAGCGGTGGACGATCGCAATGTAATCGGCCGTATGCTCTGCCGAACGCCAGGAGGACGGGGCATCGGGCTCCACGGCCAGAGGTGCCAACAGCCCGCCATCGGCCGCCAGGAAGTAACTGCCACCCGTATGCGGCACACCGAATTCGACCGCGTACGCTGTGCCCGTGTCCTTGGCTGAAAACGCGACCAGCCGGGCCGGCGACCGGGCGTCTCGGACGTCGTAGATCCGCACAGCGGGCGCCGAAAAACCCTCTGCTACCAGGCGATAAGGATAGAACGTCGTCCCCTGCCCTCCGCCTCCTCCGCTGATCAGGGGCAGATAAACGCGGTGGACTGCCCGTTGGGGCAGGATCACGGACTCGATGTAGAGCCGATCGTCCTCTGCCACGGCCCGGACCGGGTAACGCACCTGGACCCAGTCGGGCGAGACCCAGTAGGCATCCATCCCAGGTAGTTGCTCCAGGGCAGCGATCAGCGTCAGCCGGTTGTCCGCGGGCTGAAGCCAGGCCGCAGGGACGGTCGCCTCGGCCAGGAGGAGCCGGCTGCCCTGCCATTGGAACAGACCCACCGGCTGGCCGTTAAGGGCAATGGCCACCGATTGATCCGGGTCCACGCCCCGATCTTTGCCGCCGTGAAGCTGCGCCCGCACCAGGAGATCCCCTTCAGCCAGGGGTTCAGCCAGGTTCAGCGGATAGGTGCGGGTCACCGCCGGGGCTGCAACGTTGGCGTAGAGCGGATCATCGAACCAGTGATCGGCATCAGGCGGGAGGTTATAGGTGCTGTAGTAGCTGCGGTCGTATTCCACATGCAAAGTGCGCGCAATGGTCGTCACCGTCTGCCCTGCCCCGGCGGGAGCGGCGTCACGCTGCGCCATGCGCGCACCCGGCTCCCCGCCCCAGGTGAACCGGTAAACGTTGCGGTTCATGTAGCGGCCCTGATAGGGCACGGCGTAGAAGATGACCAGGTCACCGGGGTCAAAACGGCCGTCCTCCTCGCCCACCACCTCGATGGCGATCGGCTCGTCCAGGTAAGTCATGGCGAAGGTGGCGGGGTCCACGCTGTCCACCGGCACGCCGGCGCCCGCCAGGTCGGCGTAGGTGAGGCGGTACATCCCGCGCTGGGCGGTGTAAATGCGCAGGGCCGGGCGACTGAAGTCGCCACTACCAAGGGCAGGCGCTCCCCCCTTCGTAGTAACGACTTCAGTCGTTACCGGGCGACTGAAATCGCCACCACCAAGGACGAACGCTCCCCCCTTCGTAGTAACGACTTCAGTCGTTACTCTCACCTCAACATCCGCATGATATAGCAACCTTCCCGTCACAGGGTTATACTGAAACGGAAACACCCGCACCGCCAGCAGCCGTCGGCCGCGCTGCCACTGCTCAGGCCCGGCCTGCACAACCGACGCCGGATAGAACGCGTTCACGGCGTAGATCGCCGGGTCCGGTTGCGGCACAGCGGGCGCCGCCGCCACCCGATCGGCGACCTCCTGGGGGCTCAGGGGCGCGTCCAGCGCCACCTGGGGTTGCGGGACCGGCAGGATCACGTCGGGGGCGGAGAGCTCCTGCTGTCCCCGGCTCTCGTAGGCGATGGTCCATGCCCCCGTCGCCGGCAGCTCCACCCACGTGGCCCACACCGGCAACGCCGGCGCGCCCGGCGCGTCGTGCACGGCATAGCCCGGCACGCGCAGCCCCTCGGCGTCCCACGTGTACCTGGGCGTGGACACCCGCAACACGACGGACGACGACGGGCCGGGTTCTGCGCTGAGGGCCACCCCAGGAACGCCCGACACAAGAATCAACAAGATCAACCAGCAGCGTACAACCTTCATTACCCGGCCTATGCTCATACCAGCCTCACAACTCAGGATTGGCCACACATCCCAGCGACAAAATCTGCCCTGCCCTGAAAATCACCGCGGAGGACGCAGAGGGCGCGGAGAACCTGAAAGCCTCTGCGATCTTTGCGCCCTCTGCGGTAAGATTCTCATCCACCGTGGCGCCGCGCACGGCATGGGCATCTGCCCTGAAAATCACCGCGGAGGACGCAGAGGGCGCGGAGAACCTGAAAGCCTCTGCGATCTTTGCGCCCTCTGCGGTAAGATTCTCATCCACCGTGGCGCCGCGCACGGCATGGGCATCTGCCCTGAAAATCCGGACGCCGGGGCTTGCCACGGCACGCAGCAAGCTGCGACGTCCGTTTTCATGGCACGTTGTGCGCCGACCGGCGCATGGGCAACTCGACTCAAAAGGACTGTGTACCGTTCACCGACCACCGACCACCGGCCTCAATCTCCCGGCGTCAGCGCAAAGCTGAACTCGCCCACGCGGTTCGACGGGCCGGAGGGCTCGCCCACCACCCAGCCGCGCACCAGGTAGAAGTCGGGCGGGTCGCCCGCGCGACCGGGGTCGGGATAGATCATGGTGCCGGCGACAGCGTCCAGCGTGCTCAGCAGCGTGCCCTCCCCCAGGCCGGGGTCGAAGTAGGGCGCAGCATCGCGCCACACCTGGTACTTCTGGTTGGGCGACAGGTGCGGCCAGCTCAGCGTCAGGTCGCTGCCGCTCCTGCTGATCTGCAAGGCCGGCGCTGCGGCAGTCTGACAGGCCGGCGCCTGGCCGGTGAAGGGGGTATACTTCAGCGCCAGGCCGGACGTCAGCGGCAGATCGTTGGCGTAGGAGTACTGGATGCCGCGGCTGCCGTCGGCGTTTTCGATGCCGGCGTTGGCGTAGTCGGGCCAGCTCACCGTGTGGTACTGCACCACGATGCTGCCGTCGTTGTTGTTCAAGATGATCTGGAAGGTCTCCGGGTTCCCGCTGGCCCAGTGCTGTACCTGGTGGTATTGCACCACGAAGCGGCCATCGCCCAGGTTCTTGCTGTAGATCACACCTTGCGTGCCGCCTTCAGGGTTCAGGTCCTCGCCCAAACCGATGATCTGGTTGTTGGGCGCGCCCTCGAAGGGCACGATGCCGTGCCACTTGCTGTAACCCTGGCCGAAGGAGAGGAAACCGTTGGAGCTGATGTACAGCGTGCTGTAGCTGTTGCCGTAGAAGGTGAAGCTCCACGGCAGGGCCACGCTGGTGTAGGCGTCGTCGCCCAGGTTGTGAGCCGTGCCGCCCACGGTGGCGTCAATCCAGTCGAACTCCACAGAGCAGGTATCGCCGCCGTCGCCCACCACGTAGTCGGGCACGGCGGCCGGCGCGAAGTCCTGCGTCTCGGCGCCGTCCACCGTCACGCCGGCGCTGAGGGTCTGATAGCCCGGCGAGGTCATGCGCACGGTGTGGGTGCCGAAGGGCACGTTGTTCAGGGTGTAGGTGCCATCGGCCGCGGTGACGGCGGACAGGCCGGAGCCGACCACGGCCACGGTCGCGCCCTGCACGGGCAGGGCCGGGTTGCCGTTCTCCAGCACCGTGCCCGCAATGCTGCCGGTGGACAGGCTGCTCAGGCTGAAGTCCTGGGTGGTGGTGGCATCCTGGGTCACCACCACGCCCGTCACCGTCTGGCTGCCGTAGCCAAAAGCCTCGGCCTTCACCTGGTAGGTGCCCGCGCCGGCCACGAAGCTGTAGGTGCCGTCGGCGGCCGTCTTTTGCGTCAGGGTGACGCCGCTGCGGGTGATGGAGACCGTGGCGCCGGCAATGGGCTGGCTGGTCAGGGCATCGGTGACCGTGCCGGACAGGGTACCGGCGTTGAGCACCATGTTGACGGCCGCCAGCACGTCAATGCGGCCCCAGCCGTAGGTGTTGTTGGGCACCTGCGAGCCGGGCACGCCGCCGCAGGTCTGCGAGCTGGTCAGGGGCACGGCGGTGCGGCGCAGCAGCTCCTCGATCTGGTCCACCTTGCCGGTCAGGTCGGGCTCGGCGGAGAGGATGAGAGCAATGGCGCCGGTGACATGGGGCGCAGCCATTGAAGTACCAGAGTAAAAGCTATAGCTATTGCCGGGCACCGACGACAGCACACCCACCCCCGGTGCGGTCACGTCGGGGTCGGGCTGGCCGTTGAAGGGGTTGGAGCCGCGGCTGGAGAAGGAAGCGATGTTATCGCCGGAGTCGGTGGCGCCCACGTTGAACGCCACCAGGTTGTCGCCGGGCGAGCCCAGGGTGCCACACGCGCTGCCGCTGTTGCCGGCCGAGAAGACCGGCACAACCCCCGCCGCGCGCAGGTTGGCGATGACGTCGTAGAAAATCTTGCTGCCGCCCGGCCCGCCCCACGAGTTGTTGATCGCCTGCGGCCGCAGGGCCGGGTTGGGGTTGTTGCCCCACATGTCGGTGGGGGCCAGCATCCACTGCAACGCGCTGAGCAGCGACTCGTTGCTGGCGCAGCAACCGGCGGCGTGGATCCACTGCGCGTCAGGCGCGACGCCGATCTGGTAGGTCGGGTGGTCGCCGGCCTGGGTGCCGGTGGTATGTGTGCCGTGGCCGTTGATGTCGCAGGGCGCCGAGCCCCACGGCCCGCAGAAGTTGGCCGGATCCCACCAATTGTAGTTGTGGTTGGCGCTGCTGCCGTCCCAGCCGCGATACTGCGCCTTGAGCGCCGGGTGGTCCCACTGCACGCCGGTGTCCACGCCGCCCAGCACCACGCCCTGGCCCTTGTAGCCCAAGGCCCACACGTCATCGGCGTTGATCTTGGCGATGCCGTAGGGCAGAACCTCAGGCATCGTGCTGGCGGGGACGATGTCCGGCGGCTCCGGCGGGTCGAGCTTGAGCTCGGGCAGCACGCCGGCCACCTCCGGCTGCCGCGCCAGCCACTCGGCCGCGCGGCGGTCGCCGGTGACCACGATCACGTTGGCGACCCAAAAGGGCCGGAAATGGCGGACCCGGCCAGGCAGGTCGCTGCGGCTCAAACGATCCAGGATGCGGGCCTGACTGGCTCGGGCCGTGGCCTGCAGACGCTCCAACACGTACTGCCCGCGAGCCGCCCAATCATCAATACGTGGGGCTGCTGCCAGGTCAGCACGATCGCGCAAATACACCAAAAAGGTGGCCTGCCCGTCAGGCGCAGCCTCCAGGGCGGCGGAAACAGCCGGGTCAACACCTGCCGTTTTCGAAAGTTCTGCGTAGACACCCGACGCGCTGCCCGCCAGGAGCAGCATCAGGACAAGGAGAAGGAGGCTGGACAAATGGCGCACAAGGGTAACGGGACGTGACATGGTAATGGCCTCCGGCAAGCTGTTGCGGCAGTTCGACGGAGGCCATTATACATTTGGCTCCCACGCAGCCCCAAAAACCCATCTTGTGGGCCGGCAACGCCCCTTACTTCAACTTCTCCATCCCCTTGAACTCCCGGTACGGGGACAGAATCGCCAGGGTCTCGGCGTCTTCCGGCGTGGTCTGGCCCAACACCATGCGGGTAAGCAGCTCGCCCAGGCCCGGGCCCAGCATGAAGCCCTGGCCGCACATCCCGACCGCCAGCAGGTAGCCCTCCACCTCGTGCGACCAGCCCACCAGCGGTGAACCGTCAGGCGTCATGGGGTACAGCCCGCGCCAGGTGCGCCGCACCCGGATGTTGGCCAGCCGCGGCATCAGGTCAATCATGCGTTGCGCCACCATGGGCAGGAATGCGCTGGTCTCCCGGCAGTCTTCGCCCCAGATGTTGGGCCGAGGGGTGATGCAGAAAATGATCTGGCCCGTGTAGTGCTGGTAGAAATAGTAGTTGGCCGACCCCGGTGCCGGGCGGATATCCACCACCATAGGATGCATGAAACGGGCTACCGGCTCGGTGATGGCCGCCTCGTGGGAATCGGGGGTGACGGGCAGTTGGGGAAGAGGATCGGCAGAATGGGAGGTCGGCCCATCGGCTGACAGGAATGCAGGATCGAAGATGCGATGGACGGAGTTGGCCCAGGCACCCGCCGCGTTGATGACCACCGCCGCGCCGTAGGTGCCCTTGTCCGTCACAACACCTGCGACCTTCCCGTCCGCAGCCTTCAGCCCGATCACGCGCTCCTTGAACCGGAACTCGGCCCCCCGACGTCGGGCATGATCGTAGAACGCGTGCAGGGTCAGCAGGGTGGAGCAGTGGCCGTCCTGGGGCGAATAGGTGCCGCCGCGCAGGCCTTCCGGATTCAAATCGGGCAGCAACTCGAGCATCGCTTCCCGGTCGAGCCAGTGGATGTTCAGCCCGTAAGCGTGCTGGATCACCAGCAGATCCTTGAGGGTCTTTTCTTCCTGCTCACGGTAAGCCACGAACACGTAGCCGCCGCTGTTCCATTCGATGTCATCCCCGTAGACCTCTTGCCAGGTGGTCAGGATCTCCAGACTGCGCAGGTTCAGCCGGATCTTGGCCGGATCGGAGTGTGTGGCGCGCACGCCACCGATGGCCGCTTTGTTGGAGCCTTGGCCAGGGCTGGGCCGCTCGTCCAGCACCAGCGTCTTCACCCCGGCGCCGGCCAGGTTGAACGCAGCCGGCACCCCTACGCTCCCCGCGCCGATGATGATGACGTCGTAGTCAGCCATGATGCACCTCCTGGGCCAGGGCGGTTACAGGGACGCCGGCCGCGGCCTGGGACTTATCGCCCGCCGCGCGCTGCGTATCGCGCTCGGCATGGCGCCTGTCCTGGGCGATGGGCTGCGGAATGCCGGCAAACACCCGCAGCGGCACCTCCATGAAGAGCGGACGTTTGGTGGCGTCGGTCACCTCCCCGGCCGGGACGCCTTCATCGCGAAACAGACGATGGATCAGGGCATTGCAAGTCTTTGCGCCACAGGCGCCCATGCCCGCACGCGTCACTGCCTTGATCTCGTTGATATCCCGGAAGCCGCGGCGGATCAGCTCCCGGATTTCGCCTGCCGTCACCCGCTCGCACCGGCAGACCACCGTGTCGTCGGTGATGCGCTCCACGTAATGGTCCATGGGCTCCGCCACCCACTGCTCCTGAATCTGGATGCCGGCAATGCGCCGGGCATAAGCACGCGGGGCTTTCACTCCCACCAAGATCGTGCGGTCGTTGGCCCGGATCGCGCGCACCCGCACCACCTCGACGTTGCCCAGGGGTTCCCCTTCGGTGTCCAGCACCGTCACCACATCGCCGACCTTGATGCTCTCCCGCAGGAACTCGTAAGGGATGGTGACCGTGGGATATTCCCGGTCCTTGCGGTAATCCACCAGCGTGATGGCCAGCCCCGGACAGATGGTGACGCACTTCTCGCAGCCGATGCATTGTTTGCCGAGCTGTTTGGCGATGTATTGCGGCACGGCGCGGATGTCGTTGGGGTCAATGTAGATGGCACCCTGCGCGCACACCGAGGTGCACGGATTGCAGGGGATCTCCTGGGTACAATGGAAGACCGGGAAGACGCCATTCTCCTCCTCCGGGAGCTCTTCGGGGCGGGTCTTGCCGGGCTTCGAGCGGAGGATCTCGGCGGTGTGATACCAGTCGGTGGGGATCTCGCCCACGTCGTGCCCCAGGGCCCGGGCGATCTCCAACCCCTTGATCTTGCCCGAGAACATGGCGGCCGATGCCTCGGCGATCTCTTCTGCGTCACCCGCCGCAAACGCAGGGATGCCGAACTCCCGGGCTTTGAGGTAGAACTCATTGACCGGATCCAACCCCACTGCGATGAGCACGGTATCGCACGCGAACGACTTCTCCGTGCCGGGGATCGGTCTGAAATCCCGGTCTACCTGCGCGATGGTCACCGACTCGACCTGTTCCGTGCCGTTGGCGCTGACGATGGTGTGCGAGGTGTAGATGGGCACGCCCATGCGGTGCAACTTATCCTTGTGAACTTTGTAGCCGCCGCATTCGGGCAGCGCCTCTACCAGGCCCACCACCTGGATGCCGGCCTGGAGCGCGTGGTAGCCAGCGATCAGCCCCACGTTCCCGCCGCCGACGATGAAGAGCCGCTCCGCTGCCCGCACCAGATCGCGGTTGACCAGGGTCTGGAACGCGCCTGCGCCATAGACGCCGGGCAGTGTGTTGCCCTTGAAGGCCAGCGATTTCTCCCGAGCGCCCGCAGCGACGAGGAGGATTTGAGGACGGATGAGGACATAGCGGTCACCCTCATCCTCAACCTCGTTCCCGTCGAGGGGGGAGGGCTCATCTACCGCTGCCTTCGCCGGGAGTGAGGCACGCAACACCCCTACCACCCCGTCGCTGAACACCGCCAGCGCCGTGCTGTTCAGCCAGACTTCCACCGCGGGGTACTCGCGCACCTGGGCCTCCAGTTTGGCTGCGATGTCAATCCCGCGCGTCCCGGCGTAGACCGCGTTGATGGAGCCGAAGAAACGATGGGTCTGCAACACCAGCTTGCCGCCCAGGCGGTCCTTGTCGTCCACCAGCAGGGTGCGGATCCCGCGCTGGCCGAGCTGGATTGCGGCCGACATGCCCGCGGGGCCGCCGCCGATGATCAGGACGGGAACGGAGATCTCTGGGATGGGCGAGAAGGCCAGTTTCGAAAGCCCCGACACCTTCGGCAGCTCCGGCAACCCCTCGGCCGGCTCGACCCGCATGCCGGCCCGCACCGGGGTCATGCACGACTTCACCGGCATGCCGTCCGCCAGCACCAGGCACTGCGCGCACTGGCCGTTGGCGCAGAAGATGCCCTGGGGTGAGCCGTCCTTGGGGTGATGGCCGAAGATGCGGATGCCGTTTGCAAAAAGGGCGGAAGCGATGGTCTCCCCTTCGTGGGCCATCAGCTCCCGCCCCTGCCAGTAAAATGCCACGCTCCTGCGCGGCATCACAGGTAAGATGGGATGCGCTGTGATGCGATATCCGGCCATGTGAACTCCTTGATCGCTGACTGCGTTGTCTTGCACGATCGCCCAGAGTCTAGCACCGGCCGGACAGCATGTCTATGAGATGCGTCAGGCCGCCTCACAAAGTCGTCAGCACCGCCTCCAGGTGCTCCAGCGCCCAGTCAACCTCCTCCTTCTTGATGATCAACGGCGGCGCGATGCGGATGACATGCTGGTGGGTCTCCTTGCACAGCACGCCGCGTGCCATCAACGCCTCGCAGAAGCGCCGGGCGCCACCGGCCTCGGGATACAGCTCGATGCCGATGAGCAGCCCTCTGCCGCGCACCTCCTTGATGTACGGGCTGCGAATGCGGCGCAACTGTCCCATCAGGTAGTCGCCCATGCACGCCGCGTTCTCGATCATGCCCTCTTCGATCAGGACCTTCAACGCCATGCGCGCCACCGCGCACGCCAGGGGGTTGCCGCCGAACGTGCTGCCGTGGTCGCCGGGCTGGAAGACCCCCAGCACCTCCTTGTTGGACAGCACTGCGGAGACCGGATAGAAGCCGCCTGAGAGCGCCTTGCCGATCATGGTCATGTCGGCCTCGATCCCTTCGTGCTCTTCGGCCAGCAGCTTGCCGGTGCGTCCGAGGCCGGTCTGGATTTCATCGGTCATCAACACGATGTCATGCTCGGTGCAAATGCGCCGGACCTCGCGCAGGTAGCCCTCTGGGGGCACGATGATCCCGGCCTCGCCCTGGATCGGCTCCACCAGGAAGCCGACCGTGTTGGGCGTGATGGCTTCCTCCAACGCCCGGGCATCGCCGAACGGGATGATCTTGAAGCCGGGCGTGAAGGGCGCATAACCATCACGATACTGCGGCTCGGTGCTGAAACTCACGATGGTGACCGTGCGGCCGTGGAAGTTGTTCTCGCAGACAATGATCTCGGCCTGGCCGTAGGGGATGCCTTTGCATTTGTAGCCCCACTTGCGCACAGCCTTGATGCACGACTCAACGGCCTCAGCGCCGCTGTTCATGGGCAGGGCGACGTGGGAGCGCGTCAATTCGCACAGCTCCTTGTAGAAAAGACCCAACTGGTCGTTGCGGAACGCGCGGGAGGTGAGGGTGAGCTTCTCGGCCTGCTCTTTGAGGGCAGCGAGGATGCGCGGGTGACAATGTCCCTGGTTGACCGCCGAGTAAGCCGACAGGCAATCCAGGTAGCGCTTGCCCTCAACGTCCCACACCCACACCCCCTGGCCGCGCGCCAGCACCACGTCCAGGGGCTTGTAATTGGTCGCCCCGTACAGGTTTTCCAGTGCGATGTAGTCTTGTGTGTTCACCGTTCATCCCTCTTGGTGTGTGTTGGCTGCCTCCAGCGCGCGAATGCGCGCCATCTGTTTCAGGTTCCACGGGTCATCGCTGTAGGGCGTGCTGAACCAGGCGTCCAGGATCTCTTTAGCGATGGGGATCGGGGTCGCACGCAGGCTGAGGGCCAACACGTTGGCATGGTTCCAGATGCGTGCCCCGCGAGCCGTCTCGGCATCGTGGCACAACGCAGCGCGGATGCCGGGCACCTTGTTGGCCGCCAGGCTGGCGCCGGTCCCGGTCCAGCACATAACGATCGCCTCGTCGGCCTGGCCCTGCACCACCTGCGTCACTGCCTTGAGGGTCACTACAGGCCAGTCGTGTTCCTCGCCGGCGGGTTCGCCCGGCCGCGGGCCGAAGTACATCACCTGGTGGCCCCGTTTGCCCAGCTCCTCCAGGATCGCGTCAACCAAAGGAGAATGTTCATCGCTGGAAACGGCAATCTTCATGGTCGCACCTGCGTCGGATCGGATTACGCGGCGGCAAAGCTCGCAAGCCGCCGCGGCCCTATCTTACCACAGAAAGGGCAAAAGACACGCTTGAGGCGGGGCGCTTCTCTTCCGTTGTGCGTGAAGGTGAAACGGAGAGATGAGATTGTGATATAGATCATTGTCACATCGCAGGATCGTCCTGTAGACTTGTTGCGAATAAATTGCAATATCCCGTAGATCACCTCTCATGCAAAGGCGTAAAGTCGTTGAGCCAGACAACCTTTGCGCTCCTGGCGCCTTTGCGCGAGCCAGAACCGTGATCTACCGGGAGTCAGGAGTCAAATCATGTCGTTTTGGCGCGGTCTATCGTTACTTGTGCTGGTGTCGTTGGCGTTGTCGGCTTGCGGCCCGGCGCTACCGGTGTCTGAGTCGGTCTCGTCCCCTACCGCAGCCGGGGCCTTGAGCGGAAACCTGGTGATCTACTCGGGCCGCTCAGAGCCGCTGATTCAGCCGGTGATCGAGGCGTTCCGGGCGCGGTATCCAGGGGTCAGGGTGTTGCTCAAGGCGGGGTCCAACAGCCAGTTGGCCAATGCGCTGCTGGAGGAGAAGAACAACCCCCAGGCCGACCTGTTCATCACCACCGAGCTTTTCACCGTCCAGGCGCTCGCGCAGCAAGGGGTCTTCCGGTCTTACCGCCCGGCAGGGGTGGAGCATCTGCCCGCCCAGTTCGTAGACCCTGACGGCCTTTGGACCGGGGTCACGCAACGGGCGCGGGTGATCATGTTCAACACGGATCTCGTGAAGCCCGAAGAGGCACCCAAATCGTTGCTGGAGCTCACCGATCCGCGATGGCGGGGGCAGATCGCGTCGGCCGGCTCCACCAACGGTTCGCTGCAAGCCCAGATCGCAGCCATGCGCTATGTGCTGGGCGAACCTGCGACCGAGGCATGGCTGCAGGGCCTGATCGCCAACCAGACCACTTTCTTCGGCGGCCATACCGACGTGCGCAAGGCGGTGGGCTCGGGCGAATTCGCGCTGGGCCTGGTGAACCACTACTACTTCTACCTCCAGCAGGCCGAAGGCAGCAGGGTCGGCATCGTTTTCCCCGACCAGGGGCCAGGGCAAATGGGGCTGTTGACCAACGCGACGGCTGTGGCGATCACGACCCGGGAAGCCAACGTGGCCGCAGCCCAGGCCTTCGTGGACTTCTTGATCTCGGCCGAGGGGCAGAGGCTCTTCGCCGACCGGAATTACGAATATCCCCTGCGGGCCGGGGTGGCCCCGCGGCCGGAGGTGCAACCCCTGAGCGCCTTCCGGCTGGCCGAGGTGAACATGGCAGAGGCCACCCGTTCCTTCGACGCCACCTTCGCCCTGCTGGACAAAGTGAAGTTGCCGTAGATGCAAGCCAGCCGCAGGATACCTGTCGTCTTGGGCCGTGGACTGCCCCACCGGCGGAACGCCAGCATACGGCTGACCCTGGCCGCGGGGGCCGTGGCGCTCTTCGCCGCCGTCCCGGTGGCCTATATCTTGCTGCGGGCCGCTGCGGCCGGGCCAGACGTCTGGGCGCGGTTGCTGCAGGCCCGCCTCGGCCAGTTGTTGGGCAACACCCTGCTGCTGGCAGTCGCAGTGACGGCCGGCGCGCTGGCCGTGGGCGCGGGCATGGCCTGGCTCACCGAGCGAACCGATCTGCCCGGCCGCGGCGCTTTCCGCTGGCTCCTGGCGCTGCCGCTGGCCATCCCGGCGTACATCGGCGGGATCGTGCATCTGGCGCTGTTGCGGCCGCGCGGTGGCCTGATCCCGCAACTGCTGGCAGAGCTGCTCGGCAGGCCGGTGGCCACGCCGAGCCCGCTGGGCTTCTGGGGCGCGGCTTTCATCCTGACCCTCTTCAGCTACCCATACGTCTACCTGATGACCGGCGCAGCGTTCCGGTCGCTCCACGCCGGGCTGGAGGAATCGGCGCGCACCCTGGGACGCGGGCCCTGGCGCACCTTGTGGGAGGTGACGCTGCCCGCGCTGCGGCCAGGGCTGGCAGCCGGAGCCCTGCTGGTCGCGCTGGATGTGCTGGCCGAATACGGCACAGTGGCGCTGTTGCGCTACGAGACCTTCTCCGCTGCCATCTTCGTGCAGTTAGCCGGCCGTTACGACCGCTCTGCTGCGGCGGTGCTGAGCGGCGTGCTGGTTGTCCTGGCGCTGGTCGTGCTGTGGGCCGAACTGCGCGCGCAAGGCCGGGCACGTTTCACGCAAATGGAAAGCGGCTGGCGGCCGGCCCCGCGTGTTGCGCTGGGGCGTTGGCGCGTGCCGGCCTTCCTGGCTGTGCTGGGGGTGACGGGAGCCAGTTTGCTGGTGCCCATGGGGGTGCTGATCGGCTGGAGCACAGCGGCGCTCCTCGATCCTGCGACGTTGAGCGCCGTGTTACGCACCGGTTCGCAGGGCCTGGGTGGGTATATCTGGAACAGCCTGTGGAGCGCCGGGTTGGCTGCGCTGCTGGCCGTGGCGCTTGCGCTGCCGGCCGGCCTGCTGGCGGCGCGCCATCCCGGCAAGCTGGCGCAGGGCATCTCCAGGCTATGCCAGGTCGGCTACGCCATCCCGGGTGTGGTTGTGGCCTTGAGCCTGGTGTTGCTGGTCAACCGCGTTGCGCCCTTCCTCTACGCCACCCCGCTGGTGGTGGTGATCGCCTACGTCATGCGCTATATGCCCCAGGCGGTGCGGGCCACCGAGGCTGCGCTGAGCCAGCTTGCGCCGTCGCTGGAGGAGGCGGCGCGCACGTTGGGGCGCACGTCCTGGCAGACCTTCGCGCAGGTCACTCTGCCTTTGGTGCTGCCCGGCTTGCTGGCCGGTGCCGCGCTGGTGTTCCTCACTTCCCTCAAGGAACTGCCGGCCACCCTTCTGCTGCGGCCGGCCGGGTTCGAGACCCTGGCCGTGCGGGTGTGGATCTGGGCAGAGGACGGGTTTTACCTGCAGGCTGCGCCTGCGGCGTTGTTGCTGGTGCTGGCTTCGGCCGCACCGCTCTATTTCCTTCTTCGTCGGGAGCAGATTTTGCGATGATGTTAGCCGTTGAGGGCCTGACCAGGTCCTTTGCGACGGGGGAAAGGCCCGCAGTAGATCACGTCTCGTTCACCGTGCCCCCAGGGGAGATCCTGGCGTTGGTGGGGCCCAGCGGGTGCGGCAAAACCACCACGCTGCGCCTGATCGCCGGCCTGGAACGCCCCGACGATGGGGTGATCCGCATCAACGGCCGCACCGTCGCCGGGCCGGGGGTCTTCTTGCCGCCGGAGCAGCGCCGGGTGGGCATGGTGTTCCAGGACCATGCGCTCTTCCCGCACCTGACGGTTGCCCAGAACGTCGCGTTTGGGCTGGCGGGACGGCCGGCCGCCGAGGTGCGGGCCAGGACGGACGAAATGCTCGCGCTGGTCGGGCTGGAACACTTGCGGCACCGTTATCCCCATGCATTATCAGGCGGCGAACGCCAACGCACGGCCCTGGCACGCGCACTGGCCCCTTCCCCCCTGGTGCTCCTGCTGGACGAGCCGTTCAGCAGCCTGGACGCCGACCTGCGCGGGGAGATGCGGGAACAAGTGCGCGCGATCCTCAAAGCCGGCGGGGTTACAGCCGTCTTCGTCACCCATGACCAGGAAGAGGCGCTGTACATGGGAGATCGCCTGGCAGTATTTCAGCACGGGAGGATCGAGCAGATCGGCGCGCCCGAGCAGATCTTCCATGCCTCGGCAACCCGTTTCGTCGCCGAGTTCATGGGAGACAGCGATTTCCTGCCCGGCCGGACCTCCCCGGCCGGGATCGAAACCCCCCTGGGGCTGGTGTCCCAACCGCTGGCCTTGCCTCCGGGCACCCCGGTGGAACTGGCCCTGCGCGGGGACGATGTGAGTTTCGACGTGAACCCGGCCGGCAACGGGATCATCGTCCAGCGCTTCTTCCGCGGGGCCGCCAACCTCTACCGGCTGCGACTGGATAGCGGTCACATCCTCCACGCCCAGATGCCGCACACTGTGCTCCACCCGGCCGGCACACGGGTGCGCGTCTACATCAGCGCCGGCCACCCGCTGGCGGTGTTCAGCGGGCAGAGGGCAGTGAGCGGCGAACGGGAGCCGGACGGCTCGGCTGTTACGGCAGTTTCTTGCCGGGATTCATGATGTTGTTGGGGTCAAACAACGCCTTCAAACGGGCCATCCACGCCAGCACTGCGGGGTCAACAGCCGCCGGCACATAATCCCGCTTGAACACGCCGATGCCGTGCTCGCCGGTAAGGGTGCCGCCCAGCTCCACCGCGGCCATCAGCAGTTCGCCCGCGGCCTTTTCCACCCGGCGCATCACCGCCGGATCGCGGCGATCGCACAATAAAGTGGGGTGCAGGTTGCCGTCGCCGATATGGCCGTACACCACGACACCCAGGTCGTTGGCCCGGCCGATCTCGTGCAGCCGCGCCACCATCTCGGCCACTTTGCTGCGCGGCACGGTGACATCCTCGCCCAGTTTGTTGGGGGCCAGGCGGGCGATGGCGGGGCTGACGCTCCGCCGGGCCTCCCACAGCGCCTCCGATTCCTCGGCCGACGCGGCCTGGCGCACCTCGCGCGCGCCGGAGCGGCGCAGGACGTCCGCCACGATGGCGATCTCGCGCTGCACCAGCGCCGCATCCCCATCCACTGCCACCAGCAGCAACGCTTCCACGTCGGTGGGCAGCCCCAGATGCTTGAACGCCTCTACTGCGCGCGTCGTGGGGCCGTCCATCAGCTCGGTCACCAGGGGGATGATGCCCGCTTGCAAGATCTCGCCCACCGCCTGGCATGCGTCCGCCAGGCGAGGGAACGCCGCCAATGCGGTTAACTGTGCGGCCGGCCTGGGGATTAACCGCACCGTGACCTCGGTCACGACGCCCAGCGTGCCCTCCGAACCGATGAAGAGCCGTTTCAGGTCATAGCCCACGACGTCCTTGATGGTCCGGCCGCCCAGGCGCAAGACCTGTCCCCCCGGCAGGACCACCTGCAACCCCAAGACGTAATCGCCCGTCACGCCGTATTTCAGACAGCGGGGCCCGCCCGCGTTGGTGGCCACGTTGCCGCCGATGGTGCATTGATACACGCTGGCGGGATCGGGAGGATAGAAGAGGCCGACCGCCTCCACTGCTTTTTGCAGGTCATAGGTGACGACGCCCGGCTGGACCACGGCCAGGGTATCGGTCGTGGAAATCTCCAGGATGCGGTTCATGCGCGCCAGGTTCAGGCACAACGACCCCGCCACAGGCAGCGCCCCCCCGGCCAGCCCGGTGCCTGCCCCGCGCGGCACCACCGGAATCCTGGCCCTGTCTGCGATCTGCAGCACTGCCGCCACGTGTTCCGTGGTCTCGGGGTGGACGACCACGTCGGGCTGGCGGTCCAGCCAGGTCCCGTCATAGGCATAAGCGGCCAGGTCTTCCGGCGCAACGCTCACGCGCGTCTCGCCCAGGGCCGCACGCAGTTCGTTCAGGATGTCCTTTTGGATCATGGCACCCTCTCTTGGTCCGCACGGCCGATGCTTTCATCCACCACTTGCACCACATGTTTCACCGCCACAGGCAAGCCGCTGCGCCTGCGGCCCCATTCCAGTTGCAGCAAACAGCCGGGGTTGGCGCTGATGACCAGTTCGGCGCGGGTGGCGGCCACATCGGCCATCTTGCGATCCAACAGGCGCAGGGCCATGGGGGTGTGGGTGAGGTTGTAGATGCCTGCGCTGCCGCAGCAACGCACGGGATGGCTGTCGGGCAGCGGCCGCAGTTCCAGGTTGCGGATGCGCGCCAGGAGGCGCCGCGGCTGAGTGCGCACGTTTTGCAGGTTGGCCAGATGGCATGGGTCGTGATAGGTGGCCGTTACCGGGGCATGGCGCAGCGGCAGGTCATCCGGCCAGACCTGGTCCAGCCATTCGGTAACGTCGCGCACCCTGGTGCTGAAGCGCGCAGCGCGGCCGGCCCATCTGGGATCATCTTGCAGCCACACCGCGTACTCCTTCAGCGCAGCGCTGCACCCCGCGCAATCGGTAACGATCGCATCCACTTGATCCAGGAGCGGCTCGAACAGCGCGATGTTGTGGCGCGCCATGTCGCGAGAAAGGTCCCGCAGCGCCTGATCATCCTGCGGAGCGCCGCAACAGGCCTGGTCGCGCGGGGTGGTCACATCGCAACCGGCTGCGGCCAACACGCGCACCGTGGCCCGGCTCACATCCGGCATGGCGACGTTCATCATGCAGCCCAGAAAGAAGGCCACGCGATATTGCGCCCCATCCGCCCGACGCCGGCCCGGCGTCAGCAGGGGCAGCTCACGGCGCAGAGGACGGCCGATGCGCGGTGCGAACGCGACCAGGTCTCGCAGCCTGGGTCCCAGACCGGGAAGAGGACCGGCCAGGAAGGCGGCCAGGCGGTCTAACCCCAGCGCCTGGACCAGCCGCAACGGTCCCACCAGCACTTCGGCGCGAGCAGCCCCGGTGAGCACGAAGCGCAACATAAGACGCACCAACGGCGAACGGGGATACTTCTCCTCCACCGCCACCCGGCCCTGCACGATCAACTCGCCGATGTGCACCCCGGGCGGGCAGACGGTATTGCACGCACGGCAGTCCAGGCAGTGATACAAATGGGCCTCGACACCGCGAGTGATGGGCAGCCGGCCGTCCTCGACGGCGCGCAGCAGGTTCAGCCGGCCGCGCGGGGAAAACGGCTCGAGCAAAGTCTCCTGATAGGTGGGACAGACGGGCAGACAGCGGCCACAGCGGATACACCCCTGCAGCGCATCGTAGTCGGGCAAAGCCGGTTTGAAGACCTGTTGCCCCGGCGAAGGGTCGTAGATGGACATGGGACGAAAGGTACCAGGATAGATTTAGCACCGGCAGGCGTGCTAATGATATGGCGGGGCAGGGGAATTGTCAAGAAGTCGTTCCCCTGCGGACGACTGAAGCCCGGCGACTGGAAGTCACGGCTACCATTGCGAAGTCGGCCTTCGCCGACTTCGTAGTAACGACTTTAGTCGTTCCCCTGCGGACGACTGAAGCCTGGCGACTGGAAGTCACGGCTACCATTGCGAAGTCGGCCTTCGCCGACTTCGTAGTAACGACTTTAGTCGTTCCCTTGCGGACGACTGAAGCCCGGCGACTGGAAGTCACGGCTACCGTTACGAGGGCGGACACCGCCGACTTGGTAGTAACGACTTTAGTCGTTCCCCTGCGGACGATTGAAGACGTCACTACCAGGAGCCCCGAGCCTGCGCAGGCAGGCTTTGCATCGGTTGCCGCGGTTTCTAACCGCCGGGCAACGACCCCCGACCCACTCCCGGCGACTGGAAGTCACGGCTACCGTTGCGAGGGCGGCCTCTGCCGACTGCCCCGAGCCTGCGCAGGCAGGCTTTGCAACGGTTGCCGCCGGGCTGCGTCGGTGTATGTTCCGCAAACCTGATCTACATCATACAACATT